>Ga0156808_110_pt1 | contig 38277 bp, 31 predicted proteins | sample RifOxyD2_FD_112109 | JGI IMG/M metagenome (GOLD analysis project Ga0156808, IMG submission 112109) | Candidatus Magasanikbacteria bacterium RIFOXYD2_FULL_41_14
ATCGATCTTTATGCATAAGAAAAATGATGGTTTAATGATTAAAACCCATCAATTATCTCACGCTCAATTCAAATCGTAAAATTGCCAAAAGTTTGATTTTGGTGTAAAATTAGATAAAATATTGAAGGCGAGTTTGATTTAACGCAACAGTAGTGGCAGGTACGTTAAGTGAAATAAAATACTTTCACTTTTTGTTTTTTGTGATTGAAGTGATTGGTGGGTGGGGGCGAATATAATGGTGATTATGAGTGATGTAATAAATATTATGCATGAAAAAATACCAAATCAAAACATTCTAAACGTTTTTGGTGTTTCCGGAGAGCCTATATTACTTCCCGGTGGTGAAGGTACTTGTTACCGCGTTGGGAATGTTGTATTTAAGCCAACGAATGATACGGTTAAATCCTCATGGATAGCTGAAATAAATAATAATTTAAAAAGTGATAAATTCCGTGTTCCAAAATCAATACATTCAAAAAGCGGAACATGGGTATTTGATGGATGGACAGCGAGTGAATTTCTTGAGGGTCAACATAGGCGCGGTCAATATGCCGAAGCGATAAAATTGAGCAAAGTGTTTCACAAAGCATTAGCTAACATACCAAAACCAGAATGGTTTGATAAAAAAACAGATGTTTTTGCTATTGCTGATAAAATAGCTTGGAGTGAATTACCTCTACCGAATTTTGAACCAACCAAAGAACCGCTCAAAAAAATCTTTAATCTTCTTAAAGACAATCATCTTCCTAACCAATTAATTCATGGTGATTGGGGTTTAAATCAAATTTTATTCCACGATACGTTGCCCCCAGCAATAATTGATGTGACCCCATATTTTAGACCAGCCGATTACCCTATTGCCGACATGATAATTAGTGCATTAGATCATGAAGATGCAGATTTATCAATTCTTGACTTGGGACAAGATATCGCAGATTTTAATCAACTTCTTTTGCGAGCACTTGTATTTCGAACATGTACATATGTTGGATTTCAGACTCATCCGGAGAATAATCGGGATTGGACTCCTGAAATTAATTGTCATTTGAATCTGTTTGATATTATTATAAAAAAACTCTAGAATTGATATTATAACCGTGAAAACTACTATCTTTTTACAGTTTTTCACGGTTATTTTGACAAAAGAGTGAAAAAAGCGTAATATAAGGTTATATTACTCAATATTCATTAACTCTATAAATATGCCCAAAACATTACATATTTTTAATACAATTACCCAATTAAGAGAACGCTTCTATACTGCGGCCGTTGGCAAGCAGGAACTTTTAAAACTACTTAGCGAAGCAGAAGTGGCTGAGCAGGTATACAACTCTAACGCCATTGAAAACAGCACACTCACTCTTGAGGAAACCGAAAAAATACTTTTGCAAATAGATTTGGATAGATATATCACTGAACGAGAAATTTTTGAAGCAAAAAATCTGGCAAGGGTTGTGGAATACATTGACAAAAGAGCCAAAGAGCAAGAACTTACCCTTGAAGTTATACTATCTCTTCATAAAATGCTGATTTCAAATATTCGTGATGATATTGCCGGAAGATTTAGAAAAGATAATGAATTTGTGCGCGTTGGCAGCCATATTGCTCCCAACCCCAAAGAAGTGGTTGGCCGTCTGGAAAAAATACTATCGGAATATAATGCTACGAGCCACGAAAATATAATTAAAAGAATAGCCAAGTTGCACCTTGCCTTTGAATACACTCATCCATTTTGCGACGGAAATGGACGTATTGGACGCGTTATAAACAATTATCTATTAATTCGAGAAGGATTTGTGCCAATAAACATAAAATTCATCGACCGAAACAAATATTATGAAGCGTTTAAAGAATTTGACGAAAAAAACGCAACGGCAATTATGGAAGAAATAGTCGGCAAGGCACTTACTAATAGTTACCACAAACGACTCGCATATTTGGAGGGCGCGCAAATTATGACACTCGCTGAATATGGAAAAATAAATAAAATATCACACTCTAATTTGATCAATAAGGCGACTCGGCAAACAATAGAAGCCTTCTTAGAAAAAGGCGTGTGGAAAATTGGAGTTGTCCAAGAAAACAATAACAACAAATAGAAAGGATACGGGTGATATGGCTACGGGGCATTCACCCCTACCCCTCTGCCCCTACGCCATATTGATTGAGCGAATTCGCCCCCCCGTGATTGAACGGCGAACGAAAAAAAACAAAAAGTGAAAAAATAATTTACAACGCCTAACTAATTATATCCCCGTCAAGCCAACCCGTGGATAACCCAAGAGACCGTCAGACCTCTTTTGGTTTGGTGACGGTTGTTTGGGTGTAGTCAACAAACGGTTTGTGGTTGACCCAAACCGAATAAATGACATTAACCATTTTGTGCATAGTGACGATGAGGGCGACTTTGTAGGGTTTGCCTTCCGATCGTTTCTTTTGAAAGAAATATTGAAGCACCAAATTGGCAGACTCGGGAATCAAGACCAATGTAATGGGCTAACGAATGGGAAGGCGTTATTTTTTCACCCAAATTCAGCCACTTGAAATTGGACGCTAAAGCTGTTAATATAGCGTTGTTGCGACACGAGTCCGTTGGGCGCGAAGGCAAGTCCGCACTGTAATTATCCGAAATGATTTAAATTGTCAGCTCTATAAAAAAGCTAATTATCATTTATGAAAGAAGAAATAATCAAGCGACGCAATCAATTAGTTGGTTTTTTATATCAAAAAATTGGCAAACCGATTTTTTTTAAATTTGATCCGGAAAATGTCCACGATTTTATTACTGCCGTCGGTAAACTATTGGGTGGCAATCCACTTACCCGACCACTGACAAACATTTTTCTTAATTATTCTCATCCAACGCTCACCCAAACTGTGGCCGGAATTAATTTTAAAAATCCAATTGGTCTTGCAGCCGGATTTGATAAAAATGCTGGTCTAACCCAAATTATGCCGGCGGTCGGTTTTGGCCATATGGAAGTGGGATCAGTTACGGGCGAGCCCTGCGACGGCAACCCCAAACCGCGTTTGTGGCGATTGCCAAAATCTCAAGCGCTCGTGGTGTATTATGGTTTAAAAAATGACGGTTGTGAAAAAATTGCCGAGCGTTTGTATAATAAAAAATTTAAAATACCAGTTGGAGTAAGCGTGGCCAAAACCAACTGTGCCTTAACCGCCACCCCGCAAGCCGGCATTGCGGATTATGTGAAGGCCTTTGAAAAAATGAAAGGCGTGGCTGACTATATTACTATCAATATCAGTTGCCCTAATGCTTTTGGCGGGCAACCGTTTACCAAAGCCGAAGATTTAGATACCTTACTAACCGCCATTGAAAAAATATCTTTTGATAAGCCGACATTTTTGAAATTACCACCAGATTTGTCCCGAGCAGAATTAGATGCACTCTTGGCAGTGAGCGACCGTCATCGCGTCAGCGGTTTTATTTGCACCAATCTTACCAAAGACCGCACTAACGAACAAATTAAAGCTCTTTTGAAAGACGCTGATATCAAAACCGTGGGTGGAATTAGCGGCCGTCCGATCGCAGAAATTTCAACTAAAACTATTAGTTATCTATATCAAAAAACGCAAGGACGATATATTATCATCGGCTGTGGCGGAATATTTTCCGCTACGGACGCCTACGAAAAAATTAAAGCCGGCGCCACACTAATTCAACTTATTACCGGTATGATTTATAAAGGCCCACAATTAATCAGTGAGATTAATAGCGGTTTGGTTGAATTATTAAAAAAAGACGGCTATAAAAATATCAGCGAAGCGGTGGGAGCGGATTATAAAAAAGTATAAAAAAATGAACCCTGTTGGTCCAGTTCTTTTTTACTACACGGCTTAACGCCGTGTTTTTTTACATTTTCTGGCCACTTCTGATATCTTTAATTATTTCAGTTATATCCCCAGTAGCTTTCCAAAAAGTAAACGACTCCTCGTCAAACGGATTAGAATGAATATGAAATTTAAGGGAAGATATATTTATTGATTCCCCCTCATTTAAAACAACTTCGATAAAAGAATTATCATCTTCAAAAACTTTCATCTTGCACTTACCTTTAAGTTGGAACAGCGATTCTAAAGCGGGCCGATTATGCTTGGCTAATTCCTTGCCAGGCATTAACTTTAAAACTCCAACACTCAAATTTTTTTCTGAGTAGGCGATCATAATACTTCCCTGCTCTAGTTTGTATTCTTCAAAATTCATATAAAATTATTTGATTTTAAAATTAACCGCCGCGCAGTACGCCCCGGCCAAAGCGTCGGCGGCGTCGTCGGATTTTATTTTTTCCTTTACCCCCAAAACCATTGCGGCCATTTTTTGCATTTGACTTTTTTCCGCCCGACCATAACCGGTCAAGGCCTGTTTAATTTCCAAAGGCGTAAATTCGTAAATTTTCAAATCATGATCCAGTAAAGTCAACAAAATCACCCCGCGCGCTTGGCCAACGTCCATTGCAGTTTTGGCGTTATTAAAAAAATATAATTTTTCCACCGAGGCGGCAGTGGGTTTAAATTCTTTTACCAGTTCATTTATTTTATCGCGCAATTCCTGTAGGCGCGCGATTAAAGTTTTTTTAGCAGAAGTTTCCAAACAACCCCAAGTTAACGCGCTCCAAGTACGCCCCTTATTACTGCTTTCAATCACTCCATACCCCATTCGGCCAAAGCCAGGGTCAATGCCTATTATACGCATAACTACTCCGCGTTAGTAAAAAATTCATCCACATCCTCATTTTCTTCTAACGCCTCAAACACATTTTCCAATCGTGTTTTATTTTCTTCGGCTACCGGAACTTTATCTTTGGCCTCAAAAATCAAGCCAGATTCATTTACCTCTACTCCCATTTCTTTTAACTTGTTAACAACATTTTGTAAATGCTCTACCTTTGTTTTTATGTAAATTTGCTCATCTTCTTTGGATATATCCTCCGCTCCCACCTCAATCAACTCCAATTCTTTTTCATCGTCAATCTGAAATCCTAAATCTGAAATCTTAAATTGGGCGAAGCCCTTCTGTTCAAACATCCAAACGACACTGCCGGCCGCACCCATGGAACCACCGAACTTATCTAAAAGATGTTTTAAATCTGACACCGTGCGGTTTTTATTATCTGATAAAGTTTTAATTAAAATCGCGACCCCATTCGGACCATAACCCTCATACATACATTCCTCAATCTGCGCTGCACTCTTATCTTCGCCCGTGCCCCGTTTAATGGCACGGTCAATATTATCTTTCGGCATTGCTACCGCCCGCGCTTTTTCCACTAAAAGACGCAAAGAAAAATTCGTGGCCATATCACTCCCGGCTTTCGCGGCAATGGCGATTTTTTTAGCGTACATTGAAAAAACAACTCCCTTTTTGGCGTCTTGTTTGCCCTTACGCCCCTGTATATTGTGCCACTTTGAATGTCCAGACATATAATTATAAATTTCTAATTCACTAATTTCTAATAAAATGTCTAATGCTCTAATTATACGCTATGTTGTCATTCCAAGCGATAGTTCACCCCGACCTTGCTTCGGGGAGGAATCTTTCTGCAAGCATGCTTTGGCAATAAGAAAGATTTCTCCTCCTTACAGTCGTCGAAATGACAATTGAGCCTTAAAAATTTTATTAGAAATTAGTGAATTAGGCCTTAATTAATTATCGAGAATTAATTTTCCACTTTCAAACTTCTTACCATCTAATCGACTATTATCATTAAACCATTCAAAAAAATTATCACGCCTAGCGCCGGTCATTAAAAAATCCTGCGATTTAACAGAATAAAACGGAAAGGTATATATATTTTTAACATGGCCGGCAGACAAAGTCAAACCAACACTCAGACCCTCTTGCGTTTCTCCCGAAAAATACTGATCAAAAATAAAATTGCCTAAAGAAAAAAATATGGGCGCGCCCTTATAAATTTCCATTTCTTGAATTACGTGAGGATGGCCACCCATGACCACAGTCGCACCCACGTCAATCATCAAATGCGCTCGGTCGCGCTCGGTGGTGTTAGAAATATTGTCATACTCCTGCCCCCAATGTGGCATCACAATTACATTCTCTGCTAATTTTTTCGCGGCCATAACAATTTGCTTAATTTGGCTGTCCGTCACTCCCCCTTCCGTAAAATTCAAACCCACAAACGCGACAGGCTCGGGCAAACCCAACTCTCCTCCCGCCACCCAAATATCACCCTCATTAACCGCGTATTCACTGCCAAAAAATCCTAATTTATTTTGCGTTAAAATTGTTTTAGTAAAATCAGCATTTGCTCGCCCCATATCAAAAGTGTGATTGTTAGCTAAAGAAAAAGCGGAAAAATTATAGCGCTTTAACTGGGGCGCGAGCGCTGGATCAAACTGAAAAGCAATTTCTTTTGAAGTATAAACTCTCGTTGGCGCGAAAGGACCTTCTAAGTTTGCCACGAGTAAATCCTGGCCATAAAAAAACCTGTTCTCTTGGCCTTTTAAATCAGCAAATAAATAATCTAAACCCTCATCGCCCATTTTTTTGGCGACGTTACGATCCAGCATCATGTCGCCGAATAGCTGAATACTAACTAAGGAAGACGCTGACTCACCGGAAGCAAAATACCCCATCACATGCGAAGTGGTCTCGGCTAAGTCCGGATTTTTAATAATGTCGGCACTATTAGTATGAAACACCAGATTAAATTTCTGCGCATTTTTTATTTCATTATATTTCAAAAGTAAACGAATTGAATTTTGGCTATCAATTTCCAACCGTTCTAAACGATTGTAGTCACCCGTTTCTAAAACATTAATTGATAATTCATCATGCCAATTTGATAAAAATTCCGGCAAGTAATGGGAAAAATCAACAGATGCCAACACCAAAGAGTTTTTCGGCAAAATTTTTGCCAAATCACTAGCGGTATCATCCATTAAATTAAATTCACGTCCGGCGCGCGTGATTATTGGTACCAGTTTCGTTTGAGGCCAAATTTTTTTAATAATACCTACAAGCGCGCCCACACCATGTTCATTTTTCAAAGCGGTATCATCAATACTGGCCCCATCAGCGGCTAATTGCTTAACTATTTTATTATCAATTTCCAAAACTCCATAAGGCGTTTGCCAAGCATCCAAACCAGTAATAACTTGGGCGTGACCAGTACTAAAATGATTGGGGGAAATAATAACTACTACTGGCGGGGTAATTTTTTTTGCCACGGCTTCAAGCATGCCAATTTCGTAACTCCCGGCCACGAGATGATGGGGCAAAACCGCCGAAATCGGAATAACGCCCAAAGAGCTAACTGGTTGGCTATACTTAAACAGAGCATCAAACAGGTCTTTATCATAGGGTAAAGCCGAGTGGAAACTACCGGTAGGGGCTTCCAAGGCATCGCTTATGCGCGCAGATACGGACTGGACTGAATGGCCACCCCCCTTTTCAAAGGCCGGCCCAAGCCAAAATCCAGCTAAACCAATTAAAATGCCGGCTAGGCCAATTAAGATAAAAAATATTACTTGTTTCATTTTCATAATTATTTTCATTTCCACAAAAATAGAAATCTACTGAAATTCACTTTCTGGATCCCCGTTTTTACGGGGATGACAGTATTTGACTATGTCTAATACTTTCAATTTTACGCCTATTTTATATAAAAAGCAATTAATATATTTAAGTGAACACCTTGACAAAAACAAAAAAAGTGGTAATAAAGAGATGTTTGGCACGGAAGAACTGCGCTAAAAAACTGCCCAATGCGGGCAAAGGAACAATCATGTCGCGCATCGCTTCGCTCGGTCTCGCCGTCGCTCTCACACTCCTCGCCGGTTGCCCGGACTACACCAAGATTGTGGTGTCGCCCGAGACGGTGGGCGGGGAAGAGGTACACGATCGCATTGTGTACGAGGCGACGATGGGAAACGAGGGCTGGCCCGCGTTGGCCCTGAAACGGCAAGAGATTCTTCTTGCAACCGCGGTCGGCGGCACCGATCAAATCAACAACTACGATGTCGTCGTCTGGAACCACAGCGACGATAATCCCGATGAAGCGGGGATGGTATTCTACCAGCTCTGCCCCAACAATTCCACGGCGAAGGAAACCGTGGTAGAGTGCTTCTTTGACGAGAGGCACTTGAAAATCACGGTCTACATCCACCCTGCTGAAAAAAATAAATTCAACTATCTGCGTACTCTGGGGGCACTCTGGATTAGTGGCCCATGCCACATCGTCCGACCTACCCCCAAATGGCCCCGCCCCTGCCCACCGCCGTCGTCCTGACGGCCACGCGCAAAACCCAACAACGGGCGCCTGCGCAATCCACCGCCAGTCACCCGTCTATTTCTGAAAATGCCAATCGGCGTTGTCGGAAGCAGTAAATTGACTGGCAAGTGAAAAAAATAAAATCACCCCGACATTATGTCGAGGTGATTTTTTAATCTTCAATCTTTAATCTTTTACTTTTTAAACCCTGTCCCCGCCGGAATCAACCGACCGATAATGACATTTTCCTTTAAGCCCTCCAAGAAATCAACCTTGCCGGTAATGGCAGAGTTGATAAGCACCTTAGCGGTCTCTTGGAACGAGGCGGAGGATAAGAAACTTTGGGTGGAGAGTGATACACGAGTAATGCCGAGTAATAGTTCGCGCGCCGTCGCCACTTTTCCGCCAGCTTTTTTCGCCAAACGGTTGGCAAAATCTAATTGTGATTTTTCAATCACTTCACCCGGCAGAAGATCGGTTTCGCCAGCATCTTCCACATACACGCGACTAAACATTTGCTTAATCAAAAGTTCCACGTGTTTGTCATTTACTTTCTGACCTTGGCTGGAATAAATATTTTGTACTTCTTCCAATACATAGCGCTGAACCGCTGGCCGACCCTGCAATTCAAACAACTCTTGCAAATAAATACTACCATTGGTTAATTGTTGGCCTTTGATAACAATATCACCATCTTTAACATACAATTTATAATCAATCGGGATGATATATTCACGAATTTTCGGACCAACATAAGAAAGCGTCAGAGAATTTTTTACTATTTTAACTCGGCTTTCATATTTAGCGATAATTTCTTCACCCGAAGAACCACGGACCACAACCACAGTATCTTTGGCAACATCTTGACCGTCTTTTACCATTACTTCATCTTCGGCAGTCACTTTAATTTTGGTCTCATCCATGCCTTCAAAATGCACCTTGGCAATTTTTTGACCACGACGACCTTCAAAAATCTTTTTGCCGGTCGGAGAAGTGATAATTTTGCCGTCAGCGTCTTCAATTTCTACTTTGCCATCTACTTCGGTTAATACCGCCTTGTGTTTGGGCTGGCGATTTTCAAATAATTCTTCTACGCGTGGCAAACCTTGAGTAATGTCGCCACCGACCACACCACCGGCATGGAAGGTGCGGAGAGTAAGCTGAGTACCCGGCTCACCCAAAGATTGAGCGGCAATAATACCAACCGCAGTCCCCATTTCTACTGGAATATTGTGGGCCAAATCAAAACCATAACACTTGCGACAAACACCCTTGGGCAAATGACATTGCAAAACACTGCGCACATGCACTGATTCCACACCGGCCTCTTCGATCATACGCCCCATTTTGTCGTCTATCATACCGCCAGCTTTCAAAAGCGTCTTACCGTCGGCTTTAACATCAGCCAAAACATAACGTCCCCAAACGCGATCAGACAACTTTTCACCCATTTGTTTGGATTGTTCTACAGTAAACACTTCGCCAATTTCGTCACCACAATCTTCTTCCAAAACTACCACATCTTGCGCCACATCCACGAGACGTCGGGTAAGATAACCGGCGTTGGCCGTACGCAAAGCAGTATCAGATAAACCTTTACGAGTACCGTGCGAAGAGATAAAGTATTCCAAAACATCAAAACCTTCTTTAAAGTTGCCTTTGACCGGCAATTCAATAATATCACCAGATGGAGACACCACCAGACCCTTCATGCCAATAACTTGACCTAACTGACCCCAGGTACCGCGTGCGCCAGAATCAATCATGGCGAATACCGAACCATTTTTGTCTAGGGTAGCTTGGTTGTTGGCTAAAATTTTGTCCTTGGTCGCTGCCCAAATTTCCAAAATTTTCGCATGACGCTCTGTTGTTGTTAATAAGCCGTCGCGATATTGTTCTTCTAAAAGAGTAATCTCAGCATCAGCTCCTTTAATTATCATCGGCTTTTCTTTAATCTCCGGAAAGTCAGCCATGCCCAAAGAGTAACCGGATTTAGTAACATAGTGGAAGCCAAGATTTTTTAACTTATCCAAGAAATAGGCGGTTTCCTGTTGACCATAGTATTCCAAACAGTAACGAATAATTTCAGCCAACTTTTTTACGTTGATTGTTTCATTATAATAACGCAACTTCGCCGGTAAAATTTCATTAAATAAAATGCGACCGATAGAAGTTTCAATAATTAAACTTTCGTTCTCTGGAAATTTACCAGCCGATTCTAACATACGCACTTTAATCGGTTCAAACAAAGCGAGTTGGCGTGATTTGTAAGCCAGTTTGGCGGCTTGCTCAGAAGCATACATCTTAGTGGCTGGAACAGTATTATCGGTTTTAAAGTGAGTAAGATAAAAGCAACCCAAAGCAATATCGTGTTTTGGCGTGGTCACCGGTTGACCGGTCGCCGGCTTTAACAAATTTTTCTCGGCGGCCATTAAATTGTCCGCTTCCCAACGAGCTTCGGTTGTGAGTGGTAAATGAACAGCCATTTGGTCGCCGTCAAAGTCAGCGTTAAAAGCAGTACAAACCAGTGGATGTAATTGAATGGCTTTACCTTCAATCAAACGTGGATGAAAAGCTTGGATACCCAAACGATGCAAGGTCGGAGCGCGATTCAAAAATACGCGCGTAGTTTTGGTAAGCTCTTCCAAGATATCCCAAACTTCGTCGTGTTCGGCTTCAATAAAGCGCGAAGCACTGCGGACGTTATGAGCTAATTCTCGTTTGATAATTTCACCCATGATAAATGGCTTGAATAATTCCAAAGCCATGTGTTTGGGCAAACCACACTCATCAATGTTCAAAGTTGGGCCAACGACGATAACTGAACGACCGGAATAATCCACGCGTTTACCCAAAAGATTCTGACGGAAACGGCCCTGCTTGCCTTTCAAAATATCAGCCAAAGAACGCAATTGACGTTTTTGTCCAGTGGCAGCCAATACGGTTTTGGAATGGCGCGCGTTGTTGTCAATTAAAGCATCCACTGCTTCTTGCAACATGCGTTTTTCATTGCGACAAATAACTTCCGGTGCATCTAAATCCAAAAGCCGTCGCAAACGATTGTTACGGTTGATAACGCGACGATACAAATCATTTAAATCAGAGGTGGCAAAACGACCACCGTCCAAAGCTACCATCGGGCGCAAGTCCGGCGGAATCACTGGAATATTTTTCAAAATTGTCCATTCTGGTCTAACATCGTTAGCAAACAAACTGCGCAAAAGTTTTTTGCGACGAATTAATCTTTCTAACTTAGCACCTTTGGAAGTCAATTGAGTTTCAGTAATTTGTTTAATTGTTTCTTCCAAATTCACACGGGACAATAAGTGATGCAACGCTTCCGCGCCAATGCCCGCTTCAAACAAATGACCAAAACGTAAAGATAATTCCTGATAGCGATTTTCCGAAATCACGCGCATCACCTGTAACTCTTTTAATTCTTTATCAGCTGATTGAAAATCTTCGTCCAAGGCCTCAAATTTGCGAGTGGCCTCTTCTTGAATGGTTTCAATAACAGCTTTACCAGCTTTTTCATCATTTGCTTTTTTAATTGCATTTTCTCGTTCGCGCTCAATTTCTTTTTTCTTAACTTTAAATTCTTGGCGCAATGCTTCTGATGCCTGTTTTTTACCCTCTTCGTTAACACTTGTAATAATAAAAGCGGCAAAGTAAACCACTTTTTCCAAAGCCATCACAGACGCATCTAAAATCAAACCAACTTTGGAAGGCACAGAACGCAAAAACCAAATATGGGTAACGGGCGCGGCCAATTCAATATGGCCCATGCGTTCACGGCGCACGAGTGAAGTAGTAACTTCCACTCCGCACTTGTCGCAAACAATTCCTTTATAACGAATTTTTTTATACTTGCCACAATAACATTCCCAATCTTTGGTGGGCCCGAAAATTTCCTCAGCAAACAAACCGCCTTTTTCCGGTTTCTGGGTACGATAATTAATTGTTTCCGGCTTGTTGACTTCGCCGAATGACCAACCCCGAATTACTTCTGGTGAGGCGAGGCGTAAGCGCACCGCGTCGAAGTCAATGTTTTTTATAGAGTCGCGATTCATAGGAGAAAGTAATTAATAAGAAGAAAATAATTAATTAACGGCTATCAGCAGTTTGTTCGCCAATCGGTTTTCCTTGGTCGTCATTTTCGCCGCTATTCTTTCTCATCTCCGCGTCCACCTCTGCGGCCGGACGATATTCGCCCGACTCCGAACGCTTCAAGAGTTCAACTTCCATACCCAGACCTTTAATTTCACGCACCAAAACATTAAAGGATTCCGGAATATTGACGCGTGTGATCGGCTCACCTTTAATAATGGCCTCATAGGCCTTAGAACGGCCTGGCACATCATCAGATTTAATTGTTAAAATTTCCTGCAAAGTATGCGCGGCACCATAGGCCTCCAAAGCCCAAACTTCCATTTCACCAAATCTCTGTCCACCAAATTGCGCTTTGCCCCCTAACGGCTGTTGGGTAATCAAACTGTAAGGTCCGATTGAGCGCTGGTGAATTTTGTCTTCTACCATGTGGTTAAGTTTCAACATGTAGTTGTAACCAACTGTCACTTGGTGGTCAAACTGTTCACCGGTGCGACCGTCAAATAAAGTAACTTTACCATTCAAAGGCAAACCAGCGTGCTCCAATTCAGTCCGAATTTGTTCTTCTGTTAAACCGTCCAATACTGGAGAAGCAATTTTGTATCCCAATGCATTGGCGGCCAATCCCAAGTGGGTTTCTAAAATTTGCCCCAAGTTCATACGGGAAATAACACCAAGTGGAGACAAAATAATATCAACATGAGTACCGTCGGACAAAAACGGCATATCTTCTACCGGCACCACGCGCGAAATAACACCTTTGTTACCGTGACGTCCGGCCATTTTGTCGCCGACCTGAATTTTACGCATGTCAGCCACAGTTACCTGCACACGCTTGGTAACACCCGGCTCTAACTTGTCGCCATTTTCATCAGAAAATATTTTAATATCAGTCACTTTTCCATGTTCACCGTGCTCCAAGTATAATGAAGAGTCCCTAACATCCCGCGCCTTTTCACCGAAGATGGCTCGCAACAAGCGTTCTTCCGCCGATAGTTCTGTTTCGCCCTTCGGAGTAATTTTGCCAACCAAAATATCACCGGACTTCACTTCGGCACCTATTCTTACTATACCCTCACTATCTAAATTTTTCAACTTCTCCTCGCTGACGTTGGGGATATCGTTGGTTATCACTTCTGGCCCCAATTTAGTTTCGCGCACATCCACCGTATAATTTTCAATATGAATGGAGGTAAAACGATCGCTTTGTACCAAGGTCTCGGATAAAATAATGGCGTCTTCATAATTAAAACCATCCCACACCATATAAGCTACCAAAACATTCTGACCCAAAGCCAATTCATTTTGTGAAATCGCCGGACCATCAGTTAAAGGTTGGCCTTTTTTAACTTTATCACCCACGGTAACAGTCGGATGCTGATTAATACAAGTAGCGGCATTTGATCGTCCAAACTTATGAAGAGCATAAGTATAGATCATGCCTTTTTTAGATTTCAAAACAATTTTACCACCGTCTAATTCTGCAATCTCACCGTCTTCATCCGCCAAAATCATATGTCCACTGTTGCGCGCGGCTGCTTCTTCCACACCAGTACCAACCATTGGCGGTTCTGGGTTAATACAAGGCACAGCTTGGCGTTGCATGTTTGTACCCATGAGAGCGCGGGTGGCGTCATCATGTTCCAAAAATGGAATACAGGCAGTAGCAATACTAATAATTTGATAAGAGGAAACATCTACATAATGTAGATCATCAGTGTTGGCCACACTCGGTTTGCTAAACACACGCGCTGGCACTGCTTCATCCAAAAAGTATCCTTTTTCATCCACACGCACTTTAGCGGAAGTAGTAATAACTTTTTCGTCTTTAAAAGCCGACAAATAAATTACTTCATTAGTAACACGTGGCTTTACTGGAATTTTTTCTAATTTTAAAGTTGCTAATTTTTTCGCGACCGTGGCAGTAATTGCTGTTCCACTTGCTATGCCACCAATTTCACCGCGCAAAATTTCACCTTCAGTTAACTCCGCCTTATTGGCCACCTCGCGCAAAACTTTGCGGTAAGGAGTTTCAATAAAACCAAATTCATTGATACGGGCATAACTAGAAAGATGGTTAACTAAACCAATATTCGGACCTTCTGGGGTCGCAATCGGGCAGATACGGCCATAGTGAGTGGCGTGCACATCGCGAACTTCAAAGCCAGCGCGGTCACGCGATAAACCACCTGGGCCAAGAGCCGACAAGCGACGCTTGTGTTCCAATTCCGAAAGCGGGTTGTGTTGATCCATGAATTGCGACATTTGCGAACTCATGAAAAACTCGCGCACCGCCGAAATTACCGGACGCGCATTTACTAATTTATTGGGAGAAACATCTTCTAAATTGTATGTACTCATGCGGTCTTTAATAATGCGCTCCATGCGAGCCAAACCAACACGAAAACGATTTTGAGCCAGCTCACCCACCGCGCGCACGCGTCGGTTGCCCAAGTGATCAATATCATCTGGTTCTTCTTGCGTAACATTTAAGCGAATGACTTCTTTTACAACTGCTAAAAGTTTTTCGGCCGATAACACGCGATTTTCTTTTTTGTCATAATCTTCTGAAACTGACGGCACGTCAAATTTATTGTTAAACTTATAAACACCCACGCGACCTAAATCATAGCGATCAAAATTGAAGAACATTGCTTCCACCAAACTCTTGGCGTTGTCGGCTGTGGCCAAATCACCCGGACGAATTCTTTTGTACACTTCAATAAAACCTTCATCACGATTTTTTGCCAAATCTTTTTTCAAAGTCGCCTCAGCATAATCAATTGTCGGATGAATATTTACATCTTTTAAAAGATCAATAATTTTTTGATCGTCTTCATGCCCAAAAGCACGCATGAGAGATGTAACGGCCACCTTGCGTTTGCGATCAACCTTCACCCAGATGGTGTTGTTCATGTCGGTCTCAATTTCAAGCCAAGCCCCGCGATTCGGAATAATTTTCGCGCCATAATAACGACGACCGCGAATATTTTCCGCAGTAAAAAACACACCGGCGCTACGAATAAGTTGAGAGACAACCGCACGCTCAATACCATTAACAATAAAAGTACCCCGATTAGTCATAATCGGAATGTCGCCCAAGAAAATTTCTTGCGACTTGGTTTGACCAGTACGTTTATTTACCAAACGAGCAGTAATGCGCAAAGGTGCTTCAAAAGTAATGTTGCGCTCACGACAAACCGCTTCTTCAAAACGCGGTTCGTCCAAATAATAATCTTCAAAATATAATTCTAATTCGCGTCCAGAAAAATCAGTGATCGGCGAAACTTCATCAAAAAGTTCTTTCACACCGGTTTTTAAAAACCAAGCATAAGAATCTTTTTGGATTTCAATCAAATCCGGAAGTGGAGTATAGATTTGATTATTTGTTAAAAAGCGACGTTCTTTGACTTGGAGCGGCTGCCGTTTAAAGATGGGCATAAAACAATTTATTATTTAAAATTGAAAATTTTTGAATAATTAAATTTTAATTTGTCGAACTCTATCGCTCGGTGTCAGCAAAAAATTACTTAGTTTTTTTCGATTTATCATGTCCCAAACCGTGTAAACAAAAAAAGGGCCAACAAAATAGGGGCTTTTAGGTTTTTTCCTTATAAATTGGCCAAAAAAGGCAAGGTTGACATGAAGTTATATTTTTATGCCCTTGCACGCCGCTCTCCCCACCCAACGGATGGCAGAAAGCCGCATTTTTCGCTTCATTGAGCGCAAAAGTAGCTAATCTTTTCCACTCAATCAATAGTAGGTAAATTTTACACTATTTGTCAAGAAATGTCAACTGTGGATAAGTGATTCCATTCAATCCGTCTGCACCACCAAACAATACATTAATTGGCGATCTCTATGCTGATTATGGTCATTCATGCGGTAAATTATCAATTATTTTATTAAATTTTTCTTTATCCTCATGACTAAGTTTACCAGCTCGATAGGCCCGCTCCACTTCTTCTTTCATGCTTAAGCGCACTACTCGAGGAAAACCAGAGCCAAAGGGCAATAATTTAGCATGTTTGGTAATTAAATCTATTAAAAATTGACGGTCGGCGGGTGAAACGCCACCAAAAGCACTGCGTCGCAAATTATACATCTTTTCCGCAATCTCATGCTCAAGTCCATGACGCCCGGAACGTAACTGTCCCCCGCCGGTTTTAATGTCAATTTTATAGGGATCGGGTTTTACTGGCAAGATTTTTGATTTGGTACTGCTAAATGGCCACATATAATTACATTTTATTTTTTATTATACTAATTTTCACAAATAATGTCCAACAAAAAACCGACCAATTGGCTCGGTTTTTTGCCTCGTTTGTGCACAAGCTGAGAAGCCGGATTGAAAGTGCCGGCACACTGCCCAGACCGCGTTGAGCGGATGGGGCTTGTTAGTTGGCGGGGCTAGAGGTACCCACAGTCGTCGGGAAGACGGCAGGGAACAAACTCGTCCCCACAGTCACCACGATCCAACGAGCGGGTCGTTACGATGGGCGACGTGGGGACTGGATACACCTGTTCTCCGTCCGATACAATGGAGGTGATGACGGCCTGACCGTCGACGATGCCAACTCGCACAGTCGCTTCTCCGATCTTTACTTCAACCGGATGAAGGCGATTGCCGATCAGGCTAGTCTTGATGTGGACATTCGATTCCATTTCCTCTCCCAATGTGCGACCATCGCACAAAAAAATCAAAAGAGCCCGCCACCACGGAGGACTCTTCCAAAGATCTTTTGCAGACCCGGGACAAATACTTCACTAAAAGCCCGAGCGCGAAAGATCTTCGAAGGAATCTTCCGTGGGTGTGAAGTATTTGATTTTAAACTATTTGGCTAAGCCATATTTGCTTCTTGACTCGGAAATGTCCACGCTTAGCGCGGCCATTTCACTCGTCTACGAGACGCAAATAAAAAACCGGCCCTACGGCCGGCAATTTTTGAACAAAAAATTACGCGACCATCAGGAGCCGATAATAATAATTGATACCGCGAATTTTTGGTTCAAATTGTTCATGTATTTATGATATCACCACCCCAAAAAAGTGTCAAGTGGTGATAAATATGTTTGTGCCCAGGGCGGGACTCGAACCCGCATGACTTTCGTCGAGAGATTTTAAGTCTCTTGTGGCTACCGGTTACACCACCTGGGCATTATTTTTTTCTCTCCACAGAGCTGCGTATAGAGTTGCATGTTTTAGCTACGAATCAAATGGCCAAAGCGCCAACTCCGGACAAAATAATGTCCGAAGAGGGCAGAGAGAAAATTGCTTGGGCGCATTCGAATCGGTTGAGACATCAGCTCCACCGCAGCTCCATAAAGAGAATACCAGATACCATTGTAAATGATTTAAAGTTAAAGTCAAGGACCGCTACCTGTTGATAACCTCTATAATACTTTTTTCTCTTCTATATTGTCTTTAAAATTTACAAACCGCGCCGTTGCAAATAAATAATCACTCAAACGATTAATGTACTGATACAATTCGGGTCTCAGTTTAATTTCACGTCCAAATGTTATGAGCGCTCGTTCCGCCCGCCGACAAATCGCCCGCGCTTTGTGTAAACTGGCGGCCGCCAAGCACCCACCCGGTAAAATAAAATTTTTTAATTCCGGCAACTCTCCCCACATTTCATCAATTTCTTTTTCCAACTCAAAAATTTCCTTTTCAGAAATTTTATCCAAACTCGCACTTACTTTATCATTTTGGGTCGCCGCCAACTCCGCCCCCACCTTAAACAAATCGCGTGAAATTTTTTGCAAAAATTCCACCGGCTCTATCGCTCCCAAAAATGCCCGCGCCATCCCGAGTTCGGCGTTCAACTCGTCAATTTCGCCGATTACCATTAAATTAATACAGTCCTTGTCGGTGCGCGCGCCACCGAGGAGAGATGTTTGGCCGGTGTCGCCGGTTTTGGTGTAGATTTTCATATAAATTAATTTACAGCGCCAGCCCTATCATCATACTAACATTTTCATTGGCATTTTGCCAAGTGATATTTTTATCAGGGTGGCTATTCTGCCACACTCTAAAAATTTCATCGCCAAAACTTTGCCCAATAGCCTCAACATCTTTAAAATCTAAAACAATCTCTCTAAAACTTGCCAAGCCCATCATAATCCGGCGCGCTTCCGAACGTGATAATAAATTTTTATTCACTTCGGACAATTTTACCAAAATTTTTGTCTTGGAAAATTCAAACGTGTCTTTGTCAGTATATTTGCCAAATACTTCTTGGTTGGTTCGTTTACTTTTTAAAGACAAAACAAAAAAAACCGAAGTGCCGATATTTTTTTTAGAATTTGTAATAAAAACATCATCAACACCCCCGCTATTTATAAACTGGATTTCCTTGCCAGAACTTTCAATCAAAAAAGAATCGGCCATTTTAGAAGTAAAAAATATTCCCTGGCCGGTGTGTCTGGCCGGATCGGTGGTTTGTTTGCCTTTTAATAACTGCTGAATTGCCTGCAAATTATTCTCTAATTTAAATTTTTCTTTAATGTTGTTAAAGATACCAACACCCTCGTCATCAACGATAAAAGAAATAAAATTAGCATTTCTTTTTACTATGGTTAAAATTTTTTTTGACTTTGAATGTTCAATCGCATTATTTACCATTTCCAAAAAAGAATACTCAAACAAATTCGCGACATTGGATGGCAAGTCCAAAAAAATTCCGGTCATATCTTTGACTCTTTCCAAAACCATTTCTTCAGACAAATCTTTGTTATTAAACTCTTCCGAAAATTTTAATATTGTTCGCTTGCCTTGCTCTAGGGATTTTTTGTTTGCCAAAACATACACCGCCTGATTGGCTTTACCAAGCATGATAATTTCGCCGGAATTTCGCAATTCCTTAAAAAACCGACTGATATAAGCCCGAGAAAAACCGGTTAATTTCACAATATCGGCGGTTTTTAATTGTTTTTGTTCAGATAATTTGGCTAATATGAGAGATTTTATATCCATATTTAGTTTACAATATGTAGACAACTTTTATTATAGCACATATTTAAAAAGTTGTCAACTGATTGTATACAAAAAGTATGCGGTTATCACCACCCGATAACTTGACAATCTGTGTGTGTGTGTTATACTGCGATGTTTAGCCCGAATGCCTCGGGCAAACACCGCGGAGGCGGTATGGTCCGGAACTTCTCCTCGATGCTGGCGATGGCCTTGTTGGCCGTTGCCTGTGGCGCAACAACCCAGACCACCACGATCACGGCGGAACCGCCGATGACCGTCCACAGCGGGACATGGGAAGACCCGCACGAATCGTGGGTCGTAGCACTGGACGCAGCCAGGGCGGGTGACCGAGAGTGGTCGGTCATCATCGTGGTCAGCAAACAATCTCCACACTACACAACAATTCGCGAGCACTGGGCCAACGCTCCGGTAATCGCAAAGTTGGTAGTGGTGGACTATGACCAGATGACACAGAAAGAGCTCGAGGCGTTCTCGGACTCTAACATACCAACGATGGGGCCAAGATGTTTCGTATTCAAACAAGGAGTACTTAACATTACATCATGGATCGGGTCTGAGTGTGCCCACATCGCCGATTACATCGGCCATTACCACTAGCCCAACGGCCTTCCCACCCTCGGGCCCAGGCCACCAGTCAACTCCCAAGAGGACGTGGTGCCTCTCCCTCCGGTACCCGTCTATTCCGGATAATGCCTAACGGCGTTGTATGGAGTAGTGAAATTACCGGAGTGAGAAAAAAATTAAAACATCCCGACAAATTTGTCGGGATGTTTTTTTGTTGTGGATGGAGATTCCTCGTCGGCGCGAGCCTCGCTCGGAATGACAGGGCTTCGCTGCGCTACGCCCTGTAAACTAACTACACCCCGTCGTACTCCCACAGTTTAAACACTTATAACAACTCCCACTTCTAATCGTAATATGTCCACAAGTCCCACACGGTGGCGCGTCACCCATCATCCCCGACAACATCGCGTCCGCGCCAGTGACTTTTTTACTGGCCGAGGGCATTTTTGGCAAAGTCATTTGGGCTTCGGCAATTTCCACTTGTTCATTGTCTTTTTTAACTAAACTCTCTGGCGTTTCTAATTCCAATGATGTTTGCGCGGTCGCCTCTTGGGCAATACGCGCCAATTGTTGGGCGCGGTTGCGTTGGATTCCGGTGGGTTTGACTTGGACAAAATCCGTTCGGCCTAAATATTCCATTCCGATGACGCGGAAAATAAAATCAATAATGGAAGTGGAAAATTTAACATTGGGGTGATCAGTCATGCCCGACGGCTCAAAGCGCGTGAAAGTAAATTTATCAACATAATCTTCTAACGGCACACCATATTGTAAACCGGTGGAAATTGACATCGCAAATAAATTTAACAGACTTCGGAACGACGCGCCTTCTTTATACATATCAATAAAAACCTCACCTAATTTACCGTCTGGAAATTCACCAGTTCGTAAATATAATTTCTGACCGCCAACTCTTGCTTTGATCGTCATACCACTGCGCTTATATGGTAATTTGCGTTGCTCGCCGTGGATATATACATGCTTACCGTTAGAAGTGCCATCATGCGCATAATTCATTTGCATGTCTTCGGCGTCAACATCTTGTTTCCATTCACCGTTGGATAGTGTATGGACTGTTGGTGCAGACGTTGCTCCCACCACCCCCCGCCCCTCCTCGGGCAGGAGGGGAGACACCACGACTCTCGCGCCGACTCCAACTGGCGTCTCTCTCTTGTTAAGAGGGAGAGAAACTGTTGCTGCCACATCTTCTTTTTTGCTTTCTGTTTTTTTACTTTTTGCTGACAACGGTTGCGACATCTTACAGCCATCGCGATAAATGGCATTGCACTTTAACGCCAACTTCCACGAAGCCATATAGGCAATCTTGATATCCTCAACTGAGGCCTCGTTTGGCATGTTAATTGTTTTGGAAATTGATCCGCACAAAAATGGCTGGACCGCGGCCATCATCCGAATATGACCGAGATAGTGAATATAACGCTGACCTTTTTTACCATTTTTATTGGCTGTGTCAAATACCGCGTAGTGCTCAGGTTTTAAATGAGGTGCACCTTCAATTGTCATAGCACCACAAACATATTCGTTTGCTTCCGAAACTTGCTCATCGGTAAATCCTAATGCTTTTAATAAATTAAAATTCGGATCATTGTATTGTTCACTCGTAAACCCAAGCCGGCCCAAACATTCTTCGCCTAACGTCCAAACATTAAATACAAAACCCATTTCAAAAGCTCCTAACAAAGTTTTTTCAATTTTAGCAATATCATCATCGTTAAATCCCCTGGCCTTCAAACTCTCGGAGTTAATGTGTGGACAATTCTTTAGTGTGGCATGACCTTTTAGATAGCCGGCAATATCATTAATTTGCGCGGAGTTATAACCCAAAGTTTTAAGAGCCATTGGCACACTCTCGTTAACAATTTTAAAATATCCTCCACCTGCTAATTTTTTAAATTTCACCAGCGCAAAATCCGGTTCCACACCAGTGGTAGAACAGTCCATGACAAGCCCAATCGTACCGGTCGGAGCGAGCAAGGTCGTTTGCGCGTTGCGATAACCATAACGCTCACCCATTTCTAAAGCGTCATTCCACAAATTGCGAGCGGCCACAAGTAAATACGCGGGAGCGAACTCTTCAGAAATTCCGACTGGTTTAACGGACAAACCTTCATACTCATCGTCAGAGGCGTTAAAAGCCGCCCGACGGTGATTGCGTATTACCCGCAACATATCCGCGCGATTTTCTTTAAACTTCGGAAACGGTCCTAAATTTTTCGCCATTTCCGCGGACGTAATGTATGACTGCGCCCCCATAATGGCTGTCACCGATCCGGCGAATGCCAAGGCCTCAGGTGAATCATAAGGAATACCCCCAGTCATAAGCACCGAACCAATATTGGCATAACCTAAACCTAAAGTACGAAAATTATAACTGCCTTCCGCAATTTCCTTGCTAGGAAATTGGGCCATTAAAACACTTGTCTCCAAAACTACCGTCCACAGACGCGTTGCATACTTAAAACTCTCCACATCAAAACTGGCTGTTTCAGAATCGTAAAAATGGGCTAAATTGATGGAAGCCAAATTGCAGGCGGTATTATCAATAAACATGTATTCGGAACAGGGGTTACTGGCATTAATGCGACCGGACTGCGGACAGGTGTGCCACTCGTTTATAGTAGTGTCAAACTGTAAACCGGGGTCAGCACAAGACCAAGCGGAAGATGCAATTGATTCCCATAAATCACGAGCTGGCAAAGTTTTGCAAACTTTATCACCCGTACGCCATTTCAAATTCCAATCAGCCCCATTTTCTACTGATTCCAAATAATCATGGGTAACACGAACGGAGTTATTAGAATTTTGACCAGAAACAGTACCATAGGCCTCGCCTTCATAATGTGAATCATAGCCGGCCGCTACCATGGCCGCCACTTTCTTTTCTTCTTTTACTTTCCAAGTAATAAATTCCTCAATATCTGGATGATCAACATCTAAAATTACCATTTTAGCCGCGCGCCTCGTGGTGCCACCGGATTTAATTCCTCCAGCCGCGCGATCGCCAATTTTTAACCAGCTCATTAAGCCCGATGACGTGCCACCGCCAGACAAAGGTTCGCCCCGTCCGCGCAAAGCGGAAAAATTTGTACCAGTACCAGAGCCATATTTAAATAACCGCGCTTCGCGCACCCACAAATCCATAATACCACCTTCATTTACCAAATCATCTTTAACTGATTGAATAAAACAATTGTGAACCACTACACCATTAGCACAGAATTTTCCAGTTTCGGTTTGGATATCATATACTTCTTCCTCGCCAATATAATCAATTGCAACTACACTTTCTTCAGATAAACTTTCTTTTGATTTCCCTAAAATTTCAACATTCAATCGAGACAATTTTTCTTGTTTACATATAGATATAAAACCAACTTTATCTGCAAATTTCTTTCGCTCTGATTCAAACGCGACAATCACCTGATATGCAACATGTCGATCAGATCGTGAGTCATTACATTCAATCACGCGCGAATAAATTCCCAAACTCAAAAGCAAAACTTGAACACCATGTGCTAAATCTTCAGAAACACTAGTCAGCACAACATCACCACTATTTCTCTCGTCTTCATTTCGTAAACGAACTGTACCGTCAGCTTGAAATAAACCGCGCAAAAACGCGCCTTTTTCTGCGTCACTAGCCGACCAAATCATATTCGGAACACTAGCTATATAAGTATTTTTTTCTAAACCATATTCTTGAACATATTCATCAACAACTTTACGGTCACAACAAACTACACGATATAATTCACTAATATGTCGGCGTGGACGAACAGTATAACTACCAAATAATTTCGTAAAAATATTTGTGACGCAATTAAATTCATCATCGTTAATAGTGACCACACCGAACATAGTGGTTTTTTTATTGCGACCATATTTACCATAATAACCATCCCCCAAAACAAAGCCGGCTAACTCGGCTTTGTTAATTTTATCCTCATCAATTTTTTCCATTTTACCAGCAGTCAAAGAAAATTGCTGAACTTTTTTACCTAAAATTTGTGCCAACGCATTCCAATCATATTTGCCACCATCTTTTTCTCTCTTGTCAGCCGACCAAATCAAATGATCATCAGTAAATTCAAAAAAATTACCATTTTTTAAAGTAGCTCTAAATAATTTTCTAATACCGTTATTTTTTACCGCCTTAATTGAAACATAATTCGAACCATCAAAAACTTTTGTGCCGACCAAATTCTCGTCAACTATATACCCTAAATCCAAAACACCTTTATCAGTAAATAATTTTGTGTCATAACGTCCGCACGCGTGCGGTTGTGGGTGCGTGTATGAGTCCTCTGAGCGAGTAAGCACACCGGTGTCAGGATGAATATAATAATGGCCTTGCGCCGGACCATTTATGCCATACGCCCATTGCAAACCGGTATTAAACCACTGGGGCGAATTAGGCGCCGCCATCTGGTTAATTATCATGTAAACGAGTTCGTCGTAAAATACCTGCGCGTCCTCGCGACTCGCAAAGTATCCAAACTTTTCCGACCAATAGCGCCAGGTACCGGCCAACCGATGAGCCACTTGCTTAATGCTGTTTTCAGGACCAAGCACGGGAGTCCCGTCAGCACTAATTTTAGCAGTTCCGTCGGTGTTATATTGTGGCACACCGGCTTTGCGAAAATATTTTTGCGCCAAAATGTCGGTAGCAACTTGCGACCACGTTTTTGGCACCTCTACTTCATTCATTTCAAAGATAATTTTACCAGTTTGTTCGCGAATAACAGAGGAGCGCAATTCATATTCAAACATGTCAAACGGGCTCACTCCGTCTTTAGTAAAATGCCTACTAAATTTTAGCCCATTTTCCGGTGAGTATTTATATTCAGTATCAATTTGGAAAATTTTAGTAGCAACGGTAGTATTCATATTATTACTATATTACTGTAATTTGTTATTTAAATTGATTTTGAACACTATATGTAGTGTTTATCTCTTTGCTTATACATTATAGCACACTGTGGCAAGCGCTACCAAATGACCAAAAAAACCTCACAGTTGAGAGAAAAAAACATCTGAAAAAATTTTCCAGATGGAGTTATCCACACCTTTTATCTCAAACAAACTAACCGGCCTCAACTTCACCGGCCCCTAGCTCAGCCAACCAATCATTTACCAGATGTTCGGCTTCTTTTTTCATCTCATCCGTAACCTCTAAAGCACCTTCTTCTGACAAAGCCACCAATTCCTCCTGTAAAAGCGCTCCCCGCAAATCACTTAACTCCGCCCGCAAGCCAGCCAACCTTTTTCTCAATCCTGTCACTACCACTTTATCTCGCTCCACTGCTGGGATAGCACCATCGTCAGCCAACTGTAGTTGTGCACGAATCGCCCTAACAGCTTTAATAACCGCCTGCATATTAGCCAAAATATTTTGCATCTGTTTTTGAGTATTTTTAACTTCGCGCGACGTCAACTCAGCGCGTTCGCGCGCGGCTAATTTTTTTTCTGCTTCTTCGGGTTGGCGTTCACGCGCTTCTGCCCCCACTTCGGCTGTTTCTGCCGAGCGCCGGCCCCATTTGTTATCTTCTTGTTCAAAACTGCTCATAGCTCTTTGACTTTAAGGGTAAAAGTGTACTACAATAGTATCATTATGACAGAAAAAAATCAAAACGAAGACGAGCGTCTTACCGCTGCGACCGAAAATCCTGAAGAAGTGATTTTTGATAACACCTTACGCCCTAAACAGTTAGGTGATTTTGTTGGTCAAGATCAAATCAAACAAAATTTAAGCATTGCAATTGAAGCCGCCAAGCAACGTGATGATTCTTTAGAGCATATTATACTCTATGGTAATCCCGGTTTAGGCAAAACTACCCTGGCCCATATTATCGCGCGCGAAATGGGCGCCAATATTCGTGTGGCCTCCGGCCCAACTTTAGAAAAGGTGGGCGATCTTGCTGCCATATTATCGAATTTGCAAAAGGGTGATGTTTTGTTTATTGATGAAATCCACCGTTTAAATAAAACAATTGCCGAAGTGTTATATCCGGCATTGGAAGATTTTGCGCTTGATATTATTATCGGCCAAGGCCCAACCGCGCGCACTCTGCGCATGCCCTTGGCGCCGTTTACTTTAATTGGTGCTACTACTAAATTAAGTTTGTTGCCTAGCCCTTTGCGTGATCGCTTTGGTCATGTTTTTCATTTAAATTTTTATGAACCAGAAGATATAAAAAAAATCATTAAGTGCAACGCCAATATTTTGGATATGCAAGTGGAAAGCCAAGCCGCGGATTTAATTTCCGCCCGCTCGCGCCGGACGCCGCGCATCGCCAATCGTCTTTTAAAACGCGTGCGTGATTTTGCTCAGGTACATAACGCTTCCGACACACAAGTTAAGGGCGCAACTGCTAAAGCCGCAATGGATATTTTAGCTATTGATGAATTTGGTTTAGATAATATTGACCGCGCGCTTTTGAACATTTTAATTGAAAAATTCAACGGCGGTCCGACTGGCTTAAACAACTTAGCCGCGGCTATTGCCGAAGAAATGGATACAATCGAAACGGTCTACGAACCATTTTTATTACAAATCGGATTTTTAGAACGCACTCCGCGTGGGCGCAAAGCAACACGGGCAGCTTATGATCATTTGGGTTTTAAATATCCAAAAAATCCAACCTTAATTTAGATTTTTTATAAATAATTAAAAATCACATGAAAAAAATATTTTTAATTATTAGTTCACTCATTATTATAATAATGGTGATGCTTATGATTAATATAAAATACGATATACTGTTACGATATAACATCAGTCCCTGTACTATATTGGGAGGCAAAACATTTATGCATTCGTTTGGTAGCAATTGCGAAATTGGCGCCTGGGACGCCAATAAATCTTGCACCTACGACAATGAATGCCATAAAAACCTGTGCTCATACGGAAATACATCGGGAATTCAAAACTCTACCAATGGACACTGTGCTAAATATAAAAGTGAAGAAGGCACTGTGTGTCATCGCCCAAAAGGCAAGGCAGTAATTTGTGATGGTTTTATAACCTAATTATTCATATATAAATAGTTTTATGGTTACCATTCCATTATATTATATTCTGTTCGCCTATTTCGCGTTCTTATTAATTTTTGTAATTTTTATTTTAGTAAATTTGGCTCACCTATTTCACACCGGCGCTTTAACTTTTATCAGTTTTGCAGTTACGGCCCTTTTGGTTATTTTGACTGTATTCGTGCTTTTTGCCACTTACACATTGTTAGCGGACACCTACTGGCAAATGCCAATCACAATCTGGGACCCAAGCTGGATTGGCGGGTCAAGTTTAATGCCTATTTAAAAAAAATTTATGAATTTAGTTCGCTTTATTGCCAAAAAAATTTACGAACACATTGTAACAACTGTCCGCCATCACCCCGTGACTTTTTTGCCGACTATTTTTATTTTTTTAATTTTAGCGGCTATGCCAATAGGGGTGGTAGGGATGTTAAACCAACTTTATCCGACGCTACTTATTAATGACCTGGCATATCCGCTTGGGGTTTTATTTTTTAGCGCCTACTATTTATCAATCTGCTTATTTTTCTATTCATATTTCGTCACCTTTTATCTAGACATGTGGATAGTGACAAACGACCGACTGATTGATGTTTACCAAAAAAACTTATTTTCCCGCACCATATCGGAATTGGATTTATACCAAATCCAAGATGTTACCTCAGACGTGCACGGACTGTTTCCATCAATTTTTAACTACGGCAATGTTACTATTCAGACAGCTGGACCGGTTCCAAAATTTATTATTCATAACGCTCATCGCCCCCATAAACTGCGTCAGCTAGTTTTAGATCTCGCGGCTGAGGATAAGAGGCACCATAATAAATAAAAAATGTATATTTAAAATCCGTCGGCCAAATTGGCGGACGGATTTTTAATACTAAATTTTAAATCAAAATCTGATATCAATAAATCTTCTCTACCATCGTGCCGGTATAATAATGCCCCAAAATTTGATCATAGGTCCAATTATCTTTACTAGCGCGCGCGGACGCGTCCGCCGCGCTCATACCCACACCATGGCCATATTGATTTTTACCTTTATCGTAAATACACTCCACGCTTTGGAGCCAGGGTTTATCTTGCCCGCCCCACACCTGCTTCCAAGTTTTGGTCTTACCGTTGGAATGGGCAAAATATGGTGTCACCACCGGCGCGGCATTATAAGTAATCATTTCACCCATTGTCACCGCGGCCGCTTGCGCCACCCGAGGCATATTAATTTCCGAATTATAACCCAGATACAATTGGTCAACCGTCGTGGCATAAACATCAAACAAACTTTCCTCATTGGCGTTCAAATGAAAATAAGCGTAACTGCGCGCGGCCACCAAAATCGCTTTGATGTACTCCAACGCACCCTCGTTACCAGTTTCGGCAATGCCGGCAATATATTGATCAAGCGGTAATTCATTAATAACATAAGGCAAATCACTTTTGGGAGAGTAAACATACTCCAATATCCCCCGATAAGCATTAAAATTAATTTTACCTTTATACGAAACCGAACGAGTATAATTGACTAATTCAAAATAAGCCGAGGCGGGATTCACTGGCACTAGTCGCAAAGGATTAACACTGTCAAACGAAAACCCTCCCCCCTCAAAATGATACTTGCCTTTATTATACGATAAAATTGCCACGTTATTTTCGCCTAAATCGTTAAAATAATTAGGACCATCAAAAATTTGATAAATAAATGGTGACACAAAATGCACGGGAGCAGAATCTTTATAAAGCCCAACGCGGATATTGGGCTCGGAGAGTAAAACACGTTCCGAAGGAAATGTCGGCGCTTCGTAACCAACCGGAGCGTCGCTTAAAACTTTTATTGGTACTTCCAAAATACCACCGTCTAAAGTATGACTGTCAGCCGAAATTTTGAATCGTGCTACATAATCCCCAGCCGTTGCCGGAGCACGAAAAGTAAAGTCCAAGGGCAAATGTTCCCCGGGGCGAGTAATCTGATCACGCGCTATAATAACTTTAGCCGACTGCCAAATAGAATCGGCAATACTAACCCGACCACTAAAACTATTAGTACCGGCATAGAAACTGCCGGCTTCTTGCCAGCTAAAATTATGCCAATCCCCGAGACCATCATTAACATAAACAACTTTAAAACTTAAAATCTGACCGCCCTCTCCAACTGCTAAAGACCGAGCGGACAAAGCTAACAAATGCGATTTAAAATCAGTCGCGTCCTGTGTGTCTTCGCCCAATGCGGAATTGCCAGAAAAGTCGCTACTATCAGAACTGTCCATTGCTGTTGCGTCAGTTTTTGTTTGAGGCGCGGTAACTTTTATTTTTAAATAAAAATAGCCGCCTTTAATCCAAGTACGATTTTCAGCGGCCAAATAAAATTGCTCTTTATAATTGCCAGGCGTCGCGGGCGCTTTTAAGGTAAAGGTGAACTCGCCAGTTTTACCAGACGCAGTTGCGGCTGCAACTTTCGCTGGTTGATTAGCCGACAGCCAACTCTTATCTGCAAAAACGCTGGCGCGATAACTGGGCTCAAAGGTATATATGGAAGCGTAATTGCCGATTGTAGGCCAATTAGCCTTACCGATATTTTTGAAGCGAACAGTAATTTCTTTAGTTTCACCGGCGACAATTGAAATTGGGTCGGCAATAGATTGGCTAACATAGCGCGCCTCATAGGAACTATCCTTAAATGGCGGGGGCGTAAAATCCAAAGCCAGCGCCGGTGCAACGAGTGCCAACCAGCCAAAACTAATGGAAAAAATAGCAAAAAAAAACTTTTTCATATGGATTGTTATTATAACATAATTTAAGATTGAATAAAACCCCATTATCAGCTATAATTTAAGGACTATGACCCAACTACGCAAAATCGCTTTTCACACCAGTGCTCAAATTGTCGGTAAAATCATAAGTACGGCTTTAGGGCTTGTGGCTGTGATGATTATAACACGATCACTCGGCGCGGAAAAATTCGGCTGGTATATTACTGCGGCCGGCTTTTTGCAATTTGTTGCGCTTTTGTCTGATTTTGGATTTAATATCACCACTGCCAATTTTTTAGCGGAAGGACGTTTTGACCATAACAAATTGTTAAACACGCTTTTTTCTTGGCGAATGTCCAGCACGATTTTAATCAATGGCGCGGCACCACTAATTTTTTTACTTTTTCCTTACCCGCAGGCCGTTAAGCAGGCAGTCGGAATTATGGCGATTTCATTTTTTGCTTTATCTTTAAACCAGGTACTCGCAGGCCATTACCAAGCGACGCTTAAGGCCGCCCGTATTGCCTTGGCCGAAATTGTGAGCCGGGTGATACTGGTGGGAGGCGTTGCGCTGGCGGCAATCTTGCATTGGGATTTTTTAGCAGTAATGATTGTGATTGCGGTGGCCGCATTGGGCAATTGTTTGGCTTTAGTTATTTTTGGACCAAAATTACGACTCAGTTTTGATAAGATTATTTCGCAAGCAATTTACAAAAAAATCTGGCCTAATGCTTTGGCCGTCATGCTTAACGCTTTTTATTTGCAAGGCGACCGGGTAATTTTGCCTTTATTTGTGGGGTCAGTGGTCGTGGCCCAATATGGCGCCTCTTATCGTGTTTTGGATATTGTTATCCAAATCTCTGCTCTGATTATGGGAATCATGATGCCTTTGGCCACCAGCGCCTGGACGAGTGGCAAACTTGAAGAATTCAAAAATCACTATCAATTATCTTTGGATCTAGTCGCTTTAACAATAATTCCCCTTTTGGCCGGAATCTATGCTTTGGCAGAACCGATTTTAACCTTTGTGGCCGGACCAGAATTTAGTGGTGGCGGAAAAATTCTGCGCCTGCTATCAGTTTCGCTTTTGGGTGTTTGTTTCGGAATGGTTTTTGGACATTTAAACTTAGCACTTAATCGCCAACGGCAAGCGTTGTGGATTTTTGGCAGTGATGCTCTCTTAAGTATTATTGGTTACTTTATTTTCATTCCTTTATTCGGGGCCTATGGCGCTGCCGGAGTAACAATTTTTTCCGAATTTTACGCTGGTATTGGTTTATTAATCTTAACCGGCCGGTATAGCCATGTCTGGCCGCGCTTAAATAATTTTCTCAAGATAGTTGGCGCGGCCGTTTTAATGGCAACAATACTCCTGGTTTTCCCGCCCTTTAATCTTCTGGGGCAAATAGTGGTTGGGGCAATAACATATCTAATCTTTATTTTACTATTTAAAGTAGTAACTGCTTCGGACTGGCAAGAACTACGCGGAAATCAAAGTGTTGTTAAAATTCGTAAAAAAAGTGTATAATATAGACAGTTAATAAACAACTAACTACTAATTTTTAGATAATCAATTTTATGGAATTTTCCAATATCCGCAATTACTTATTTTTAGCGCTTCTCACTATCGCCAGTATTTTATTTTTATCACTCTTAAAGCCATTCGCTTATGTGATATTTTGGGCAGCCGTTCTCGCGGCGATTTTTTACCCATTTTATCGTCGGCTTAATGCCAAGTTGGATCATGCCAATCTAAGTGCTTTAATTATCCTGATACTTATACTCTTAATTATTATCCTGCCGGTCGCAATTATCGGAACACTTCTTGTCAGCCAATCTCTGGATGTGTATTCTTCCATCGCAAACAATGGCCAGTTAGGAACTTGGATTCAAGAAGTAGCCGGATGGTTGCGCCACAACCCCATTACTGAAAGATTACAGATTGACGATGCTTTTTGGATTCAAAAATTTTCCGAGATGGCCCAATTTTTAACCGGTTGGTTTTTGAATTTCGCAAGCGCTATCACTCAAAATTCAGTAAAATTTTTCGCCCTGTTTTTCATGATGGTTTACGCCCTGTTTTTCTTTGTACGTGATGGTGAAAAATTTTTACGTAGCATTATGCATTTGTGCCCCTTAGGCGACAAGTATGAAAAACAACTATACGATAAATTTGTTGCCACCGCCGGCGCCACCTTAAAGGGCGGACTGATTGTGGCGGTAGTGCAAGGAACTCTGGGTGGAGTTATGTTCGCCTTAGCGGGAATCCCAGCGCCAATTATCTGGGGAGTAATTATGACAGTACTATCTATGATCCCGGGCATCGGTTCATTTTTAATTTGGCTACCAGCCGGAATTGTAATGATTATCTTGGGTCATATTTTTATCGGTGTCTCAATTATACTATTTGGTGCGCTCGTAATTAGTACTATAGATAATTTTTTACGTCCGATTCTGATCGGAAAATCAGTCGCACTACATCCTCTTATAATCTTCTTTTCTACTCTAGGTGGTTTAGTGGTATTTGGACCATCAGGGTTTGTGGCTGGCCCGATTATCGCCGCGCTCTTTGTGGCTTTTTGGGATATGTACGAGGAGTATTATAGAACCGAATTAAACAAAAATTAAATTATTTTTCTATGCCTGGTAGTGGTGAAAAAAAACCGACAAGCTTTTCGGGACCAACATATCGGGTTCAACCCAGTGATATTGACGACGATTTTGAACACGCATTGCGTGGCGAGACAATTGGAGTTGGCCCAGATAGTAATTTGGCTTATGAGTCGGCTGTGCCAAAAACCAATACTGAATCAGCAATTCCTGGAGGGACCAACACGAGTGGACAAGCAATAAAAAAATTGAGGGAAAAAATTAAATTAAGCGATGCTGTTCTACCTGTAATTGATAACCCTCATACTCCGATCGCACCCCCCGCCGAGGCCTTGGCGATATTGGCAGACCGTCGGACACAGGCGGAATTTAAAAAGGCCAGAAGAGATGGGCGAGAAAAAACTTGGTGGGGAAAAATCTTAAATAAGTTTCAAAAATAATTAAGGTTAAATAACAATACAACAAAAACCTTCGGGTTTTCGTGAGCTTTCCTCCGCAAGAGAAACCGCACGGTTTCTCCCTTCCCTCGTTCAAATCCAGGCTGCAATAAAAGAATATCACGACTATATCGTGATATTCTTTTTAGTTGACTACCCTGAACGAAGTGCGAAAATTTTACGAGAACGGGGGAAATATGGTGTAGGGGCTGGCCGCCCCTACAACCCCACAGAAATAGGCGGGTAAAAAGGAAGGGGTTGGGGGAGGGAATTTTTACCCGCCTCGGCCGCCACTTTCTTGGGCGAGGGTGTTTTTTCGTGCCGGCTTTGCCGGCGCGCCGCCAGGGGATTGAATTTTGGCAATTTATGTAAAATCAATAAATTTAACTTTTTTAGCTTGCCAAATATCTTTCTTAATTAATCGCTCGCCGTATGTTCCTCCGATTGGTACATTTGCTTCAGAAATTTTAACAGACGAGTCAGGGAATACTTCTTCAACAAAAGCTATGTGACCCGTACTGCAAGTAGGTGTTGGTGGAAAAGACATAGCGCAATGACACTTCGGTTCATCTAAAATTTTGTACATCTTATTTTTTTCAAATATTACAGGCCATCTTCCACCATCTCGTGGTCGGTCTGACGGCCACTTAATAGTTACCCCGAGGATAATTTTTATACGATATTGAACATATTCGGTGCAATTTAGAAAATCTTTACGAGCTCCGAGCCCAAAAATATCTCCGATTATCTCTCGAAGTTTTCTTGTATTTTCATTATCAAAGAGGTATTTAAATCCAGCAACAAGATTTGGCAAATCAGGGCTGTTAACAACTGGCTGGACGGAAGGAGACGGGGGAGAAAGAACCGGTTGAATTGAAGTTACAAAATCTCCGCGTACCCAACCTTCAACGCCATTGAGACTAACTTTGTACCACGGATTCTCCTCGACCTGAATCACTTGTTGCCCTTTATTTACTTTTTGAATAATATTTGTATCAATAATATCCGGCGATTTACGAAAACGAACATTATCCTCCTTGATGAATAACATTGTCATATGCGTAATAAAATTAGTAAATTAAAATTTTTACGACAAAAAATTCTTTAGCGATAATGGATTAATAAATCACATGATCCCACGCACTTCTAAGAGAGGCTTTAGCCGCATCTTTAATTGCTTGTTTTTCAATATTTGTCAGCTCTTCGGATACCTCATTGTTTTCATTGGCTGGATCCACAATTACCTTGTCAACAAAGTCATTGGCCAAATAATTCATAACCTGAACAAAGTTTTCGGAAGGACTCAAACTAAGTAATGAGCGCCCCTTCAGTGCTTCAATAACAGACAATTCTAAATAGAATGAAGGAAAATCTAACCCCATTAATTTTCGCCAAATTTTAATTACTCTTATATCAAAAATCCTACCGGACTGTTTTACGAATTTTATATGTTCATCAACATTGGTCTTTGTCCATTTTTGTGCCTTTCTTTTCCAGATTGAGTGGTCAAAACCTAATGGGTGGTGTTTAACCCCAGCAACTATATCAATTTTTAACCCGGAATGATTTATACCAATAGAAACATTCTGTTCTCGTGTCACATATCCCGCACCATTAAATCTGTTTCTGAGTGTATTGTAAACGTTTTCAAGTGTGTTGCAGGTGCTTACCGACGGGTCAAGAGAAATAAAAAAATCAATATCAGTGGTACCTGTAATTCCCGTGCCTTTGGCGAGCGAACCGGATAGTTTCAGGTTATATTTGTGGCCGTTTGCCCACACATTGATGTGGGGAAGTAATTCATTAATTTTGTTTTGAACAATATAAGTGATGTTGGGAGTATGTTGGGCAACGATTTGTCTAATGTAATTATCAATCTCATTCATACTATTTTTCGTAACCACTAGTAATCATCGCTGTTACGATATCATTGAGTAGCCTGCCTCGGAAATTTGTTACCGCAGTATTTCTTTTGTCATCCAATTCTTTCATCTGTCCATCTGGAATCCGACCCTTGTCATAAGGTGCGTAGACAACCAACGCACATTTATCTTTTTTCATATTAAAAATCTTGGCTATGTCATCTGCCCAATCGTGCCAATACACAAGATACAGGGACGCCTTTTCGGCTTTCCCCAAATCGCCACTATGGGTAATTTCAAAGATATTGTCTGCATCAAACAGTCCTGAATCACAAAGCAAACTTTTCAGACTAGCGACATTATCACTCTTTGCAAAGATAGCAATCTTTCTTCTTGCCAGGCCATTACCCAAGCGGAGCACGGCAGGAAGTATGCCTTTAATCCAAAGAATAATTGTATAAAAAATTCCTAAAATCAAGACGAGGGATTCAATTGCCCCGACTACGGCCAATATCCCCCATGCTGTTTTCATGTATGGGTCCATAAAATTCGACAAGTTAATTAGTAAATATGTTAACATTTGACATTTCGAATTAGTTTCGATACACTTATAGTATACACCTAACTAAACAACTGTCAATATGCTAACCAAACGACAAAAGGAAATATTGGACTTTGTCCAATATAGCCAAAAAAAACGAGGAATCAGTCCGTCACTAAAAGAGATTGGTAAACACTCTGGCCTCTCCTCTTTATCAACAATTCACTATCATATAAAATCTCTTCAAGAAAAAGGGTACTTGTATAAACAAGAAAATCGACCGCGGGCAATAAGTGTTCGTAATGATGAGCCGTTGATACAAGTTCCTTTGTTAGGAATAATTGCCGCCGGGCAACCAATTGAGGCAATCGCCGAACGAACAGAAAATATCGCGGTACCAAAAACAAAAATCCAGTCTGGGAAAAGTTTTTTTGCACTAAGGGTCTCTGGCCAAAGTATGGCTGACGAAAATATTAACGACGGCGATATCGTGCTTGTGCGCCAACAAACATACGCCACTAATGGCGATAAAATTGTTGCTCTGATTAATGAGAGTGAGGCTACACTAAAAACCTTTTTTAAAGAACGTGGACAAATTCGGCTTCAACCAGCAAACAAAAATTATAATCCTATTATAATAAAAAATGGTGAACATGAATTTTCGATTCAAGGCGTAGTGGTTGATGTAATACAGAATGAGATTGTTGATTCAAAAATTCAAGAAAAATTTGAAGTTGAAATACCAACTAAAAAGGTGGATAAGTTACCGCTTAACCATTTTATTTGTGGCGACGCAATTGAAGAACTTAAAAAACTCCCCAGCCATTCGGTTGATTTAATTATTGCTGACCCACCTTATTGGAAAGTGATAAATGAAAAATGGGATTATCAGTGGAGAACGGAGAATGACTATATTTATTGGTGCAGACAATGGATCAAAGAGGTGGCTAGGGTGGTGAAGAAAACCGGATGTTTTTATCTATTTGGATACTTCCGAACGCTTGCCTACCTTTTACCAGATATAGAAAAAGAAAACCTTTCACTACGACAACAGATTATTATTAACAAAGGCATGAAATCTGTTAGCGGAAGAGCGACAAAAAATTATAAAATGTTCCCGAATGTTACAGAAAGTGTTTTGTTTTTTAATTACAACAATCAACCCGAAATAAAAAAATTTCTTTTAGAACAGAACAAAAAAAGGGGTTTTACATCAAAAGAAATCAACGAAAAAATGGAAGTAAAGAGTAATGGAGGTGGGCTGTGGTCTCTCTATACAGGGGATAATATTCTGGCTCAAATACCGACCAAAGAACAATGGGAAAAATTAGAAAAAATATTTGGGTTCAAGAAACCGTATTCCGAAGTTAATTTTAATTTTAACGCACAGATGGGTTTCACAGATGTTTGGGATGATATTAATTTCTATCGAGAAGAGCGTTTCCACCCGACACAAAAACCTCTCCAATTAATAGAGAGGATTATTAAAGCAAGCAGTAACGAGGGCGACATTGTTCTAGATCCTTTTGTAGGGGCTGGCTCTACAGCTCTGGCCTGTTTAAATCTAAAACGAAATTACATCGGTATAGATATTGATAAGGAGTTTATCAATATCTCGCAAGAGCGAATCAAGAATTTGAAAAATACACCAAAACTATTTTAATGCGTTCTCCTCGCATATTTTGATTTGGCAGTAGAAATTTTATCGGTATCGCGCAAAGGAAGATAGGAACGTAAGGTCTCATCAACGCCTCCCAAAAATTCACGCTTCTCAGCAATTGAGAATTTACTTAGTTTTGTTAGATTCTTGTAAAAAGCTGGCTTCATCATCTTTTTAATTTCCCACGGCTTCGCCTTTTTAAAAATAAGAGCGATCTCCGGATCTTTTAGAATCTCAACTGGCATAACAACCGACTGTATGCCAGACCTGTCTTCGTCCGGTTTGATATAATGTAAAATTTTTATTTTTGGAGAAGAATTAGCGTTTTGAACAATACAGGTAAAAGTCGGGATAGGGTTGCATATGTAGAACTGGTATTGGTATGGCCAAAAATTTTTAGGCGCGGGTGTTTTGGCTAAATTTTTATTCTTATGGCCGAGATAAATTTTATAATAATAATTTATCATTATTTCCCCAAAGCGCGCATTTCTTTTATTTTCTGGCCAAATTTCGAAAACTTGAAAGCGTAGCGTACTAAAGTCTCCATCATCAAAATTAGGATAATCTCCTAGTACTAGAAGAACGCGCTTTACCCCATGAATGAGCGTATTTAATTCCTCTTCGTTTCTAATGCTAAACAACCATTTAGAATCATTCTTACGTTCAATCTCATCAGAACCACAATTCGAACATTTATTTTCTAATCGAGCAACTGGGCTATCACATTTTTTACATATATCGAGCTGATCAATACGCGAACAAGATTTTACTTCCGAACCATCAATAAGATCATTGCCTCTTGCCCCAGTTCTCTCGCCTTCCATACCAGCAATAAGTGACGCAAGATGCTGGCCCGGATAACCAATCTTTATGTTTGGTGTCTGCTTAGTTATTGCCGACCATTTAATAGCACTTATTCTCGGCTGAAGCACCATCTCGCCAAGAAGCTGGTTGATTTGGTTAATATTATCAACAATGGTAATAAATTTTTTATTTGGTTGCATACTAATCAAATAACGCCTTGGGCTGTAACCCTAATGCTTTGGCAATTTTTTCAATATTTTTAATAGAAAGATTTCTTGAACCACGCTCAATATCACTAATATATGTTCGGTGGAGACCTGATTTAAAAGCCAAGTCTTCTTGGGAAAGACTTTTTTGTTTACGTAATTCACGCAATCTATTGCCAAATTTTGTTTGTATGTCGGGCATAAGTTACGACACTCATTGACTACAATATACACAATCTGTTAAAATAATACCACAGACTATAAGTGACATACTTGCAGGGAGTCCAATTGCGCGTGCACGGGCGGGCGGGGCAAGCGCAAATCGTGTCGGCAGCGCATTCGCGCGAGCGAATACGAAAAAACACCCTCGCCCAAGAAAGTGGCGGCCGAGGCGGGTAAAAATTCCCTCCCCCAACCCCTTCCTTTTTACCCGC
>Ga0156808_121_pt1 | contig 35827 bp, 32 predicted proteins | sample RifOxyD2_FD_112109 | JGI IMG/M metagenome (GOLD analysis project Ga0156808, IMG submission 112109) | Candidatus Magasanikbacteria bacterium RIFOXYD2_FULL_41_14
AATGGGGTGGTGAGGAAAATAAATGAGTAAATTAAAATAGTTTTTATACATATACTTTTCTTTTGGGTATGCGCGTGCTATAATAAGTGGCGTTATGCAGTATTACAAAACCCACGCGCACAAATTAACAGGCACGCACTGGCCACGTTTGATTAAAAAAGCTTTTGGCCAATATAAGGAAATCATCGGAAAATCAAAACGCCGACCATATGTGCGGTCAGCGTATTTTGGCAAACAAAAAATATTTTTAGGTTTATTTTGGCAACATTTACATGAAAAAAATTCACGCGATAAAACCAGACGAGTGGCGCTATTTCCATGCGCCATAGAGCTAATTCAAAAAACCAAACAAGAACCGATTTCCAAAGAAAATCCAAATAAAAATGGAGAAATATTACATCGGTTTGCCGGCTCTACACCAAATAACGAAATTTTCTTCGTGCAAATTAAAGAAGACAGACAAACAGCTCAAAAATATTTAATTTCAGTATTTCCGCTGGATAAATAACTGGTATAAAATCAAAAAAGGACTTTCGACGTTGTGGTTTATAAACCCCTGCCAAAAGCCTTTTTCTATTAATAGAATACCACCGCTTTGGTTATCTGTCAAGGTGGCCCTGTGGATAAAAATAAAAGGTCAAAATTTTGTATGTTAGTGATGTTATGGGTAATCAAATATGAATCGCACAAAAATCATTAAAATTAAACAAGACGGGTTAAGCGAAGATTATAATCACGACATTTTTTTAGTTGCCGATCATTATTCTGGTTATTTTCCAGATCATAAAGAGATAGCCAACAAAATAAAAGATAATGACCCTCATACAATTACCATTATCATAAATAATCTCAGTGATAAATTTTGGAATAATAAGAAGTATGTAAAAAAGACGCGGGAATTTATTCCATCAATATATAGTAAATTGCTTTACGAGAATTTTTTTAATGAATTTGGCGATATCGAAGGTAATAAATTGTATGCGCGTTGGCTTGAAAAATATCGGCCAGCATTTCAAACAGATCATGGAGAAAAAGAACTAGATGATTATATTATAAAAAATGAATTGGAACCTCGGTATCGAGACAAGATATTGAGTAAATTTAAAAATCACGAAAAATTATTTAAACCAAGAGTAAAAATAAATAAAGACAGGTATTATAACTTACTACAACCTTTTAATCGGGTTGATTGGCGTAATCCGTATGATAATATTTTTGTGTGGGAATCGGACGGTAAAAAATATTACCGGCGTGGCGGGAGTGGTTCGTCTGGAGCGCGCGAGACAAATTCTAAATTTATTTTCGGATTGAGTTTAATAAATCAGTTGAAACCGATTAAATCTTATTTATTTTTATATTCTGATGACAATCGGCTGTATTTTATTAAAAAATTTTCGTCATTAACCGTGCCAAATTATGACATCGGGTCAAATTATTTTTTAGAAGAAGGTGAGAGAGACAAAACGCTTGCGGGAGTCAGCTTGTTGGAGTGGAGCGATTTTAATAAGTTAAAGGAGCTGCGGGTGTTAATAGGGAAAGAATTGAAAAAATAGGGGATTGCTGGTAAAATAATATCAATAATAAAATTGTCTATATGCCTTACGAAAATTATTATAAAGTCAAAATGAAAAAAATGGGGAAGTGGAGCGTTTATCCTCTTGACACTGAGGTTTGGCATGGGTCGGAATCAGCGCGGTATTTCAAGAAGACCTTTGGTTTTGGGAAAGGTACCCTTATTATTGACACTGTTGAAAATAATAGTGTTTATCAGCACGCCTACTTTCCCGAGTGGTTTTTTGATAAGTTGAATAAATATATCCAAAATGGCATTAAAAATGATTATAAGTTTATTGAAAAGAAATTATTGAAATTCTATAATTTACGCGTGCAACTGTTGAAAAGCTTGCCAAAAGTTGGTGTAGCGCAGGTGGCTAAATTATCTACACTGGAATTGATTAAAATGTATCAAACTAATCGGGATTGGGTTCATCGCGCTACCGTATTTGATCAAATTGGTTGGATTGCGGAAGATTATTGGAATTTGCCAATGCGTGAGATTTTAGTTAGCAAAGGTTTGGTGGACAATTCGCCGGAATATTTTCAGGCGTTATTTATTTTAACAAAACCAGATGAAATCTCAACTACTTTAAAAGAGAAACGCGCGGTTTTGGGTGAGGTGATTAAAATTAAATCAGGTTATGAATTAAAAATTTCAGCAATGTGGTTGGCCAAGAATTTTGGTTGGATGCCGGTGGCGGCGTATGGCGAGCCGTGGGGCGCCAAACATTACGAAGAAGAATTACGTGAATTACAAAAACAAGATGTTGGTGAATTAAGTTGTCAATTCAATGAGTTAAAAAAATATACGCGCGTACGTCGGAGCGATATTGCCGTTATTGTAAAAAAATATAATTTATCTGTGCGTGAGTTGCAGGTATTTGTAGATTTTAGTTTGGTATTGGATGCGCGCAATGAAGCGGAATATTTAATGAGTTATTGTAGTTATCATGTGTTACCATTGTATAAAGAAATGTGTAAACGACTATTTTTATCAACTAAACAATTGCGTACTTTATACGAAGACGAGGTGGTGGCGGTTTTGCGTGGTCAATTAAATCCCACAAAAATTTTGCATGAACGGCGAGAAATTAGTGGGTATGGATATGATAAAGCGATGTTAAAAAGATATTTGTTTGCTACGCCAGAAGCAAAAAAATTATTTGCTTATTTAGAAAAAACTACCGGGTACATTGGGGAAAATAATAGTGGCAAAGGTATTTGTGCCAGCGTTGGGCGAACAGTTGGTCAAGCGAAAATAGTTGCCGGTCCGCAAGATAATTATAAAGTAAAAAAGGGCGATATTATGATTAGTGTCGTTACGATGGTGGATTATTTACCGGCCATGAAAAATGCCGGTGCGATTGTTACTGAAGTCGGCAGTTTAACTTGTCACGCGGCGGTGGTGTCACGCGAGTTTGGCGTGCCGTGCGTGGTAAGTTTTAAAAACGCCACTAAAATTTTTAAGGACGGTGATATGGTGGAAGTGGATGCTGATAAGGGGGTGGTGCGGAAAATTAAATAAAAGGGCAGACAGCGCATGCGGCGGAGATAGAAGGGGAGAGAATTAAGGCGGAAATTAATAATTTTGGCTTAAATTAGCCATTGTCAAGGGTGGGGGGTCTTGACAAAACACCCAAAATGTGCTACTATATAATGGTCTATAATGGATAACCACCCTGCTTCGCTGCGCTACGCAGGGTAAACCCCACTGTAATTAACATCAAGGTTTTACCGGGCGAAGCGCAGCGAAGCTCCGGAGGAAAGTCCGAACACGCTTCCTAGCAATAGGAAAAAAGATAGTGTCCCGATTCCGTTTACGGAATCGAGGATCCGCGATTTTCATTTATTTATAAGTGGAGATCGGGAGGTAACGCCCACTCGGAGTAATCCGCAAGGTGCGAGCAGAGACGTTTCGGCGAGAAATTGCCGGAAGAGCCAAACCCTAAAATTTTGATTTATCAAAATTATGGCTTAATCCCGATTACAGGGGGAAATAAGATCGGGGGTGAAACGGCTAAATCCTTATCCGCGCGCAAGAACAGCCCTGCTTCGCTGCGCTACGCAGGGTAAACTCAACGATATTAATATCGCGGTTTACCGGGCGAAGCGCAGCGAAGCCCGGAAAAGTTCGTTCGCTTGAGTCGTCCAGCAATGGCCGGCCTAGATAAATGGTTATCTCCTTTGGCGTAAGTCAAAGCAGACAAAATTCGGCTTATAGTTATAGACAAAATCACTACCACTTCCGTAACTCGGGAGTGGTTTTGTTTTTAGTTTTTCTTTGGCTTTAGTGTCGTCACATCATTTTTTATTTCACCTTTGGCAAAGGCACGGATATTTTCAATGGTCGTGTCCACGATTCTTTGTATAGCTTCGATGCTGTTGAAAGCATTGTGGGGAGTAACAATGGTGTCCGGATGGTCAATGATAATATTATTCATTAGATTTGTTTTGAGTTGACACTCTTTGCATCCGCCTGACATCAACAACTCTTCGTTTTGAATTAAATTTTCGTCTTCCAAAACATCCAGACCCGCGCCGGCCAAGTGTTTACTTTGGAGCGCCATGACAAGCGCTTCGGGGTCAATCAGTCCGCCACGCGCGGTGTTGATTAAAATCGCGCCCGGCTTCATTTTTTTAATATTCTTTTTATTGATTAAATGATAAGTATTTTTAAAAAGCGGGACATGCAAACTGACAATGTCCGAGGTGGCCAGTAATTTATCCAAAGTCGTGTATTTGAATCCCAAAGTTTTGGCCAGTTCTTTGTTGGGGTAGGGATCGTATCCCAAAATATTCATTTCAAAACCTTTGGCCATTTTTATTAAATGCGCGCCAATATGGCCGGTGCCCACCACGCCCAAGGTCTTGCCTTTCAAATCCATGCCGCGCAGGCCGTGAAAATCATAGACACCTTCTTTAACGCGCTTGACCGATTGAAATAGTTTGCGCGTCAGACCCAAAATTAAAGCGAACGCGTGTTCGGCCACGGTGTTTTCGCCGTAAAATGGGACGTTGCACACTGGAATTTTTTTGGCTTTGGCCGCTTTTAAATCAATATGGTCAAAGCCAGTCGACATTGTCGCGATCATTTTTAGTTTAGGCAGAGCGTTAATCATTTTTTTGGTTACTGGCGATTCCACAAATATCGCTAAAATGTCGGCGTTTTTATTTAAATTTTCCGTGTTAATTGATTCCGGATGAATGGTACAGTGAAATTCGCTCATTTTAGAACGGATGTAGTCTTTCATTTCCGGCCAAATGCCGTAAAAGGCGACGGTATGTTTTTTGATAGTCATATTTTTTTAGTTAAACTGTTTCTGATGGCTGGTTGTAAATATTATGCTTCGCTTGGGCGTTGCCAAATTTTTCTTGGAATAGCATTGTTAAGGCGGCGGTGAATGGTGTGGTGATGTGGATACTTTTAGAGTCCCAGTTCATTAAGTCGCGCGCAACTGTTTCCAAAGGGTTGCCCAACATGTGTTTATAAAGTGTATCGGCGTTAATCGCATTTTTTTTGGGTTTTGCCAATCTAAGATATTTTTGTAGTTCCTGTAATTTTTCCAACAATTTTTTTTGACTAAATCCGTGTTTTTCCATTAAACAGATTTCACATGGACAGTTAGCCCGTTCGCGGCGTTGTTTGGCAGTTGTGATGTCGAAAATTTTTGATCCTGGTTTTTCAATCATATTTTATAGTTTTTATTATTATATTATACCAACAAAAACCGCCTTAGGCAAGGCGGTTTAATTGGTTTATATTTCAATAAACACTGGCGGTATGACTCCGGTAGTAAATTTTCATTAAATTCGCATCACTACGGGGCAAGTATGTTTTTTTAAACTTCAATAACAACTGGCAATATCATTGGACGTTTTTCTGTTTTCGTAAACAAAAACTGCCCCACATAATCGCGAATCTTGTTGCGGATGTTATTAGTATCAGCCCAAGATAGGGGATCAGAGTCGGTGACTAATTTTTTAACACGGTGACGTAGATCTTCAATTAATTCTTTGTGCTCTTTTAAAAACACAAAGCCACGCGAAATAATATCTGGGTTTTGGACCAATTGACCAGTTTTGCTGTCCACAGTAGCGATAACTACCACCATACCGTCTTCAGCCAATACTTGGCGGTCGCGCAACACTACATTGGTTTCGTCGGATACGCCCAAGCCATCCACAAATACATAATCAGCTGGAATTTTGCTTTTGGTAAGTACACCCACGCCTTTGCTAAATTCCATTACTTGGCCGTTGTCAGCGATGAAGACATTTTCTTTGGGCATACCCATGGCCACGCCAATCCGGCCGTTTAAGCGCAACATAAAATGATTGCCGTGGTTCGGAATAAAGTATTTTGGTTTCATGAGAGACAACATCAGTTTGACATCATTGGATTTGGCATGTCCGCCGGCGTGAACGTCCATCATTTCGTAATGAATTACTTCTGCGCCTTTGCGGAACAGGGTATCTTTCAATCGTTGGACTGTGCGTTCGTTACCCGGAATTACTGAAGATGAAAATACGACGGTATCGCCTGGTGTTAAAGTTACATCTCGATGTTCGCCGGTGGCAATGCGCATTAAAGTGGCATTTTTTTCACCCTGCGCGCCGGTGCAAACAATCACCACTTTTTCCGGTGGGTATTTATTCACTTGACGAATGTCAATTAACATTTTGGGGCTGAACTTCATGTAGCCCAGGGCTTTGGCAATTTCCACATTGGAACGCATGCTAAATCCACCAAGGGCTACTACTTTGCCTAATTTTTCCGAGATTTCAATTAATTGTTTGACACGTGATAAAAGTGAAGAAAAAACGCCGATAATAACGCGCCCTTTAGCTTTTTCCAATAATGTTTCTAAATTAATGCCGATTTCACTTTCAGAAATTTGATGGCCTGGGTGCATGGCGTTGGTGGAATCGCAAATTAAGGCCATGACGCCTTTGGTGCCAATTTCCGCAATGCGTTGCAAATTAGCCGGGGCTTCACCGACCGGTTGGTAGTCAAATTTCCAATCTCCAGTGTGGACAATAGTGCCGTCTGGTGTGTTTACCACAATTCCCATAGAGTCGGGTATATTGTGGTTAACATGAAAAAATTCCACATCAAAAATGCCCAGTTTTAGTTTGTCCTCCAATTTAACATTGTTGATTTTAAGTTGTTGTAATCCCGGATAATCCTCCTGGCGTTTTTTAATGACGGCGTTAGTTAATGGTAATCCGTAAATTGGCGGATAGCCAAGAGCAGGGATAATATGGGGGATACCGCCAATATGGTCGTAGTGAGCATGGGTGATAATTACCCCGCGAATATTTTTCTCCTTACCTTTGAGATAAGAAATATTAGGGATAATATAATCAATGCCCGGCATATCTTCTTCGGGGAATTGTAGGCCAAGGTCAATAATAACAATATCATCGCCATATTCCAAAATAGTGCAGTTGCGACCGATTTCTTCCATACCGCCGACAATCATTACTTTTAATTTAGTCGGACCGGTAACAACATCGCGAAAACGCTGAAACGAAGGCCGGGTAAAACGCCGATTGTTTTGCGGCCGGCGTGACCGCGTCTGAGGTTTGTTAGTTGCTGAAATCATAAAATATATGATGAATAAATTCGGGGATTAAATCGCCCGTTTAAAGTTAATTTGAGTTAAGTTCTTGATTAGTTTTGGTAGCTGTTTGAATGAGTTAACGTAGGCATCGGCATCAGGAATTATTATTTTAGAGAATTTAGAAAATTGGACCACTTTCATCCCGGCGGAGTGGGCGGCAGTTATATCAGACGGCATATCACCGACATAAATACATTCTGATACTTTTAGTTTCATTTTCTTAGCGGCGAGCAGAAGCGGGGCTGGGTCTGGTTTGTGTTTTTTTGTGTCTTCAACGGAAATAGCGACTTGAAAATATTTTTTTAATTTAGCCAGTTCGTGCGACATAAAAACGCTCTGTCGGACACGGCTCGTGACTAACGCCAATTTATAGTTTTTGCTTAGTTGTTTAACAATTTTAGCGCTGTTGGAAGTTAATTTTTGCGTTTCGCCCGGGTAGGGAATAGATTGGGTGGCAAAAATGTTCCAAGTTTTATTTACTGCTTTTATGTTTTTGGATCCAATCATCGCTCTAAGAGCATCCAGAGCTGTGAGGTGAAAATAGTTATCATATTCTGCGAGCGTGATTGATCGGTGATCCACTGCTTTCAATATTTTTTGGAAATATTTGGCGCTATCTTTTTTTGAGTCCAAAAATACTCCGTCAATATCAAAAATAACTGCCTTAATCATAGGGATTATTAGGGGAATTTTTAGATGATGATTAAAACCGTGGGCATGGAGAGATTTGGTCTCGCCTCTCACTCGCTGTGGCTCATTCGGGCTGACCACCCCCTCACATCCGCGCGAACGGATATTGTTTCGGCGTTCAAATCTCTCGGTCACGACCCAAACTTTTGGGTTGTGCTTAGTGGGCATGGAGAGATTTGAACTCTCATGGGTTACCCCATACGCTTCTGAGACGTACGCGTATACCAGTTCCGCCACATGCCCCTTTTAGTTTAAGATTTTAGATTTATGGTTGATGCGTTGTTTAATTTTTTGCTCTTTAATCACTATATCTACAATCTAAAATCCTAAATTTAAAATCATTCATTTTTTCCACTGCCACTTGGTTTTTATGTACCAATCGTTAAGTTCACGATACCGATCAGAAGAATTAACTAAAGTATTTAAATTTACTCCTTTGATGTTTTTGGCAATTGCCATATAGTGGTATGGTGTAAATAGGAATATCGCTGGGTCATCATCTTCCAGTATGGTCTGGAATTGTTCATAGAGTTTTAAGCGTTTGCTGTCGTCTAATGTTAATCGGGCGTCTTCTAATAATTTATCGGCATTGCGATTGATATAGCGAGCTAAATTTAACCCAGGGTAATCAACTTGTGATGAGTGCCAGAATGGAAACAAATCGAGGTCGGCGCCGGTTATCTCACCATAGAGTAAAGCTTGGTATGAACGAGTTTTTATCACTTCGCGGTTAACTTGGTAGGCACTGACTGTATGGATCGTAGTTGGAAGCCCAATCTTTCTCCAGAAGCTGGCAATGGTATCGCCGGCCTTTATATATTCCGCGTTATCAACCAAAGTTAGTTCAATTTCCAGAATATTATTGCCATCCGCCCGATAAAAAAGTTGGTCTGAATTCATCTCGGCGCGAATTTTTTGATTTACCTCCGAATTGATTTGTTTAATTGTTGACGACGCCACCTCGGGGGTGGAGCTGTTTGCGGCGATGGTGGCATCAATCTCGCTCTGACGGTTTTTTAATTCCTCAGCCTGGCGTAATTTAAAGTAATTTTCTGGTTCAATGTGTTTCCATTTTTTATCCAGTAAGTCGTTGGCGGCCTTTTCATCGTAGAGATTTTTTTTCGCGGCTTGATAGCCGGCTTCAAAAGATGGTAAGGGAGAATCGGAGCTCACGGCGTCTGTCCCATAAACGTCGCTTATTAATTGATCGCGATTTATCGCCATAGTCAGCGCGCGGCGTAAATCCAATTCCTTTAGCTCGCTTTTTTGGTCGCTATTTAAAAATATGGCCGTGGTTTGAGGTAGTAAAAATTTATATAAGTTGAAATTTTTAGACCCAATTTTTTCTTTCAGATTACTGGGCAAGAAGCTAACAGCATCGGCTGTTTGGCTTTTAAGTAGGCCAACCGCCTCGTTGTAGCTGTCTAAAAATTTGAATTCCACTGATCCTAAATATGGTTTTTTTCCGTAATAATTGTAATTGGGTGAGAGAGTATAGGACTGAACCGCCCCGGCTTCGTTTTTTAACATTTTTTCAAATTTCCACGGGCCAGAACCGATTGTTTGTAAATTGTATTTAGCTAATTTAAAATTAGTGGGATTAATTTCAGACCAAATATGTTCGGGAATAATACCTACCGTTAAAGTATTTAAAAAGTTGGCGAATGGTTCTGTTAAAGTAAATTTTATTGTTGCTTCGTCTACCTTGGTTGTTTTTACTCCCGCAAAGGCTGGTAAAAGCGGACTGCCCACTTCAGGATTTTGAATTGTTTCTATTGTAAATATAACATCATTAGCGGTAAGTGATTTACTATCAGACCAACGCATTGCTGGGCGCAAGGTAATTGTAAATGTTTTTAAATCAGGGCTAACGGTAAATGATTCGGCAATATCAGGTACTAAATTTTGATTGGTATCATATCGGAATAAGCCAGAGTAGAGCAGAGTAACCAAGTCAGCGTCAACATCATTAATGGAGGAAAAAATTGGATTAATAAATTTTGGCTGGCCAACCAATGCTTCGCGATACGCCCCCCCATTTTTAGGGGCGATACCGGTGTGGCGGCCGACAAACACCGAGCCCCAAGCCATAAAAGAGATTAATAAAAGCGCAGACAACGACAGTAGCGTTTTCTTTTCCCAGGGTTGAAGGAAGTGTTTTAAATATTTAAAATGCGTCCAAGATGGCAAAAAATGCCGGCGGACATTCCGCAGTAGTTTTTTATCCAATTCAATACCGTGTGAAGTTCCCGCCAAAATGGACTTTATCCGATGGAAAAGTTTAGACGAGCTCATGGTTAATATAGAAGATGTATCTTAATTTAGATGACTAATCGAGCCAAAGAGAGTCCGAAGAAAATAATTGCGATAGCAATTGTAGTATAATGAAGGGTTTTTTCTACTCCGCGTTTGGTGCTGTAGATATTGGAAGATCCCCCGAAGATTCCGCCCACACCTCCGCCTTTTTGTTGGAGGAGAATGATAATGGTCAATAAAATCGCCAAAATGAGCTGAATGACATTAAGAACACTGATAAGCATATATATAAAGGAAGAGATTTTAAGTAGATATTATTATAACATTAATGCCCTTTTTTGTCAAACTATGTACCGGCTGTCCCGGGCGGTTCAATGTGGGGGTATTGATTATTTGGCGGATATGGTATAATATATTTTGAATTAATTGTCCTATGATTTTTGAACAAATGCTACCAATTAAAGCTCAGCGCTGGTATCAAACTGTTTGGGGGATACTTTTGCTGGGTGTTGGAATTGTGATTGTTGTGGTGGTCGTGGCTTTTTTAATTTTATTAGGCAAGTATTGGAACGAAATCAAAACCGGTAAAGTGGTTCAGCTACCAAGCGCGGTTTATGGAGGGTTTTCAACTGCCACGGTAAGTGATCCCAGTGGTGGTGCTGCCACACGCGCTGATATTGAAACCAGTGATGATCCTTTTTTGGGTAATCCCGACGCTGATGTAGTGATAGTAGAGTTTGTGGATTTTAAATGTCCTAACTGTAAGGCGGAATTACCGATTATGAAGCAGGTTTTGCAAAAATATGGTCATAGAATAAAATGGATTGTGCGAGATTTTCCCGTGGAATCAACCCACCCCGGCGCGAGTCAAGCGGCGGAAATTATTAACTGCGCCAGCGAACAGGGATTGTATTGGGTGGCACATGATTGGTTTTATAATAATCAAGATAATCTGGTACAAGCTCTGGCTGGCGATGAAATCAACATCGTGGCCGATTTGATTGGTTTGGATTACAAAAAACTTGTTACTTGTCTTGGTAATTCAACCATACGCGCGGAAGTTAATCGTGATTTTGCCGATGGCTACAAAGCCGGTGTGGCTGGCACGCCCACTTTTTTTATAAATGGCTATAAAGTAGAAGGGGTGGTGCCGTTTGAGGCCTGGGATAAATTTTTATCAGTCCAATAAAATATCAGTTGCCAATTTTTAAATTTTTATTATTTTTAAAAATATGAAAACAGCCACCGGAATTATTTTGTCGGCTTTATTAATTAGTATTTTTTTATCTGGCACGGCTTGGGCGGTTCCCACTGTAACCGCGCCGGAATTTAATCCGCTTTGCTGGCACAAAGATGAGTGTGAGAACGCTCGTACCGGCTATAGCAATGGCGCGTCTGGTTGGATGGCAGGCGAACCGCCCTGTGACCAGCCGGGTTGGGGCAAATGTTTGCCGGTGGGAGAGACGGTCACAACCATTGCTTTTGGCGGGCAGCGTCATTTTGAAGATATTGGTGCTTTTGTTACTACTTTATACAATTACGCGGTTAGGATCGCCGGCATTGTGGCGGTTATTGTAATTATTGTGGCCGGCATGCAATGGGTGGCTTCGGGTGGAAACAGCGAAATGATTGGCGCCGCGAAAAAGAGAATTGGGGGGGCAGTTATTGGACTCATGATTTTGTTTTCTTCTTTTGTGATTTTAAATACAATCAATCCTAATTTGGTTAAATTTCGGTTACCGCGAATTTGGTTAATTCGTAACAGTAAAATGATGCCGGAGTTTTGTCGTCAAAGTCCCAGCTCCACTGATTTTGCTTTGCTGGGAGTAAATGGGCAAACGGTTAATTTAGATAAATTTAATAGCATAGCGCTTGCACCTACTAATTTTGATGCTATGCAGTGTGGCGACCAGTATGCTATTAAAGGTGGTGGCACCAGTATTTGTCATGGTGATGTTTGTAACGTCGGTAGTAGCCACCAGGTTTGCGCGCCTTATATTTATGCCAACATGACTTATGGCAAGGGCTATTCTTGTGTAGATGGGCAGATACTAATTCGGTTTGATATGGCCGCGCTTATGGATGCAATTAACCAAAGTCGCGTTGGGGCTGATAAGACCGAAGGCGATGAATGGCTGGACTATACAGACGTTGAAGTGTATGGTGTCTGTAAAAATCCTACGACTAAAGGATTGGCAATTGGTAAAAAATCACACACTTGGGGGAAAGGCGAGGCCAATGTCAACGCGCAGTTAATTGACAAATCATCTAGCCCGTGGAGTTATGCCATTGTGTATGGTGGTTTTACCGGCCCAGGAGCGCCCTACCCCAATTCTTCTAATTGGGAATGTCCGAGCGGATTTGATCTAGATGGGTTTATTTTGCGAACCGAGATAAATAGAAATTTAACGACCGATGAACCATTTTTGTATATTGGTCAGAGCGAAAGCGGCGGACCAGTATATGGCAGTTGGCCAACAGTGGGAGTAAAAAACTATATTAGAAAGAGTAATTTGGGCAAGTCGGCATTAATTATGAATATTGCGCTTGGTGATGGCAATATTAAGGACATATTTGATAATGAAGATAAGGTGCCATTTGGCGAACATACCATAACTAACCCATTTGGTTATGATAGTGGAAGTGGAAGTCTTATGGATGAAGTCATTGAAACTGTCAGTGGAGATTAATTTGTGATGATTATAAATACAATTATTAATTTTTTTCGCAAGTAATTTGTTATGCCAGATTTTATTGTTATCAAAGGCGCTCGTGTTCACAACTTAAAAAATGTCAGTATTAAAATTCCCAAGAATAAATTAGTGGTGGTAACCGGATTATCTGGCTCGGGAAAATCTTCGCTGGCTTTTGATACTGTTTACGCGGAAGGACAGAGGCGTTATGCCGAGTCCTTGTCTTCTTACGCGCGTCAGTTTATGGGTGTGCGCGATAAGCCGGATGTGAATAAAATTGATGGGCTTTCGCCAACAATTGCCATTGATCAAAAAGTATTCGCCCAGAATCCGCGCTCCACAGTCGGAACGGCCACGGAAATTTATGATTATTTGCGTTTGCTATTTTCATCGGTTGGTCAGCAATATTGTCCGGATTGTAATCTCCCGACTAAGGCCTATACCCCTGGTGAAATTGCCGCGGCCGTGCGTCGTCTGGCGCGCAATGGCCGGGTGGTAATACTTGCGCCTTTGGTGGATAGCGAGGAAGTTGATAAAAAAATTCTTTTGGAACGAGTTGAGCGGAGTGGGTTTGAAGAGGTAGAGGTAAATGGAGTGGTGATGAAATGTCGTGATTTTGCCGATTATAATTTTAGTGTCGGCCGTCGCTACTGCGTCGCTATTGTAGTAGGTAGAATTGAAGACATCAAAAAACAAAACCCCACTGTGGCAGTTGAGTCCGCTCTTGATTTAGGCAACGGTGTGATTGAAGTTGTTGGTGGTAAAGAAAAGTTGATTTTTTCAACATCGGGACTATGCCCACGCTGTGGCAATGTTTATCCGTTATTGCAGGTACGCAATTTTAGTTTTAACAGTCCTTATGGCGCTTGTCCGCGTTGTACTGGCCTCGGAGTTACTATGGAAGTAGATCTGGCACTGGTGGTCCCTAATACGCGTTTAACCTTATCGCAAGGAGCTATTCAGCCCTGGACGCGCATTACTGGCAATCAGGCCTGGTACCAAAAATTATTAGCGGTTGTAGCCGAGGTCAATAATTTTTCGTTGGATGTTTCCTTTGTGGATTTACCAGAAAAAGTACGTCAGTTGGTGATGGAAGGCACTGGCACGCGTCTTTATGATGTGGATGGTAAAAAAACGACTTTCTCCGGTGTGCGTCGCGATTTGTTGTCGCGTCATTTGGAAACAACTTCTGATTATGTGCGTCGAGAAATTGAACAATACATGCGCGAGCTTACTTGCCCCGAGTGTGCCGGCCAGCGTCTCAGGCGTGAATCATTGGCAGTTAAAATTGGTGGGTATAGTATAGCCGAATTATCGTCTTTGAGCATTGAACAAGCTATTGTTGAAATTAGCAAATTAAAAATTGAACACTTAGCGGTTTTTAGTACTTTGCGACAAGAATTGCTTGCCCGTCTTAATAATTTGCAAAAAGTTGGATTGGGTTATTTGAGTTTAGACCGATCGCTTACCACACTTTCTGGTGGGGAAGTAACTCGCGTCCGTTTGGGTAGCCAATTATCGTCCGGCTTAACTGGTGTTATTTATATTTTGGACGAGCCGTCGGTAGGTTTACATCCGCGCGACAATCAGCAATTAATTTCCACTTTGCGTTATTTGCGCGATTTGGGCAATAGCGTGATTGTGGTTGAACATGATACCGCGATGATGAAGGCCGCGGACTATTTAATTGATGTTGGCCCCGGAGCTGGGGTTTATGGCGGTGAGATTGTGGCGCAGGGTACTTATAGTCAGGTCGTTAAATCCGCCGCTTCTTTGACCGGCCAGTATCTAATTGGTAAAGAAAAAGTGATAAACAAACCAGCACCACGCCCGTGTGCTAAAAATTGCCCGAAGCTGACTGTCGCCGGGGCAAAAGCGTTTAATTTAAAAAATGTTACTGTTGATTTTCCCTTACAACGCTTGGTATGTGTTACCGGCGTGTCGGGGTCTGGCAAATCATCATTAGTGTTAAATATATTATCACGCGCGCTTTTAAAGAAATTTTATCGCGCCAAAGACGAACCGGGGGAGCACAAAGAAATTAAAGGAGTTCAACACATTGATAAAGTGATCGCTATTGATCAATCACCAATTGGTCGTACACCGCGGTCTAACCCGGCTACTTACACTGGTATTTTTGTGTTAATTCGCGATCTGTTTGCTTCTTTGCCAGAGTCGCGTTTACGCGGTTATGATGCCGGTAAATTTAGTTTCAATGTTAAAGGTGGCGGTCGCTGTGAGGCCTGCTCGGGTGATGGTTATATTAGAATTCCAATGCAATTTTTAGCGGATGTATTTATGGAATGTGCGGAATGTAGCGGGGCACGCTACAATCAAGAGGCAATGGAGATTCATTACAAAGAAAAAAATATTGCCGATGTTTTAAATATGACCGCGGAAGAGGCCTTTAAATTTTTCGTGGACTTACCGTCTTTGGCTGATAAATTGGACTTGTTGCGGGCCGTGGGCTTAGGTTATGTTAAACTTGGGCAATCAGCGACCACTCTTTCTGGCGGTGAAGCCCAAAGAATTAAATTAGCCACTGAATTATCGCGTGCTTCCACCGGTCGGACTTTATATATATTGGATGAACCAACCACTGGTTTACATTTTGAAGATGTTAAGCACTTGCTTGTAGTTTTGGAAAAATTAGTGGACAAAGGTAATTCGGTTTTGGTAATTGAGCACAATACAGATGTTATCAAAGCTGCAGATTGGGTGGTTGAACTCGGTCCTGAGGGCGGGGAGAAGGGGGGGTATGTTTTGGCGTCTGGTACGCCGGCGGATATTAAGAAAAATAAGAAAAGCTGGACAGGGAAGTATTTGTGAAAATTTGAAATTTCCAATGTCAAATGTCAAACAAAATTCAAATAACAAATTTCAAATATCAAAAAATTTGGCATTTAGATTTTGATATTTGTAATTGATTTGATATTGGTAATTTGGATTTTGGTATTTAAAAAATCTCCCTTGCGGGAGATTTTTTTTACTTTTTAACTTCTTTCATCTTGCGTTTGAATTTTGGATCGCGCAAATAGTGAAGTTTGGCGCGACGGACTACCAGCTGTCTGGATACTTCAATTTTAGCGATTACCGGGGAATGGATGGGGTAGATTTTTTCAACTCCCACACCTTCCGACATCTTGCGCACCGTAATGGTGGCGCCGGCTTCGTTGCCATGGCGGGCAGCGATAATTGTGCCCTCAAAAATCTGAATACGTTCTTTTTCTTCGCCCTTGGCGTTCAATTCTTTGATTTTTTGATGGACTTTTACCACCATGCCTGGCTTATAAACGATTTTTTCAGTTGTTTCGGTCATATTCGATTAGGAGTGAGGGAAATAATTAAATGTATTTAATTATTTCTGAGCGAATGAAGAATATATGGGTAAAGCCCATATAATTTAGTATTTAAATGTGTCCGTAATTCTACCTTAAATCTAATTTTTTGTCAACTCCCCGCCATCTTTTGCTCATTTGGATCATATTTTTTCCGCCAGCGTTTTGGCTCGGAACCTTTGTCATATCCAGGGGTATTTATTTTTGTGTACCCGTGTTTTTTTAATATTGGTAAAAAAATTTCGTCCCATTTTTCACCAGTCAAGTCAATTCTAGGATGTTTCAAAACAGTATGGATTATAGCAACCCCGCGTTCGTCAGCTATTTGCTGAATTTGACGCAGGCCAACTTCCCATAGTGATCTTCCCAAACCCTTAAATTTCATTGTTGAATCAAAGTTTTTTTCTATTTTAGTAGAGCATAGGTAATCAGATATTGCTGTTTGTTTAGTTAATTTAATTCCCAGAGTTGCAATTTTTTTGTCTTGCGCAATTACTTCGATGACTATATATTCGTCAATTTCTTGTTCAGCGCATTGAAAGTTGGCATTTTGCGTGATTGATAAATCAACTATATTGCCATTAAAAATTACCCAGGTATTTTTTTTGCTGCGTGTCCGCGGATTTTCTTTTGTTGCTATTTTTAGTCGATTAAATTTTACATTTTCTAGCTCTGGAATGGGTTGATTTTCTGTTTCACCGCTCATCATATGATTTTTTTAATTATTTCTGTTACTTTTGCCACGGTTTCGTCTAGTTTTCCTTGAATATTTTTTACTTGAAAATCATATTCATTGGCGCGGGCGATTTCGCGTTTGGCAGTCTCCAAGCGTTCGTTAATTTGCGTTTCATCCAGTCCGCCTCGTCCGGCAATGCGGGTTCGTAAATTTTTTAAATCGTCCGGTAACAGGAAAATTGATAAATTTTTTACGCCGGCATCTGCGGCGCTTTTTCGGCCATTGACATCAATGTTTGTAAATACTAAATCATGCTCGGCGAGTGCGGTGTTTAAACGCTGATTGTTAACGCCATAATAATAACCATTGTAAAAATTATGTTCCAAATATTCCTTATTACTTAATCCGGTTTTAAATTGTTCGTTGCTTATAAAGTCATAAGTAACACCGGGCGTGTCTTTAGGGCGGGGGACTCGGGTGGTGGTGTTAATAAGGCGGGTGGAATTTGGGAAAATTTTAAGTAGGCGGTCAATTACCGTATCCTTACCACCGCCTGATGGGGAGGAGATTATTACCAGTAGTCCGCGTTTGATCTGCATATAGATCATTATTTAATTAGGAGTCTGCTTATCTGTTTATTTTTTAAATCCAAATTACTAATTTCCAATTTTTAAATAAAATATCAAAAATCGAATGGCCAGTATAATTTTAAAGTTTGGGCTTTATAATTTAAATTTTGTTTAATACTTTAAATTTTGATTTTGAAATTTATTTTAGCGTCCTTGGCGGTTTTAATCCGGCCATAAAATCAACTAGTGTTTTTGGCAAAGCGGATGCAAATTCTTTATATTCCCCATTTAAATCAACGAAACCCAATATGGCGCAATGCAGAAATAAGCGTCCGAGTTTTTTGTCGGTTTTATTAGGACGTTTGCGTTGGAAATATAAAGGGTCACCGCAAAGGGGGTGGTTGTAAGCTAAAAAGTGAGCCCGGATTTGGTGCATACGGCCGGTTTTGATTTTAACGCGCACCAAAGTAAAATTTATAAATCTTTTTTCAACTTCAAAATCCGTGTCGGCATCTTTGCCGGTGTCGGAAAACAACCCCTTTTCAGTTTCAGGCATAGCCGCCATCCGGTCGGATGTTTCTGAACGGCCGATTCTAAACGACAATTTGCCTTCATCGCGACTAATTTGTCCGTGTGCTAAAGCCAGATATTCTTTGTGGATGGTGCGACTTTGGAATTGATTCTTTAGGTTTGCAAACATTGATTGGGTACGGGCGACTATAAGAAGTCCAGAAGCCTCTTTATCCAAACGATGGACAATGCCGGGCCGAAGTTTGGTGTTGTCGCCGACTTTATTTAGTTCCGGATATTTCTTTGCTAGTAAATAAGCGAGCGAGTCTGGTTCATCGCGGGTGGTTGAGTGGGTGAGCATGCCGGTTGGTTTTTCTACAATTATGTAGTCCGGAGTCTCAGCCGCAATTTTTATATCTTTTATGGTAAACTCTGGTTTGGCGTCTTTGGCAATTTCAGGGTCTTTGGTAATCGTAATTTTATCACTTGTTTTTAGTGTCAATCCCATTTTTTGTGGCTGAATTCCATTAACCGTCATTTGACCAGCAGTAATCATTTTTTGAATTTGTGAACGACTAATTTTTAATTTTTCAGTCAAAAAAACATCAAGGCGAGCGCCTTTGTCTTCTGGTTTAACAGTTATGTGTTTGGTTGTCATATGATGGTGCGCCTGGATGGACTCGAACCATCTACCTACGGCTTATAAGACCATTGCTCTAACCAAATGAGCTACAGGCGCATTTGTAGGGAGGTATTATAGCATTTTTCAAGCAAAAATCAAGAGTAGCGGACAAGAAAAGAATTAATCATATATTCGATACGCTTTTTGATATCTTCATCAGTTTCTATTTCTAATAATTTTTCTCCAGTTTCTTTTCGTTTTTCTGTGATTTCATCTATCAATTTTGAAACAATGTATGCTCGCATTGATTGGCTCTCGCGCGCGTAGATTTTTAGCAAAATATCAATTTTATCCGGCTCAGCGACTTTTATGATTGTATAAATAATGGGTAAGGATTGATCAATTGTTAATTGTTTTGAAAAATATATATTTTCCAAAATTTTTGCCACGCGTGGTTTGCCGTTTAGTGTAATTGTTTCAATGACGAAACGGCGTAGGTGATCTTTTTTCGTTTCCGTGTATATTTCGCCAAGCATCTCAAATTTATCCGGCATGTTTGATTCGCCGATAATAATAATTAATTTAATTTGTTCACTATCACCTGTTACATCTGAATGTTTGTGTCTCACAAAAGAATAAGCTTGCTCATATTCGTGGCGCGCGATTGTTGTGATAACTTTATCGCGAATTTCGGCGTTGCTTAAATCCGCATATTTAGACATGGCAAAGTTAATGGAATCGATTACTGTGCTGTTAGTTAACAACCAGATCGCTTCATCCCTGACCGCCGTGTTTGATATTCTGGGGTAAAATTCCATTATTAATTTTTCATTTTCAAAATTTTTAATGTCATTGATGATTAACAAAATGATTTTGTCTGTCAACTTGGGATTATCTATATTGTCGAGTAGAATTTTTCTTAATTTTTCTTTACCTAATTTAGCTGTTAGATCCACGACAAATTCTTTCATCGTCATTAATGGTAAATATTCCAACACGGCTTCGATGTTTTCCGACAGCCCGTATTCTTCTAAGATAGATAGGTAAGTGGCACCGCTTAAAAAGCATTTTTGTCGTTGGAATACTGTCATAGCCGATAATCTTTGGATGGGGTTGTCGGCAGTCGCTAAATAAGTGAGTGTAAGTATTTTTTTGATTTTTTCTAAATCCGGGTATCCGGTAGTTTCCAGGTGTTTTTTTAATTTAGCAGTGTTTTCGTCGGTAACTTTACCCAATTGCGCGCAAAAAATTAATATTCGTTGCAGTTGGATTACGTTTACAGCGCACATTTGCCCCACTGTCCCAGTTTGCATTAGTGGTATACCCAAAGAGCGTATTTCGTGTGTTTGCTGTGTTGTGTGTGTTCGTGTGTCTGAAAAGGTTTGCTCAATATGTTCACCGCTTATTGTGTCAGAATCTACGTGAATATGCAAAGTAGAAGGTACGCCGGGTGCGGTATTTAGTATTCTTTTTAAGTGATTCGCCAGATGTTCCATGTTTTTGAGATTCGGTATGAATCCGTTATTTCCGCTTCTAACCTCAATACAGTCTTGATCAACCCCACAACTACTTAAAGGGGAGTCGGCTCCAATTTTTTTCTTTAAACGATCTATATCTGCTACTCCGCTTTGTGGATTTTTATCAAATGGCGCTATTTCAATTTCAATCCCAACGTGATCGGGGTGGTTAAATTTTAATAAATTTACTTGCATGCATCGGCGTGTTAGTCGGTTCCATTGCGGGCGAGTATAGGCGGCCAGATTATCCACGGGGACCGATAGTTCGGTTAAAACTTCTTTTTCAAATCGGTCAGCCTGCTCGCGTAAACGGTCTCCTATTTTGGTGCGATCGTGAAAGATTAGCGCGGTGGCCAGTTCATTGCCATATTCATTGTTTTTGGTTATTGCTTCCGCAGTCGTTTCTTTGGCGGTTTGGGGTAATTGTTCAAATGGCAATGAAGTCATTATCGCATAGGCCATTTCTCGGATTGTACGGCTTGGGGTTTCTCGCGTGATTTGGCTTAGACGGATTAGCAAGCCGGGGGCGTTGATATCCGCGATATTTTTGGTATATCTAAATAAAAATAATATTCCGGACAAAAGTAATTTCTGTTGGTGTGCGTCCATTGATAACCAGATTTCCGGTAGTAATAAAATATTCAAATTATCATATGTGCCTTCGCCTTGGTAATCTTTTTTAATTACCTCGGCACCCTTGATGTCTCGTTTAGTAATTTTTGCTTGGGGGTGTTCAAATGGCATCGCACCCATCCAAAAGGTAGCTTCTTTTTCGCTTTCTTCTGATTTTTCCCCAAGTTCCTTGTCTCGTTGGTATGATAGCGATTTAATAATAAGAGTCATCTCCCGGATCAGCTTTCCGGGTTTTTTCAAGCCGGATTCTATCAGTATCGTTTCTAGGTAATTGACGAATTGGTCGTCGTGGCCGGAAGCGAGCAATGTCCCCTTGCTTTCGTGGGCGGCCAACACTTTTGTGAGGGTATTTTTTGAGAATTCAAAATATTCTTCAGTACTGATAGGGCGTGGCTGTATAATATCTTTGGGCGCGCTGGCAAGATCCGTAATTACCCCCAAATCACCAATTGGCTTGTCTTTAATAAAAATATCGCCCTGTCTTACGAATCCAGATGGGTTCAAAACGCTGGCCAGGGGGTTATCATCTTGACTTATTCCAGGCAAGCCGGTTGGCCGGCGGATGCTATTACCGCGTTTTCCGATTAAAAAAGCGTCGGGTGGAATAATTAACGGCTGTTCAGCCATAGTTTGATTTCTTATATTTTAACTGGCTATTTATTTATACCATTTCTGTGGAAAAATTCAAGTGGTATCGCGCAGTATTGGCTTATTTTGGGGTTGCGTAAAAATGGATTAACTGGTAAAATTAAGAAACAAAAATATGAATTGGAACGCACGACTTTATTTGTACATCAACAAACTGTCCGGCCGTTATCACTGGCTTGATTTATTTTCCCGCGCCGGCGCGGAGTGGGCTATTTTTGGCTTGGCCGCCTGGTTCGGGTTGGATTTATATTTTGTGTTTTCGCCTAATCGTAAGACGATTTTTTTTGGTGCAATTTTGTTTGGAGCAATGTGGGGTCTGGGGATGTTAATTAGTGTTTTAATCGGTCTGGTTGTTAAAGAGCCGCGCCCTTATCTTAAGCACCCCGAAGCACGCTTAATGTTTCATCCGCTTTCTACTTGGAAATCGTTTCCGTCTGATCATGCTTTTGCCGCATTTTTATTTTATTTTATTGGTTTAGTTTTCGGTTTGCCTAATATGTGGGCGTTTTTAGTGTTGGCATTATGGGTGGGTTGGGGAAGAGTTTATGCAGGTGTGCATTATCCTTTTGATATTGTTGGGGGCGCCTCTTTGGCCGGTCTTATGGCGGTATTGGCTTATTATTTATTAGTTGTAGTGGGGTTGAGTTTTTAATTTTTTTCTGTCATTGCGAGCAAAGCGTGGCAATCTAACGTTGGGATTGCCATGTCGCTACGGCTCCTCGCAATGACAATTGATATAATTATGAAAGCGATAATTTTGGCAGGGGGACTGGGAACGCGCTTGCGCCCTCTAACCTATGAAACACCCAAACCGCTTTTGCCCGTTCACGGCAAACCGATAGTGGAGCATGCCATAATAAATTTTAAAAAGCATGGGGTTGAAGAAATAATTTTATCAATTGGATATTTGGCCGATAAAATTAAAGAATATTTTGGCGATGGGAATAAATGGGGGATTAAAATTAGTTATTGTGTTGAAAGTGAGCCACTTGGAACTGGTGGAGCTTTGAAAAAAGCGGCCGAAGGAATTACCGAACCCTTTTTTGCGATTAATGGTGATAATTTAGCTGATTTTGACTGGACTTCGGCGCTTGAAATTCACAAAAAAAATAATGCGAAATTAACTTTGTCATTGTTCCCGGTTGACGATGTTACTCAATATGGAATTGCGCGCTTGGAAGGCGACAAGATTTTGGAATTTGTAGAAAAACCTACACCAGACAAAGCTCCGTCAAATTTAAATAATGCGGGCGGGTATATTATGGAGCCAGATGTTTTGGATATTTTGCCAGAAGGGGTTTCGTCAATTGAACGTGATTGTTTTGAAAAAGTTGCGAAGCTTGGGAGAATGTTCGCGCATCGGCACAATGGGCAGTGGTTTCCGACGGATACGATGGAGAAATATAAACGGGCAGAGAGTGAATTTGTAGTGAAAATCAACTAAGGGCTAATTCGCTAATTCACTAATAAAATACTCAAGTAAAAAATATTTTAAGTATTGGGCATTATATTAGCGAATTAATTAATTCGTGAATTAGAAATTATCGTCTATGTCTATTCGTAATATAACAGTTATCTCAATTATAACCGTCCTTGTCTTGCCAACAAGTTTTATTTTTTATTGGAAATATACGCACCGATACATTCCATCACCACCGCGACCGGTCGTAGATGTTATTGTTAAACCGGGTTGGAATTTGCGCCAAATTGCGGAAGATTGGAAGGCGAAAGGGTTGATAAAATCTGAGCAGGAATTTTTTTATTATTTGGGTACGCCACCGTCTACCAGTGCGCCCGGCATCGCCCCTGTTGTGGATTGGCAGTTTTTGGTTACCAGCACTCTAAAAGAATTATTGGTTGGTAAGCCTGGTGGAGTTTCGTATGAGGGGTATTTATTGCCAGAGACACACACAGTTTATGTTGATGGTGGGTTGGAAGCAATTGCATATAAATTTTTTCATCAATTAGATAAAAGTATTACGCCGGAAATGCGCGCGGAAATTATTCGGCAGGGGAAAAGTTTTTTTGAAATTTTGACAATGGCGTCAATTGTAGAAAAAGAAGCGTCGGGCGCGGATATGGCGATGGTGGCGGATATATTTTGGCGCCGATATGAACGCAATTGGGCGTTGCAATCTTGCGCGACTGTAAATTATATTACTGGGAAAAGTACACCAGCCGTATCAGCGGTTGATCGAGCGATTGATTCGCCGTATAATACCTATAAATATCCAGGATTACCGCCGGGGCCAATTTCTAATCCAAGCTTGAAAGCAATAATCGCGACAATATATCCGACTAAAAATGACAATTGGTATTTTATGAGTGACACGGACGGTAAAACGCATTTTGCGAAAACTTTGGATGAACATAATGTTAATGTGGCGAAGTATTTAAGATAAAGCAAAATAGAGATAATTAAATGTAACGGCAACAATTGTCTCTCCCCTCCTTTTCAAGGAGGGGATTAAGGGGTGGTTATATGGCAAAAGTATTTAACAAAAAAGAACAGATACCGATCCGAAAGAGATTGAGAAATAATATTACAAAAAGTGAAATGATATTATGGAAATATTTGAAAGGTAGTCAAATGAACGGTTGGAAGTTTAGGAGACAGCAGGGTATTGGAAATTATATAGTAGATTTTTATTGTCCAGACTTAAAAATTGTGGTTGAAGTGGATGGTTTAACACATTCAGAGGAAGTAGTATTTGAGAAAGATGAGGTGAGACAAGAATATTTAGAAAATTTAGGATTGAAAGTTGTGCGGTATAACAGTCAAGATATATTTTATAAAATAAATGATGTTTTAGAAGGATTGTATAATATTTGTTTGGAGTTGTCTAAAGCGAACGTTTGAACCACCCCCTCGCCCCCTCCTTGAAAAGGAGGGGCAAAGCCAGTGATAATATGTTAACTTCAGATTTTGATTACAATTTACCCAAAGAATTAATTGCCCAGTATCCGGCCGATCTGCGCGATTCTTCGCGTTTAATGGTAGTGGATAGAGTGAATACCAAAATTGTTCATGAGAGGAGTTTTAGCGAGATTGTAAAATATCTACGGGCGGGGGATTTAGTGGTGTGGAATAATACTAAAGTTTTTAAAGCGCGGTTGCGCGGAACGGTGATGTTGGATGAGGAAGTGGCGGGTGTGCCGAACCACCCCCTCGCCCCCTCCTTGAAAAGGAGGGGAAAATTTGAGTGTACCGATGTAATTTTTAACGCGCCCAAAGTGGAAATTTTTTTAACGCGACCAATGGAAAATCCGGGCGTATGGCGCGCGCTCGCTAAGCCCGGGCGCAAGTTGCGTTTGGGAATGAAAGTCGTTTTTGCCGAAGATTTTTCAGCGGAAGTGATGTTTAAAAATGATGATGGCACGGTGGATTTACAATTTAATGATTCGGACGCGATTGTGCGCGCCAAGGCGAATAAGTATGGTGAGGTGCCGACGCCGCCGTATATAAAAAATCAAAATGTAAATATCAAAAATCAAAATTTAGTGAGTGATTACCAGACAGTGTATGCTCAACATGAGGGTTCCGTTGCGGCGCCGACAGCTGGATTTCACTTTACTGAAGAATTGATTGAGCGATTGAAAAAACAGGGTGTGGAGTTTGCGGAAGTTACTTTGCATGTTGGGTTAGGGACATTTTTACCAGTTAAAACCGAAAAAGTTGAAGACCACAAAATGCACGCCGAGTGGGTAGAAATTACTGATAAAAATGCTGGGTTAATTAACGCGGCCAAGGCCAGTGGCCGACGCGTGGTAGCGGTTGGCACAACAACGGTGCGGACGTTGGAAGGGGTTAGTCGTCTTTGTCATTCTGATCCGCCATTTGGCGGAGAAGAATCCCTTAAATTAAACAATAGCACCGATGCAAGCGTTAAGGGATCCTTCGCTTCACTCAGGATGACAGACGTTGTGAAGCCGTATGATGGCGATATTAATATTTTTATTACCCCCGGTTTTAAATTTAAGGTTGTAGACGCGCTTATCACTAATTTTCATTTGCCCGAGTCCACGCTTTTGATGTTGGTTTCTGCCTTTGTGGGCGATAGGGAATTTGTTCTGGACTGTTACGAAGAAGCGATTAAAGCCAAGTATCGTTTTTATAGTTTTGGTGATGCCATGCTGATTGTTTAGTTCAGAGTGCAGAGTAAGGAGCTGTTAGAAGTTATTGATAATTAGTATTTAAAAACTATCCCGTTAGGGATAGTTTTTTGTATCTATCTATGGCTGTGAGGTATTATTCCACTGTCACACCCATCTGGCGGGCGGTTCCTTCTATCATCTTCATCGCGCCTTCAATATCATTAGCATTTAAGTCCGGCATTTTCTTTTCCGCGATTTCACGAACTTGTGCCTTAGTGATTTTACCAACCTTGTCTTGTAAGGGTTTAGCAGAACCTTTGGCGATTTTAGCTGCTTTTTTAATGAGTTCGGCTACTGGCGGAGTTTTCATGATAAAGTCAAAAGTGCGGTCAGCATAAACATTGATTACCACTGGCACTACTTCGCCTTTTTTATCAGCAGTTTTGTCGTTGAACTCTTTGCAGAATCCTTGAATGTTTAAACCATGCTGGCCCAAAGCCGGACCAACCGGAGGCGCGGGGTTAGCCGCTCCGCCGACAATTTGCAGTTTAATTTGGGTGAGTAATTTTTTAGCCATAAAATTATTTGATTAGATCCCGATTTTCATCGAGATGACATTAATTTTAAACGGTTGAGAAGCGCCTCGCGGCCAACCGTTTAATTTTTATAATTTTTTAGTTTGTAGGGCATCTAATTCTACCGGGGTTTCGCGACCGAACATCGTAACCATTACTTTGATCTTACCGCGCTCCTCATCCACATTTGAAACCTTGCCTTCAAAGTTTTTAAACGGCCCGTCCACAATCCGTACCAAATCGCCAACCGACATATCAATTTTGTGTTGGGGTTCAGCCGAATTAACACGTTTTAACAATTTATCAATTTCTTTTTGGTCAATTGGCGTCGGGGTAGTGCCGGAACCAATAAAGCCAGTTACATTGGGGGTATTGCGTACCATATACCAAGAATCATCTGTTACAACCATTTCAATTAAAACATAACCAGGGAAGATTTTTTCTTCGACAGTGGCGCGTTTGCCATTTTTAATTTTAATTTTCTTTTCTTTGGGTACAATAACGCCAAAAACTTTGTCGTGCATGTCAAAAGATTCAATGCGAGTTTCTAAATTTTGTTTAACGTTTTCTTCGTAGCCCGAATAGGTATGAAGTACATACCAGCGTCGTCCCAAATTGAGGGTTTGTTTGGCCATAGTTATTAAATTCTAATTGGTCGCTTGCCAGAGGCGAAGCAGATTAATAGTAGATAATTAACGATTAATAAGTTGTTCTATGCCTAAGTTTAAAATATAGTCGGCAATTGCGAAAAAGATCGCCACGCCAACACTCAAAGCGACCACGAGAATGCTATAAGTGGTAAGCTGTTTTTTGGTCGGCCAGGAAACTTTTTTCATTTCCGCGTATGAGCCGATAAAATAATTCTTGATTGAGTTTACGATATTCATATAAAAACTAAATTATTTGGTTTTAAAAACAGCCCTGTGGGCCGCTTATAATATGTTTAGATAATACCATATTATGCATCTGTCTGTCAAGGGTGGGTATCTTGACAAAAGTGGATAAATGTGCATTACTAAATGTAAATATTGGTGGTTAATCCATATTGAGCCAAATTGGTAACCTTATTGGTCGCCAGCCCCCTGTTCCGGTTTTATCAAATTTTGGTAATAAAACAGGAAGAAATAATAAAACCCCTTCTTTACCGGAAGGGGTTTTTGTTTGTGAGTTATTCTTGGTTTTTTAGACCGGCTTTAAATCCTCGTCCTTTTTCACTGCTTCTTTAAAAAGACGATTAACGTGGTCAAGATATTTTAGAGCTTTTTGCTTGTCTTTTTCACTTAAATTTGAATCTGAAATTGCTTTTCGCAATCCATCTTCTTTGTATTGTTTTTCAAGTGGGTAATTTTTATTTGTTCTGCTCCAAGGTCGTATGGAATCGACGTAGTTAGCCGCGCCATTATTATCGTTTATAACGAAATTATTTGATTTTGAATTAATGCTGGTTTGGGCGCTTCTTACTTGGTGAGTTAGGAGTGGCTCTATTTTTTATTTAGTCGTGTTCTATTTCCCGGTCGGCCCATTTTGTCTGGTATAAATTCTTGTACCTCTTGTCTCTCACCCTTATTATTACAGCCAGCAAAGTGTAGATTTGGAATATGCCTTGGGTAAAGCATGCGCATTATTTTTGTTAACCAAAATTCAGCTTTTAGATATTCTGGCCCAATTATATTGAGCTCCGCGTCAAAACTAATTATATTGAGACCTTTGAAAAATTTAGTGACAGTAGCCGGTTTATCGCTTGTGTCACCATCTTCTTTAGTTTTTATTTTGTCTAAATATACTATTTTTTCTCCTCCTATACCAATAACCTCACCATTCTTTTTGTTATATAAAGGAGGATAATAATTTCGCGGTAATTCCGGCATAAGTAAAATTAAATATCCAAATTACTTACCGACTTAGCATTGGTTTGAATAAATTTGCGGCGCTGTTCCACATCATCGCCCATCAAAATTTCAAAAGTTTCATTGGCTAGTTCGGCATCGTTTACAGTGATTTGGAGCATTACGCGTTTTTCCGGGTCCATAGTGGTATCCCATAATTGTTCGGGGTTCATTTCACCCAAACCTTTATAGCGCTGGATGCCGACTTTAATACCGCCGATATTGATACTGGTTTTTTCTTCATCTTCGTCTCCGCCTTCTTTTTCTTCAGACGGCTCATCGGCAGTTGTTTTTTTGGCGGGTTTGGCATTTTTGCCACCGTATTTTTTTTCTAAGTCTGTCAAGGCCTTTTCTTTTTCTTCATCATTAAAAGCGTAAATTAAATCTTTGCCATATTTTACGCCGTATAGAGGTGGTTGAGCAATGTAAACATGGCCACCAGTCAAAAGGTCAGGGAAGTGGCGATAAAAAAAAGTAAGCAGAAGAGTGCGGATATGCGCGCCGTCCACATCAGCATCAGTCATGATGATAATGCGATGATAACGCAGTTTGGTAATATCAAATTGTTCGCCAATGTTTGTGCCGAGGGCAATAATTAATGATTTTAATTCGTTGTTGGTTAAAATTTTATCTAACCGCGCGCGTTCCACATTTAGCACTTTTCCGCGCAAGGGGAGAATAGCTTGATTTTCGCGGTTGCGTCCTTGTTTGGCAGAGCCACCGGCTGAATCTCCTTCTACTATATATAGCTCTGAACTTTCAGCGTCGCGCGAAGAACAGTCTGACAATTTGCCCGGTAAAGTAAATCCCTCTAAAGCACCTTTGCGTAAAATAGTGTCGCGGGCGATTTTGGCGGCGTTACGAGCGCGGGAGGCGAGCAAGCATTTTCCGATAATGGCCTCGGCATCGCGTGGGTGTTCTTCCAAATAGATCATGAATTGTTCATTCATGACTGCTTCTACCGCGGTTTTGGCTTCAGTATTGCCCAGTTTGCCTTTGGTTTGGCCTTCAAATTGTGGCTCGCGCAGTTTAATTGAGATCACTGCGTTTAAACCTTCGCGTACATCTTCACCAGTTAAATTTGCGTCTTTTTCTTTTAGGATACTTTTATTGCGTGCGTATGTGTTTAAAACGCGAGTTAATGCTGTGCGGAAACCTTGCACGTGTGTACCACCGTCAGGGTTGTGAATGTTATTGGTAAAAGGGAAAATGGCTTCGGTGAATTCGTCGTTGTATTGCACGGCGATTTCCACACTCACACCCTCGGCTTCTTTTTCAGTGTAAAAAATAGTTTCGTGTTTGGGAACGCGATATTGGTTTATGTATCTAACATACGACGCGACTCCACCTTCAAAACAGAACTGGTAAATTGGGTTGGGGAAATTGATCGCGGTTTTGTCGATTGCTTTTTCTTCGGCTGAGCGCTTGTCGCTAATTATAATGTGGATACCTTTGGAAAGATAGGCATATTGACGCAAGTGGTCAATAATTGTTTTCCATTCATAATCTAAGGTTTCAAAAATTGAGTTGTCTGGCTTAAAGGTGATAGTGGTGCCAGTATCTTTACAATTACCAGTGGCCCGTACTTTGCCTTGCGGGTTTCCGATTTTATAATTTTGTTGCCAGATTTTGCCGTCGCGGTGGACTTCAGCGTTAAGATGAATTGAAAGCGCGTTTACAACTGATACGCCGACACCGTGCAAGCCACCGGATATTTTATAGCCGTCACCACCAAATTTACCACCGGCGTGTAATTTGGTAAGGACAACTTCCAAAGCGCTAGTTTTGGTTTGAGGGTGAATATCAACCGGAATACCGCGGCCGTTATCATAAACGGAAACAGTATGGTCGGGAAGTAGATTCACTTCAACGCGATCACAATGGCCAGCCATGGCTTCATCAATGGCATTGTCAACGACCTCCCAAATAAGGTGATGCAAACCAACTGGTCCAGTTGAACCAATATACATGCCAGGGCGACGGCGGACAGCCTCTAGCCCTTCTAAAACAGTAATATTTTTAGCGCTGTATCCGGCAGATGTTTTGGAATTTTTTGAAGCTGGCACAACCTTAACTTCCGGCAAATTAACTGCCGGTGGTATTTTAAAATCATCCTCTGTTTCTTGGTTTGACTCCATCGGTCTGGTAGTTTTTTTAATGAAATTTTTTGGGGACGGAAGATCTTGATTTTTAATTGTTTTGGGACGAATAATGCTTTTTAATTTTGGTCCTGATTTGACTGTTTTTGCTGGTTTGGATTTCAACCCCCCTATGACACGACTTGTTGGCATACCCAGTATGTTATTTTCGGTTCTAGTCTAACACCAGAACGCGAATAATTAAATAAAAATATCAAAATGTTATTGATTTTGTACATGTATTATAACATATTTTGGATAATGGGGCAAGATGTTGGCGCGAAGCCATAAGGCCCAATAAGTTGTAGTAAATGTTTTACTGTTGGTCTTTTTTAATGTATAATATATACTATATATATAGATAGTTAAATCCCCTTATTTTTATGCCCAATATTTTTGAAACTAAAAACCCCAATAAATCAGTGAACGACCCTAGTGTCGCCGATCCCGCTGATAAATTGATTAAGAAGCCGATAAACTTCTCTGACTATGAAGACCCAAGCGGGGAAATGGGCGGCCGGGAGTTTCGGTTGGCGTTGTGGTATGCGCGTAATAAAGTTTTATTACACCGTTGGGCGGTGGTTGCACTTGTGGTGGTAAATATTATTTTTTGGTCCGTTAGCGCGATTGGTTGGTTATCATATTTTGTGGTTGGTATAGACCGCGATCGCCTCATGGCCACGGAGCTTGCTTCGTTTTACGATTATAATTTAATAAATTCGCATTTTGCGCCAGCTAGTCTAGAAGTAGCTAACCCTAGTGCTTTAGCTGGTGGGGTAAAGTTGTATGATGTGTTTGCTGATGTGGCTAATCCCAATCGGGATTTTTATGTTAATTTTGATTATTATTTTATTGTTAATGGCGTGCCGACACCGCGTCAGAGTTCTATTTTGTTGGCAAATGATTCCCGACCAGTTGTGTATTTTGGTTGGTCGGGTCAGTCTTTCCCGGCGGTAGGGAGCATAGTTATTGAAAATGTTAGATGGCACCGGATTGACAGCCATGTAATAGTTGATAGCGCCAGTTGGCAAGCCGAGCGTTTGAATTTCAGTGTTGATCAATTTAAGTTCACCAGCGCCTACTATAATGATTTATCCAGTTCGGGTGTGATTAATTTTGATATTACGAATGGTTCGGCTTATAGTTATGCCAGTTTGACGTTTTATGTCGGCTTGTTTCAAGGCAATACGCTGGTAGGTTTAAAGCCATTAACTTTATCAGCACTGCGTTCGCAAGAAACGCAGTCAGTTGACCTGCGTACTTTTGTGGATAATTTGAATCTGACTGGAGTTAAACTTTTTCCGATCATAAATATTTTTAATCCTACTTCTTTTTTGTCGCCGACTGACTAAATTATGCGCGTATTGTCTAAATTCAATTGGAGAAGTTTTGACTGGCCGCTGGCAGCGGCAGTTTTTTTGTTAATTGCTATTGGATTGACAGCGATTTATAGCGTTGATTTGTCGCGCGGGGCTGAACTGTCATTTTTAAAAAAACAGTTAGTGGCTTTGACGATTGGTTTTATCTTGTTTGTTACCGCCAGTTTAACTCAACCGAATTTTTTTCGCGCTTATGCTAAGTGGTTTTATCTGGTTTGCTTGGTGCTGTTAGCGGGGGTATTAATTTTTGGTCGAGCGATTCGCGGTACTACTGGTTGGTTTGTGTTGGGGGGATTTAATTTTCAGCCAGTAGAATTGGCTAAATTGGGAGTGATTTTAATTTTGGCATATATTATTACTGGTTTTGGCAGAAGGTTTGAAAGACCTTTATTTTTTTTCGGCACTGGTTTAGTGGCTTTGTCTGCGGCCGCCTTGGTTTTACTCCAGCCTGATTTAGGGTCGGCTGTTATTTTGGGGTTAATTTGGTTTGGACTTATGATTATGGTGGGGGTCCGGCGTACTTATATTTTAGGTTTTGTCTTGGTGGCTTTGATAGCGGCGGTGGCAGTTTGGTTTTTTTTGTTGCAACCTTATCAAAAGGACAGAATTTTAATTTTTGTGGATCCAAATCGTGATCCGCTGGGGGCGGGTTATAATATTTCGCAAGCGATTATCGCCATTGGTTCTGGGCAGTGGTTTGGGCGGGGGTTAGGTTTTGGCTCCCAAAGTCAGTTAAAATTTTTACCGGAAGCACAAACTGACTTTATTTTTTCGGCAATTGGTGAAGAGCTGGGTTTTGCTGGTACTGCGGCGATGATCGGGATTTTTAGTTTTATGCTCTGGCGTTTGGTGGATATTGCGCGGCGCTCGGATAATGATTTTGGTTCTACGTTTGCCTCTGGCGTGGCGATTGCGCTTTTTGCGCAGTTTGTGGTAAATGTCGGGGCAAACTTAGGTCTTTTGCCGATTACCGGTGTTACTTTACCGTTTGTAAGTTATGGCGGTTCATCGCTGGTGGTAAATTTGCTGATGATTGGAATTGTGGAGAGTATGGTGGTGAGGAGATATTAGTGATAATGTCAAATTCAAATATCAAATGAAATTCAAATTAAAATCAAAAATGAAGCCGGCGGGCGACCAACCGCAAGCGATTAAGAAATTAACCGCTGGTTTGGAAAAAAATTTTAATCGCCAGACATTGCTTGGAGTTACTGGTTCGGGTAAAACTTTTACGATTGCCAATGTGATTGACGAAGTGCAGTTACCAACTTTGGTAATTGCGCATAACAAAACTCTGGCGGCGCAGTTGTGTAATGAGTTTCGCGAATTTTTTCCAAATAATGCCGTGGAATATTTTGTTTCGTACTATGACTATTATCAGCCGGAAGCATATATTCCGGGGTCTGACACTTATATTGAAAAAGAATCACAGATAAATGAAGAAATTGATCGTCTGCGCCACGCTTGCACGCAGGCACTTTTGTCTCGTCGCGATGTAATTGTGGTGGCATCGGTGTCGGCAATTTACAGTTTAGGTTCGCCCGAACAATATTTAAATGAGGCCGTGATCTTTAAAATTGGAGAAAAGATTGATCGCACCAGCGTTACGCGCAAATTAGTGGAACTGCAGTTTGAACGCACGAGTGGCGATTTAACCCGTGGGACTTTTCGTTTGCGTGGTGGGGTTTTGGAGATTGTGCCAGTACATGAAGAAAGAATTTATCGTTTAGAAATTGATAGCCACATTAAAATCATTGAAATTCTGGATGTAGTTACGCGTAAGGTTATTAAAGAGGTATCAGAAGTTTGGCTTTATCCGGCGAAGCATTATTTGGCTTCGGTCGAAGACACTGAAAATGCTTTTGCTCAAATTAGAAGTGATTTGGACGCGCAACTAAAATATTTTGAAAAGGCCGGAAAAGTGTTGGAATATGAACGCCTTAAACGCCGGACTCGTTATGATTTAGAAATGATAAAAAATATCGGTTACTGTAGTGGTATTGAAAATTATTCTCGTTATTTTGACGGACGCGCCGAAGGGTCGGCACCCTTTACGCTTTTGGACTATTTTGCCGCTTGTGATAAAGATTTTTTAACAGTTGTGGATGAATCGCATGTAACAATTCCCCAAATCGGCGGAATGTATAACGGCGACCGGGCGCGCAAAAATACTTTAATTGAGCATGGGTTTAGGTTGCCGAGCGCGCGCGACAATCGTCCGCTTACTTATCCGGAGTTTGAAAAACGCGTTAATAAAATGATTTTTGTGTCGGCCACACCGAGCGCGTTTGAAATTAAAGAGAGTCAACAGGTGGTTGAACAAATCGTGCGCCCGACGGGGTTAATTGACCCGGAGGTGATTATTAGACCGGTGACAGGCGGTCGTCCGTTAGCGGTCATTGCGACCCGACAGTTGGCGGGGAAGCAATCTAACGTTGGGATTGCCGCGTCGTCCGCCAATGGGCGGACTCCTCGCAATGATAAAAATAATCTATCGCAAATTGAAGATTTAATTATTCGTATTGATGAGCGTGTAAAAATTAATGAACGGGTTTTGGTTACTACGCTCACCAAGAAAATGGCGGAAGATTTGAATGATTATTTGTTAAAAAAAGGAGTTAAGGTAAAATATTTACATAGCGAAATTGACACTTTGGAGCGCATTGAAATTATTACTGATTTACGGCGTGGTAAAATTGACGTGATTGTGGGTGTAAATTTATTGCGCGAGGGGTTGGACTTGCCCGAGGTATCGTTTGTGGCGATTCTAGACGCAGATAAGGAAGGGTTTTTGCGTAGTGAAACCAGTTTAATTCAAACAATCGGCCGAGCGGCGCGTAATATTAATGGTCGGGTGGTTTTATATGCCGACAACATAACTGGTTCCATCAAACGCGCGCTTAGTGAAACCGACCGTCGTCGCACTGTACAGTTGGCCTATAATAAAAAACACAACATTACGCCAAAAACAATTGAAAAAAACATTCGGGATATTTTGAGTGAGTTTGGTTTGACGCGTGTGGCCGGCAAGGGGCGTGGACATAGTCGTGCCAAGAAAATTTTGGAGTTGGACTTAAAAGGGGACAGCAGGCCGTTGCCGGAAATTATTAAAGAAAAAGAAATGGAAATGCGCAAGGCGGCCAAAGAATTGGAATTTGAACTCGCGGCCATACTGCGCGACGAAATAGGGGTGTTGAAGAAGCGTCAATAATTTGTTATACTACTTTGTGTCATCCTCGTGAAAACGGGGATCCAGTCGCGTAATAAAATTTTTGGATTCCCGCTTTTACCCCAAGGGCACTTGTCGCTTTGCTCGGGCGCGCGGGAATGATAATTAGATTATATATGGAATGGATCAATAAGTATAAAGAAAAGCATGGTGATTTGTTTGTTTATCAAAAAGCGACCGAAAAAAACGGTCACGATATTTTTTTGTATCGATATTTTCTTCATGGTTTACCTGAGAGTGTAACACCTAATCGGCTAACTTTGCTCAGGATTATGATGACTCCGCCGGTTTTTCTGTTGGCCTTATATGGCCATTACGCTTGGGGTGCTTTTTTCTTTATGATCGCCGCTTTTACAGATGCAATGGATGGCACGATTGCTCGGATGCGTGATCAAATAACTGATTTTGGTAAATTATTTGACCCGTTGGCAGACAAACTTTTAATTGGCTCAATGGTATTGCTTTTAGTATTTCGTTATTATCCTGATTGGTTGGGCATGGCAATTTTAGCGGTTGAAATTATGTTCATCATTGTCGCTTATATCTCTCATCATTATTTCCACATTACCCGGATGGCCAACGTTTGGGGGAAGATAAAAATGTGGTTGCAGGTGATCGCGACCTTTTTGGTACTATTGGCTTTGCTATTAGATTTTCCTCTTTTGTTTGCGGTGGCGTTTTGGCTGTTTGGATTTGCGCTCGGATTTGCGCTGGTCAGTTTGTTTACGTACGGAGTATAAAATAAAATTATTTTTTTATTATTTTGATTCCCCTTAACCCCAAGGCCAACGACATCAAGACGACTATTTTTAAAAAATAATGACTATTAGTATTTAGAAAATTGGTCGTCATGGGGGTAATTTTTCCGACTAATAGGTGAACAAGAATTCCAATCGGCAAAGTCAGAAAAATCCAGTTCAATTTTGGAATTTTAATATTGATTTTTAAGAATAGTTTGGTTAAGAGGGGAGAGAGTAAATACATCCCCAAAAAAGAAACTGCCAAGTCAAAAATGGCGTAACCGGTAAAACGAAACTGACGGAGGAATTCTATTGTCATGTGATTTACATTATTTCAATTTTTTCTCCTAAAAATTTTGGTTGTTTGTTTAATAATAGATCAATAAATACTTTTACACGCGCCAGTTTTTCTCTTAATTTTGTTCGTAGTCCTCGGTAAGTATTTATATCTT
>Ga0156808_108_pt1 | contig 28739 bp, 21 predicted proteins | sample RifOxyD2_FD_112109 | JGI IMG/M metagenome (GOLD analysis project Ga0156808, IMG submission 112109) | Candidatus Magasanikbacteria bacterium RIFOXYD2_FULL_41_14
AGTGGTTCGTCCGGGTCGGTGGGGTTGGCTTTGGTGGCCAACAGTTTGCCCTCGTGGTGGTGTTTTAAGATTTGTTCTTCTAATTTGGCGGCTAACATTTCGAGCGGCAGGCCAAAGGGGGTAAGTTGGATTTGGATAAATCCTTGGTTGAATTTGGTTTGGTATATTTCTTTTTGTTCTTTCATCTTGGCCTTAATACTGTCTAAACTGGGGATGGGGTATTCGTGGCCGTCTATTCCCAGTATTCCTTTCTCGCCACTTTCGGGGAGTATTTCCAAAAGACCAAGATTATTTAAAACCTTGGCGATTTCGCGGTATTGTTGTTCTAATCCAATATCAAGGTAGTATTCAAAGGATTCAGGGTGGTGGTGTTCGGGGGTGGGCATAGAGGTGTGAAGTGAATTATGAAGGTATTATAGCGGAAAATGTGGGGTGGGGCAAGACGAAATTAAATTATTGGCCGTAATTGTCCGCTAAAATAGATACTGCCGGTAACAAGCAAAACGTCATTGGTTTTGAGCGTTTTGCAGATGGTTTTATAGGCCTGGATGTGGTTGGGAGAGGTTTTGATGGTTGCTTTTGGGCTGGAGGTTCGGAATAGTTTTGCAAGGTCGTTTGGGCTAATTGCTGGTCGTGCGCCTGGGGCGGAAGTTTGGGAGCAGGTGATTGTTGTTGGTTTTAGAGCTGATAATTGTTTGACCATCTGTTTGATATTTTTGTCGGCGGAAAAGCCGACTAATAGATGTAGGCGATGTTCGTCGTTTGTCATTCCGAGCGTAGCCGAGGAATCCCTTAAAGTCACCACCGTTGTTTTCATTTTGTCCGGATTATGAGCACCATCTAAAATTATTAATGGATTTTTGTTTACAATTTCAAAACGGAGAGGTTGTTTGGCGCTGGCTAATCCTTTTTTTATCGTGTTGTTATTAATTTTCAAAGCCCGCGCAATTTCAATACATAAAATTGCATTTACAATTTGATGTTCGCCTGGAGCGGTTAAAGTATAGGTTTGATTTTTGTATTTGAAGATTGTGCCGGATTCATCACCACTTGTCATCCCGAGCGTAGCCGAGGGATCCCTTAAAGAATGTTTTAGCGACATTGTCTGCGTTAAGGGGTTCCTCCGCTCCCTATGACGGTCGGTCGGAATGACAATTGAGTAACGTGGTTTATTTATCGCGAATAATTTTGTTTTGGTTAGCGCGCATTCTTTTTTTATTATTTTTAAAATCTTCGGGTCGGTCTCGGCGGTAAAAACTTTACAGCCGGTTTTAATAATGCCTGATTTTTCATAGGCGATTTCAGATTTATTGTTGCCGATAATTCCAACATGATCCAGCCCAATATTTGTAATTACCGCGATATCTTTGTGCGGAATAATATTACTGGAATCATAACGTCCACCTGCGCCAACTTCGGTGACCAGCCACTCAATTTTTTTATCGGCAAAATATTTTAATCCGAGCGCTTCGGTAAATTCAAACAGCGATAAATTATCAAAAGGAGTTTTTTTAGTGTAAATTTTATATTTATTTTTTAGCCAAGAAACAAGCGACGCAAATTCAGTGCGAGTCATTTCGCGGTTGTTAATTTTCCAACGTTCGGTAATGTAGGTCGGGTGTGGGGAAGTGGATAGGCCAACGCGTTTTCCCGAGGCGACTAAAATTGATTGTAAATAAGTCGCGACCGAGCCCTTGCCACTCGTGCCGGTGATGTGAATATAGTGGGGGATTTGCGCTTCCGGGTTACCAATTATATCCAAAAAAAATTGCAGACGTTTTAAATACCAGTCGCAATGCTTGGGGTCGGCCAAATATTCTTTGCGGGGGAGTTTGGCGAAATCAAGTAGGAATTGTTCGGCTTGGTAATAGTTCATAGATGTGATTTTTGTCATTTCCGCACAGGCGGGAATCCAGTGGTTCTAGTTAATTTTAACTTAAATATAGGGAAAAAGCAACTTTGGGTATTGACAAAAGGATGTGTTCGTGTTGTAATAATAATACACGTGCGGGATAAATCGCACAAAAAATCGGGAGAGTGTATGCTGAAGGGGATTTCGGCCATTGTTCTGGCGGTAGCGTGCCTCGTGGTCTTTTTTGACCAGTTGGCGGAGCGTCTGCGACTTCCCAGGGAGGATCTGGCGCCCAATGCGGTTTTTTTGTTCTCGTTGATGGTGGCGGAGTTCGGGTTCGTCTACGCTGCGTGGGAGAATCTCTCGCAGTCGTGAGGAGTCAATCAACCATGGGCTTGGTCAACAGCCCAACGGTGTGCCTGACACTCAAGCATCACCGCCAGTCACCCGTCTATTCTAGGTAATGCTTTACGGCGTTATCTGGAGTAGTGAATTGACTGGCGAGTGAAATTAATTTAAAACACTCTGACTTTTTGGTCGGAGTGTTTTTTTGTAATCAGAATGACAGAGTGCGCCATAAATCTTTTTTTCAAAAGGCGTAACCACGGCCGAGCGGCCAAGAGCGTACTTTTGAAAAACAGATTTATGGCGCGCGATATTAGCAGGATAGAGATCCCGAATCAAGCACGCCCCGTAGTGAATCATCAGATTCTACTACTGGGGTTTAGGATGACAGCGAGAGATTGCCGCGCTTCGCTCGCAATGACAAGTTTTTTTACTTTTTTTCTTGCGCTACTACCTGTGGCATTTCCACCCCCCATTTTTTGGTAGCCAAAGCAAATAATTTTTGGCCGGCTAAATAAGTGAGATAAATACCAATCGTCATCAGACCGCGTTCTTTCCATACCACCGGAATTAATCCAATCCAAACCGCGGCTGGAAGTTTGATAAACCAGGCAAACAAGACACCGCCTACCGCGTGGGCGGTAAAAGTGGCGCCAAGAGCGCGAAAGATTGCCGATCTGTCATAAACAAAGTAGCAAACAACCGGAATTAACCAATACAAAGCGTAATACCACGCTTTCTGTCCTTCTGGTGTGGCCCAAAAACCAATCATCGCTACCATTGGCACTAATAAGATAACTCGGCTTTTTTTGGCAAAGTATAAAGTGGCGAATAACATCGGTAATAAGCGAATCATTGTGCCGGCAGTAATCGTAAAGCCGTGCATGGCCCAATTGATAAGTTCCATCACTGCCACAACCAGTATGCCCCAGATTGATCCCAAAAACGCGCCCATTACTGGTCCGTAGAAGTCAAATAAAGAAAATTGTAAATTTGAGCCGATAATTTTGGTAAACGGGATTTGCATTATAATAATGCCGAAAGTGATTAAGATGCCGAGTAGTATGTTGTGTTTGGTTTTTTTATTTAGCATAATATTAAATTAAAAATTAACCATGTCATGCTGAACTTGTTTCAGCATCTCTCAGTTTAATAGATCCTGAAACAAGTTCAGGATGACCGTTTGTCGCCTTTAATTTACCACAATTGGTTTTTTCCGTCAAATCCGCGTGTAAGCCGCTCCGTCCATTTTTTTAATTAGCCCTTTAATTTCTAATATTGTTAAAATACCGTTTATTTCTGAGCTGGGTAGTTGAGTGTCGCGAATAATAGCGTCGGCTGTCTTGGCTTCTAATTTTAAAGTGGTATAAATTTTGTTTTCTTTTTCTGATAATAATGGCAGAGTATTTTGGGTCAGAGCTGATTCTTCGCGGCGAATGTTAAGGGTATCCAAAATATCTTCAGACGTAGTTGTTAAACGCGCTCCCAATTTTATAAGTTCGTTACAGCCAGCGCCACGTTCGCTGTTTAGTGGTTGAGGAACAGCAAATACTTCGCGATTGTAGTCCAAAGCCAGCCGGGCGGTAATAAGCGCACCAGACTGCACTGGTGCTTCAGTGACAAGTGTGCCGAGCGAAAGGCCAGCAATAATACGATTGCGCATCGGAAAGTTTGCTTTAGAAATAAAAGCATCTGGTGTATATTCTGATAAGACCGCCCCGCCTTCGGCAATAATTTTTTCTGCCAAATATTGGTGTGATGCCGGACTTATTTTTTCTTTGATAACGCAGGTACCAAGAACCGCCACAGTTATGCCTTTGGCTTCAAGTGTGGCTTTGTGAGCCACGCCATCAATTCCAAAAGCCAGACCACTGACAATCACTAGGCCATGTTCTGCCAAAGATTTGGTTAAATTATGTGTTGCTTGTTCGCCATAAGAAGTACAGCGGCGGGTGCCTACGACCGCCACTGTTGGTTTTTCGGGTGAAGGTATTGTGCCACGATAAAATAAAGCAATAGGAGCGTCGGGAATTTGAGCGAGAAGCGGGGGGTAGTTTGGATCGGTGATGGCAAGAGTTTGCAAGTTGGCTTTTTCTAACGCCATGGTAATTTTTTCAATAGAATTTTGTTCGCGCCAGGTCAGATATTCCGAAATAATTTGATCATCCCAACCCACGCGTTTTAAATCGGTAAATTCCCATTTTTGCCAATCAGCCATATTTAAAAAACCGCTTTTAATTTGATTAAAGCGGGTGCGGGTCAGTTTGGGGAAGTGAGCGAGGTAAATTAGAGGGGTCATTGCGATAATTTCAGATTTATGATTTCAGATTTTAGATTTGTGATTGGTGTCCACCGATAGAGTTCGACAGAAAATTATTGTTTAGAAAGTGTAACCTCGGCCGAGCGGCCAAGAGCGTCTTACTAAATAATAATTTTCTGGCGAACGAAATTATGCACGTATCTTCAAAATTATTTTATCAAATCAACAATTTTCTTCACCGCTTCAGCTAAAACTTTTTCTAAAACCTTTTTTTCTTCAGAAGTAAATTTTGCTAAAACAAAGTCAGCCGTTTCCATTTTTTCTAACATCTCACCGGCCACACCCACGCGCACGCGCGTGAAATTTTGCGTGCCAAGTTTTTCAATAATTGATTTAATACCATTGTGTCCAGCTGGTCCGCGATTGGTTTGAACGCGAATTTCGCCCAGCGGTAAATCTTTGTCATCATGAACCACAATTAAATCAGTTGGATTAATTTTGTAAAAATTTACCAATGCCGAGATTGCCTGCCCGGATTCATTCATAAATGTTAATGGCTTTGCCAAAATTATTTTTTGTTTTTTTATTTCAAGGGCAAATATTTCGGCGTTTATATTTTTTTTATTTAAATCTGAAATCTGCAATCTAAAATCTGAAATTATCTTATCCAAAACCAACCATCCGACATTGTGCCGAGTGTTTTCGTATTTTTTGCCTGGATTACCTAGGCCGACGATAAGTTTCATAAAATTTATTTTTTATTCTTCGGTTTCACTCTTATTTTTTTCTGGCGCATTCAATTGATTATTTAAAATTTCGTATTGCTCTATTAATTTTTTTGCTTCGGCGTTGATTTCATTTAATTCCGCCAAAATCTTGTTGATCCATTTTGCGGTTTGGCGAATGCCATTCGGATTTTGTCGTAAGTTGTCGCCGGCGACCCAGTGATTGTCATATCCTTCAGTTTCATATTTTTCGGTTAAGCGATTGAGCCGACGGTTCAATTTCATTACTTTTCGGACCAGCGCTTTGTAGTCCGTTTCCATTTGAAATTCTTCTGGAGTAAATTTCAGTAATTGAATTCGCGGCATTAAATCTTGTCTGATATTTTTTAAATCATTAAATATGGAATTAATCTTATCAATAATAAAAGGAATTTTTTGTTTAGCTTCCAAATACATTTTTTTTATTTCCATTGATTCTAAATATTGTTTGTCGTCAATATCTTGTATGTTGGGCGCGAGCAATAGCCAAATTTTTGATTTTTCCGGTTTTAAATCGCCGTTTATATAACTTTGTAATTCATCTACATTTTCTTCAGCCGTTTGGTATAGTGGGGATTTGACCGGCGCATTTGGCGTTGCTAAGTATTGTTCTAACAAATTATCAAGTGTAGCGCGGGCGTCATTTTTTGGTGTATTATTGCCAAGGTATTTTAAAAAATTTACCCAAGCTAAAGCCTTCAAATCCATGTTAAGGCCTGCCATCATTTCTTGAGTTGATAATCGGCGTTCAACTGACATATTACTTTTTCAACTTCGTCATTCGGATAATTATGGGTGAGGCGTAAAATCCAAATTTTTCGCGCAAACGTTTTTTCAGATATTGCAAATATGAACTGTGTAAAGAAGTTTTGTTTTTGATAAATACTTCCATCACTGGGGGGGCTGTTCCAATTTGGTGCAAGCCGGTAATTCTCGGGTGATTAACCCCTAGTCCGCGAGTAGGCAGTTTGCGTTTAACAGCCATATGCAAAAAGCTGTCTAATTCTTTGCGTTCTATTTCAATTTTTCTACCTGCTTGTGCTTTTAATAGATCGGGGAAAATTTGATGTGTGCGAAAACCGGTTTTAGCACTAACAAAAACAATCGGGGCAAAAGAAATTTGTGGTAGGCGAGCGTAGATGTGAGCGGTCGCGTCTTTGCGCATGGTCTCGGAGTTATCATCTGCCAAGTCCCACTTATTAACTACAATAATCACGCTTTTGGCATGTTTTTCTAAAAATCCAGCCAGCTGTTGATCTTGGTCGCTAATTGGTTCGGATGTATCTAATACAAAAAGGATAATATCGGCTCGATTCAACACTTCTAGACTTTTGCCTATGCCTACGCGTTCCAGTTGTCCATTTACTTTCGCTTTGCGCCTGATACCGGCGGTATCAATGAATAAATAATATTGCTTGTCTACTTGTACCAGAGTGTCGTGCGGTTCGCGGGTGGTGTGCGCCATATCGCTCACGATTACCCGTTCTTCGCCAATTAGTTTATTAAACAGTGATGACTTTCCGACATTAGGACGGCCCATGATCGCTACTTTAATCGGATTGAATTCTTTGGTAGTTTTTGGTCGTTTCGTTTGTTTGTTTAAAAGACTAAAAATTTTATCCAGCAAGTCTCCGACACCACCCCCGGTTTGCGCGGAAATTACCTGCGGTTCGCCTAAACCCAATTTTAACCACTCTGGTTCATAGCCAGAGAGCATATCCTGGGGCCGGTCGGCTTTGTTGGCCACTAAAATTACCGGTTTTTTCTTTTTGCGCAAGATATTTTTTGTTAAAGTTTTTTCTTGGGGTAATATTCCGTCTTTAATATCAGCGACAAATACAATAACGTCCGCTTCTTTTAAAGCTATTTCCGTTTGCGCAATAATTTCTTTTTCCAGCGGGACGTGTTCGTTGAAAGTTAGCCCGCCGGTGTCAATAAGACGGAAACTTTTTCCGCGCCAGGTGGCTATTCCAATGTTGCGTGTGCGGGTGGTGCCGGCAATTGATGAAACCAAAGCGGCGTGATGGGTGGTAATTTTGTTAAATAGAGTGGATTTACCAACATTAACTCTGCCGATAAGAGCAACGGTCGGCAACTGGCGGTCAATAATTTGGGCGGGAGTGGACATATCGTTGATTGGTTTACTGGTTTATTTATTAGTTTAATTGTTTGGTAATAATTCACTAAGGCCTAATTCATTAATTAACTAATAATGCCAAAGTAATTAAAATATCAGAAATTAGTAAATTAATTAATTTTACTCGTTAAAGTTTTCTCCTAACACTACTATTATATCGGCCTCAGTGTTAAATTTCAAGGTGGAGGAGTTGTTTTCGTCAATCACGGTCATCCAATCCGGTAAAATGGTTTCTACCGGCCCGATAATTATTTTATTTAACGCGCTAATTATTTCTTTATCAATTTTAGAGTTTTTAAGATAAATTGTTGTTTTGGCGACCGGTCGGCCGACTGCGTTAGAAGCCGGTAGAGCGGTGAATCCGGCATCTTGCAGGCGCGCGCCGGTTTTGGCCGCGAGTCCCACTTGCCAAGTGCCATTTTGCACTTCAATTTTTGCGGATGAGAAAATTGGCTTGTTTTCAGTTGGTGTTGTAGGTGCTACTTTGGCCATTTCGCTAGAGAAAACATTTTTTATAGCCAGGTTTATGTCATCAAAATTATTGGTTTTGGGAGTAAGTACAAACGCGCCGTTGGGAGCGATGTAGGAATTAAGGTAGCCGTCGTCTTGATTGTCCAGTACCATCATTTTTATTCCACCGGTGATATCTTTGGATAAACCGGCTAGATACATGAGTTGTCCAAAGTCCAGATTGGCACTTATGTGCGTTGTGAGTGATTGTAAAATATCTCTAACCTTTATCGGATTTGTGTAAGTGCCGAATGATAATAATTTCTCTTTTAGTGCCGTCAAAACTTGCTGTTGGCGTCGAGCGCGGGCAAAATCAGAACCTTCGCCGTTATTGCCATGGCGGGAGCGCGCGTATTCCAAAGCCACGAGGCCGGTCATGGCTTGTCGGCCGGCAGAGAAAGATATGGTTTGGTAAGAATAGCCCGCTCCTGGGAATTGCGAGTCAGAAAAAGCGCGTGGTACATCAACGGTAACTCCGCCAACAGCATCAATTAATTCTTCGAATGCTTTGAAATCTACGCGGATGTAGTAGGGAATATCAAGGTCAAAAGTTTTAGCAAAAATTTCACGCGCGTATTCACCACCATTGCCAGGGCTATTGGCTTCACCAAAAGCATTGGCGCTGTTTATTTTTCTTAAACCATAACCATTCAATTCAATCCCTAAATCGCGTGGCACGGAAATCATTGCAATCTGATTGGTGCTGGGTTCAACGCTTAATATGATGTTAGTATCTGTTAAAAAAGGGCCGTCATGTCCAACTCCTCCCATTCCTAAAAGTAATATGTTAATCCGGTCGTTGGCTTGGCCTTGTAAAAGATTGTCTGAACGAAAGACAAAGTTTTTTACCGATTGCAAAAAACCGATATTTTTTGGTCTTAGGGTGATGGGGTCGTAGTTGGTCGGGTCGGTTGGCCATTGAGCCAGAGTTAGTTTTCTGACCCCGCAACTGCTTAAGAAAACTACAATTAGGATAATAAAAAATATCCAACCTCGGTGTTTTTTGGGGGATGGAGTGGGTGGCGCTGGCATCGGATCCAGCCAGTTTATGTTTTTCACTATTTCCGCCATAAAGCTAAAAGCATTATAGCATAGCGTCGCCTTCTCGGCAACTGGCTTGATTTTATTTTTATTTTGTGGTATTCTTCAATATGTTCTAATGTTTTTAGAGTTTGGGTAATATTGTGGTGTTTGGTCGTGTGGCTTTGCCTTGTCCAGTTAAATTTATGGTCGCTTAGTTCAGTTGGTTAGAACGCTGCATTCACATTGCAGAGCTCGGTGGTTCGAGTCCACCAGCGACCACTGGTGAAACTAAAAGTCAAAATTATTGTGCTCGCTTCGGCTTACTGATTCAAAGTCAGTCCGCCTAAAGCGGACACCACAATTTTGCAATTTGCATTTTGATTTTTAAATTTATAATCATATGTCTCAAGATATTACCAAAGAAGACCTGAATATCGGTAAGATTATTTTTGAGTGGAAGGTAAAGGAATATGACCGTGCTGATCATGATCGTAGTTGGTATATTATGATGGGTGTAATTGCGGCTGTTCTCATAATTTATGCAATTATTGCCGCTAATTATTTATTTGCACTCTTGATTGCTCTGTTTGGTATCATTCTCTTTATGCACGATATTTTAGAGCCACTTGAGGTGACATTTGCAGTAACGGAAATCGGTATTATTTTGGGTCGAAAGTTTTATCGCTATAGCGAATTGGAAAGTTTTTGGATGATTTATGATCCACCCATGGTAAAGAGTTTATATTTTGGATTGGATGGCATAATTCGCCATCGTTTATATGTGCCACTATTAGATAACGATCCAAGACCGATTCGAGATTATCTTAATCAGTTTGTAGAAGAAGATTTAGACCAAGAAGAAGAGCCGACTAGCGAAAAAATTAGTCGCATGTTTCAAATATAAAACTTGAAACTATTTTATGTCCGTACACGTGTACGGACATAATTAATGCGCTCGTCGTTCAATGGATAGGACATTGGCCTGCGAAGCCGAAAATCCAGGTTCGACTCCTGGCGAGCGCACAATTAAAAACCACGAAAGTGGTTTTTTTGCGTTCGCTAGGAGTCGAACGGGAAAGGGTGAAAACAGGAGTTTTCACATGTGGAGGAAAGGTTGGGAAAACCCGAAGGTTTTCACAGGAGAAGTGAAGCGACGACGTGAGATTTCCTTGCGAGCGCACAAAAAATCACTTCGGTGATTTTTTTTGTGTTTTTATCCAAATAGGGTTATAATACCTTTATAATTTTTTAGTCATAATACTATGAATAGACCAGATCATACAGTGGTAAATGCCGCTCAACGTGATTGGCACCCCCACGGCGCTGAAACTGAAGCTTCCTCCATTGTGCATCGGCAAATAGAGAATTTTTTGCGTGAGTTAGGTGATAGAGGTGCGAAATTTGACATCGATACCGCTTCTAAATTTGTTGCAATTTTAACACACGATTTGAAGACTTGTACCAATACTCAGTGCCAGACCGCTCGCGCCAGTATGATAGATAAGGGTATGCTTCAGATTGATAGAAAAAGTGGCGCAGAGAATATTGACCATGATTCCGAAGGAATTAGGTATGCCACGGAGCTATTGGGTGGTGATATGGTAATAAGCGCTAAAATGTTCGTGGGTCAATACGGACCCCAAAATCATAGAACATTGGCGGATAAAGATCAGTTTGTGACCAAGTATCGCCAGCAACTTCAGGGTAATCTAATGAATATTGTTATTAATCAATATGTACCCACAAAATATGTGCGTGAGTATATACCGGATGGAGGTACTGCTCCAGAACTTGGCGATAAGATGAAAAATTATGTTTTAGCTACTTTAATTAATTTAGTGCGTGGTCCTAATGGAAGTGAGCTACAGGATGCACTGCCTCAAGTAGGTGCCATTAACACGGAGGGGGTGTTAATCTTAAAAAATGATACTCTCAAGAGTTTAGTGTATCGGGTAGCTGGGTACGCCTTTAAATTAAAAGGACCAGAAAAAGCATTAAAAAATAGTGTGGAGGCAACGCTTGAGTCGCAGATCAGAGCTTTAGCAAATGAACCTGACAATCGAAGAAGCAACACGGCTGTTAATTAAAAGCCAAATCCTACTTTTTAGGATTTTTCAAACTTTCTTAAATATTAATTCTTAATCATAATTATATGAAAGGATACGTCGCTAATTTAGAGAAATTAACGGAAGCAAACGAAAATTTTCGCCGGGTGCTTTATACTGCTCCACATAGTCAGTTGGTTTTGATGTCGCTTTTACCTGGTGAAGAAATCGGCGCGGAAACGCACACCACTCACGACCAATTTATTCGCGTGGAAACCGGTGCGGGTAAGGCGGTATTAAATGGCGTGGAATACGTTTTGGCCGATGGATCGGCGGTAGTGATTCCGGCTGGCACTTTACACAATATTGTGAACACTTCGGCAACCGATAAGATGAAACTATATACTTTGTATTCTCCGCCCGAACATCGCGATGGGGTATTGTGTGTCACTAAAGCCGAGGCCGAGGCGAGTGAAGAACATTTTGACGGCAAGACATCGGAATGATTAAATTTTAGATTTCTGATGTCAGATTTTTGATGTTAAAGACAGCGAGGTCGTTATTCTTAATAGGACGGGGCACATACCCTTGCGGTATTACGTATTGTAGTTTAGACTACTCGTAAAATGGCTTTTTTAAAAAGCTATTTTTTGATATAATTGGAGTAGGTATAGTACGTAGTTTCCGGTGGCAAATCTACAATCTAAAATCTAAAATTATTAGATGAATTTAAGCACAAAAATTTCACAATTTCCACGCGTACGCAAAACTGTGGTTAAGCGTTTAGAAAAACTGGGCATTAAAACCACGGCGGATTTGTTGTTTTATTTTCCTACTCGTTATGACGATTTTAGGCAAATTGTGAAAGTGAAAGATTTGTGTGAAGGCGCGGCTGTTACTGTAAAAGTCAGAGTAGAATTTATTTCTAATAAGCACGGTTGGCGTTCTCATAAAACTGTTACCGAAGCACTGGTATCGGACGAAACGGAATCATTGCGCGTGGTGTGGTTTAACCAACCCTATTTGGCCAAATCTATCAAAAGCGGTGAATGGCTGTATTTATCAGGCAAGGTAAAAAGTGATATGCTGGGAGCCCAGCTAGTGTCCCCAATTTACGAAAAAGTAGCAAATGGGATAAATGCCTCAACTGCGTGTTTGGCCCCAATTTACCCCCTTACAAGCGGTTTAACGCAAAAGCAGGTGCGGTTTTTAATGAAACAGGCCTTGGAAATAGCCCCCGCGGTCACAGATTGGCTACCAAGCGAAATTATGGAAAAATTGGATCTAACACCTTTACCAGATGCGCTGGCAGGCATACACTTTCCAAAAGACGAAATTGAGCGTGATAACGCCATCAAAAGATTAAAATTTGGCGAATTGTTTTTATTACAATTACGTTCGTCTTTGGCACGGGCCAAAAAATTAAAACAAAAAGCGCCGAAAATTAAATTTCAAGAGCAGGCAATAAAAGATTTTGTAAATGGTTTGCCGTTTGTTTTAACCGCGAGCCAAAAAAAATCCGCTTGGGAAATTTTGCAAGATTTAGAAAAACCGCATCCGATGAACCGGTTATTGTCAGGTGAAGTGGGGTCAGGTAAAACTGTGGTAGCGGCGATGGCCGCGTATGATACGGCATCAAACAATTTTCAGACGGTAATTTTAGTACCGACGGAGATACTTGCAAGTCAACATTATGCCTCATTTAAGAAATTATTGCCTAAAAATAAGATTGCATTACTCACCAACTCCCAATTTCGGATTTCAGATTTCATATTTCAGAATACGACAAAAGCAAGCCAGCGACGTGAAGTTATTAAAAAAATAAAAGATGGGGACAGGGAAATTATTATTGGCACGCACGCGCTTTTATCAGATAAAATTAAATTCAAAAATTTGGGATTAATTGTCGTTGACGAACAACATCGCTTTGGGGTAGAACAAAGACGGACTTTGAAAGAAAAAGTAGCGGTGGCGTGTCCCGACGCTTCGGTCGGGATGCTCGATTTTCAAACGTCCCGACGTGACGTCGGGACGATAAAATCGGCACATTTTTTAAGTATGACTGCTACACCGATTCCGCGTTCTTTGGCATTATTAATTTATGGCGATTTGGATCTGTCTGCCATTACGGAATTGCCACTGGGGCGCAAACCGGTATTAACGCGTTACGTTTCCGCGGACAATCGACAAAAGGCGTACGATTTTATTCGGGCACAAATTAAAAAGGGCAGGCAGGCATTTGTGGTGTGTCCGCTAATTGAAGCAGCATCGTTTGTCATTCCCGCGAAAGCGGGAATCCAGTCGCCGGGCAGTATTGACGACAGTCTGGATCCCCGTTTTTACGGGGATGACACAGTGATCGGAACAACAAATACAAACGACAAAAAATCCGTCTTATCCGAATATGAAAAATTGTCTAAGAAAATATTTCCGGATTTACGCGTTGATTATTTACACGGCCGTTTGAAAGGTGCGGAAAAAGAAAATATAATGAATAAATTCAAAACCAAAGAAATTGATATTTTGGTTTCTACTTCAGTGGTAGAGGTCGGTGTGGATATGCCGAATGCATCGGTCATGATGATTGAGGGTGCGGAAAGATTTGGTATGGCACAGCTACATCAGTTTCGGGGGCGCGTGGGACGAGCCGAACATCAGTCGTATTGTTTTCTGTTTTCGACTGATGAATCTAATAGCGAAGATATAAACAATCGTTTAAAATATTTTGAAAAACACAACGATGGCTTTAAATTAGCAGAATATGATTTAGAACGGCGCGGTCCAGGCGCAGTCTATGGTATTGAGCAAAGTGGGCATGTGGATTTGAAGTTGGCAACTTTGGGCGATCGTGATATAATCAAATCGGCGCGGGATTGGGCGGGCAAGGTGGTGGAAAATTTAGCAGATTATCCAACGGTCGCGACTAAGATCAAAGATTTTAATACTAAAATTCATTGGGAATAATATGTCTGAAGGCGTAGGTAAAAATAGTCTGGAGGGAGCGGTGATAGAGGGCCAAGATTTAAACCGCGAAAATTTTAAAAAAACTGAGGTAGTTAGAGTGGTAGTGGCCCGCTCTCGTTCGGCGCGTGAATTAAGAGTTTGGCTTAAAGACAATCCAAATTTTGATTTAAAAGATTTAAAATTAAGCAGTCAACTGTGGGCGGAAAAGAACGCCGTTAGTGCCAATCCGTGGGAGTTAATGCCTGTCGGAGGAGGGGTGAAAGACCAAGAAACACTCGAACAAACTGCGCGCCGGGAACTTTTTGAGGAAACTCATCTTCAGCCAATTGGCGGTTTTAAAGATTTAGGGCAGATTGATTATCTGTTGGATAGTAAAAAAGCGGAAATTAATTCCCATTTTGTTGGTACTAGAATTTTGCCTACTGATAGTGCTTTTCCACTGCATCCGGACGAAGATAAGATTGCCTATTTTCATTATTTGGATTTGAATCAAATGACGGAATTGTTAACTGAAGATTATATTCATCGTGGAACGGGAGGGAGAGCCGCGCAAATGCTCGGTAGCTTGCGTGACAGCTTAACCGACAAAGAAGTAATTATTTCTACAGAACAAAAAGAATCCACCAGATTAGCGATTGCCGAATATGCGGAAAGTCAGGAGGCGATAAAAAAAATTGACGTTTTAAAATATTTGGCACGTTTAACTAAAAAAGATTTTTCTGACAGTGACTTAGGAAATAGAATTGAGTTGTTGTTGGTGGGAGTAAAAGTAGATGATTTTGACGCAGTTCAAAAATGTTGGGAACAATCATTGCGTTTGTGTCATGAGTATTTATTGGGTAGTAAAATTCAAACAACTGAAAATAAAGATAGCGCCAAAATTAGTTTACAAACAAAGATTCTAGAAGCGATTGATTTAAGTAATTTTGCTGAGGAAATTGAATTAACAACCGAGCAGGGCGGTTATGGATCGCGTATTGAAGCAACACTGCGTTTGGTGTATGGTTTGTTAGAGACTAGTGAATACCGTGATGAATATTTAGAAGTAGCCGCTACCAACCCATATCTAAAAGAGACTGTGGCCAAAATTAAGAAATTTTTTAGTTTGTTAGCGGCAGATGACAGCGGGATTAGTGCTAATTTAAGTAAGCTAACTGAAAAAATTAGACAGGCTTCTTCGTCAGAAGGGGTGTCGGCTAATATGAATGAGGGTGATATTGAAGCAATGTTCTGTCGCGCTTTTGGAATTTCGAATGGCGATTTAAATGATCGACTTGTTGATATTGATGAAGTATTACATTGGGTTGAAACCCAGGCGTTGGATCCCAAGCGAACGGGCGGAACTTATCATCGTGATAGTATCAAACAAATCAATGAGATTACCGGAGCGAATTTGACTCAACTTTTAGAGTTTGCCGTACCGTCCGGTTCAAAAAACCCGGTTGACAATGCGCGTTGGAAGTCGCGTTTGCCTGAGGGCCCGAAAAAAAATAAATTGGCTAAACGTTTGGTGTTTGAGGCGCGTCGCAAATTAGCGCTGCTATTTTTATTATCTGATGCCGGAACGTACTATCAAAATGAAAAATTACGTCAGGTTGGCAATTATATTGAAACTGCTGTTTTTTCTAAGATAACCACTTTCCCCGGATACGATTGTGAGTTAGAGCGCGAAATGGATGAGTCGGGCAATCTTCTTAATGTTCAAACACATTTAGTTTCTGACGGCGAAGGCAAAGTGGCTGGTTTGGAAGAAGATAGTGAAACGGGCACGGTTTTGCGTCGGATAAAAACGGGTGTTGGTGATTATTTTATTGCTTCGGAAAAGCCGACCGCCTATAAAAGTAAAGAATCCTTTTTAGCCAAAATGATAATTCGCGGGTTAGACAATCCGGCAAAAATTAAAGATGTGGCGCGGCGGGCACTTTTGATTGTCGCGCCTGATGCCAGCCAGGCAAAATCGGATTGGTTAAAGCGCGTTGATGAAAGTTTGCCCAGTAATGTAAAGATGCGTTCTGGTGATAGGCAGGCAAATGATTGTAGGCCAGTTTTGGAAGTAATAAAGGCCATCGCGGCGATTCCCGGAGTAGAAATCACTGATTATGCGCCAACTCCAATTTTGGGACAGCGACTTAAAAGTCAGGCGGCTGGTGGTGGTGGTGAAATTCGCTTGGCTAAATTTTATATAAGATATACTGCCGTTAATGGTGAAAAGTATAGCGAAGAAGTGCAGATTTTTTTGCCAGATTTTAAAGGCCGCAGTGCTTTTTTTCACAAAGAAAAAAAAGAAGAAGATGATCGTCGTTATTTTTTGGAGCGTTTATTTTTAACGCGCGGTCACAACTCGTTTGTTGATTTATTACACAACTCCGATATCTATGGATCGCCAATGCGATCAACGCATCGTAAAAAGAAAGCGGATAAAGACGCGGGCACGTTGGAGATGTTTAATGGTAAAAAGTAGATTTAAAATTATTTTACAATTTTTTCCACTACTTCGCGCACATTTTTTATGCCGGCTATTTTAAGTTCGGAAGTTTTTTGAGTGTCAGCTGATATTGGGGAGACCGCGAATTTAAATCCCATTTTTTTTATTTCTTCTAGGCGTTTTTTAGTTTGATTTACTGGTCGGACTTCCCCGCCCAAGCCCACTTCGCCAAAGGCGGCCAGACCGTCGGGCAGTGTCTTGTCGCGTACGGCCGAAGCCAATGCCAAAATTACCGCCAAATCCGCGGCCGGTTCGTCAACCGATAATCCACCAACCACGTTTAAAAACACATCATAGGCGTCTAGCGGCAAGCCGGCGCGCCGGCCCAAAACCCCGATTAAAACTTGTAAACGATTCAAGTCAAAGCCGCTGGCGCGGCGTTGGGGATAACCAAAATTAGTTTTTGTAACGAGCGCCTGAATTTCTACTAATACCGGTCGGCTGCCTTCTATTATACAAGTGACAGCTGTGCCGGAAACTGGCTCACCGCGACCAGATAAAAACGCTGCCGATGGGTTTTTAACCTCGGACAGGCCGTTTTCTTCCATGGAAAAAACACCAATTTCGTCAGTTGAACCAAAGCGATTTTTTACGGCGCGTAATATTCTAAATTCGTGAAATTTATCGCCTTCTAAATACAAAACTGTATCTACCAGGTGTTCTAAGGTTTTTGGCCCAGCGACATTACCGTCTTTAGTAACTTGACCGATAATGATAATGGCAGTATCGCCCGATTTTGCCACTGCCATTAATTTCGCGGCGCAGGCGCGCACTTGCGCTTGGCCACCGGCTTCACCGCCGGCTTCATCTGATGAAACTGTTTGAATGGAATCAATAATTGCGAGCGTTGGTTTTTTTTCTTCGATAGAGGCCACAATCGCGTCCACGTTAGTATCGTTGCCGAGTAGTAGAGTGGGGGAGTTAATTTTTAAACGCTCGGCGCGCAATTTAATTTGTCCGATTGATTCTTCTCCGGAGAGGTATAAAACGCGAGTCCCCACCCCCGCCCTCTCCTTATTAGGGGAGGAGGCATTGTCGTTCTCTCCCCCTGATAAGGGGGGGATTAAGAGGGGGACTCGCGTTGAGGGGGCGAGGGAGAGTATCGCGGCAATTTGTAAAGCCAGGGTACTTTTACCAATGCCTGGTTCACCGCCCAGTAAAATTACACTGCCTGGCACTAAACCACCTCCCAGCACTCGATCCAATTCGTCGATACTCGTTTTTACGCGGGCGATATTTTTACCTTCTACTTCGGCGAGTGTTACGGTTTTTGCCGCTGGTGTCGCGTTGGCTGTTTCGTTGTTCTGTAATTTTAAATTTGGATTTTGCATTTCCGCAACCGTGCTCCACTTACCACATTCCAAACATTTACCCACCCAGCGTTGGTATTGAGCGTCGCAATTAGAACAAACAAAAATGGTGTTTTTTTTAGCGACCATAAAAATCTATCAGTTATTCAAGAATGTAAGTAAATATTAGTTTTAATTTTGAACCCAATATAATTTTTGGATATTCGGATCAGTTTTATTAGCGGTACAAAATGGGCTGTTATCATTTCCTGATTTTGTATATTCAAAATGCCAGGCCTCCAAGGAGGACTTACCGGATTTCATACCCACGCAGAAATTATGATTGAGCATGGCTTTGATGAGTTGTTGTTGTTTTTGAGGTACACACAATTTATCATTAACAACTTTAGAGACTCCATTGTTTTTAATTATGTACATAAGCGCTCCTTTACTTTGTAGGACGTGAGTGTCTTGAGTTTTACCACAATCAATATTGCTACCTTGCTGGCCGACGCTTAAGTCCATGGCATCTCCGGAGAAATGACTTTTTGGTGGCACTGTAAAGACGCCATTTAGGCGGGCCACTGAACAAGAAGCCAAGCATCCGGTGCATGCGCTACAATAGCTTGTGTTAATATCGTTTCTTGAAATAGTTGGTGGCAACTCTGATGTTGGCCTGCAGGTACACTTTTTTATCATCAAGTCGTATTGTTCCGCTCCTGATCGGAAGGTAGAGTTAACACTGATATTGGCCGCATCGGCCCGATCACCTTGCGAGGCATTGTAGTCAGCGATAGCCAATTTAAAATCTTCAACCAGCTTAGGGTTCACATAGCGCTCTTTTTCGCCTGGTAAACGTAAACCACTTACTTCAGATAATTTAGCAAATCCCGATACATTTACCTCCACTGGCGCACTGGTGTCATCTAGGAGTGATAATCCACTGTCGACCGGTGGTAAAGGAGCGGGTAAAACAATTTTTACTTTTAGGGATTTAAATTGTACTAAATTTGGGTTGATTGTGTAAAGAATCGCATAGGAACTCCAAGCAATTATTAAGCCAATTGCAATGTGGCCGATTTTTTTATAGGCCGCAGTTTTTCGTTCGCCTCCGCCAGATGATATTATCGCGATTCCTTGCACAATTATCATAATGATGGCGACAGCACTGGCTGCTGCCAACAGGAAATTATAAATAGCGCGGATATATTCACCCAGCCACGGAATGTGGAGAAATCCCTCGGTGTCCAGAGTATTCGTAAGTTTTGTAAAATTTAAGCCCGGAATTTTTATTTCAAAATTATCATTAATATCATCGGCTAATTTTGAACTTAGCGTCTGTACATTGGCGGTAGAGTTTAAGAGTCGGCCAATTAAATCAAGTCTAATATTCTCGTTGGCTGGTATAGGGTAACGAATTTGTCCCATGCCAGTGCTTTCACAAAAATCTAAATCCCAACTTATGTCTGAACCGTTAATACAGTCCCACTCCCCACCGTCAGAAGGCGCGCCATATTGATTGGTACAGCTTTCACTCGGCACGGAGTGTTCAACGCAATCGCAATACCACATATTGTCGCCGTAGCCATCTTTTTTATTGCTTTCTTCGCAGTCGCCCGATGCACACTCATCGTTGGCGCCAATACCATTTGGTATGGTCGCGCCCGTGCACTGAGTCCCCAGTGGTTTTTTATCAGCTGCTTTTACTTCGGAGATAGCAAAAAATAAAACCAACGCGGAAAGTAACAATAAGACAGGTAGCTTTTTCATACGGCTAATAATTTATCAAATAGTTCTTTAATATCTACGTCGTCTTCTAAATTAATTTTTTTATTATTAACAAACAATGATGGTGTAGATTTAAGACCCAAGCGCTCGGCTTGGTCAAAATCATCCAAAATTATTTGATTGGTAATTGGTAAGTTTAAGCAATCGTTCCAAGTGGTTTGATTAATCCCCAAGGCGTCGGCAGTTTGTTGAAGAGAATTTTTGTCAAGTTTATCACCGGATAGAATTCCGTTTTCTAAAAAAGTTCGCAATTGATTTTGTTTTGACGCGCACCAAAGCGCGCGGTGGGGCAGAGCGCTATCACTGTGAAATAATTTTGGCTGGGGGAAATTTTTTATGTATAATTGAATATCCTGTGGTCGGGTGGTTGCGACGGCTAGTAAGTTTTTTAAAACATCACGGTCGCGGGCGTTATTAAAATCAAACCAGCCAACAGCAATAAGAGCAGCGCCCGGGTTGCCAATTGGGGGCATTCCAGTAGAGTAATAATCAAATTCTTGAAATCCAGCCGAAATAAGGGGCGTATTTACGGTTTGGGTTTGAATATTTTTGCCGCGGTTAAATACCACCGTTAGCATCAATCCGGCCAACACGCAGATTGATAACATTAACCAGTAGAATTTTTTGGTTGTATCCATATTGATAATTTTATCTATATTTACATTTTAACCTCAAACATGCCGTTGTTATTATCGGCGGTAAAAAATAAGCGGTTGTTAATTTTGTCGTAGGACAGCTCGTTGATTTGATAATCGCCGTCAGTTGGTACGGTTACGCGTAGGCCGGTGCTTAAGTCAACCTTGTAAATATCATCGTAGATGCCATTGGCTACTTCTGGTAAAATGCCAGCTCCTTGTGGCAAAGAGCGGGGGACAGCGCAATACAGCACGAGATCACTTTGGAAAGTACACTTATCTGCCCAGGTATTTAGTTTAATGGTTTGGCGATTACCGCCAATATTATCGCCATAAGAATCAACAATCCATAATTCTGGTACGTAATTAGTTCGTCCACTATACACGCTATACAATAAGCGCTTGCCGGTAGGCGACCACAGTGGCCGGAAATCTTCTCCCTCCACAATGGCTGATTTAAAATTTTCATTATTTAAACCAATAAATAATATTTCTTGACGGTCGGCTCCCAGAGGTTCACCGGTGCGTGAAAAAGCCACCACTTGGCGTGAAGGTGACCAACTTACTGTAACCTTGTTAGCGTTTTCTCCCAATGGTTCAATGAGCTTTGTCCCAGTGCCATCATCGTTGGTAATGGTCAGCCAGCGATTTTCTGGGGACAGACCAATACTTTTAGAGGCGAATTGTGAACTATCGGGAGAAAATGAAAAATCTTCCCAATGCTTGGGTATTGTAATTTGGGTTTGTTTTTCAAAATTGTATAAAATTTTGTTTCCGTCCGGGTATTCTAAAATGGCTTTGTCGTTACTTTTTGACCAGGTAATTTTTTGTACGTTATAAAATACTTGTCCGGACATGGCCTTAACCTGACCATCGCTTGCCAGGCGATAGAATTTACCGTCGTTGACATCGTAGTAGCGCATATTACCACCGGTACCGATTGAGGGATAGGAAATCTGGTCGGAAACAACTTGCTGGCTTGCTGTCGGCTGGTAATAGCTGGGCGGGGTGCCTGGCACGTTACTGCTAATTACATTATTACCCGGAGTTAAACCACCGGTAGTAGTTGTTAAATTGGCGCCTGGTTCGCGCTCGCCAGCAGTAGGTAGTTGGCCACCGGGAGTTTGCCCACCGCTTGGGGGGATGTAAGTGGTGGGAGCCGTTTTTTTGAAAAAACTAAAAAGTGCAAAAGCGAGCGCAAGTGTCGCGAGGATTAATCCGATGATTAATAAAAGCCTTTTTAAATTTGGTGAGATCATATATTAAATATATTAAGCAGCTTTTTGTTGTGGTGATTGTTGATTATCATTGGCGGCTGGCTTTTCTTCGCCCTGATCGCTTTGGTCGGTATTTCTTTGGCGAGGTTTCCTTTTGCTGGAAATTGACAAAAGATTGGTTTGTTGTAATTCTGTGTATTTTTGTTTTCGGCGTCTTCTTAAGTATAGCATTCTTAGTTCTTTTTTTAAACGCTTTTCTAAAGGTTCCAGAATTTTTTCAAGTTTTTTAACAATGTCGTCAATAATTTTGGTAATTTTTCCCGGCCAAATATAGAACCAGGTCCACAACATCGGGATACCGACCGCGCCTAAAGGTATTAAAAATAATCCTATGATTGTTCCAACGGGAAAAAATCCGATTATACTCCTAATCATCCGTAAATATATTATAGTGGCGTCAACAATAGATGTGCCAATTTCAGCACCCTGCAAGGTAGTTATAATTGCTTTTATTTTCAAAATTTTGGCGTGTAGTATTTTTACTTTAACTTCACCGGTGGTATTTTTACCAAAATCCAGCGCGCCTCTGATTTCGCCAACCACGCCAGGCATAATCCAGCTCAGTATGCGCAAGCCGCTTGACTTTAAGATTGCATCGGCCTTATCACCCATAAGTTTGCGGAGCTCCTTATCCATTTCTTTTATTTCACGCCTGATTCGCAGTTGGTCCATTCCAATACTACCAACGATATTTCTTGGGTCTAAGTTGTATGCCATGTCCTTAACTTTTTCTTTGGATCCTTCTTTAACACTGTCTCCGACTTTTTTGGCAAAATTGCGCAATTTTCTTCCTTTTCCAGCTTGTTTATCCTGGTTTAGTCCGTTTGAGGCTTCGCTTTGTTCATCTTTTCCTAATTGGGGAGGTGTTGAGCCACCAGCGTCCGGTTGGGTTTGCTGGTCGGTTTTTTCGTCGCTACCACCAACTTTAGCCGGTGTTTTTTGTTTTTCACCTTCCTTTTTTTCTCCACCCTCTTTGTCTTTTTTTTCTCCACTTTCTTCGTCCTTTTTATTTTCCCCATCTTTTTTTTCGTCTCCCTTCTTGTCTTCGTCTTTTTTTTCTTCGTCCTTTTTATTTTCCCCATCTTTTTTTTCATCACCACTTTCTTCTTTCTTACCATCTTCCTTTTTTTCACCATCTTTTTCTTCTTTTTTCCCTTCCTCCCCATCTTTTTCTCCCTCCCCAGCGTCATCTTCTTCTTCATCCTCATCCTCATCCTCGGGTTGTTTTTTTTGTTTACCTGACGTTCCCTTGGTATTTTGGCCAGTTGATTCAGCCGGTGTAGAAGCACCACTACCTTTCTCAGATTCATCGGGTGTGGACGTGTCCGTTGTCTGGTCACTTGTTGATGTCGGTTGTGCTGGCTTGGTCGCAGTTGTAGAGTCCGTCGGCGATTCAGAAGTGGGCTCAACTGATTGGGCTTCCTTAGCTTCTGGTTCAGCGGGTGGTTCTGGCAATCGAACGCCTTTTTTAAAATCAACGTGGATAACGTTGTTTTCAACTGATGCTTCCGCGTCTCCGCCGGTTTTTTTAATTTTTACATTGCCTTTGCCACCGCTTCCAGATCCTTGGGTAACTTTAACATTACGACCAGTTGACGCAATATCAACTTTTGGTCCCTCTTGTTTTTCGGAACTTTCTTCCTGGCTAGTAGCGGCGTTGTTGTCGGCCATATTACTTTAAAATAAGTTGATTTTTTTGCCAAGATAATTTGTGGGTTTTTTTAATATTATTTTTTCCTTGGTTATCAGCTAAAATTATTTCTGCCAGTAATTTTTCTACTTCGGCGCGCAACTGTCGTCTAATTTGGCGCGCTCCGTCTTTTGGATTGAGTTGGCGAGCGAGCTGGTTTAAAATTGTCTGATCGGCCAAGATTTGAGTGTTGTGATCGGTAATTCTAGTGTTTAGATCTTTAATTTCCAAACCTACTATTGCGGCCAAGTCAGCCGGGTTAAGCGCCTTAAAAAAACAAATTTCATCTAGGCGATTTATTATTTCTGGAGAAAAATGACTCTTTAGTTTTTCTTTAAATTCTTTTACAGCGCGTTCGGGTGTAGTAAGTTTGTCGCCAAATCCAAAACCAGCACGATTCATGTCTTCGGAGCCGACGGTTGTTGTTAGTATTATTATAGCATGTTTTAAAGAAATTTTCTTGCCGGTTGAGTCGTTAATTTCACCATTTTCTAAAATTTGTAGTAATAATTTTGTGACATCTGGGTGCGCTTTATCAATTTCGTCAAATAATACCACACAGTAAGGGTTCATTTTGATGCGATCGGTAAATTGGTTGCTGTCCTTATATCCAACGTAACCGGCGGGTGACCCTAAAAGTTTGGAGACGCCAAATGATTCGTTGTATTCGCTCATATTAAGCTCAACCAAAGCATCTTTATTACTATAAAGTACGCGTGCCAATGTCCGAGCTGTTTCGGTTTTACCAACTCCACTTTCACCCACAAATAATATTGAAGCCAGTGGACGGCCGGGGTGAGATAGCCCTAGTTGGGCGCGTGCCACCGCGCTGACAATTTGTTCAATTGCTCCACTTTGCCCGATAATCGTTTCTTTCAATTTGGCGGATAGAGTTTTTATTTGATTTTTTTGAGATAAAAGTTCAGACGGGTTGGCGCCGATTACTTTAGCCACTTGTGCGGCGATGTCAACACTCCTAACAGTGCCGAGTGGTTTTAGCTTTTTATTTTTGTTGTCTTGCTCTAATTTTTTAATTTCTGCGGCAAGCGCTTGTTCTTGTTTTTTAAATTCAACCGCCTGTTCAAATTTGTCGTCTTGAGCGGCGTTTTCTTTCGCCACGGTGGCGGCTTCTAATTTATGGCGCAGTCTTGCCAGTTTATTTTCTGAATGGGTCAGTTTACCTTTGAGTTTGATTGCGGCCGCAGTTTCGTCTAAAAGATCAATCGCTTTATCGGGTAAAAATTTGTTCGCAATATATTTAACTGATAGTTCTACCGCCGTTTCTATTGCCTCATCTTCAATTTTAACGCGATGGTAATTTTCGTAGTTAGGTTTAAGGCCTTGTAAAATGGCAACCGTATCGGCAGGCGATGGCTCTTTAACAATAATTGGTTGGAAGCGACGTTCTAAAGCAGCATCATTTTCAATGTGTTTTTTAAATTCCGCAGCCGTAGTGGCCCCAATACAATGAATTGTCCCTCGCGCTAAGGCCGGTTTTAAAAGATTGGCCGCGTCCATTGTGCCTTGGTTGGATCCGGCTCCGACAATGTTGTGCAATTCGTCAATAAACAAAATTATATCTGGATTTTCCGTTACCTCCTCAATTACTTGTTTTAAACGATTTTCAAATTCACCACGATAAATTGTACCGGCGATTAAAAGCCCCATATCCAGCGCATAGATTTTTTTAGAGCGCATTAACTCTGGCACTTTTCCCTCATAGATTTTTTTTGCCAACCCTTCTACAATCGCGCTTTTACCAACGCCCGGGTCGCCCAAAAGTACTGGGTTATTTTTGGTGCGTCGGCACAGAATTTGAATAAGGCGTTCAATTTCAATTTCCCGGCCGATTACTGGATCTAAGTTTTTTTGCCAGGCGGAATCAGTTAAATTAATGGCGAAAAAATCCAGCGCGGTGTCGCGTCGTGTATTTTTTTTCATTCGTGTCGGTGCCGCGTTTTTTCCCTCTCCTGCCCGAGGAGAGGGTGAGGGTGAGGTGGGAGCAACATCGCCAATGTCATTTAAATTATCTTGGATTTTATCAATTGTTTCCATCATTTCAGTCACGCGTGGAAATTGAGAGGTGTTGACCAGTGTATTTTCCACTTGTTTGGCCGCATCAGCCGATGACACGCCACTTTCCTTAAATGCTCCCATTACGCGTGAATCATTAAGCTGTATAATTGAAAATAACAAATGTTCTGTGCCAACATAGTTGTGTCCGCGTTCTTGTGCCAAAAGCAGAGCATGTTCCAGGGCAGTGCGGGCAGATTGGGAAAACGGAGTGAGTACAGCAGTAATGGTTTTGCCAGTCCCAGTAGCTATCGGAGTTTTGTTTAAAGGTAAATCTAAAATGGAGTTTTCCAGCGCCTTGTCAGTTACTTTTAAGCGGTTTAAAAGTTCCGCCGCCAATGAGCCCTTTTGGTTAAAAAGCGCGTATAACAAATGAATTGGCTCTACCATCGGATTTTTAAGCTCCGCAGCTAAACGCAATGAGCGCGCGAGTGTGTCTTTGAGGTGGGAAGAGAAACGGTCTAGTATATTCATAGAATTTTAATTTGTCATTGCGATCCCGCCGAGCGGGAGAAGCAATCTCTGCTTGGTGTGAAATTGCCACGGTCGTTTTACTCCCTCGCGAAAACAGATGAATTTGCTTTTTTCTTTTATTTATTAAAAGTTTAATACTCGACCGCTTGCGGGTGGTATTAAACAATTATAAATATGCCGGCGGATCCGACTCATTGTCTAAAAAACCCGCCCAGATACCTCAGGTCCTTGACCTGAGGTCGGGTTTATTATATATTATAATCACTTAAAATACAAGAAAATTGTTATTATTGTTAACTAAATAAAATATTATGCAAGAACACATTCCCGACCATGTTTTTCGCGGTTACGACTTGCGCGGATTGGCCGGTTCAGAGCTTACTTATGGTAGAGTGAAATCATTGGGGCGAGGTTATGCGACTTGGCTCATCCAAAGACGTATTAAAGATTGTACGGTGGGCTATGATTGTCGTTTATCAAGTATGGAGTATCGGGATGCGCTTGTCGCCGGGCTGATCGAATCTGGCATTGATGTTTATGATATTGGTTTGACTCTTACGCAAATTTCGTATTTTTCCAATTATTTTTTTAGAACCAAGGGCGCTGTTATGATCACGGCTTCCCACAATCCCAAAGAATATAATGGCTTTAAATTTGGAACTGGGTATTCGGAAACAATGAACACCGAAGATATTGTTGGCCTTCGCGAGTTAGTTAAATCAGGAAAATTTTTAAATATTGGGAAAGTCGGGGGGCATATCAGACAAGACATTACCGAAGATTATTTTAAAGATATTTCGAGATTTGTTGGTGAGATCAGGAAATTTAAAGTAGTAGTTGATGCTTGCGCTGGCACGGCTGGACTTTTTTTGCCAGAAATTTTACGTCGCGCTGGTTGTGAAGTGATTGAACAAAATACTAAACCGGATGGAAATTTTCCAGTTGGCACACCTGATCCGACTGAACGTGAAGTACAAGAGCGTTTGGCCGAGAGAGTTGTGAAAGAAGGCGCGGATATTGGGTTTTCTTATGATTGCGATGGTGATCGGTTGGGCGTAGTGGATGAAAAAGGGAATTTACTTTGGAACGATGTTTTGCTTTCCCTTTACGCCCAAGATTCATTGGAGTTTCAACCGGGCGCTAAAATAGTATATAACAATCTTTGCTCCAAACAAGTTGATGAGGTAATTTCCGCAGCTGGCGGGGTGCCGATAATTTGGAAGACTGGGCATTCTTTTATTAAAGCAAAAGTAAAAGAATCGGGAGCGGTTTTTGGCGGAGAGTTAAGTGGGCATTTTTATTTCGTCGATAATTTTTACGGTCACGATGACAGCGCCATCGCGTCTTTGCGAATTTTAAGTTATTTAACCAGAACTAAACAAACACTTTCGGAAGCAGTGGCAAAGTTGCCAAAATATATTTCCAGTCCGGAGATTAAAGTTGGCTATCCGGATAATTTAAAATTTGCGTTTGTTAAAGATCAATTAGTGGTAGAGTTGAAAAAATTATACCCCGATGCTAAATTTAATGAAATCGATGGGGTGAGAATGGATAGCGAAAGTGAAATGATTGTTATGCGTGCTTCACAAAATGGGCCGTATTTGACAATAAAGTTTGAGGCGAGAGCAGAAGGTATCTATAATAAAATCAAAATACAGATAAATGATTTATTGCATAATTATCAAGAGATAGATTTTGCAAAAGGTGCGAATTTGGCGGCGTTAAAATAATTAAATTTTATGCCAAGAAAGAATCAAGGTGAAAAGAATTTTCATAAAGGTTATACACCCCCAGTTGACGATCGTACTGATGTGCAACGCAGACGAAAAAAACCAGAAGTTAGTCCGAATGTTTTGAAAGCAGAACCGTCAGGACGTGGCCGGCGAGAAGAAGGTTTTAAGCCGGGCGACCGTGAGCGCGCGGCCCAGGCGGAAGATGAAAGGAATCAAAGCGCGTTGGAACGGCTTCGCAATAATCAAGATTTAAGTGGCCTTGTGTTTGAAGGTACACCGACCACGAAAAAATGGACAGAGGCATATTTGGAAAAGGTTAGGCGCGGGTTGCGGAGTAATAAGACAGGTAGTTTGGAGGGTGCGTCTCGTTTTCTTGACGAGGCGGTTTTGTCAGAAAACATAGCCAGAGATACCAATCGTTTATTGACTGGTGGTTTGGGTGACAAAGTTTTAGAAGAGGATTATGATAGGCGAAAAACACGTCCTTTTAATGCCAAAACAGTTGCTGGTCAGTTATCTTGTTCACGCGCGCAGGCGGCTGATTTGGTGGCTTTTGTTAATTTATTTGAAGATAAGTATGATATTGGACGTGTAATAGACTGTGTCAATAGAAAAAGTTTTGAACATTTGGGTAAAATGGATGTAAAAAAAGAAGACGCTGAAATGCTCGCGAAATTATTTACCGATGAAGTTCAGTTGGGAGAGGTCGAAGAGGTTTTGTTTGAGCGGGTCGCGCCACTTTTGGGAAAACATATGACTGTCGAGGGATTGTTTCAATTCGCTAAACATAATACGATGTTTGGTCATACTATCAGTCAAGAGTCGTTTAAAAAATATTTTAATACTCCCAAAAGAAAAGTGGCTTGCCAAGAGTTTTTGGCCGAAGAAGCGCGCGCGGCGTTCGCGCAGAAAAAACCTGAAGATGTGCAACTATTTTTTCGTGTCGCTCTTGGGAAGATAAAAGATTATGAATATATATTTGGCCAGTTAACTCGCGAAGAGTTTGAAAAGATGTTCCCCAATTGGCAGAAATTGGAGAATGAATGGATGTTAAAAGATTTACAAGAAAAATATGGGTTAGCCAGACCGACCAGTACGGAAATTGCCAGGCAAGGCACAGGCGCGTTAACCGCGCCTGATCGTTCCAGTGGTGATTCAGCAGGCGGTGCTGAAAAAGTCAGTCCAAAAGTAAAGTATGTAAAAGAGAGACAATTAATTACCGAACGCCAACACCCGCGCGCTTTAACTAGACCTGATAATTATTTGGTCGCTTTTGCCGAAGAACCGGAAAAACCAATGCCCACTGCTTTGGTAAAAGTAAGATCGGCGAGCGAGTCGGCGGTTGGGAGAGTTAGACCGGAACGACCAACACCAGCGTTAGATCAAGAAACGACC
>Ga0156808_125_pt1 | contig 26211 bp, 26 predicted proteins | sample RifOxyD2_FD_112109 | JGI IMG/M metagenome (GOLD analysis project Ga0156808, IMG submission 112109) | Candidatus Magasanikbacteria bacterium RIFOXYD2_FULL_41_14
ACCAGCTGGTTCAGATAAACCACCTGAGGCCTCAGCTGAAGAAATAATGAATATGGATTTTTTGGGAGACCTATAAAAATTCAAATATCAAAAATCAAAATGAAAAATGACAATTAAAAATTTAAAATTAACCCCAACCTTGACCAGTTGGGGTTTTTAATTATAGCCGTTTGCCTTTTCCTCTACTTTTTGCTAAAATATACCCATGGAAAAAGGCAAACTATACATCGTCGCCACGCCCATTGGGAATTTAGACGACATTACTTTGCGCGCTTTAGCGACTTTAAAGAGCGTTGATTTTGTTTTGTGTGAAGATACGCGCGTGACGAAAAATTTATTGGACCGGTATGAAATTGTAAAACAAACGATTTCTTATCATCAGCATAGCGACGCGCGCAAGACCAAAGAAATTATTGAATTGTTAGAAAATGGTAAAAATTTGGCGCTTGTTACCGATGCGGGCACGCCAGGAATTAGTGACCCGGGGAACCTTTTGATTTCAGATTTAGGATTTAGGATTTCAGATTTAGTGATTGTCCCAATTCCCGGCCCCTGTGCCGCCATCGCCGCCCTGTCCATTTCCGGCTTCCCAACTGACAAATATTTTTTTATGGGATTTCCACCTCACAAAAACAAGCGTGAAAAATTTTTTAAAGAAGTGGCCAGCGCCGAATACACTGTAGTATTTTACGAATCTGGCCATCGTATTACCAAATGTTTAACCGAATTACAAAAATTTTTAAAACCGGAACAAAAAATTTTAATTGGAAGAGAATTAACCAAAAAATTTGAAACAATTTATCGCAGCACAATCGGCAGAATGGGGGATATAAAGGTAGAAGAACGAGGGGAGTTTGTAGTTGTGATAAGTTGATTGGTTGAATAGTTTACTCGTTTATTAGTGATAATAAATTCAATTACACAATCACACCGATCAACTGTTCAACAAATCAACTAATAATACGCAGTTAAAGATGAAAACTTAAAAATCTAATAAAATCATTGATATGTCACAGAAGCAAAGATACTACATCACTACTACTTTACCATATGTAAACGCCAAACCGCATATTGGCTTTGCTTTGGAAATTGTTCAAGCCGACGCTTTGGCGCGTTATCACATGCTTTTGGGCGACGAAGTGGTATTTAACACTGGCACCGATGAACACGGCGTAAAAATATACCGCAAATCGATTGAAGAAAAAAAAGAACCGCAAGAATATTGTGATGAATACGCCGCCAAATTTGACGCGCTTAAATTAGCCCTTAATCTAAGCTACAACAAATTTATTCGCACTACCGACCCCGATCATATCAAAGCCGCTCAAAAATTTTGGACTATTTGCTTTGAAAATGGCGATATTATAAAAAAACAATACAAAATAAAATATTGTAGTGGTTGCGAACTGGAAAAAACCGATTCCGAATTAGAAAATGAACGCTGCCCAGTTCACCCCAATTTAGAACTTGATTTGATTGATGAAGAAAACTATTTTTTCCGTTTTGAAAAATATCAAGAACAGCTTTTGAAATTATACGAAAAAAATCCAGATTTTGTATTACCGGAAAATCGCCAGTTGGAAATTAAAAACTTTGTGCAAAATGGTTTAAAAGATTTCAGTATTTCTCGTTTAAAAAATAAAATGCCCTGGGGGGTGGAAGTGCCAAACGACCACGAACATGTAATGTACGTGTGGTTTGACGCCCTCATTAACTATATTTCAACTATTGGTTGGCCGAAAAATATGGAGGAATATAATAATTTTTGGCCAGGTGTGCAGGTGGCCGGCAAAGATAATTTGCGCCAACAAAGTGCGATGTGGCAAGCGATGCTTATGTCCGCCAATTTGCCAACCTCCAAACAAATATTTATTCACGGCTTTATCAATTCCGGCGGTCAAAAAATGAGTAAGAGCTTGGGCAATGTTATTGATCCGTTTGAGATTGTAAACAAATACAACGAAGCCACCCAAGGGTGCGGAACAGATATCTTGCGCTATTACTTATTAGGTGGCTTGCCGTCTTATGACGACGGCGATTTTGTGGAAGAAAAATTTAATGAATATTATACTGCTCACTTAGTAAACGGAATTGGTAATTTAACTAACCGTATTTTAACAATGGTAGAAAAATATTGTGATAATACAATCCCGCCTGTTCAAGAAAAAAATGAAACCATAATGACACTGGTCCAAACTAGTTGGCAAGATTATCAAAATAATATGGATCGTTTTCAATTTGATCACGTTGTGGGTAATATCCAAAATATTTTATCATTTTGCGACCAAACTATATCCGACCAAAAGCCATGGGAAATGGCTAAAAGTGAGCGAGAAAAAGAATTAAATGATCTGTTGTATCATTTGTGTGAAACTTTGCGCCATATTGCGATTATGGTGTGGCCGATTATACCCGAAACCGCCGAAAAAATTGTAGTAAAACTTGGTCTTGATCCGGCAGTAGAATTTGCAAAACCATTATCTGAATTACAGCAATGGGCAGATTTAACCGTGGGTAATAAAATTAATAAAGGGGAGGTTTTATTCCCCCGCTTAACTTAAAATCGTATGCCATATTTTGACATCGTGCTTGTTGTCATTATCGTGCTTTTTGGCCTCTTTGGCCTGTGGTTCGGCTTAATTCATACACTGGGGTCTCTCGCCGGTATGGTTGTTGGTGTATTTTTGGCCTCACGTTATTACGAAGTTGGTGCCAACTGGCTTATGAGTTTAACTGGTTGGGGGGATAATTTTTCCAAAGTTTTAATTTTTATTATTGCTTTTTTTGTTATTAATCGTCTGGTTGGTTTGGCATTTTGGATAGTTGATAAAATATTATCGTTAATTACACATTTGCCCTTTGTTTCCGGTATTAATCGTTTTCTAGGATTAGTTTTTGGCCTGCTTGAGGGCGCCGTTGGTCTTGGTATGATTTTATATTTTATTTCCCGTTTCCCACTGAGCGAAATGTTTATGAATGCCTTAGGAGAAAGTCGCCTCGCACCAACTTTGGTACATTTGGCCAATATTTTGTTACCGCTTGTTCCCGAAGGTTTAAGAATTTTGCAAAGCACAATTGAAAGTTTAAGATAACTATGATTATTGACACTCATTGCCACATTCAATTTCGCGGTTATGATAATGACCGAGCCGAAGTAATTAAACGGTGCCGTGAAAAAAACACTATTATGAACGCGGTCGGCACTCAGTTTGATACGAGCCGTGCGGCTGTAGAATTAGCCGAAGCCAATCCCGATATTTACGCGACAATCGGTTTGCACCCCATTCATTTATTTTCCACGCATGTGGATGAAGAAGAATCTTCTTTTGAAAGTAGAGAGGAAAAGTTTGATTATGACACGTATTTAAAATTGGGTCAGAGTAAAAAAGTTATTGGGGTGGGGGAGTGCGGTTTGGAGTTATTTCATATTCCACCGGAGGCCGATCGTGGAGTTATTTTGACACGCCAAAAAGAAACTTTTTTGTTACAAGTTAAATTAGCAAAGGAATTAAATGTGCCTTTGGTGATTCACATCCGAGAAGCCTATGACGAAATGTTGGAATTGCTAAATGGTTTGAATAAGCAAATTAATGGAGTAGTGCACTGCTACAGCGGTAATTGGCGCCAAGCGCAAGGATTTTTGGATTTAGGACTGTACCTTGGGTTTACCGGCGTTGTGACTTTTCCAGCTAAAAAAACTAACCCGCAACCAACAATTGATTTGCTGGAAGTTGTAAAAAACGCACCTTTAGACAGAATTTTAGTGGAAACTGACTCTCCATATTTGGCACCTCAGGCATTTCGAGGCGAGCGCTGCGAACCATGGATGACAATTGAAAATCTTCGTAAGGTGGCGGAAATCAAGGGCCTGGACATGGCAGAAGCCACTAAAATAGCATTGGCTAACAGCAAAAAGCTATTTACTAAAATTACGGTCTAAACTTATCCCCAGTGACTGTTTGACGAATAACTGAGAGTCGGGTAAAATTAAGATATATGAATAAACAAATAGTACAAAATTTTTGCATTATGTATTTTTTGTCCCGCCTGCGCGTCGGTGATTTTGTTGCTTGATTATTTATTAAAATAGAACAAAATCCCCGCCTAGGCTGGGATTTTTTATTTATAGTATCCATTTGAAATTTATTTTTAAATTATACAATTAAAAGTAATTTTGAGGTGGATAAAGTGTTCGGAGGCAGCAGTATGACAAAAACCGGGCGTTTCATTGCGCCCACAACCAAGGAGATGGCCATGTCCGAGAAGTCAAAACACTACTGCCCGAAGTGTCAAGCGACACACACCTTCGTCGCTGTGGGGCCTGGCAGGCCCAACGGTACGATGTTCAAGGGGCAGTACTGCTCCTACGAACTCACCGATAGGACGAGACAGTGGCGACTAGCCGACCCAAAGCCGCCTTCCAACACCCCCACCTCGGACGGTCTCTAGGGCGCGCCGTAGAATTCTCTTGAATTCTCAAAAGCGCCCTTTCCCTTCCAATTCACTCCGCCCATGCTTAAATGCTGGGCGGATTTTTAAAAAACCCCACCCCTGTTGATAAACAACAAAAAAATCCCTTGACGTTATCACGATTTTCAAGTAAAATATGGTCGTCCTTAAAAATATGACTGAACAGCCAAAAACCAGCGACCGGACCTATTATCTGTTCGCTTTGCGTATAGTTGGTGATTTTGGGGCGTCAATTGCTGTGCCGGCTGTTTTGGCGGCTCTTATTGGAAATTGGCTGGACGAAAAATTCACCACCTATCCTTTGTTTGTGGTATTGTGTCTGGCGGTTGCCGCTTTGCTGACTGCTAAATCCATTACCAAGAAGTCAAAAAAATATGGGGAGGAATACAATAAATTGAAATAGCTATGCATATTCCGCCACTTGGAGCAGAAACACTTTTTTACATCGCCGGCATTCCTATTACTAATACCATCATTAATGTCTGGTTGGCAATTTTAATTTTTTTAGTGTTGGGTATTTTTATTTCTCGCAATGCCAAGCTTCGCCCAGGTAGGCTTCAAAACGCGGCTGAATATTTTCTGGAAATTTTGCTTGGATACTTTGACCAAGTAACAGGGGATCGGAAACGTACTTTAAGGTTCTTACCTTTAGTCGGTTCGGTCTTCTTTTTTATTTTGCTTTCAAACTGGTTAGGATTATTACCTGGAACCGGTAGTATTACATATAACCACGAATTTTTACTGCGTCCAGCCAACACCGATTTAAATCTTACTGTGGCAATGGCCTTGGTGGCGGTATTATCTTCACACTTATTTGGCTTATTTACAGTTGGAATTTTTACACATTTAAACAAGTTTATTCAAATTGGAACTTTTGTAAAAAGCTTAACTAAAGGTCCGGTGGCAATTTTCACGGCAATTGTTGAAATGGGGGTTGGTTTAATTGAAATAGTTAGTGAGATGGCCAAGGTGCTATCGCTTTCTTTGCGTCTTTTCGGAAATATTTTTGCCGGCGAAGTTTTAATGACTGTAATGGCCAGCTTAGTTGGTCTGTTGGTCCCAGCACCTTTTATGCTTTTAGAACTGTTAGTTGGAATAATTCAGGCGGCGGTATTTACAATGTTAACGCTCGTGTATTTAACTGTTTTGACAGAAGAGCCACACGGAGAAGAAGCGCACTAAAAATTGAATACTAAAAACTAAAGATTGAAGATTAAAAAAAATACTTACACCAATCTTCAATCTTTAATCTTTAATTTATAAATTTCGATCAAACCCCGAATTAAAAATAATCCAAACAAATTCGGAGGTGAAAATCGAGGAAAGATAATACAATATGGAACACGTATCAATCGTGGCTATGTCAAAAGCGTTTGCCATGGCAGTAGGCGGAATGTTTCCAGCCTTAGCCATCGGCAAGCTCGTGGCAAAGGCCATGGAAGCCATTGGTCGCAACCCAGAAGCCGCGGGCAAGGTATTCGTACCGATGTTGCTCGGCGCCGCTTTTGCCGAAGCTATCGCCATCTATTCTTTGGTGGTAGTGTTTACTTTGAAATAGTTTTATCGGTAGCACGAAAACTCGTGCTACTAAATGAAATCATTTCTAAATAATATGCCTAATACAAATATAGAAACTCACACAGTCGTCGAAACTGAAAATACCGACCAGGGTGTTTTGGCTTCGCTTGGATTAAACGGACAGCTGTTTACTTTTCAACTTATTAATTTTGCTGTAGTTGCGGTTATTATTTGGTTTTTAATTTTAAAACCATTAACAAAAAAACTGGCAGAAAGAGAAAAAATGATTGATGAAAGTATTGAAAATTCGAAGAAAGTACAAGAAAATTTAACAAAAGCAGAACGCGATTATCAGAAAAAAATTGACGATGCCAAAGCCGCGGCCGGACAAATATTAGATAACGCCGCTGCCGATGGCAAAAAAACCGGGGAACAACTAAAGGTTCAGGCCCGCAAAGAAATTGAAAACCTGGTGGATCAAGCTAAACGTAATATCCAAATTGAAGAAAAAGAAATGGTGGTAAAACTGAAATCAGAAACTGCCAGTTTAATAGTGGCCGCATTAGAAAAAATATTAGAAGAAAAAGTTGATGAAAAAAAAGACAAACAACTAATTGAAAGCGCTATAAAAAAATTGACGCCTTAGCGTCATCCCCAACTTGATTGGGGATCCAGTGAGCCAACAAATAAATCCGGCCAAATTCTTATTTAAAAAGAAATAATAAAAAAGATTTGACAGAACTAGTATGCGAAAAAAACGTTCTAATAAACAATATGCCTCAGCCTTGTACGAAGTGGCTGAACATACCAAAGGCAAACACTTAGACGCAATCTTAAAAAAGTTTGTGGAAATTTTAGTGCGTGACCGACGCTTAAAAAAATTTGAGAATGTGATTGTGGAATATGAAAAATTAGCTCAAAAACAGGCGGGTATCACGGCACTTTCAGTTTATTCCGCACGATCTATTGGTAAAGCGACACTGGAAAGAATTAATACCGCTTTTGGCGGAAAAACCGCTATAACCGAAAATATCGAGCAGGAGCTTTTGGGAGGAATTAAGATAAAAACTGATGACAAAATTTTAGATGCTAGCTTAAAAAAACAATTAGAAATTTTAAAACAAAAATTATCATAAATTAATTATCAAATAATAAACAAATAAAACTATTAAATTAATAAACATCTATGTCCAGTAATCAAATCGTGAGTGAACTTAGAAAACACATTGCCGAATTTGAAAAGACCGTTGAAGTTGAGGAGGTTGGAACGGTTATCGAAATTGGTGATGGTATTGCCCGCATGAGCGGACTTTCCAAATGCCAATCTCAGGAAATGTTAGAATTTCCAGGTGAAGTATATGGTGTTGCTTTAAATTTGGAAGAGGAAACTGTTGGCGCCGTTATTTTGGGCGAATATACAAAAATTAAAGAAGGGGATACGGTAAAACGGACCGGCCGTATTTTGTCGGTACCGGTGGCTGATAATATTATCGGTCGCGTAGTTAATGCTTTGGGTGAACCGATTGACGGGAAAGGCGCGATTAAAGCAGAAAAATTTTATCCATTAGAAAAGATTGCTCCAGGCGTAATGAGCCGTGAGCCAGTTCACGAACCAGTTCAAACTGGTATTAAAGCCATAGACGCTATGATTCCAGTCGGACGTGGTCAACGCGAACTTATTATTGGTGACCGCCAAACTGGCAAAACCGCTATTGCGATTGATGCCATTATCAATCAAAAAGGACAAAACATGAAATGTATTTACGTTGCTATCGGTCAAAAAGAATCAAAGGTAGCTCGTATTTATGCAAAATTACAAGAAGCGGGTGCGATGGAATATACCACTATAGTAGTGGCAGGCGCGTCTGATCCGGCCGCGATGTCGTTTATCGCTCCTTATGCTGGCGTGGCCATTGCCGAATATTTTGCCGACAAAGGTGAAGATGTGTTAGTTGTTTATGATGATTTAACAAAACAAGCCTGGGCTTATCGTGAAATTTCACTTTTACTGCGCCGCCCACCAGGTCGTGAGGCCTATCCGGGTGATGTATTTTATCTACACTCCCGTCTTTTAGAACGCGCTTGCAAGTTAAACAAAGAAAACGGCGGTGGTTCTATTACCGCTTTGCCAATTATTGAAACTCAAGCATCTGATGTTACCGCCTATATTCCAACCAACGTAATCTCTATTACTGATGGTCAAATTTTCTTGGAAACTGACTTATTCTATCGCGGTATTCGTCCGGCTTTAAACGTGGGTATTTCTGTATCGCGCGTCGGTGGTGCTGCTCAAATTAAACCAATGAAAAAAGTTGCCGGAAAATTAAAGCTAGCCATGGCGCAATTCCGTGAATTGGAAGCGTTTGCGCAATTTGCTTCGGACTTGGATCCGGAGACCAAAAAACAAATTGATTTGGGTCAACGCATGACAGAATTATTAAAGCAACCACAATACAGCCCGATGCCAGTAGCAGAACAGGTGGCAGTTATTTATGCTGTCAGCAATGGCTATTTCAACCAAGTAGAAGTAAAAGATATCGGTGACGCCGAAGCTAAATTCTTAAAATCAATACGCTCTACCGAACACGAGCTTTTAGGAAAGATTGCTAAAGGGGAGTGGGATGATGCGATTGAAGGTGAATTGAAAGTTGCTTGCGAAAAATTTGCTAAGCAATAAAATTTTTTATTTCATATCTTCGCTAGCCATTCAACTGTTTTTCAAAAGTACGCTCTTGGCCGCTCGGCCGAGGTTACGCCTTTTGAAAAAAAGTTGAATGGCTAGCTCTACGTCAGACACAACAAATCTGAAATCTAAAATCATAAATCTGAAATTATTTTATGGCCGTAAATACCAAAGCCATCAAACGCCGAATCAAATCCGTTGGTAATACTAAAAAAATTACCAAAGCCATGGAAATGGTCGCGGCCGCCAAAATGAGAAAAGCTGTGGAAAGTGCGCTTAATACCCGCACCTATGCCACGCTAGCTTGGGATTTGCTGGTAAAATTATCTAAACAACAAAAAACCAAACTACCACTTTTGGAAGTGCGTCAAGTAAAAAAATTGTTAATTGTACTAATTACTTCCAACCGCGGTTTGTGTGGAAGTTTTAACGCCAATATTATTCGCAAAACTGCTGAACAATTAAATAATCCGATAAATATCGGCCGTCAACGCGCTAAAAATGGTCATTTGGAACCGGTAAAAGATTTAGCCATTGATGTTATTGGCGTTGGCAAGAAAGGCGCGGACTTTGCTCGTAAAATGAAATATAATTTAATTGCATCCTTTTCTGAATTTTCTGATACACCCAAATTAAATGACATTCGGCCAATCAGTAAAATGGTTTTGGAAGAATACGAAAAGAAAAATTATGATAAAGTAATTGTCGCTTACACCGATTTTAAATCCGCGATTACTCAAACCGCGAAATTACGCCAAGTCTTGCCGATTTCCGAAGTGGATTTGGAAAAAATGTTGCGCGACTTAGGAGAGCATGGAGATGACACGGCCAATATTACCGTCGCTGAACCAAAACTGGAAATTGACGAGTATTTATTTGAACCAAACGCGCAAACAGTTTTATCAATAATTTTACCAAAATTAGTAGAGACCCAAATTTATCAAGCGACTTTGGAAAGTGCCGCATCCGAACATTCTGCTCGTATGATGGCGATGAGAAACGCCTCCGATGCCGCCAGCGATATGATCAAAGAATTAAATTTGAATTTTAATAAAGCTCGCCAAGCCGCGATTACGCAAGAAATTGCCGAAATTGCCGGTGGGGCGGCGGCGCTTGGTTGATTGGTGGATTAGTTGATTAGATGATTGGTGTAATTTATATGGGGGATAAAATATATCATTCATTCACTGACCTGGAAGTTTGGCAATTAGCACACGAATTACGATTAAAAGTTTATTTATTATCTAAATATTTACCAAAATTTATATCAAATCAAATAACTAGATCATCCGCGTCAATCGGCGCGAATATCGCCGAGGGTTATGGAAGATTTCATTTTCAAGAGAATATCCAATACTGCCGGCAAGCACGCGGATCGCTCGAAGAAACAAAGGACCATTTGCTTTTTATCAAAGACGCACAAATGATTAATAAAATCTCAAGCATAGATCATTTAATCAAAATATGCGAATTGCTTTTACCGAAACTGAATGGATATATATCATATTTAAAACATCAAAAAAATAATTAATTCACTACTAATCAACTAATCTTCTAATCACCTAATCTCTATGACAAATAAAGGACAAGTCCAACAAATTATCGGCGTGGTCGTGGATGTAAAATTTCCTGACAACTTGCCGGAAATTCACAGTGCCTTGGAAACAAAAATGCCTAACGGCCAAAAATTAATCTTAGAAGTTCAACAACATTTGGGCGACAATTCTGTACGCACCGTCGCGATGAGTACAACCGATGGATTGGAACGTGGAGCAGAAGTTGTTGATACTGGCGCACCAATTTTAGTACCAGTCGGCCCCCAAACATTAGGTCGCATGTTTGATGTTATCGGCAACCCAATTGACGGCATAAAAACCGAGTTAAAGCATGATAAAAAATATCCCATTCACCGCTCGGCCCCGAGTTTTAAAGACCAATCAACTAAGGCCGAAATTTTGGAAACAGGCATTAAAGTTATTGACTTATTTTGTCCGTTTTTAAAAGGTGGTAAAGTTGGCTTATTTGGTGGTGCGGGAGTAGGCAAAACAGTCGTCATTCAGGAACTTATCCGAAATATCGCTCAGGAACACGGGGGCTACTCAATGTTTGCTGGAGTCGGCGAGCGCACTCGTGAAGGAAATGACTTATATCGAGAAATGAAAGAATCTGGAGTATTAGAAAAAACCGCTCTTGTCTTTGGACAAATGAATGAACCGCCGGGTGCACGCGCTCGCGTCGCTCTAACCGCCCTCGCCATGGCGGAGTATTTCCGCGATGAAGAGGGGAGAGACCTTTTGCTTTTCATTGATAATATTTTCCGTTTCACCCAAGCTGGCTCTGAAGTGTCTGCTCTCTTGGGTCGTATGCCATCAGCAGTAGGTTATCAGCCAACCTTGGCTACCGAGATGGGCCAACTACAAGAACGTATTACATCTACCAATAAGGGATCAATTACCTCTGTACAAGCAGTATATGTTCCAGCTGATGACTTAACCGATCCGGCGCCTGCGACAACTTTTGCGCACTTAGATTCAACTGTCGTATTATCACGCTCTTTGTCTGAGCTTGGTATCTATCCAGCGGTTGACCCATTGGACTCCACCTCCACAATTTTGGATCCAGTAATCGTGGGGGAAGAGCACTACCGCACAGCGCGCGAAGTTCAACAAGTATTACAACGCTATAAAGATTTGCAAGATATCATCGCTATTCTTGGTATGGAAGAATTATCAGATACAGATAAATTAAGTGTATCACGCGCACGTAAAATCCAAAAATTCTTGTCACAACCATTCTTTGTGGCCGAACAGTTTACTGGCCGAGAAGGAAAATATGTTAAAATTGCCGACACAGTTCGCGGTTTCCGCGAAATTTTAGACGGTGTTCACGATAAACTTCCTGAACAAGCATTTTATATGTGCGGATCAATCGATGAAGTCGTCAAGGCCTAAATCGCCCTAAAGGCATACTATGAATAACACAATATATTTTAAAATTGCCACTCCGGAAAAAGTTGTCTATGAAAAAGATGTTTTTCAGGTATCCTTGCCAACTACCAGTGGAGAAATAACAGTTTTACCCAACCATATTCCTTTGGTATCAGTTTTGCAAACTGGCGAAATGAAACTAAAAGACGCTGAAGGTGAACATTTGATAGCAGTTTCCGGCGGTTTTGTGGAAGTGCGCGGGAAAAACGAAGTAGTAGTATTAGCAAATAGCGCTGAAATGGAAAATGAAATTGATTTAGAGAGAGCGGAGACAGCGCGCTTAGCGGCTATTGAACAAATGAAAATTGCTAAATCAACTGAAAATGTTGACTTTGCTAAATTACAAGCCATCGTCGATCGCGAAATGAACCGTTTGCGCGTAGGACGAAAATACCGAAAGCTTCAGCCGATGAAAGACTCATAAAAATAATTATACTGTTTGACTGCACCGGCCCCAAAGCCCGGTGCACTGTGGATATCTTCTTGACAAATTTAAATCGGCTGTTCCAGCCGATTTTTAATTGTGGTATAATAATCTTATATAAGATTATCCAATATGGATGACAAATGTACAACTTGCGCTATCATTCTGGATAGTGAAGATCAATACTGTTCTTGCAACGACTCTTTATGTCGGCGCTGTTGTGACTGCGAAAATGATTGTGGGTGCGGTTGCAAGGTAAATTGATTTATCCACAAAACCCCTTGAAATTCCACAAATAAAGTGGTATAATTATGTTCATCCAATTTGGATGACTTTATTTTTAAATTATTATTATGGCAAAAATAAAAGGTATAATTTTACTAATTCTTGAAACTTTGGGCGCAGCTTTAATTTTATTCTATTTACGTAAAGCATTAATTTCAAGTGAAAATCATGAGGTAAGTGTAATCTTACCGATGTTAATTGATATTGCATTTTTAGCTTTTTTTGCCTCATTTGGTGGGCGTTTAGCTAAAATTATCCACATTGCACCCATGGCTGGTAAAATTATTATGGGTATTATTGCCGGTCCAGCTGTATTGGGCGTAATTGCACCTTATTCCGAAGGGGTGGAATTATCACGTTTAGCCGGCGTGCTTTTTATTTTGTTTGAAGCTGGTCTGCATTTTGATATGGAACTCTTAAAAAAGAATTGGCTCGTTGCAACAATAATTGCTCATGTGGGTGTTATTATTCCGCTCATCAGTATTGGACTACTCGGGCACTATGCCTTTGGTATGGCCTGGATGCCAGCAATATTTTTAGGCGGGGTATTTACCGCTACTTCAGTCGGATTATCAGTTGAGGCCTTGAAACGCGCTGGAAAATTAGAAACAGACATGGGAAATAAAATTATTGGAGCAGCAGTAATTGATGATATTTTGGGAGTATTGGTTTTAACAATTTTAGCAAAGTTATCAAGCGAGGGACATTTGGAAGCAATGGGAATTGTCTGGATCATTGTGGCGGTAGTGGCTTTTTTTGGTGGAGCATATATTTTGTGGAATATGGGAATTGCACAAAGTATTGCCAAATACTTAGATACTCACTATGTTGATTCATCTACCGGTCCGCACACTCGCTTTTTCTTTGGCGCTTTAATGATGGCCGGAGCATTAGCAGCTGTCATTGGATTGGAGCCTGTTTTAGGTGCGTTTGGAATTGGTGTTGTTTTATCAAAAGTTGACAATGAAATTAAGCACAGTACTTGGGAAAAAATTGAAGGACACATGCATATTTTTGTCGGTGGCTTTTTAGTGTCAATCGGCACGATGTTGCCACGCGAAGCGTTATTATCTGCCAAGGCATGGCTTTTGGCGATAATTTTAACAATTATCGGCTTTGTTGGTAAATATCTGACTCGCTACTTAGTGAAAGATAAAGTTGAAGGACATTTGGTCGGTTTGGCCATGTCTATTCGCGGAGAAGTTGGTTTGGTGTTTGTAGCAGTAGCACTGGCTAATCATGTTTTAGATGATGTTACGGCTGCGGCCGCACTTTTAGGAGTAATTATCGTAACAGTTATTGGCGCCATTTGGTTTGAAAAAGCAGTAATGAAACAAACCGGAGTTAAAATGAGTGAAGCGGGGGAGGCGATATAAAAATAACTCATAACAATAGAAAAATAATCACTCAAAAAATTGGGTGATTATTTTAAATTATGTAACAATTTACCACTTTTTACGTCTACTACTATATTATCGCGCCTATTTTTAGGTGTGGTTGAATGTATTAATTTTATGAAAAAAACCGATTTGCAGAGCTATACTGGCGCAACTCTAAAAATATACTGGAAATTTACCAAAAAATACCCGATTCTTTTAGCATTAACGCTTTTGGGAATCATAGCCGGAGCGGCAACAAACGCCATTATACCGATTTTTTTCAAACAATTATTTGACGCTTTAAGCACCTTGCCCCAAATCGCGTCATCTACTGGACCGCTGATAAAAATTTTAATACTAATTGCGATAATGGAGCTCATACACTGGTTTTTTTGGCGTATTTCTGAATTTTCTGCTTCTATATCTGCTTCTAAAATTATTAAAGAATTATCTGACTACTGTTTTGCTTATTTGCACAAACATTCTTTGACTTTTTTTAATAACAATTTTGGCGGATCATTAACAAAACGAGTTAATCGTTTTTCCCGTTCTTACGAGGCAATTACTGATAGAATTCAATATGATTTTATTCCCTTATTTGTGAACGTTATTTTAATCGTTTGTATTTTAACTTGGCGTAATATTTATATTGGATTAGGTTTACTGGCATGGGTTTTAATTTTTACTTCTGTTAATTTCTTATTTAGTCGCTACAAATTACCTTATGACTTAGAACGAAGCAGCGCTGATACTGCCACTACTGGTATTTTAGCTGATACTATTACCAATGAAATTAATGTAAAATTGTTTAACGGTTACGGACGTGAGGTTAAGAATTATGGCAATGCAACTGAAAAACTCCGCCGTTTGCGTTTATTCACCTGGCTAATGGGATCGGGATTTTTTGCTATTCAAGGGCTCTTAATAACTATTTTAGAAATAACCCTGTTTTATGTAGCCATTAAGTTATGGGTGATTGACAAATTTACGATTGGTGATTTTGTACTAATTCAATCGTATATAATTATTGTCATTGGTAAAGTTTGGGATTTTGGACGAGTTATACAGCGCACTTATGAAGATTTGAGTGATGCCAATGAGATGACAGAAATATTACTTACACCAAACGAAATCACAGACGCGCCTGGAGCAAAAAAATTAATTGTTAAAAGCGGAAGAATTGAATTTAAAGACGTTGACTTTTATTATAATGAAACACGTGCGGTACTACAAAAATTCAACTTAAATATTGCCCCAGGTGAAAAAGTGGCGTTGGTGGGACCAAGTGGTGCTGGCAAATCAACAATTGTGCGCCTAATCTTGCGCTTACATGACGTTTCTGGTGGTGAAATTGACATTGACGGGCAAAATATCGCTCACGCGCAACTAGAGAGCTTGTGGTCGGCCGTGTCGCAAGTACCGCAGGACCCAATTCTGTTTCACCGCAGTTTGAGCGATAACATTCGTTATGGCGCGTCTAATGCCACTATAAAAGAAGTGGAGAAAGCCGCTAATTTTGCTCACTGCGACGAATTCATTAAGGATCTTTCCGAAAAATTTAATACTTTTGTTGGCGAACGTGGCGTAAAATTATCTGGCGGAGAACGCCAGCGGGTGGCGATTGCGCGGGCGATATTACACAATTCGCCAATATTGGTTTTAGACGAAGCCACTTCCAGCTTAGATTCTGAATCGGAACGCTTAATTCAAGACGCCTTGGATAAATTAATTAAAGGTAAAACCGTGATTGTGGTGGCGCACCGTTTGTCCACCATTATGAAAATGGATCGGATTATTGTAATTGATGGTGGTAAAATTGCGGAGCAGGGGAGCCACAACGAATTGTTGAAAAAGACAGATGGTATTTATCGGAATTTGTGGTCGGTGCAGGCGGGAGGATTTATTAAGTGAATTGCTCAATTGTCATTCCGACCGAGCCGTAGGCGAGTGGAGGAATCCCTTAATGTCAACATTAGCAAATAAATTTGCTTTAAGGGATCCCTCGGCTACGCTCGGGATGACAATGGTATGGCCAACGCTAAAACAAAAAAAATATCACGAAATTAATCGTGATTTTTTTTTACCAATTGGTTACCACGGAGTGATAGGCATTGGTACTGCGGGGGACGTGGCGTCTGTCCCCCATGAGAGCCTATTTTAGCGAAAACCGCTAATTTCAGCTGAATAACTATACATTATAAGCAGAGCTTGAAATTGCGTCGTCACTCAAAAATAAAAAAGTAAACTTTTTCATTTTTTCGCAACTAGCAATTATAGCACATTTTTGCCTTTTTGTCAAGAGGGGGGTATAATGGTGATTAGGTAAATAGATGATTTGTTGATTAGTAGCAAACGAATAAATCGCTCAATCACACTAATCAACTATTAAACTAATAAACCAATCAACACATAATTTTACCTCAATGCCATCTTATCCACTTAATCCATCCCAGCAGGAAGCAATCCGACACACCTCCGGCCCACTTTTAATCGTCGCCGGGGCTGGCACCGGCAAAACCACAGTGATTACTGAAAAAATTGCTTATCTTGTTAATGAAAAAAATATACCAGCTAAAAATATTTTAGCATTAGCTTTTACGGAAAAAGCGGCTGGTGAAATGACTGACCGGGTGGGGGCTTTGATGCCGGACGGGGGATTGGATATTACTACATCCACCTTTCACTCTTTGGGGCGAAGGATTTTGGAGACACATGGATTAGAAGTTGGACTGCCAAATAATTTTAAAGTTTTAAATGAAATTGAAGTGTGGCTGCTCATACGGCAAAATTTAGAAAAATTTGATTTAGATTATTTCCGACCTTTGGGAAATCCCACCAAATTTATTCATGCTTTAATCAAACATTTTTCGCGTTGTAAAGACGAATTAATTACACCGGAGAAATATTTAGCGCATGCGGAAAATTTAAAATTAGACAGCGATACTGTCATCCCCGTGAAAACGGGGATCCAGTCGCCAAGCAACGTGGGCAAAACTCTGGATTCCCGCTTTCGCGGGAATGACAATAAAAATGATAGCGGTGAAGGCGACAATGAAAGCGACGCCCTTATTCAAAAACGCGCGAACGAATTATCCTCGGCTTATCACTTGTATAATCAAATTTTATTAGACAATGACTGTTTGGACTTTTCCGATTTAATTTTTTATACAGTTAAACTTTTACGTGAACGACCGAATGTTTTAAAAATATACCAAAATATCTGGCCAGTGGTTTTAGTGGACGAATTTCAGGATACTAATTGGGCCCAATATGAATTAATAAAGTTATTGGCCAAGGGACGCGAGAACGCCATGCAATTGACAGTAGTAGGGGATGACGACCAAAGCATTTATAAATTTAGGGGCGCGAGCGTCGCAAACATTTTGCAATTTTCCGCTGATTTTCCCAAATCAAAGCAAATTGTTTTAACTGAAAATTATCGTTCCGGTCAAACTATTTTGGATTATGCGCATAATTTTATAAAGCTTAATGATCCAGATCGGTTGGAGGCAAAATTAGGATTAGATAAAAAACTCACTTCCGCTACCAACAAAACAGCAACGGTTAAATTTGAAACTTTGCCGAATGCCGCATCTGAAGGACAGTGGATTGCAAAAAATATTTTAGAGTTGAAAAAAAATGAAAATTTAGAGTGGGGCGATTTCGTTGTGCTCTGCCGTACGCATCAAATTGCCGAACAAATTCTGCCCGCACTCTTGCGCCACAAAATACCAACAGTGAGCGGGGGAGAAAGCGGATATTTGCGCGCGCCGGCAGCACTAAATTGTCAAGCAGCGTTTAAGCTTGCCGATAACTACCATGAATCTCCGGCAGTTTACCGTCTTCTTAATTCTGTAATATATGATCTACCTTACGAAGACGCTTCAAAATTGGCGCTATTTGTAAAACGCAAGGCCTGCTCATTATATCAGGCGGTCAAAGCCGGACAAACCGGCGAAGTAAAATTAAGTGAAGCTGGAGAAAAAATAGCTGTCAAATTCCTAGCTGACACTAATAAATTAGCCATAGACGCCAAAACCGAGCCAGCCATAAAAGTATTATACAATTTTTTAGAAAATTCCGGTTATTTAAAAAAACTAGCCGACTACCCGGAAAAAAACTATCGCGATATTATGGCTTTACAGGCAGTGTTTGATTATCTGGAAAAATTTCAAGCCGACAATCCCGATACCAGTGTGGCCGCTTGGATGCGCTATTATGAATTCGCCTTGGAAGCGGGGGAGACCGGAGAAGTAGAAGCAAATATAGGCGAGGGTGTACCGGTTTTAACTATCCACAGCGCCAAGGGTTTAGAATTTGAATATGTATTTATACCTTCCTTAGTTGATTTACGATTTCCTTCAACCAATCGCGCCGAAGCCATTGAATTACCAACAGAATTAATTAACGAAAAAACTTTACCGGAAGGGGACGTGCATTTAGAAGAAGAACGCCGCTTGTTTTATGTCGCCTTAACACGCGCTAAAAGCGGAATATTTTTGTCGGCGGCCAAAGATTACGGTGGCGCGCGCGAGAAAAAATTATCCAGATTTGTGGCGGAATTGGAAAAAACAAATAACGTTAAACTGGCCGAACAAATTCCAAGCAAAGGAGAAAAAATTGTTCGAGAAATACATCAACCAAACACCGCGCCGCTGGATAAACAACTGACAACACCGGAGTCATTTTCTTTTTCTCAAATCTCAACATATCAGACCTGCCCCTGGCAATATCGTTTTAAATATATTTTACACATTCCTACTTTGGGTAAAGGGGTATTTAGTTTTGGCCATACCTTGCATATTACCTTACAAAAATTTTACGAACGCTTAATCGCGTTAAATTCCGCACACCAAGGTGGACTGTTCGATGCACCACGCGTTACTCCCCCTACCCCCTCTTATCAAGAGGGGGATAAGACGATCATTGTGCCAAAATTAGAAGAACTATTAGAATTATATCGCGCCAACTGGCAAGACGATTGGTTTTATTCGGCGGAAAATAAAAAACGTTACCGCGCTGACGGTGAAACAATTTTAAAAAATTTCTATAAAGTTAACTCCGAACAAGGTTGGACAATTCCGGCGGGGCTGGAAACCGGTTTTAGATTTAAAGTAGCAGGTGCGGAATTTAAAGGACAGATTGACAGAATTGATAAGCTACCAGACGGAAAAATCCGCCTAATTGACTACAAAACCGGCAAACCAAAAACCAAACTTGCTTTCAATGATAAATTGCAATTATTGGTGTATCAATGGGCTGCCACAAGTATTTCAGCGCTATCAGCAATGGGTGAAATTGGTACGCTTTCTTATTTTTATTTAACCGACGGAACAGAAGTAGATTTTATGGGTACGGACAAAGATTTAGAAAAAACCGCCGGCACGGTAGAGGAAATTATCAAAAAAATCCAAAACCAAGATTTTACTGCCACGCCTGACCCGGAAACGTGTCGTTATTGCGATTTTAAAGATATTTGCGAATTTCGGCGTTGAAGAATGAAGATTTAAGATTGAAGATTTTACGCGAAACAACTAATCGCCAATTTTTAGTCTTCAATCTTTAATCTTTCGCTCACACATATGCAAACTATCGGAAGCTTACTTAACCGCCCCAACCAAAACCGCCCACTCTTGAGACAAGTGCAGGCGGCGATGGTAGTTGAAGTAGCCAATGAATTTATAACTGAAAAATTCGGCAAAGACGCCAACAGCCAAGCACGAGCGCTTTACCTTAAAAACAACATCTTAACAGTTGCTTGTTTAAGCTCTGTTTTAGCTCAAGAATTAAGATTGCGAGAAAATGAACTTTTACAGTTTATTCGGTCAAAATACGGCCAAGAAATCATAAAAAAAGTTAGGTATTTGGCCTAAAATCGGTAGTTGCCAAAAACATTAAAATGGGGTAAAATACACTTGCTGGCTAATGACTGAAGGTCGCCAACACAAAAAAATACTCTGACTAAAAACCAGCAATGTTTTTTGCTTTATAAGAGATTACTAAATTATTCATATGACCCTTCGCCAATACCTCATATTTATGTCAGTCGCAACTGGTATTTGTATCTTAACCTGGGTTTTTGTGATTTTCAAAATTGATCCGAGCGGAGGAAGTTTTGGTTTAGCGCTTTTTTATATTAGTTTTTTTCTTAGCATTGTCGGAATTTATTCCACTTTAGGATTTTCCATTCAACACTTGCTTAGCAAAAGAGATGACGTGGCGTTTCGTTATGTTAAACATGCTTTTCGCCAAGGCACAATGGTAGCTTTATTTATTACTAGCGCACTTTGGCTTCAACAAAAATACTACTTAAACTGGTTAACCGGGATAAGCTTGATTATTTTATTTATCTTGATTGAAGGTTTGATTTTTACTAACCGCAAGTTACCGAATAATAATTATGTTCAATAATTTTTTTAACCGCTTCCGCAAGGGCCTGGGTATTGATCTTGGTACGGCCAACACGCTGGTTTATGTCAGAAACCGCGGTATTGTTATTAATGAACCCTCGGTAGTGGCTATTAATACTCGTACCGAACAAATTTTAGCTATTGGTAGCGAAGCCAAGGAGATGCTTGGCAAAACTCCCCCTCATATTAATACTACTAGGCCGCTTTCTGGTGGTATCATTTCTGACTTTGAAGTGGCTGAGAAAATGTTACGATATTTTATTGACAAAGTTAATGAGTCTGAAAGAGGTCACTTTGCTCGACCGCAAGTTATTATTGGCGCGCCCCTAGAGATTACCGAAGTAGAACGCAAAGCCGTAAAAGATGCTGTGATGAACGCCGGTGCCAAAGATGTATGGGTTGTAGAAGAACCAATGGCTGCGGCAATTGGAGCGCGCATGCCAGTACGAGAACCAATTGGGAATATTATAGTTGAAATTGGCGGTGGCACTACGGAAATAGCGCTTATCTCCTTAAGTGGAATTGTCACTTGGAAGTCAATTAAAATTGCCGGCGATGAACTCAACCGCAATATTATGCAATATGCCCGCGAAAATTTTAATTTACTATTGGGTGAAAAACAAGCTGAGGATATAAAAATTAAAATCGGTTCTGCCATGGAAATAGGAGAAAAAACGCAATACCCAATGCGCGGAAGAGATCTAATTAGCGGTCTGCCGAAAGAAGTTATGATCGGCGACGGAGAAGTTCGTGAAGCGATGATAAAATCACTCCGAACTATTGTCGAAAATATAAAAGGAACTTTAGAAATATCGCCACCGGAACTTATTGCGGATATTCACGAACGTGGGCTATTGCTTTCGGGTGGCGGATCTTTACTTAAAGGTTTGGATCAGTTAATTGCTCGCGCCACAGAAATACCTGTAAGAATTGCGGATGACCCATTAACTGGCGTTGTGCGTGGTACTGGCATCATGCTTGATGAGCCGGACTTACTGGAAGAGGTAGCGGTACTTTCTACCAAACAGTAATATAAATAAATATGGCCAAGCGAATAATCCAGCGACGATATTGGGTCGCTTTAATTTTTTTAGCGTTTGTTTTTCTATTTCATTTTTTAGGTTGGCTTAAACCTGTGGAGTCATTTATATCTAATTTATTTTCTCCGCTAGTAACTAAAATCTATAAATTAGACATTGATCCTCCTTTAGTCGAGAGCAAATCAGTAATTTATACAAAATATCAAAATTGTTTAGCAGACAAACAGGACACGGAATATTGGCAGGCCCAAGCCCAAATTTTAACAACTGAAAATCAGGAATTTGAGAAGCAATTGCAATTTAAAAAAAATCAGAAATACAGTATGCTTGCCGCTAGTGTTATTGGGCGTTCACTTGATACTAACGACCAGTCGCTTTTGCTTGATATAGGTCAGCAAGATGGTGTCGCAGTTGGCCAACCGGTAGTGGTTGGTGCCGGAGCTTTTATCGGAAAAATAACCGAGGTAGGGGACAGGACTTCGTGGGTAAGATTACTGAGCGATAGTCGCAGTAAAATAGCTGGCTCTATTTTAAACTCTGATCAAAGCATTGGGGTTATAGAAGGTGGCTATGGTTTAAGTGTCAAAATGAACTTTATTCCTCGCAACGAAACAGTAAATATCGGCGATTTGATTACTACTTCGGGCTTAGAAGACGGTGTTCCACGCGGTTTAGTAATTGGAAAAATCGCGGCGCTAGAAAACGAAGCCTACAAACCATTTCAACAGGCCATCATTACCCCCACAGCGAATTTAGATAAGATTTTTTTAATTAATGTCATCATTAACGTTGATTAAGGTAAAACTCAATAACGGAAATTGTTCCGATAAAAAAATCTTTTCTAAAGTTTATGAATAACTTGCGCGAACTCATTTTATCAATATTTTTCTTATTAATTACTATCGCATCCCAGATCATGGTGGTTAATTTGTTGCCCGCTCCCATCAATCAAGTTGACATCATATTAAGTGGTTTAATTTTACAGGCGATTTTTAGCAATAAGAAAAATCTAGTTATAATCTTTACCATCACTGCTGGATTGTTTTTAGAAATACTTACTACCGCAACGGCGGGCGCACATATTTTTAGTTTGCTTATAGCGATTATTGCCGTAGATTGGGCTTTAAATAATGTCCTTTCAAAACGATCGCTCCGCACTACTTTGATTGTGACACTACTCGCGATAATAATAAAATTTACAATATTTTATTCATTTCTATATATAAGCGGTGAAATTACCTCCTCACTATTTTTGGCCCCTAGTCAATTTACTTCTAACCTAATTAGCCAAGCGATATTAACAGCTATTTTAACACTTTTCTTATATTGGTTGATCAGCAAAACCAGCCGACGCCTCAACCCGAATTACATTATTCATACTGAAAGTAAGAATTTTTATGGCTGATTTGTGGAACAATCCAGACTCCAACGCTGCCTCATACAACCGCTTAAAAGGCCGCTATCGGCGCGATTGGATAGAAGAGTCATTTCATAACGAAAACCCCGCCGGAGAAAAAAACGGCACACGGGATTTTTTAGGCGACAGCATTGAACCCAATAAAATAATAATCTTGGCGATTTTAATTCTCTTAGGAGCTTTTGGACTTTTGACAAAAACCTTTTATTTGCAAATTATCAACGGATCAAAATATCTGGTTTTAGCGGAAAATAATCGCGTCCGAATTAAGCCGATACCATCAGAGCGTGGAATTATTTTTGATAGGGACGGAAAACAACTTGTTCAGAATATACCCAGTTTTTCTCTTAATATCGCACCTCAAGAGATACCGAAAGATCCAGCAACCCGTCAAAAAATTATCGACGGAATTTCGGCAACAACCGATTTGCCATATGAAGAGATTGAAGCTCTTTTGTATAAATACCGCAATAATAGATCAGAATCAATTGAAATCAAAGGTAATTTAGATTATAATTCCGCGCTGAAATTATACGTAAAAAACGCCGATTTACCGGGAGTAAGTATTGAAAGCGGTATTAAACGTGACTACCTTTATAGTCATTTAGAAAATCAGAATAATGTGCTTAGTTTGTCTCATGTTTTGGGATATCTAGGAAAACTTAATGATGACGAGCAAGAACGGCTACAGGCCTCTGGATATTTATTATCTGATAATATTGGCCGGACGGGTTTAGAAAAACAATATGAGAACTATTTGCGCGGGACTTATGGTATTAAAAAAATTGAGGTTGACGCAGTCGGAAGAGAGCAAAATGTTATTTCTGAAGAAGCACCAATACCAGGCGACAACTTAATCATGACAATTGATATTGAGGCGCAAGCAAAACTGGAGGAGTTAGTAAAAAAATCAGCTCATACAAATGGTAAACAAAAAATTTCGGCAGTTGCAATTAATCCCCAAACAGGTGGGGTATTGGCCATTGTAAGCTGGCCGGCATATAGCGATAATTTATTTGCCGAAGGAATAAATCGAGCTGACTACGATAAACTTATAAATGATAAAAATGAGCCTCTTTTTAATCGGGCAGTTGCCGGTGTTTATCCTTCCGGATCCACAATTAAGCCGGTAATTTCAGCGGCGGCGTTAGAAGAGGGTATTATTACTAAAAATAGTTCTTTTTTAAGTGTTGGCGGGCTTCAAGTCGGTGACCATTATTTTAAGGACTGGAAAGCGGGTGGGCACGGAATGACTAATGTGATAAGCGCAATTGCGTGGTCAGTGAATACTTTTTTTTACTATATCGGTGGTGGTTATGGCAGTTTTCATGGTTTGGGAGTGGAAAAAATTGCTGAATACTTAAGAAAATTTAATCTGGGTAGCACTACTGGCATTGATATTCCCGGAGAAGCGGCCGGCTTTGTACCAGATTCTGCTTGGAAAGAAAAAACTAAAAATGAACCCTGGTATGTCGGTGACACTTATAATTTATCCATTGGTCAGGGTGACTTACTGGTAACCCCGCTACAAGTGGCTGTTTGGACAGCATCAATTGCCAATGGCGGTAATCTTATCAAGCCACACTTAGTCAACAAAATTAATGATTCTAATGGAAACACAATTTTTCAAGCAACTACTACACCGAAACAAACAAACTTAATTTCCGCTTCCAGCGATAATATTGTCCGGGAGGGCATGCGCCAATGTGTAATCAGTGGCAGTTGCCAGCTTTTAAAGTATTTACCTTTTTCATCTGGAGCAAAAACGGGAACGGCCCAATGGAATTCCACCAAGCCCACTCATGCCTGGTTTACCGCTTTCGCGCCATTTGATTATCCTCAAATCACCATTGCCGTACTGATTGAAGAAGGAGGAGAGGGCGCAACTACCGCGATGCCCATCGCAAAAGATTGGTTGGCGTGGTGGGGTCAAAAATATTTGACACCTTAAAAAAAACTCGTTATAATAAATTATTAATTAATTCAAATTCTATTTTTTGATATGACCGACCAATCAGTTCATTATCTTACATGCGAAAGTTTAAAAAATCTGAAAGCAGAAAAAGTTCAGCTGGAAAATCACACAATTCCTGATATCGCGCGACGAATAGACGAAGCTAAACAACAAGGTGATTTATCAGAAAATGCCGAATACCACCAAGCTCGTGAAGATATGTCTTGGGCTCAAGGACGCCTAGTTCAATTAGATCAAATCCTTCAAAACGCACAAGTATTCAAACAGCCGTCCGACAAAGGAATTGTTCAGATCGGTTGTAGTGTCGTTGTTAAAGTTAATGACAAAGAAAAAGAACTTACTATCGTGGGTCCACAAGAAGTAAACCCATCTAAAGGATACATTTCTAACGAGTCACCAATCGGAGAGGCTCTTATTGGCCATTCAAAAGGCGATAAAGTAACCATAGAAACACCAATAGGAAAACAAATTTACGAAATTATTAAAATAAAATAGAGTCAAAAAAACGGCCAAAGTGGCCGTTTTTTTTATTTAGTACTTACTCAGAAACTAGCGCTAAAACAATCACGGCAAAAATAGTAATGACTAAACCAAAAAACTGGTGACGGCGCAATTTTTCTTTATTTACTAAAATCCCAAGACCAGCAGTCAAAGCGGTGTATCCTTCACTTATTCCACCTGCAATCGCTATTGGAATGAGTAACATGCTGTATGCAAATGCAATCCAGGCCACATTATCTAAAATCATCAAAACTGATATCACAAATTTATTATTTTTAAAATCATACAATATTTCGCGCGCCCGACCAGTTAACAACAAGTATGCCAAACTTATTCCGCCGGCAAATATACTCAAAAACCAATTAACTAATAAAGGGCTGGTTTGCCTTCCTCCCACGCCAACTAAAAAATCAGACAGACCCATTCCGACTGTAGCTGCGATTGCCAACCAAACACCCTTTTCCAAATGAACTTTTTTTAATCCACGCCAAGAACGAATGGATACTAAAAAAATTCCAAATATTACCAAAAAAAGAAAAAATATTTGCCAATTATTTAATCTCTCGCGTAGAATAAAAGATGCTAGCAACGCAGTAATTGGCAACTCAAAAGCATTGATTGGTTCAATTACAGATAATTTACCAACTTTAAAAGCTTCAAAATCAAACAGAGCCGCGACTGTCAATACAATGCTAGCTCCGATTAAAATTAATAATCCAGTTGAACTAAACAAAAGAGGAGGAAGCTCTTTATAAATAAAAGGAAATATAAATATTGCGCCAAATGCCCCGATGTAGAACAAAACAACCCAATCACCAAAACGTCGGGTTGTTTTTTGGATTAAAAAATCACCAAAACCCCAACAAACAAGAGCAATGAGTGCAAATAAAACTCCCATAAATATTAATGCATTTTCAGTATATATATAACTAGGTTAATTATAACACAGAAATAGCGAAAATTGAAGAAAAAAGTGTTATTGCTAAGTTTTGACGATTTGTTAGCTTTAGGGTATAATATTACTATAAATTTAACAAAATATCTCAAATTTTATGAACGAAAATATGAATGAAGAGGCGGTACGCCTGGAACATTTAATTGCTATCAGAAACACTGGAATTG
>Ga0156808_115_pt4 | contig 25158 bp, 19 predicted proteins | sample RifOxyD2_FD_112109 | JGI IMG/M metagenome (GOLD analysis project Ga0156808, IMG submission 112109) | Candidatus Magasanikbacteria bacterium RIFOXYD2_FULL_41_14
CGTCCAAGCGGAATATAAACAACGCCGCTGATTCTTACACTTTAGGAATTTGAAATTTTATTAGTTAATTAGCGAATTAGGTCTTGGTGAATTTTTACTGGAATATCGGCAACATTGTAAAAAATAACATTGCCAAGATGCCGATTATTGCGACTACTGTCCAAAGTGATTTTATGGTTTTGTGTTTCATATGTTTATTTAGTATAAATTGATCCGAACCTACCTTCTGAAAGAATCTTTACTACCTCATTTGGGTCAAATATTCTGCCGTTCATACAAATATAGATCCCTGGTTTTAGGTCTTGTGATTTTGCGACAGCATATCCTAAATTAAAACCAGCGTCAGTGGGTGTGATTCCCGTTAGTGGAATCATAGAGCAAACAAATATAATTGTTTTATCCATTCTGCTCAATTTTTGTTGTAAATATTTTGCGGTTTTGACTATTGTATAACTACCGTGAGTTATAATAATCCTTTTTGTTTTACTATTTTTAGTCGCATTAAGTATTTTTTTTCTGTCATTACTGTTTATATCGCGACTGTCCTTCATGAACACTTCTGTAAATATACTTTTTTCGTACAACTTCAAAAGAGGAATAAAGTTGGGGATAGAAGAATGATTATACGGGATGACCTTTGCTTTTATTGGATTGTAGTATGAATCGATCGTGCCACCGGTGATAATAAAATTTATAAAGTTTTGCATACAGATTGATCTTTAGATAAACAATTGAGCGGTTTAGCAAATATTTATATTTAATTCTATTATTAATTATAGAATTAATTCTATAATTAATATGATGTGATATTTTGGTAATTACTCATTTAACTATTTAACAATTTATCGCTTAAGCACTGCCAAATACGCCTCACTTGGTATTTCCACTTTGCCGATACCGCGCGCTTTCATTTTTTTCTTGCCTTTTTTCTGTTTTTCTAATAATTTACGTTTGCGGGAATAATCTCCGCCCGACATCGTGGCAATCACATCTTTGCGCAGGGCCGATAGGCGTTCGGCTGCGATCACTTTGCCACCGATCGCTGCTTGAATTTTTACTTCAAACTGTTGACGGGGGAGGGCCTCTTTTAGTGACTCCACAATTTTTTTCCCTGCGTGAAACGCCTCATCACGCCAAACTAATACTGATAGTGCCTCCACTGGCTCTTCAGCCACTAAAACATCTAATTTTACTACATCGGTTTTTTCGTAACCGCGATATTCATAATTCATTGAAGCATAACCAGAGGTCAATGTCTTTAGTTTATCATAAAAGTCGGTTACAAGGGAAGCAAGGGGGATTTGGTAATGCAATAGGGCTCTTTGGTCCGCGCCAGTACTCAGATATTCTGTATTCATATAACGCCCTTTGCGTTCAGCAATGAGCCCCATGATATTGCCGACATAGGCCTTGGGGGTGATAATATCTAAGTTCATCCAAGGTTCGGAAATTTCAGCGATAGCGCTCGGGTCGGGCATTTCTTGAGGGCTATGAATAGTAATTTGTTCGCTGTTATTTTTAATGATGTTATAAGCCACGCTTGGGGTAGTAATTACAACACTTAAATCATGCTCGCGTTTCAATCGTTCCTGAAAAATATCTAGATGTAACATTCCCAAAAAACCACAGCGAAAACCAAAGCCCAAAGCGGCTGAACGCTCCGGTTCATAAAACAAAGAAGAGTCATTTAGCTTTAACTTCTCAATGGCTTCGCGCAAATCGCCATAAGCATCACCTTCGCTCGGAAATATTCCGGCAAAAACCATGGGCACAACTTCTTTATATCCAGGTAGGGGACTTGAGGCGGCGCCGATCAGATTAGCAGTATCGGTTAAAGTGGTAATGGTGTCACCGACACGGCATTCCACTACGGTTTTAAGTCCAGTAACTACATAACCAATTTCACCATTTTTGAGAATGGTGGCCGGTACAAATTTGGGGCGATAATATCCAATTTCTAAAATTTCCGCGATCGCGGCCGTGCCCATTAGTAAAATTTTATCACCTTTTTTTAATTCACCATCTACCACTCGTACTGACGCGACTACGCCTTTGTAGGTGTTGTATTCAGAGTCAAAAATTAACGCGCGCGTCGGGGAATTACCATGTTCGGCTGGGGGCGGGACGCGAGCGATAATCGTTTCTAAAATTTCTTTTACCCCTTGGCCAGTTTTACCCGAGGCCAGCAAAATATCCTTTTCTTCGCAACCAATTAAGTGAATTATTTCCGCAGTCGTTTTTTTAATATCCGCGGCCGGCATATCAATTTTATTAATTACCGGAATAATTGTTAAATTTTGTTCCAATGCCAAATATAAATTGCCGATAGTTTGAGCCTGGACACCTTGGGTCGCGTCCACTAAAAGTACCGCGCCTTCCACGGCGGCCAGTGAGCGCGAAACTTCGTAATTAAAATCAACATGTCCGGGAGTATCAATCAAATTAAGTATATAATTTTGATAGTCCATTCGCACTGGTGTTAATTTGATAGTAATGCCGCGTTCGCGTTCCAAATCCATTGAATCTAACAACTGTGATTTCATATCGCGGTCCGACACGGTATGGGTAAATTCCAAAAAGCGATCTGCGAGAGTGCTTTTCCCGTGATCGATATGAGCGATAATGCAGAAATTACGGATATTATTATTCATAAATTATGGTGCTGTATTACCTTCTTCAATCATTGAATCAAGTGTATTTTGATAAAAAAAAGTTCTGGTATTGTCAAAATTTTCTAAAAAATAATCGGGCGTATCAGTCCAACTTGCCCCTGGGTGCTGTGCTTGAATATCTTGTAAAATCATTAATTTCTTTTTTCTTTCATTAGCAATTGCCTGTTCTATTTCTGTTCTTAATTTATCGTCCCCAATGCCGTCGCCCAATATTTTTACTGCCATTAAAGTGTCCCTAACTTTTGTATTTAAGGTTGTGTTTATAGTAGTTAATTTTTCGGGATATAGAACTTGCATTGCGATTAAATCGGGCCAGCGATGTTTATTTTCACTCAATTCAAATCCATTTTGGTCTGCAATTTCACTTAAACGATTCTCTACGGAATGTCCGATTTCATGCATTAAGACCTCAGTCAACAAACGGACGTCTCGGATGTTCGTGCTGTTGACTGCAATTTCGTGAAATTGTTCTCCGGTTAACTCAATTTTTAAAACAGAATGCATTCCGTAGTCATCGTGCACTCCAGTTGCGCCTTTTGTTTCTGTGGATTGACCAGAATGACAGACAAGTTTTTTATTGCCTTTGAACCATTTTGCTAAATGCGGAGATAAAAGCCCCATGACTTCTTTTAAAAATTGTTGGCTAAGACCGGATTTTTTTTCTTGAAAAGCAATATTGTCGCCAAAAAGATGAACACTTTTGTCTTCGCCACTAAACTGTTTTCGGTATTCGTCAGCGGCCGTATTTTTTTCGTCTTCTTTATTTTCACTTTCGGCACAAGATGCGCACGGCAAAATATTACCGTGCAGATGACAAAATTGTCCTATTCTGTCTCGCATGTTAAATAAAATAAATGTTAATCAATAAGTCCCAAACCTTCGTCGTTTGGCATATTCTCTGTTTTTAATAGGCGTTTTTTAAGTGAACCGACTAAATCCATAAATTCTGGAATTTTTAAAACATAGCACAAAAGTCCGTAAACCGCAATCCCAACAATTCCGGCGACTGCCCCTTGTCCAAATATTCCCCAAAAATAATCCTGATTGAAAATTTGCGCAAGAGGAGTTTTAATAAATTGAACAACTACAGCCATCGCAAGTGCGGCAATGCTAGCTTTAAACAGCATTGGTATTAATTTGCCTTCTTCCAGTCCTTTGGCTTGATTGCGGAAGGCGGCAGTTAAGAAAATTAAGTTTAGGGAGGCGGCGCAAGTAACAGCAAAGGCTAACCCGGGTGGTCCCCATTGTTTGTATAGTAATAAGGCCATAATAATGCCTATTAACTCTGCGATCACACCGGAAATAAATGGGGTTTTGGTGTCCGACAAGGCGTAAAATGCCCGTGCTAAAAGGGGAATGAGCGCTTGAGCCAAGAGACCGAGCGCAAAAAAGGCCAGAGTATCAGCTGTGCTAACAGTCGCGTTCCAATCAAACTCGCCGCTTCCCAAAACTACACGCACAATTTGTGCGCGCAATAAAAGTAGTAAAATCATCAAAGGTAAAATTAAAAAAATTATTTTTCGCGCTGTGCCAGAAACATATTCAATGAATTTTTTGTGGTCATTTTGAGCGACCGCTTCCGAAAGTAGGGGAAACACCGCCAGGGCAAAAGGAATCCCGACAATTCCCACTGGAAAGCCCTGTAAATTATTGGCGTAGTTAAAAACCGCCACACTTCCAATCGGTAAAAGAGTGGCAATCATTGTGAATGCCACCTGTCCCACTTGGGTCGCCGCTACCCCGAGGGTGCGCGGTATCATTAACTTCCATACAATTTTGGTATCGTGGTCTTTAAGGTCAAACTTCCAGTGCCAGCGCCAGCCCGTGTGTATGGCTCCGTAGAGTTGAACAGTACAGTGCAAGAGGGCTCCCAAAATTACTCCCCAAGCTAAACCAATATCTCCCCAAATTGGAACTAAGAAAACCGCTCCGATAATAATACCTAAGTTATAAAAAATCGGCGCCAAGGAATATATTGTAAAACGTCGTAGTGATTGTAAAATTCCGCCCATAATCATTGATACGCCCAAAATCACTGGCGATAAAAACATAATTCTGGTATAAGATGCTACGCGTGCCAGGTTTTCGCCGACAAACCCAGGAGCGACATAATGCGCCAGATATGGGGCAAAAATCGCGCCTGTTCCACACAAAACAATTAAGGATAAACCCAGAATATTGATAAGATTATTGGCTAATTTCCATGCTGGATTTTTATCGTTTTTTTGCAATAATTTAGTAAAGGTCGGAATAAAACCGGCTGTGAGCGCGCCTACAATAAGTAGGTTATATATTAGATCGGGCACCTTAAAAGCGGCGTAATATGCATCCATAATTTGTCCAGCTCCAAATTGGTGAGCTAAAACACGGTCGCGGACAATGCCGACGAATCTGGAAACTAAAGTCGCCCCTGAAAGCATGAGGGCGGCAGCCGTTACAGTTTTATAAGAAGAGTGAAAAATTTTAAACATGTTTACGGATTATAAATTGGCAGATTGACGGTCAAAATCGCATAAGCGGTCCCACGGCCGTCGTCTCGGCCGGTAACATAAAAAGATCCAGACAAGCCGTCGGCGCGTGTGAACGAGAATTGCATAAGTTTTGTTCCTTCCGATTCTTGATCAATGTTAAAACTGTTTTTTATCATTTCTTTTTTGTAGTAAGAATTGATAAAGTCGTAGTCAGTATTTAAATTTTGCCATTCAATTTGAATAGTATCCTTATGATCTCCGACCGGAGTAGTTATTATTTGCCACAAACTTTTTAGTGTGGTTGGCTTATCATTGGCGTCAGTTGATGTTTGTTGTTGACCACTTAGCTTTAATAGAAGAGGTGACAAAATTATTTTAGGGAAAAAAGCTGCCACTTCAATGCCGCGGTTTTTATAACGCCCGGATATAAAAGTAATCTCTTGGATATTATCACGGTCATAAATCGGAATGTCAGCTGGAAAATTTTGCGGAACAATTTTAAGAGTTTGGGGTCCAGGACCGATGTAAATTTTCAAGCCAATCGCCACTGCAATTATTAGAAATACAATACAACCGCAGCCGGTTACACAGGCGCGTTTATGAGATGAGCGATTAGTTAATTCGTTGAGCGGAGGCTCAACAATTTTAATGTCATCTAAGTTACGACGAACCATAATTATATTTCAGACCTGCCTGCCAATTGGCGGGTTTTTTTTAATCTTTAATTTAGGTTATAATCATATTATATCAAATTTTTATTAATTTGTATAGCCGTACTTTATCTGGTATAATTAATAGATTCAATTTATTAAGCTTAATTATGAATATTACTTTTTTTGGTGCCGCGCGCGTTGTTACTGGCTCTTGTAGCTTAGTAGAAGCGGGTGGATTAAGAATTTTGGTGGACTGCGGAATGTTTCAGGGTGGGCGTGAGCTTGAAGCTCAAAATGCAGAACCACTTCCTTTTGATCCAGCTACCTTAGATGCAGTGGTAGTAACACATTCGCACTTAGATCATGTTGGTCGTTTGCCACTTTTGGTTAAGGGTGGTTTTAAAGGTTCTATTTATGCAACGCCTGCCACTTTGGAATTAGCTGGGTTAATATTAGAGGATGCCGTTTCGGTTATGGAGCACAATGCCATTAATTATGGATCACCAGTTTTATATAGTGACAATGATATTACCGCGACGATGGCACGTTTCGCACCCTTGGATTATTACGAAGATTTGGAGTTTGGTGCTTCTAAAAAAGTTAAAATTAAACTGCGTGATGCCGGTCATATTTTTGGCGCCGCTTTCGCCGAAATTGTGTCAGAAGGCAAGCGGGTCGTATTTTCGGGAGACGTCGGTAATACAAAAATGCCGATTATTCGCGAAACCGACCAACTACCGGCGGATATAGATGCACTTGTTTGCGAATCAACCTACGGCGATCGTTTGCATGAACGCGAGTTTGATCGCCAAGGATATATTGAAAAAATGGTTAAAGAGGCAATTGACAGAGGGGGCACTTTAATGATTCCGTCATTTTCTTTGGAGCGCACCCAAGAACTTTTGTATGATTTAAATGATTTAGTGGATAGGCAGAAGCGCTTACCACGTGTACCAATTTTTTTAGATAGTCCGCTTGCGATTAAAGCCACGGCGGTTTATCGGCACTTTCCCCAGTATTACGATGAAGCCGCTACCAAACTTTTGAAAATGGATGATGACCTGTTTAATTTTCCCGGATTAAAAATGTGTTTGTCCCGTGAAGATTCAAAATTAATAAATTCCGCGCCAAGCCCTAAAATTATTATTGCTGGGGCCGGTATGATGAATGGTGGGCGAATTATCTATCACGCTTTAAGGTATTTATCTGATCCGAAAAATACGCTTTTGTTCATAGGTTATCAGGCGCACGGCACCTTGGGGAGAAAGATTTTGGACGGCGAGTCGCCGGTTCATTTTTTAGGAGAATCGGTGCAGGTTCATTGCCAGGTAAAAGCGATTGGTGCTTTGTCGGCTCATGCTGATCAGGAAAAATTACTAGATTGGATCGGGGGAGCTCCTACATTGCCCAAGAAGGTTTATTTTAATCATGGTGAGCCTGTCCCGGCTGAAGCTATGGTCAAACTTCTCAAGGATGAATTGGGCGTGAAAGGCACGGTAGTTGATTTAGGATTAAAAGTTAAGGTATAACATAAAATAATCGTAATAGTGTCACAAGATATCCACAACCCGCCGATTCGGCGGGTTTTTTGTTATATCTTAGCCAAAAATTATTGTATTTAAAATGGCAAAAAATGTTGACAGGTGTTTTGAAGTGGTGTAAAATGGATACAGGTGGGGAAAAGTGGAGAAATTATAAAACAAACACTACGCTGTTTTTGAACTTTATATACTTTTAATTTTACGAACTTTTTAACTTGGGTATGTTTATTGGTGAATACGCGCACAATTTGGATGATAAAGGCCGATTAGCTATACCGGTTAAATTTCGCAATGAATTGAAAAAGGGGGCGATTGTTACGCGTGGTTTGGATAATTGTTTATTTTTATTCACGAAAGCTGAATGGGTAAAATTTGCCGGCAAATTATCCGCTTTGCCCTTCGCTCAATCTAATAGTCGCTCTTTTTCTCGTTTCATGCTTGCCGGAGCGATGGATTTGGAAGTTGATAAACAAGGCCGAGCGGTTTTGCCGGAATATTTGCGAACTTTTGCCGGCTTAAAAAAGAATGTGACTGTGGCCGGACTTTACAGTCGCGTTGAAATCTGGGATGAATCGAAATGGAATGAGTATAAGACACGAACCGAAACTAACAGTAATGAAATTGCGGAAAAGATGGCAGAATTAGGGGTGTAATAATTGCAGATTGTAGATTTCTGATTTCAGACATAGCGAGTCAATTAATTTTAGATTTATGAGATATGCGGCATATTCCAGTATTATTAAACGAAGTTGTTGACTCTTTAAGTCTGAAAAATGGTTCCAAGGTAATTGATTGCACGGTCGGGGATGGTGGGCACAGTGAGGCAATTTTAGAAAAAATCGGACCAACTGGAATATTATTAGCGATTGATACCGATCCGGAATCACTTTTGCGCGCGAAACGAAATTTATATCGATTTGGCGAGCGAGTGATTTTTAGCAGAGGGAATTTTGTAAATTTAGAAGAAATTGCATTAGAAAATAAAATGGGCGAGGTGGACGCAATTTTAATGGACTTGGGTTGGTCCACGCCGCAGTTTGAAGAAAGAGGTCGAGGATTTAGTTTTAAGGCCGATGAGCTGCTTGATATGCGGTTTGATCCCAACGCCAACACTCCTACAGCTTCCGACCTAGTTAATAGTCTAACAAAAAAAGAACTAAGTGAAACTTTCAAAAGATTAGGCGAAGAAGGGCTATCAGAAGAAATTGCCGATGCGATTGTTACAAGTCGTTCTAACGCTCGGATCGAGCGATCAGGCGAGTTAAGTGAGATAGTACTACAAGTTTACCGCGCAAAATTGCACACCGTCAAAGACATTCCTTGGGTGGGAGGACTTCACCCGGCAACAAAAGTATTTCAGGCCTTACGAATTGCCGTTAACAAAGAGTTGGAAGTTTTAAAAAATACCTTGCCAGTGGCTGTTAAAATTTTGGCACCAGGTGGCAGATTGGCGGTAATTTCATTTCATTCGTTGGAAGATCGGATTGTAAAGCAGTTTTTTCAGAAAACCGAAAGTAAACAAATTAAATTAATAAATAAAAAACCAATAGTAGCGACCGAGGCGGAAATTGGCCCTAACCCCAGTTCACGAAGCGCCAAGTTGCGTATTGCGGAAAAAATATAGTATTTTTAAATTAATAAATAAATCACCATCAATATTCGTGTTGATTCGTGAATAAAATTCGTGGTTCTATGACATTAAAACACCACTTACAAAATCATTACAATGGATTTACAAATGCTCTTACCAGTTTTGAAATGCCGGCTTGGATTTCCGGTCTTGGGATGCGTGTTGGCCTGGTTGGATGTATTTTCGTTTTTGGCTTGTTATATTTATTTCAAACCGGTAATACGGCCGCGGCCGGGTATCAAATATCCAATTTGGAAAAATCAAACGCTGAACTATCCGATGAGATTAGGAGTTTAGAGGTCCAAGTGGCCAATTACAGTTCATTAGTATATGTCAAAGAGCGATTACCTGAATTCAATATGGTGGCCGTAGCATCAGTTAAAAAATTATCTCCGGTATCAGCGGTAGTTGCTTTGCGCTAGTTTCTAAATAATATTAAATTTAAACCCCAATTTTAGGGGTTTTTTGTTTAAATTGAGAATTTAGTATATAATAGTAATGTTAAGTTATAAATTTTATCCAATTTATGCCCGCGCGTAAAGCAAAAAGAAAGGCAGAGACAGATGATATAGAAAAGCTAAGAACTTGGTTTTTTGATGAATTAAATAAATTGCGAGAACAGGAGATTAAAATTCTTAAAGAATATGATGACAAGAAACAGCTTTATTTGAAGGAGCAAATAAAAGATTTAAGTGATGAGACATAGTATTATGTCTGCCAAAAAAGAGAGTAAACAATCTTTAGCTACAGAGGAGAAAAGGGGCGATGAAGCGCCTATTATTGAGGTTGAGGGTATTAAACCAGATGCTCTGGAATTAGCGACAGAAGCAATTTCATCGGCTGGGACTTTTGAGCAAAGGTTAGACGAACTCATTAGACGAATTGAGCCCGAAACAGAGGGCGCAATGGGGTCCGAGGCCAAACAATTAATTGTTAAATTGCGAGCGCTTAAAGGAGAATCGGCGCGTTTAAAAAAATCTTTTTTAACGCAACTTGCTGATATAATTAACAAACCGTTTTCATGGCTGGAAAGTGTTATAGCCGATTGGTTTGAAAAAAAATACAAAATTAAAGATGAGGCAAGTGAGGAAAATTTAGAAAATCTTGATAGCTCTGAATTGATGATCAAATTTGAGAGAGTTTTAAATGATCCCACGACTCGCGTTGAAATTTGTTTTGATTATTATGATCGCGCTCTAGACGCAAAAATTGAAATTCTTGATAATATTACCAACTTACTTTATAATCGGGTGCTTAATGAGATTAGGCAATATTCCGCTACCGATGGTTTTGAAAGATTGTTAGCGCTATATGATCGCCTGCCTGTTCATTGGCAGCGAGATAAAAATCATATTCTGCCGGAGATGGCAAAATGTTTATTAAGCCCATTATTTGAATCCATTGATAAGTCAGATAATTTCTCGTATTCAGTTTTTGTAAACAAAAAAAAGATACTTGACCATTTTTCTTCAATTGTTGCTAGTCAAATCGGAACACGTCGCATTCTTTTAGATGAATGTGAAAATTATTTTGAAAAAAATATAGCCAAGATATTGAGTCCGTGGGAGTTTTTTTTGTCGGAACAAAATTCAATCGCGCTTAATGGTCTGGGAGATTTTAATAGTGAAACTCAGAACAAAATTGTTAATAGTTGGTATTCATTTAAAGCCAGAGGTGTATATGATGGTCCCGGCCGTCCTGTTTCAAGCAGAGAAAATTGGCCGGCCATATTATCTCATGAAAAACGCGCTGTGTTAGTGCCGTTATTTTTGGAGCACCCGGAGGCCTGCGAGGTATACATAAAACATTTTGATTATATTGATGAAAAAAAATTTGATTTTACGCACGATGTTGATGTTTTAGTTAGAATTGCCGATGAATTTTCCCCACCAGAACGCAAAGTAGCTTGGGAAAAAGCTGGCAATCAAATTGTAGAAAGTTGGGATGATGTTTATACAATTTTAGTACTGGCGGCCGAATCTGATTTTGATACTGTAGAAATTAGTTTATTAACATCAAATCAAAAGAATTTGGGTTATTTGTTTACGTCTTTCTGGATTTATGGTAGAAGTAAGGCAAGAGCACTATTAACTAAGACGAATTTTAACGAGTTGAGGATGAGTTTAAACAACTCAGGGGCGAAACAGGCGGACTTTGGCAATTTAAAAAGTTTGCCTGAAGCTTGGAGAAGACATCTGCCCGCTTTGGAAGAGTTGCGCGGGGCAGAAGAACGTACCGATAGGTATGGAAATAAAACTAAGTTTGCCGAAGAAGGAATTGTTGGCAATGTTGAAATGATTTATTCTGGGTTTTGGGAAGCGGTTGAATTAATACCTGAAAAATTTCGCAGTGATATATTAAATCTACTTTTGCCTTGTCCAATGCCAAAATCCCCCACGGGCTATAGCATAGATGAAAAAAAAGCTAAAAATTTTATCAGATTTTGTAAATTAACAAATTCGGCAAATAAGTTTACTCTTAATGATTTTATTTGCTATGCGAGCCAGTTAGACCCCAAGCATTTTGGGATGATTGAAAGGGGCGTGGAAAAATGCGCTAAGTTGGGTTTTACGCCTTATTTTGATGGGGCGGATAAATTATTGGTGGCTTGGTCTTTTTACGAAAGAGCTTCTCAATATCCCGGTGATGATATTATTGAGTTTTTAAAAGTTTCTCAAGATGAACATGCCGGTTATTTTGTATTTGGCGATAGATTATTAAAACGCGATACTGCTTCCACTAAGAGCTTATTTGAATTTGGTGAATATTGTCGCGGAGTATTTGCAAAAAATACCGAATCTGTTCTCCGGTTTAGTGGGTTGTCTATTAGGCATCAAGAAGTAATACGACAGTGGATAAGCGGAGACATGAGTAATAAAATTAAATCCGGCGATTGTTTTGATTTACCACTAATTGAGGGTTTGATGATAGCCGCTAATAATGCAATTCTTGATTTTGGTGGCAATAAAATGGAGCAGATTGCCAAATTCAGTTTATTATCAACCGGCCAGCAAGAATTGTATTGGTATTTAAAGCGTGTCATGAGTTTAGTTGATAATCAACAAGAAATTTATGATTTGGTTGAAAGCGGAGATGGCCAAAAAATTAAAGAATTATTGACGCTAATTGGGGATCAAAGCCGGTCGTTTTATTTACCTGAGATTAAACTAATGCTCGGCAGGCCTGACTGTTGGAGTCTGTTCGCGGGTTTGAGCACAGATTTAGCCGGCAATATTCGCGTGAAGTTTATTAATAAATTAATTGAGTTAGTTGATAATGGCCTGCCAGGATTGTTTTTTGAAAGCTCAAGTGGTGGCAAAATTTCCTTTGACTTTAGATACCCGAACACTCCCACAATTTTTTGTGAGTATGATACTAATAAAATGATTCAGGCCGCGCGCTTTTTTGAAAAATATAATGGTCGGTGTAATTTAGCTGACTTAGCAAGAATAGACCCAAAATTTTCTGAAGCTGAAGTAGAAATGTCTGTGCAGATGTATATTTTGACCGGTTGGTTTAACGCCTCAAGTATTTCTTCAGCTCCGACCGAATCGGAAGTTGAACGCGCAAGCGGTAGAGTGGGGGCGGTTAAAAAATTATTACAAATATCTGGCCCCTTTAATCAAAGATGGGGAGAGGTTATTTTTTCAATGCCGGATATCGTTTGGGAAAAGGTGCGTGAAAATAAGTTAATTTTGCAAAATCTCTTGACGTCCAATCGGCCAGCGCCCAGAAGAATGGTTGAGATACCAAATAAAATATTAGAAAGTCCTCTCTATTGGCGCTATTTTGTTGATCGGTATGAATTTCCGGTCAATTTAAGCGACCAAGATTGTAACGATTTATTAGTTGCTTTAAATTTATTAAGCAACCAAAAGATTGAGTCACCGCCTGATCCAAAGTTAATATTGCGTGCGTATCAAAATAATCCCTGGTTTTTTAAACCAGAGCATATTGAGGTGTGGTCTTTTGTCGGAGCAGCTGTCCGGGCGTTACTTGATTTGTCAGAAGCGGATTTAAAACAATTTATGGAATTTTATTCTAACTTTGAATTTAAGCTTGATTACGATATAGCGAAATGCGCAGTTTTTTGGAGGAGCGGTAAAGCGCGAGATTGTGAACTAATATTAAAAAAAGTCAGAAAGTATGTTAATAAAATAGATTGGAGGGATTTTCAAAATTATTTTAAAGAAATTAAAGTTGAAGCAGATGTTGAGCGTCAAGTTCAAATATTAGACGATCATTTCAGTGAGCGTGTTGCCATTAACGCCGGGTCACCCCATACCTGGGAGGAGAGTCGGGCAAAGTTTTTATATGCCCGTATTGCCGAGTATGCCCCGAGCTTAGGGGAAGATATATCTTTTACGGTCAGCCAGTGGAAATTATTAGCGGAATTACCGCCAAACATTTTGAGCAATTTAGAAAAAATAGATTTACGCATCGGAATACATGAATTTACCGACCACGATGAACGTTTAATAATAGCGATTGCCATAGCCATTCATCCGAATTTTGAATGGTTGTTAAAAATGATGTCAACCACCGGAGGTGGCCAAGGCATATTTCGGCGTGATATTTTTTTAATGAAGCCGAAGGAAATTGCGATTTTGGGTGATAGAATTACCGGTGTGGTAGCCGATGGGATTGCAAATTTTCCGCACGGAATTATATTGGGAAGACATTTTTCTTTGGAGCATCTATTGGAGTTTGTCAGCAGGCCAGATGCCAACAGCAAGTTCGCGTTTGTTCATAAGGCCAGAGAATTATTGGGAGACCAGTATGAAATATCTATTTATGATTTATTTTTTATTGATTTAGAAAACCAATTGGAGTCATTATCAAATTTGTCCGCGCGTAGTATTTTGCCGATTACGATGTGGGGTTTAGCCAATATTAAGGATTTTTTAAAAGAGAACGACCAAAAATTAGTGGGGACTCTTTTGGGTGAGGGCGGAAAAACTGTTTCAGATGATTGGGAGGTTTTACGCGATTTATCTCCGGAGTTAGCATATAAGACCTTGGATAGTCGTATTTCTCGCACAAAATATGACTGGACTCTTTTTTCCGATCGAAAAATATTGATTGATGAATTAGGTCTTAGCGCGGATCAGGTGGAAAATCTGGTTGAGAAAATGTTTGTATATAGACGTGATATACCGGAATTTAATTTTGATATTGTCAGCCGGCTTTTAATGCGCTCGGGAGATGATAATTACTATTTAATTTTAATGAAAAAGATTACAGATTTTTATAAAGGCGACGTGGATCCGATTATGGATATTATATATAAAAGTCCCGATTTAATCGCACGGTTTATTTCAGCACTTGGCGGGGTTCATAATTGGGGTTCAAGCAACATTGAAGCGAAATATTTTAACAATGAAAAATTTTGGTTGATTATTAGAGATAATCAATTTTTGTCATTTAGCAAATTTTTTGCTTGGCGACATCCGGCGGTGCAAATTGGGCCCGAAATAATTAACCGGATAATTAATGGCGCGCAGGCTTCCGACAATTATGGTTTGTTAGATTTATCCCTTCAAAATAAAGTAGAATTAAGACCGGAAGAGCGCGATTTGGCAGTGGTAAATTTCATCAATAATAGGGGTGACATTTCCGACTGGCATCGTCAAGAAAAATACCGGCAACTGCTTGAGCAACAATTAGCGGTTTTGGCCGATCAGTTTACGGTTTCATCCGGAGAACCAACGACAGTGGCGGCATCTTTGGTGGAATTAGGTCTGTTAAAGGCAGACACTCGTCGGCCCGTCCGGGCGATTAATGATAATAAAAAAAGTGATTTATTGGCAAATGTGATGTTATGGCCGGAATTTAGCGCGTCTGCTCTTAATAATAATCAACTTGACATTTTTTTCGGCACTGCGATGGCCCAAATATCAAGCGTCTCACCGGAAAAATCAACTATCGCGGTTAGACAAATTGTTAAGCGGGAATTTGGCGATGTTGAAAGAAATTTTAAGCCAACCGATGGCGAACTGTTATTAAATGATGATAATTGGATGCCAATTCTGTTGGCTTTCATACGCACAACTATTGACGATTTTCAATTGCCGGCGGTAAATAGTTCAATTGCTCCCCTGGTAATCAAATTATTTGAATCTGGTGAAAATAAAGATTTTTGTTTAAAGCGTTTACAATCTTTGTGGCAAGAGTGTCTGCGGTCAATAGAAAATGGTCATATTTCCGCCCGTTTATTAATATTAACCAAGTTTATTGAAAACTGTGAAGGGGCTGGTCCATTAACGCAGATAGAAGCTTTAGCTCTGTTTATTAGTCCGCTGTTAGTCGCCTTGGGTGGTAAGGATAGACCGGCGCGGACAAAAAAAGAAATTATGCTCGGTTTGAAAGTAATTGAAGAGCAATTTGATAAAGAGCGGTGGGATAATACCGATCGGTCAGATTTTTATAATATCAGCAGTGATGTTGTTTTGGCCGCGCCCAGCTTATTGGCGGATTTCTTAAAGATTTTTGAACATCTAAAACCAGCTGAATTAAGAAAATTTCACGAGGAGATTTTTCCTTTATTTCGCGCTGAACTGGCTGTGATTAGCGAAACTAAGTTGGTTTCTGGCGAAGCGGTTCAGCAATACAATCCGCGTCAGCTGGTAGCTGTGAGGCGAGACTTGCGCACATTTTCCGAAAAGAAGGAGCACGATGATGCTGATTTTGACAATTTAAAAACAAGATTAATAGAAAATATTACAAAACTTTTCAAAAAAAGATTTGGGATAGTGCGCGTTCCAGAGAATTTTACAGCGGACAATATTCGCTCTATTACCAATATCACTTTATATTTGGCTAATTTAAATGATCGCGACGAAGATAAGGAGCGAATGTTGGGTTGGTTTTTGGCATTAGTTATTAATAATAAGTGGGATGAATTCCGCCAGGATAAAGATTTTGATCCGGCCGAATTATTAAACCCAAAATACGCGCAAAAGATCGCCGAAATATTAATGAAACGACGCGAATTAAATCCGCTAACACCAGAAAGTTTGAATATACCGCCGGAGGAGATGGCGGAATTTCAGAATATATTACAAACCGAAACTGTTCAAATGTCTATGGGAGATGTGGAAACAGTAGATGTGAAGCTCGGCAATATTATCGCTAATTTAAAAACTTTAGAAGACCCTGATTTATATCCCGATCAAATTGATAAAGATCGTTTGGCTTTGGTGCTAAAATTTGGCAATAAAAAGGTGGGGGCAGTTGTTGCAAAAACCTATCAAGGGCTTACTCGGGCTGATCGCTCGATAACTTTGACCGAAGAAGAGCGGGCGATTCAAGATGAAATTAAAAAAATTATTTCTGATAATAAATTAGAACTAACCCCAGGATGCCTCAAAGAATTATTTCAAGATGGACTCAAAACATTTTCTTTGATCGCTAACATTGATAAGTTTGTTGAAGATTCTGGAACGGTTCATGACATTGACGAATTAAGGCGTGCTCTTATACCAACCGCGAGGGTGATGGAGATATTTAAGCGGTTAGGCGAAGATTTTAAACCGAGTTCCGGCGCTTTTGCGCTGACTCATGATTTAGATTATTTGGATAATATAATAGTAAAAAAAGAAGATAAATTAGAGCCGGGAGAAAAAGAAGATTTGCAAGAATATGTGGAACAAATTAGAAAACGCGTTGTTAAATTAGAAAATGATTTAGACAAAATAAAAAAGAAATTTGCAGAGATTAATAATGCAAATTTAGCGGGGAAAAATCCAGTGTTAGTGCAAAAAATAGCTGAAATAAGCGGAATTTTTGCTTCTCAAACAGTCCAACGGCCAATTACGAGCACCTGCACTAATAATTTAAATGGAATTATTGAAAATATTCGCGAGTGTTTATCGTGCAAACGCGCCGGTTCCAATAACGATACTGATCTTACTTTTGGCGATAGTAATAAATTCTTTATATATAGCAATACCGAATCACAACATAAAAAAGGTAGTATCGCCGATCAAATTGTGTTTGTAGAACCAATTAGAACTACGCCAGATAGTCCACAAAGCATGTCGTTTGTGTTAGATCATCTTTATGGTAATGCAAAAACACCATTTATTTTAACTAACCATATTTTGACTGTACTTAAAAAATATCGCGCGCTCAAAGAGCGTTTTCCTAGTAGTACAATAAGTGTCTTTGTTACCGATTCAGCGATGGCTGGCGTAATTGAGCCATCGTTATTGGCAGAGCGCTTGGGTCGAGACCATAGCGATCTTAAAATTGAACTACAGCGAGTAGACGTTGATGTGGCGCAATCGGCTTTGGCTGATCACTATATTGAATTTGGGGGCGACGCGAGAAAAAATGGCGTTAGACCGGTTAAGGGACTGTTAATAAGTTTATAGGTTAGCGATTATTTATAAATTATGATATAATTATAGCATAGCGAGTAATTGTATCTTATGTATATTCTTGTTTTACAACGTTTATTGGTGGAAGCACTTTGGGATATTGGGTATTTTCCGCTGTGGTGGTATACGCTCGGCGCCAAGCGGGCTCTTTTGTGGTGTTGGGATTTTTTAAAGTTGGGCAATCGCAATTTAGCACCGGCACTATGGCTTAGAAATATTTTTGTTCCGATGTATGGCCAGTATGATTGGCAAGGCAGAATCATTTCTTTTTTTATGCGTTCGGTGCAAATTTTAGCGCGGATGTTCGCCCTTTTAATGTGGTTAATATTGTCGCTGTTTTTATGGATTATTTGGCTGGCTCTACCAATTATTGTCGTCTTTGGTTTTTTTGTTTCCCTAAGGTCTTAGCGTATGTTTATTGAAAAAAATCTCCCGCTCAATTTACTAATTTGCGAAAGTTGTCGATCTACCGGCCAGAATGGTTGGCGCGCCTGTTCGCAGTGTGGTGGTTTGGGGCTGGGAATGATGGCGCGCGGGCATTGGTTATATTGGGGTTTTCCACTCACTCGATATCATTTAGCTTTGCATCGTAGTCGACAGATTTTTAATCGTATTCGGGTGGTAACCGTTGCTCTGGTAGCGATTAATTTTTGGTTTTGGTTCGGTTGGGCTTTGTATGAAGCTAAATCAATTCCCACCGAATCCACGATAGAAGTTTTAGAAATGATATTTTTGTCGTCACCATTATTTTGGCTGGGCGCGCTAACTTGGCTGTATTTTTGGTATCGGATTATTAGACAAAAGCGCCATCCTGGCTTTGTTGAAAAGCACCCATATGATGAAATGCCGCGACCGGAAGAATCTTTGGCGTTAAATAATTGGCCGGAAGTTTTGAAAATGAAGCGCTCTAATTATATTAATATTTCCCGTTCTTTTACTGATGAGGCCAAAATGGTTTTAGGTGAAAGTTATCGTTTGGCGGATAAAAATCAATACAAATCTTTAACACCAGAGCATCTGTTTTATGCTCTCTTGTCTTTTAATCGCATTGCCAATGTCTTTATCAGGTTGGGAATTCCGGCAAGCGTTATTCAGGCGCAATTATTAAAAAGCATTAAATCAGACAAAGATAATAACAGTGATAAAAAAAGCATGCCACTGCCATCGGCTGATTTTCAGCAAGTGTTATTTGCGGCCTATGACGAATCATACGCCTCTCATCAAGATTATGTGAGTGTAACCGAACTGCTTTTGGCGGTTGTAAAGGAGTCGGCAATCAGCCAAGATATTTTGTATGGCTTAAATGTTGATAAACAAAAATTAAAAAATGTGGTGGAATGGGTGCGCATTCGCGAGCGCCTTTATCGTCAGTATCAACAGTTTAGAAAGGCGGCTTGGCACCGCTCCAAAAAAGGTATGGATAAAGCCATGACTGCTATGCAAACCCCATTTTTAAATCAGTTCAGCGAAGACATGACTCTGTTGGCTCAATTTGGACATTTAGATACCTGCGTGGCGCGCGAAGTAGAAATTGAAAATATTTTTAGAATTGTAGAGGGAGGCCGACAGAATGTGATTCTTGTTGGTGAGTCGGGTGTGGGCAAAAAAAGTATAGTTGAGGGTTTGGCCCAAAAAATGGTAGCGGAAGATGTGCCAGATAGATTAAAAGATAGACGTTTAATTCGACTTAGCACTTCAGCGCTTTTGGCCGGAACTACGCCGGCCGGAGCGGTAGAACGGCTTTTAAATATTATGAATGAAATTGCTCGAGCTGGCAATGTGATTTTGTTTATCCACAATATTCATGATTTGATCGGCGTTTCAGCCGGCGCGGAAGGTGGTTTAGATGTAGCCAATTCTTTGGCCGAAAGATTGGCTGGTGGAAATTTTTTAACAATTGCCACTACTTCCACCGAAGATTTTTCCCGTAGTGTTTCCAGTTCTGCCCTAGGCAATGTATTTACTAAAGTAGAAATAGGGGAGTTGGACGATAATCGCGCGATTCAAGTGTTGGAGTCAAAGGTTGGAAGTATTGAATATAAAAATAATGTCTTTTTTTCTTATGATGCCATTGCCAAGGCCGTAAATTTGTCGCATAAATTTATTCAGGATGTTTTGTTGCCGGGCAGTGCTTTGGAGGTGCTGGTGGAGGTGGCCTCTTATACCCACAATAAAAAAGGAGCAAACTCATTAATTACTGGTGAGGAAGTAGCGGAAGTTATCTCGGAAAAAACTCACATTCCCGTAACAGCGGTTGGGTCTGATGAATCCACTAAACTTTTAAATCTGGAAAAAGAAATGCATAAGCGCGTAATTGGTCAAAATGAAGCAGTGGATCTAGTGGCCAATGCTTTGCGTCGCGCACGCGCGGAAATTCGCTCCACCAGTAAGCCAATCGCCAACTTTTTATTTTTAGGTCCGACTGGCGTTGGTAAAACCGAATTGGCAAAAACCATCGCTAGTGTTTATTTTGGTGGGGAAGAACGGATGATTCGGCTGGATATGAGCGAATATCAAGATAAAGCGAGTATTTACCGTTTAATTGGTGCTCCGGGTGAAAAAGGGAGCGGTATTTTAACAGAAGCAGTTCGCCACCATCCTTTCGCCCTTCTTTTATTAGATGAAATGGAAAAAGCCGACAAGGATATTTTAAATTTATTTTTGCAAGTGATGGATGATGGTCGTTTAACCGATAGTTCGGGTCGGGTGGTTGACTTTACCAATATAATTCTTATCGCCACTAGTAACGCTGGCACGGCTTATGTGCAGGAGCAATTGCGCCAAGGGGTATCTACCGACGCCCTGAAAGAACATCTTTTGCACGGTGAATTAGGCCAGTATTTTAAACCGGAATTTTTAAATCGTTTTGATGGCATTGTCTTGTTTAAGGAATTAGATGAAGACGCAATCAGGAAAATTGCCGGTTTAATGTTAAATAAAGTGGCAACCGAATTGGAAGCCAAGGGAGTTGAGCTTAAAGTTGGGCCAGAGGCTTTAGATTTTTTGGCTAAAGTTGGCTATGACCCTGAATTTGGGGCTCGTCCTATGCGTCGCGCTTTGCAAGAAAGAGTGGAAAATAAATTGGCAGAATTAGTGTTGTCTGGAAAATTAAAACGACGCGATGTGGTAGTGCTCGGGGCGGAAGGGGAGATGAGAATTCAATAATTTTAGATATTAGATTGTAGATTTCAGATTTGTTTATATTCATATTTAATTACGACTCAAATACTGATATGCTTGTTATTAGCTAATTTTTTCAAGAGTATCGTGTTGAGTTGTTTTTTAATTTGATTGTTATTTGTTATGTATTTTTTTCTTGTTGCGCTGATATTATCGGCAATTTTAACTTTTGGCGCTATAAAATTATTTAGCGCGCTAAAAATTTTTGATATTCCGGATGAAGGTCGTCACCGCCATGGCCGACCAGTGCCACTGGGTGGGGGTGTCGCGATATTTTTGGCATTTTGGCTAGTCGTTGGCTATGTAGTTTTTTTTACGAATTTATTTGGTAAAAATCTACACTCTCATGATTTGGTTGGAGTATTTTGGGGTGGGCTATTACTACTATTCGTCGGTTTGTTAGACGATAAGTACCACTTATCCCCGATTGTTCGTTTAGGAGCGATTGCCTGCGCTGTTGTAATAGCGATTAGCGGTGGCGTTGGTCTTGTTAAGATAACTAACCCGTTAGGCGGAGTGTTAATTTTAAGTAAGGCAGTTGCCTATGGTCTGGTATTTATATGGCTATTTGGAATGACGAGCACGGTAAAGATTTTGGACGGGTTAGATGGCTTAGCTGGCGGTATAACCATTATTGGTGCTTTAGTAATCTGCGGGGTGGCTTTGGGAGAGCGTTGGCATCAGCCCGACATGGCGCTTCTGGCTTTAATTTTTGCGGGTAGTATTTTAGGATTTTTATTATTTAATTTTTCCTCGGCTAAGATATTTTTAGGTGAAGGTGGCGGAATGTTTTTGGGTTATATTTTGGGAGTGCTGGCGGTAATTTCAGGTGGTAAGTTTGCCACCGCGCTTTTAGTAATGTCCATTCCAATTTTAGATTTGTGTCGAGTGATTATAGTACGCTTCCGGCGGCATCAATCAATTTTTCAAGGTGATCGTGAGCATATTTATTATTGGCTAATAGATAAACTTAATTGGTCGCAAAGAAAAGTAACGCTTGTGCTTTATCTCGCGGCGGCCGGTTTTGGCTCATTGGCTTGGCTCTTACAAAGCGTAGGTAAATTATTGGCTTTACTTTTTATTCTGTTTTTAATGGGGCTATTGGCAATGGTTATTAACAAAACCGCCGAAATAAATTCCTCATCTTTAAAATGAAACTATGACTCTTAAAAAATCAAAACGTTGGCAAGGTTATTTGTTAATAATACTTATTTTGATGTTTTTAGGCGCAAAAGCTTATTCCTGGCATTGGCCCAGTGGGCATATTCAGATTAACGGCCATAACTTAAAAGTTTTGGTGGCGCGCGACTATGGGCATTGGGTACGCGGTTTAGGAGGGAGAGCTGATTTGGGTAAATATGATGGCATGTTATTTTTATTTCCGACGACAGAACAGCATAGTTTCGTAATGCGCGATATGAAATTTCCATTGGATATTGTTTGGTTTGATGGTGGAACAGTAGTTGATATCGCGCCAAACGTGCCGACTGAGCCGGACGAGACAGAATCTACTCTCACCCAGTACCCCGCTCGTTTGCCATCTAATTCTGTATTGGAATTACCAGCTGGCGGGGCTGAGCGTTTTGGAATTAAGATTGGGGATAGGTTTAGTGCCAAATAACTGAAGAATGAACACTAAATACTAAAGATTGCGAATCATTCAGTTTTGTAGTAGTAATCGGTTCGCTATATCTAAAATCTGACATCTAAAATCTAAAATTAACTATTCCCCTTGACATTTTTCTTGATTTATACTATAATTTGAGCCATAATCATTCATAATTATTTGAATTCTATGTTAGCTGTAATCGCAACCGGAGGTAAACAGTATTTAGTTAAAGAAGGGGAGAACTTAAAAGTTGAAAAACTTGATGTTAAAGAAGGTGAAAAAATGGTTTTTGACAAGGTTTTGTTAACGGCCGATGATGATGGTTCAAATGCCAAAGTTGGTATGCCCTATTTGGAAGGCGTGAAAATTGAAGCCAATGTTGTCAAGCAAGGCAAAACTAGAACTTTGCGGGTAGAAAAATTCAAACGCAAAGTGCGCTACCACAAAGTCCACGGCCAGCGCCAAAGATTTACCGAAGTGAAATTCGCGTAAAGAAAATACAAAAATTTAATCCCGACTTAGTCGGGATTTTTTTTATCTCCTGTTTTTCAAAGCACTTTCCAAAGTAATATCATCCGCATATTGTAAATCACTCCCCGAAGGCAAACCGCGCGCTAAGCGTGATATTTTTATTTTAGGGTTTTTTGTGTGCAGTTCTTTCTCCAAGTACATCATTGTGGTTTCGCCAGATAAATCTGGATTAAGCGCCAAGATTATTTCTAATAAATCTGAATCTTTTACTGTTCTATCAAATAATTGTTTAATTTTAATTTTACTAAATCCTTCTGGGTCAGTCGCATCCAATACTCCGCGTAATACGTGATAAACACCATTGAATCCACTTTTTTGTAATGCAACTACTGATTGTGAATCTGCTACCACGCATAAGAGTGTTTGATCGCGTTTGGGGTCAGCGCAAATTTGGCAAGGGGAGGTGTCGGTAAAGTTCCAGCACTGCTCGCAACTTTTTACATTATCCATTACGCCCTTTAGCGACAATACAAAATCAGCCACATCGCGTTTTCCGCGCGCGAGCCAATGAAAAACATACCGTTCGGCGGTATGTTGGCCGACTGACGGCAATTTTTTTAGTTCTGCGATTAGTTTGTCGATTGATTGTGAATACATAATCACTTTTTGTCATCCCGAGCGTAGTCGAGGGATCCCTTAACGTTGGCATTGAGGTGTAGGTTGACTTTAAGGGATTCCTCCGCTCCCTGCGACGGTCGGTCGGAATGACAGACTATAAATATTTAACTCATCCCTGGCATTTTAAAATCACCTGACTGTTGCATTTTAGTGGTGATTACTCGTTGAATTTTTTTCATCGCATCGTTATGCGCGTCTTTAATGGCGTTTTCCAGTTTGATTTTTTGGTTCGGATTTAAAAGTTCAGCATCAACCGCGCAACCGGACATTTGCAAGTTACCATCTAAAGTAACCGCCACTTTACCGCCAGCAGCAGTGGCGGTAGTTGATTCATCCGCTAAAAGCGTCTGCATTTTTTTGCCTTGTTCGCGCAAATCCTTGAACTGTTTGAGTTTTCCGAGCATTGTCATATGTGATTAGTTAAAAGTTAACAAAGTGAATAAAGTTGTGGTGTTTTTGTATATGCCCACGATGAACTTATTTAGTGGCGTAGAGCCATATATTCCCAAAAACCGTAACCACGGCCGAGCGGCCAAGAGCGTGTTTTTTTGGAAAATAGTTATATGGCTGATTATGCACATTAATGTTTAATTTCTAAATGTTAATTTTGCAATTAGAAATTAGCAGTTTGCAATTTAAAACTGTGGCTCTTCCGGTGGTGGGCCTTGGGGTGGAATTTTCACAAAGGCCGACTTTGGCTTTAGTGCGGCTGGGCCACTAGTAGTGGTAGGAGCAGTATAAGTAGTATCCAAGTTGCGAAATGATGCCAATGTTTCGCGGAAAATACATTTTACAATTCCAGTCGGACCGTTTCTGTGTTTGGCAATATGAATTTCCGCGATATTTTTTTCATCAGGCGGAACATCTTCCGGTCGGTAATTACGGTCAGCCGACTTGCGGTAAATAAACATAACCACGTCCGCGTCTTGCTCAATTGTACCAGATTCACGCAAGTGGGACAATTTCGGAATAGCCGGCTTGCTCTGTTCCACCACACGTGACAATTGCGAGAGTGCCAATACCGGAATATTCAACTCGCGGGCGATGCTTTTTAAGCCACGAGTGATTTCCGCTACTTCCTGAACGCGATTTTCAATATTTCCACGCGATTCCATTAACTGCAAATAATCAATCACAATTAAACCCAAACCATGTTCTGCCTGCAAGCGGCGTGCTTTTGTGCGAATTTGCATAATATTGACGTTGCCAGAATCATCAATAAAAATTGGGGCCTCGGACAAAACACCAATGGCGTGTCCAATACGCGGGAAATCATCATCTTCCGGTCGGTCAGACAATTTACCAGTTCGTAGTCGCCATAAATCAATACCAGCTTCAGCGCAAAGCAGGCGATCAACTAATTGTTCCTTACTCATTTCCAATGAAAAAATTGCCACTGGTTTTTTTTGTTTCACGGCAATGTTTCGGATCATATCCAATGCGAGTGAAGTTTTTCCCACACTTGGGCGGGCAGCCAAAATTACTAAGTCGGATTTTTGTAATCCGGCCAGTAAATTATCCAATTGCGTAAAACCGGTCGGCAGTCCGCGCATCTTGCCTTTGGTGCGGTGCAGTTCGTCAATGCGGTCAAACGCGTCTGTTAAAACGCCGCGAATCGGCGTGAAAGTTTGTTTAAAGTAAATCTGCGAAACGCCAAACAAATGTTGCTGGGCCTCGTCTAATACATTTTCAATATCTTCTTCTTCTGAGTATCCTAAGCGCGAAATTTCATGCGATGCGGCCAATAGACGCCGACGGACGGCTTTCTTGTGAACAATGTTTGCGTAATTTACGATATTGGAGGCCGTGGGGGTGGAATTGGCCAAGGTCGCGAGATATGATCGCCCCCCAACACTTTCTAAAGTGTTTTTT
>Ga0156808_105_pt9 | contig 24988 bp, 27 predicted proteins | sample RifOxyD2_FD_112109 | JGI IMG/M metagenome (GOLD analysis project Ga0156808, IMG submission 112109) | Candidatus Magasanikbacteria bacterium RIFOXYD2_FULL_41_14
ACTCGTTATCTCCGGCACCTTTACCCCCAACGCTTCCACGGTTAATTATGCCGGTGGCACCAGCGCCAATATTGCATCCGCAACCTACTATGATTTAACTATCGCTACCGCTGGCACTTTGGCAGGCAATGTAACTTCCACCAACCTCTTAACAATTAATTCCAGCGAATCTCTAAATGCGGGCGCTTACAACATTGTCCTGACTGATTCTGGCACACCGTTTGTAAACAGTGGCACTTTCACGGCCAGTACTTCCGGGTTTAGCTATACAAGTACCGGTTCAGTTACCACAACTGGCGCGACTTATTATACCCTTACCCTTGGTTCTGGCACATATTTAATGGTAGCTGATACTACTTCCACTAACGCATTCACAAATGGCGGTACCTTAACAATCGCCAGCACTAAAACCTTAGTCGCTTCTGGTGATTTTGATAATAATGGAGTGATTGCCGAAACTGGTGCAATTAAACACGGTGTGACTTCAGCTAAAATAACCAATAGCGCCGGAACCGAAACCGCCTCGTTTAACGCCGACGGTGGTTATGTCTATATTACTGTTCAAGATTATGATGGTAATTTAAACGCTTCTGCGATTAATACTATTACTGGTTCGGTTTTAACAGAAGGCACTCTCACAGATTCGGAAGCGATTACTTTAACTGAAACCGGTGTTGATACCGGTATTTTCCGCAGTGCTGCCTTGCCGTTTTCAGTAACTAATGCTGAAGTAAGAAATAACTCAGTCATCAACGTTAATGGTAATGGTACCCTAACCTTAACATTTACTGATTCTAAAGATAGTTCTGATGTCGGCACTGATACTGCGACATTTATTGCCGCTTCTTATGCTCCGGCTAGTTCATTTAGTGGCAGCTATACCCCATCAACCCCAGCCCCAGTTGCTTCGCCAGTTGTGCCCGCGCCAGTTGTTACACCTGCACCTTCCACAGACGAACCGGTAGCTAATCCTGCTGTAGAGACACCGACGCCGACCGCAGAATCACAACCGACAGCGGTTACAGAAGATGTCGCCGTATCAGCAAAAACTTATCAATTTGCCAAAAATTTATCAGCTGGTTTTGTTGGCGCTGAAATCCGCGAATTACAGCAAATACTCAAAGATGCTGGTTATTTTAAATACCCATCTATTACCAATTACTTTGGGTCGGTCACAAAAGCGGCTCTTATGGCATATCAAAATGCCAATGGTTTATCGGCTACCGGTAATTTAGATTCTGCTACGCGCGTGGCATTGAATGGCGCGTCAGTTGACTCTGCCCCAATCGCATCTACCCCTTCTTCTATTACTTTTGCCACAAATCTAGCGGTTGGCTATGTTGGAGCTGAAGTCCGCGAATTACAACAGATTTTGAAAGATGCAGGTTTCTTTAAATATCCATTTATTACCAATTACTTTGGTCCAGTCACTAAAGCGGCTTTAGTTGCTTATCAAAACGCCAACGGATTGGCTGCGTCGGGGGTATTGGATTCTGCTACGCGCTCTGACCTAAATGGGTCCACTGTGCCGGCTGTCGCCGTACCCGTTTCAGCGAGTGAATCTCACACTTTTACCACCAGCATGTATGTTGGTGCTACTGGCGCAGAAGTTAGCGCTCTTCAACAGAAATTAAAGGATTTGGGATATTTTACCTATCCAACCATTACTGATTATTATGGGCCAGCAACACGCGAGGCAGTTGTTAAATTTCAGAAAGATCATAATCTTCAACCATTCCCAGGTTGGGTTGGACCAGGCACACGGGCGGCTTTGAATAGTTTGTAAAAATATTTAAATTTTTTAAACCGCTCCGACACTAAGTTGGGCGGTTTTTTTATTTGCCTCCGCCAGTTGACGGATGGTGAATTGATTTTTGGTTTAAAATGTAATATAATGAGCGATATGGCCGTTAAACGAAAAGAAAAAATTTTGGTCGCGATGTCTGGCGGGGTTGATTCTTCCGTGGCCGTGGCGTTGCTCGTAAAAGCCGGTTATGATGTTACCGGCGCTTTTATGGTTAATTATGGGGCTTCGTCTGAACGGCTACGCCCCACAAGTGGGGCTTCGTCTCCACAGCTACGCCCCACAAGTTTGGTTGATAGTGAGTTTACAGGGCGTAGTTCCGACGTAGTCGGAACGGAGCCCTGCTGGCATGGGGATTACCAAGACGCACTGCGTGTCGCCGCAAAATTGAAAATTCCACTATTGCGTTTGGATTTTGTAAAAGAGTATCAAAAAATGGTTTTGGATTATACTTTTAAATCATATTCAGCTGGGCGGACGCCTAATCCGGATATTTTATGTAATAAATTTGTAAAATTTGGCGCCTGGCTTGAAAAAGCAGAACAATTGGGATTTGATAAACTTGCCACCGGACATTACGCCAAATTAGCATGTCATTGCGAGGGAGCAAAGCAACCGAAGCAATCTCTCGCCGCTGTCATCCCCGCGAAGGCGGGGATCCAGTCGCATGGTAAAGTCGCCTGTAAATTATTACAATCCGCCGACACCAACAAAGACCAGACCTATTTTCTTCATCAATTAAATCAAAAACAATTAAGCAAAACGCTTTTCCCAATCGGCAATTATACCAAACATCAAGTGCGCGCGCTCGCGAAAAAATTTAATTTACCAACAGCTGATAAAGCCGAAAGTATGGGTATTTGTTTTGTGGGTGAAATGCCGATGCGGGAATTTTTAAAAGGAAAAGTAAAAGCCAAGCCGGGGAAAATTATTTCCACGAGTGGCGAATTATTGGGTGAACACGATGGCTTGCCGTTTTATACAATCGGGGAGCGTGTGGCCGTTCGCTTCCCCCCTCCTGCCCGAGGAGGGGGCGAGGGGGTGGTGGGAAGCAGTCTGTCATTGCGAGCAAAGCGAAGCAATCTCTCATCATTGTCATTCCGAGCGAAGCCGAGGAATCCCTTATCGTCAGATACGCAACCACTGTTCGTTATTGGAAAAAACTTAAAAAACAACACCATTATCGTTGGCACAAACAACGACCCGGCTTTATTTAAAAAACAAATAATCATAACAAATGTTAGTTGGATTGCTGGACAAATGCCTAAATTACCGTTAAAATGTAAAGTAAGGCTCCGTCATCGGCAGGAATTGCAAGACGCAATAATTTCCGCCCTTTTTAAAAAGGGGAGGGCGGGGGTGGGGTCTCGCTCAATCGTCGTCAAATTCACCAAACCCCAACGCGCTGTTACGCCTGGCCAATATGCGGTTTTTTATCTGAATAATGAATGTTTGGGTGGGGGAGAAATTATTTAATTTTTTTTAAAATATTAATAAAACAAATATGATAACCGCATCACCCGGATTTCCAATCTTTGATTTAATAAGATCAGTTTGGCCTTATATATTACTAATTGTTGCTATAATAATTATAGCAATTAAATATCTTAGGTAAATTAGAAGATATTTGCGCAAGTATTTAAATACTTACATGCAAATTGGAAATTAAAATATGCTAACTACATTAATTGGCATAATCGGCGCCACGCTAATTTTATTAGCATTTTTATTTGAGCAAACCAATGTTTGGAAAAACAGTGATTTGTCGTATGATTTAATGAATTTTATTGGTAGCGCGTTTCTGGTTGTCTATGGTGTTTTGATCGGCGCCTATCCGTTTGTAGTTTTGAATTCGGTTTGGATGATTTTTTCTTTACATGATGTTTTTTTAGATTTAAAAAGAAAATAAATATGTCAGAACGTGAATCGCCAGAACAGTTTAAAGAAAAAGTGAAAGCTGAATTACTGGCTAAAGGTGTGGGGAAAATAGAGGTCATTACTGGAAAAATTGTTTTGCACTTTATAGCGCCAATTATTCAATGTAATGGGGGCGAAAGAATAAAACTTTCTGAGGGTGAACGTGGTTTTGAACCTCGGTTTGAATGGTTATTGCGCGGATTTATTCAGCGTAAGGGTGATATTCGATTAAGGTGTGTTGACGCTGGGGAAGGATTTAGGAGATTGCAAACTATATTTGAATCCGGAGTGGATATACCTAATTTTGATATTGAGAATGTTAATGTTGTGGATATGGCGATTACACTAGATCATGCTCTAGAATTTGGCCTGAGAAAAGATTTGGGTGGTCGTTTTTATGGTAATGGTCCAATGCTAAATGATCGCGCGGTTTTGATTTACAATGGGAATAATGATTCGGTTGGTTTAGTTGATCAACAGCTTGTTGGACCACACAAACATATGTTTTTTAGAGATCCCAAAGAAGCTTTGCTTGGTGTGTTGTTGTTATACGGTCAAGAAAGTAGAGATGAAAACGGCAAGGCCAAATTAGTTGATGTCAGTAAAATATTAGCAGAAAAATAATTTTATATCTAAAATCTGAAATAAAATATGATCACCTCTCACGCCCTCCGTCAAAAATATCTAGATTTTTTCAAGAGCAAAGGTCACGCCATTATCGCGTCCGCGCCTTTAATTCCGGAAAATGATCCGACGGTTTTGTTTACGACCGCCGGTATGCATCCGCTCGTGCCATATCTAATGGGTCAAACCCATCCGGAAGGGAAACGACTGGCCAATGTTCAAAAATGCATTCGTACTCAAGATATCGATGAAGTGGGCGACAATCGCCATGATACATTTTTTGAAATGATGGGTAATTGGTCTTTGGGTGATTATTTTAAAAAGGAAGCAATTGAATGGAGTTGGGAATTTTTGACGGATAAAATGTGGCTGGGTCTGGATCCCCGTAAATTGGCGGTTTCAGTGTTTTTAGGGGATGAGAACGCACCAAAAGACGATGAATCAGCCAAAATTTGGGTCAATTTGGGTGTTCCAATGCACAAAATTGCCTTTTTGTCAAGGGTTAACAACTGGTGGGGTCCGGCTGGTCAAACTGGTCCTTGCGGGCCGGATACGGAAATGTTTTACTGGATGGGCAAGAGCGAATTTCCGCCTGAAGATAGTAATCCGGCGACTGATGAAAATAATTGGTTGGAAATTTGGAATGATGTTTTCATGCAGTATAATAAACAGTTAATCGCCAATAGTTCAGAATCAATCGGCGATAAATTCGAATTTGTGCCGTTAGCTCAAAAAAATGTGGATACTGGTATGGGTTTGGAGCGCACGCTTGTAGTGCTAAACGGATATTCTGATGTTTTTCAAATAGATACTTTCTGGCCATTAATTCAAAAAATAGAATCAATTTCCGGACGCGAATATATTGAATCACCGGAAATAACCAAATCAATGCGTATTATCGCCGACCACATTCGCACGGCCACGATGATTATGGGTGATGATCGCGGAGTGGCGCCTTCTAATGTTGACCAAGGGTATATTGTCCGTCGCTTAATTCGGCGCGCGGTTCGCCACGGCCGTAATTTAGGATTAAAAGAAAATTTTTGTTCGCAGATAGCCGAAGAGGTAATTAAAATTTTTAAGGATGTTTATCCGGAAGTTAATCGCAATCGCGAATTTGTTTTAAACGAAATCGCCCAAGAAGAAAGTAAATTTAGGAACACGATTGAAAGCGGTTTGAAAGAATTAGAAAAATTATTGAATGGGTTTAGAATTGCTTTTGAGAAGACCGGTCAAAATGTTACAGAAATTTCTGGCAAAAAAGCATTTTTATTATTTGAAAGCTATGGTTTTCCTTTGGAAATGACGCAGGAATTGGCGGTTGAAAATGGGTTGAGCATTGATGTTAACGGTTTTGAAGAGGCCTATAAAAAACACCAAGAACTTTCTCGCGCTGGCGCGGAACAGAAATTTAAAGGTGGTTTGGCTGATAATTCGGAAATGTCCACCAAATATCACACTGCGACTCATCTTTTGCACGCGGTATTGCGTGAGGTATTGGGTAAGCACGTGGAGCAAAAGGGGAGTAATATCACCGCCGAACGTTTGCGGTTTGATTTTTCGCATCCGGAAAAATTAACGGATGAACAAAAGAAACGAGCAGAGGATTTGTTGAATTACGCAGTTGGGCATGATTATAATGTATCGTTTGCCGAAATGTCGGTTGATGAGGCCAAAGAAAAAGGCGCGATTGGATTGTTTGGAGATAAATACGAGGCAAAAGTAAAAGTATATTCCATTGGCGATCCTAATGAATTGGCGTCTGCGCATGAAAACTCCTTGACTTTCAGTCGGGAAATTTGTGGTGGTCCGCATGTGGAACATACTGGTAACCTTGGCAAATTTAAGATTATTAAAGAAGAAGCAGTTTCCGCTGGTGTGCGTCGCATCAAAGCAATTTTAGAGTAATTATGATAAAAAAATTTTATAATTATCTCTGGAAGACGAGATTTGCCCACTACGCTATTGTCGGTTTCAGTTCGGTAGTTATAGATTTGATATCATTATTTATTTTAAAACAGTTTCTTGGCGTGAAACCGGTTTTGGCAGTAGCAATAAATCAGGTTTTCATAATAATTTTTGTCTTTTGTCTTAATAAATTTTGGTCATTTCAGTCGCACCATGATACATCATCACAGGTAATTCGTTTTTCTATTTTGCTTGCTTATAATTATTTTTTTGCAGTCATCTGGATGTGGTTTTGGATCAGTATAATGGGGTTGCACGTTTACTATTTACAGTTTGATATCGGCTATTTATTGGCCAGAGTTGTTAGCATTATAATTGCCGTAAGTTGGAATTTCTTTTTATATAAGTTTTGGGTGTATCGTTTGCCAAAGAACATTGATTCTAATAATTTGGCTTAAATTAGCCAAATTTTGAAAAAATAATTAAGATTTTATCCACAGCTTTTTACCTCTTGACAATTTGCTAAAGTTAGCGTAAACTATTGCTTAGTTATATTCTCAGTAATAAATGGTCAAACAAGACACAATTGAGATCAAGGGAAAAATTGAAGAACTTTTGCCGGCCGGAACTTTTCGGGTTACCTTAGAAAGCGGTCAAAGCATTATTGCCCACTTAGCGGGCAAGATGCGACTTAACCGAATCCGCTTGGGAATCGGCGATCAAGTGAAGGTTCAGATGACTCCCTACGATTTGACCAAGGGACGGATAACCTTTAGGTTCTAGTAAGCAAATATTTCTTATAAAATTATAAATATCAACCGGTGCGGTGTAGCTCAATATTTTGAGCGTTGATATCGCGGCAGTGGTTGGTATTTTTTAAATCAAATTTTTTAACTTATTTTAAATTCACTGATCGCCCGCGTGCGAATAAGTGGTTAAAGAACAGTATCCTATGAAGGTGCAAGCATCGGTAAAAAAAATCTGTATGAATTGCAAGTCCGTGCGCCGCAAGGGCCGGGTTCACATTGTTTGTAAAAATCCTAAGCATAAACAGCGTCAAGGATAATTTGCGTTACTAAATTATTTATATTTGCCCGAATCGGGTTTAAAAATCGTAAGAAATCATATTTATGAGAATCGCAGGAACAAACATACCTAAAGAAAAAAAGATCGGCATTGCTTTGCGTTATATTTATGGCATTGGACCTAATTTGTCCGATAAAATATTAACTAAAGCTAAAGTTGACTGGAATATTCGCACCAAAGATTTAAATCAGGATCAGGAAGACCGTTTGCGTGCGATTGTGGAAAAAGAATACAAGACCGAAGGTGATTTGCGCCGCGAAGTGTCTTTCAACATTAAACGTCTAAAAGATATCAAATCTTATGTAGGCGTTAGACATATGCGCCATTTGCCTGTCCGCGGTCAGCGTACTAAAACCAATTCGCGCACTGTACGCGGTAATGTTCGTAAGACTGCAGTTTCCGGTAAGAAAATTGCCACAAAAACTTAAACCTTAAAGTACTAATGTATCAAAGCTAATTAGGTAATTATGACTGAATCAAATTTACCGGTGGTCGAGGAAGCAAAAGCTTCGACGTCGGCAACCGATACCGCTAAGACGGATAAATCGGATAAAAAGAAAGTGACAAAGAACAAAAAGAAAAAAGCCGTGCGCCAAGTGCCACGTGCTCATGCTTACATTCAAGCAACTTATAATAACACTATCATTACTTTAGCGGACCCAAATGGCAATGTTTTAGGTTGGGCTTCGTCTGGTAAAGTTGGTTTTAAAGGACCGAAGAAAGCCACACCATACGCTGCTTCACAGGTGGCCAAAGATGTTATTGATAAAATAGTTGATTATGGAGTTAAAGAAGTGACTGTTTTTGTTAAGGGAATTGGCGGAGGTCGTGAGGGCGCTATTCGTGCTCTCCATATCAATGGTTTGAATGTCGTTTCTATCAACGATGTCACACCGATTCCACATAACGGTTGTCGTCCGCCTAAACGCCGACGCGTTTAATCGCTCATCGGTTTGACCATTTTTAAGTAAAATACTCAAATTCAAATAAATATGGCACGAGATTTAAGACCAAAACATAAATTATGTCGCCAATATGGCGCTAAACTTTGTGATTCTCCCAAATGTCCGGTTACGCGCCGAAGTTATCCGCCTGGCCAACACGGTCAGAGCAAGAGACGTCCCAAGGTTTCTGAATTTGGCAAACAGTTAAAAGAAAAGCAAAAAGTTCGTAGAATTTATGGTTTATTAGAGCGTCAATTTTCAAATTATGTCGCTGAAGCTGCTAAAAAGACAGGTGATACTAGCATATTTTTAGTTCAATATTTAGAAGCGCGTTTAGATAATGTGGTGTTTCGTTTGGGCTTAGCTCCTTCGCGCGCAGCCGCTCGTCAACTTGTTAGCCACGGTCATATCACTGTCAATTTGAAAAAACTTGACATTCCGTCTTATCGCACTAAGGTTGGTGATGTGATTGGTGTCCATGCTAATTCAACCGGCAAAAAAGTGATTGAAAATGTTAAAGCTGGCTTAGCAAAAGTGGAACCACCGTCTTGGTTAAGTTTAGATGCAGTCGCTTTAACAGGCAAAGTTTTAAATACTCCCACCTTAGCGTTGGCCCCGTTTGACGCTAAAGTGATCATTGAGTTTTATTCACGTTAATAATCAAAATTTTTTTATAAATTTTGTCCTGAACTTGATTCAGGATCCAGAAAATTAATTTAGGAGTATACATAATTAATTGTAGAAACTTAATTTAATCGACATATGGAGAACTTTTTATTACCATCTAAGATAGAATTTCAACCAGGGAAAACAGCTCACACCGGTTCTTTGGTCATCAGCCCTTGCTATCATGGTTATGGCACAACTCTTGGCAACGCTTTGCGTCGCGTTTTGCTGTCGTCTTTACCTGGCGGCGCGGTTGAATCTTTTAAAGTAAAAGGTGTTTCACACGAATTTTCAGCAGTTCCAGGTGTGCAGGAAGATTTGGTGGAAATAATGCTGAATTTAAAGCAATTATCAGTTAGAGTTTTTTCGGATGAGTCCGTAAAATTAAATTTAAGTAAAAAAACTAAAGGCCCGGTAACTGCTGGTGATATTGCTAAAGATGCTGGTGTTGAAATTATCAACAAAGATTTGGTTATTTGTAATTTAACCGGTGATAAGCCGTTAGAAATTGAGATTGTTGTTGGTCGCGGTCGCGGTTACAAGCCGGTAGAAGAAAAAGATCACCAGAACAGCGAATTGGGTACAATTATGGCTGATTCTGTTTATTCTCCAATTAAGGATGTCGGTTATTCTGTTGAATACACCCGCGTTGGCGATGTTACCAACTACGAAAAACTTACTATGAATATTGAAACCGATGGTACCATTGCTCCAGAGGAAGCGATTGCGCAATCCACCCAAATTTTAATGGATCATTTTTCAACTATTTTAGCTAGTGTGAAGGATAGTATGAATACAGTGCCAGCTAAGAAAGTTGAAGAAGTCGAGTCGGGTGAGGTGGCAGTAGTTGAGAATGAAGAAGCTGATGAAGCTCCGAAAGAAAAAGCCAAGAAGAAAACAGCCAAGAAGAAAAAAGAATAATTTTAAGATTGTTTTATGCGACATCAGAAAAAGAATGCCACTCTAGACCGCAACAGCGCCAACCGCCGCTCTTTGTTTGCTAATTTAGCGGAGAGTTTAATTTTGCACGAAAAAATTCAAACTACTTCTGCCAAAGCTAAAGCATTGCGCCCGGTAGTTGAAAAGCTAATAAGCAAAGCGAAAGCGAATACATTAGCCGCTCGTCGTGAAATCATGAGAGTGGTTTATACTCAAGCAGCGGTTAAGAAGTTGATGGAGGTAATCGCGCCTCGCTATTCGGAGCGTGCTGGCGGTTTTACTCGAATTATTAAAACTGGTAACCGCAAAGGCGACAACGCGGAAAAATCGGTTATTGAATTAGTTTAATTGTTATATGTCACGCAGAAAAACTGTAATTTTAGATGCTACCAACCTTGCCCCGGGTAGATTGGCCACAAAAATAGCCACTCTTCTTATGGGTAAAGATCAACCGTCTTATTCACCTCATTTAGATTTAGGTTCTAAAGTGGTAGTTGAGAATGCGGGTCAGGTAGTTTTTTCAGGCAAAAAAATTGATCAAAAACTTTATCGCCACCACTCAAATCATCCGGGCGGTTTGAAGGAAATTCCGGCTAAAAAAGTTTTTAATGATGATCCGTCAGAAGTGATTAGATTGGCGGTTGTAAAAATGTTGCCAAAAAATAAATTGCGTGATGGTCGCTTGCGCCGATTGTCTTTTAAGAAGTAATTATTAGTTTTTTATGGTTAAGTTAACTAAATCAGAAAATGTAGTTAAAAGAAATAGCGTTGGACGCCGCAAACGCGCTTCCGCGCGTGTTCGACTTGATGTTGGTGAAGGTAATATCGTGGTAAACGGAATGCCTTATGACAAGTATTTTCCGTTTTTTGAACAACGCGATACAGTACTCGCGCCTTTGAAAGCGGTTGCGCGTGAAAAAAATTACAATATTTCAATTAAAGTAGTCGGTGGTGGCAAGAAGGGGCAAGCGGACGCTGTGCGCTTGGGGATAGCTCGCGCTTTATTGAAATGGGATGCGGAATTAAGAAAAACATTAAAAAGTTTGGGTTTCTTAACACGCGATTCTCGTATTAAAGAACGCAAGAAATTTGGTTTGAAAAAAGCTCGACGCGCCCCGCAGTGGTCCAAGCGTTAATCAAATCTTATCACAACCCGTCATTATGGCGGGTTGTTTTTTTATCATTTTTAAGGTAATATATTGGTAGTATGTCTTATACGGTAGCCCAAAATACCTATTTTTTAACGCTTGCTTCCATCGCGCAAAAAGCGGTGTCTTTTGTTTATTTTACTGTAATTGCTCGCTTAATTGGCGTTGAAAACACTGGCGTCTATTTTTTCGCGATTGCTTTTACTACTATTTTCACGGTAGTGGCTGATTTTGGTCTGGGACCGGTTTTAACTCGCGAAGCTGCTCGTTATCCGGATCGGGCTGAGCGTTATTTGAACACTGTTTTCACAATCAAGTTGTTTTTTGGACTCGGATCATATGTCGCAGTTGTGGTTTTGGTTAATTTATTGTCTTACCCAGATTTTACCAAGACCCTGATTTATTTATCTGGTATTACAATGTTTTTTGACAATTTACATTCCGCTTTTTATAGTTTTTTGCGGGCGCGTAAGAATTTAACTTTTGAAGCGACTGGAATAGTGGGGTCACAACTTATCACTTTAATCATTGGTTCATTGGCGTTATACTTCAAACTACCACTGTATTGGTTGATTCTAGCTTATACAATCCCGTCTGGTCTAAACGTAATTTACTCCGGTTTATGCGCGCATTTTACGTATAAATTAAGTTACCGATTAATTTTAGATCGACCAATTGTAAAATTATTTCTGGCATTGGCAGTGCCGTTTGCTTTAGCCGGTATTGTTAGTCGTTTTTACGCTTATAGCGATTCGCTTTTAATGTCTAAGTTGTTGACAGAAAAAGAATTAGGTTATTGGAGTGTGCCTTATAAAATAACTTTTGCATTTCAATTTATTCCCTCGGCTCTTGTGGCTGGCGTTTATCCAGCAATGAGTGAATTATTTGTCAAAGATCCTAAGCGCTTGGCAGAATTATTTTTGCGATCTTGGCGCTATCTATTAACAATAATTTTGCCACTTTCTTTTGGCTTGGTAGCCGTAGCATCTCCTGTAATAATAAAATTATATCGACCGGACTATTTGCCGTCCGTGCCGGTTTTAAGGACTTTGATGATTAGTTTGATTTTTACTTTTTTGAGTATGCTTATTGGCGCGACTCTAAACGCCACTAATCAGCAGAAACGACAAACTGGCCTGCTTACCATGGCTTTGGTAATAAACTTAATAATGAATATTTTTCTTTTGCCACGATATGGTATTATGGGTGCGGCCGTGGCGGCAGTTGTGAGTAATATTATTTTATGTTCAGTCGGTTTGTATTTAGTTATTAAATATTTATCTTTGCCTTTAGGTCGCTTGGCGCGATCGGCTTGGTCGGTTTTATACCCGGCCGTATTAATGGCTGTGGCGGTGTACTATTTACTTGATTTGTTAGGAGTTTACTTGGCGATTCCGTTTGGGTTTTTGTTATACACTGGTTTGTTATTTTTGAATGGCAATTTAAATAAAGATATTTTGGGTATGTTGCGCTTGAAAACAAAAGTAGTTAATTAATATGAAAAAGATTTTAATTTTGACTTCTGATTATCCACCTCAAATTGGAGGTATTGCTTCCTATATTTATAATTTTGCCGCCCATTGGCCGGGGGAAGTGGCAATTTACGCGCCCCGAGTAGCGGGCGACAAGCAGTTTGATGACCAAAATTCTTGGAAAGTATATCGTCGTAAACAATCATGGTGGTTGTGGCCACGTTGGTTGCGGGCTCTTTTTCAGGTTTGGCGCATCGTGCGTCAGGATCGGCCGGATGAGATTCAATTACACCAAGTGTTACCGCTTGGCTATGTTGGTTGGTTTGTAAAAAAAATAGCAAAAATTCCATTTGTGGTGGTTTTGCATGGGACTGATTTGGAATTGGCCTGGCAGAAAAAACTCAAAAGAAAATGGTTGTCGTTTGTTTTGAAAACGGCTGATAAAATTGTGGTAAATAGTAAGTTTTTAAAAAATAAATTAGAACAGCGTTTGGAAAAATTGCCGCCCGTGGTGGTATTTTATCCTTGTCCGGGTGATCAGTTTTTTAAAAAAGTTGCCCCAGCGGAAATAGAAGCTGAGCGTCGCCGTTTAGCGATTGTCGGCAAGCAAGTAATTTTAAGCGTGGCGCGTTTTACTGAAGGTAAGGGTTTTCCACATTTGTTGCATTTATTGCCGGAAATTTTAAAAGATATTCCAAATTTGGTATGGCTCATTATTGGCGCCGGACCGAAAGAAAAATTAATTCGTGAAATGGTGGAAAAAAATTCATTACAAAATGTTGTTCGTTTTTTGGGTCCAATAGCGTATAATGATTTACCGCGCTATTATCAATTGGCGGATGCGTTTGTGCTTTTGACTCACAAAGATGATTCCAGTGAAGAAGGGTGGGGGACAGTATTTTTGGAAGCATCTGCTTCTGGTTTGCCGGTTGTGGCTGGGCGCGTGGGCGGTGTAGAAGAAACAGTAAAGGATTTGCAAACCGGAATTTTGGTAGATGTTTATCAACCTCAGGCAGTAGTTCGGACGATAATTGATTTGTTAAGCCAATTAAGTTATGCCAAAAATTTAGGAGACCACGGCCGGATGTGGGTGGAGCAGGAATTAAGCTGGGATAAACAAATAAACAAATTAATTGATTAATAATTTTTATGCCTGACAAATATACAGCCGTGTGGGTTTCACATTCGTCTTCTAGTGATTTTTTGCGTTGTCCACAATTATATTATTATCAAAATGTTTATAAAGACCCAAAGACCAATCACAAAATAAAAGTGATGGCACCGGCCTTAGCCTTGGGATCGGCCGTGCATGAAGTTTTGGAAAGTATTTCCGTTTTGCCAAAAGACCAAAGGTTTGAGGTGTCGCTCTTGGATAAATTTCATGATTTGTGGCCAAAATTTTCCGGTAAAAAAGGTGGATTTTGGGACGAGCCCACGGAAAATAAATATCGCGCCCGTGGAGAAGAAATGTTACGTCGCGCCTATAATCATCCTGGCATTTTAAAAAATCCGGCTGTGAAAATTCAAGAAGATTTGCCCCACTATTGGCTTTCTGAAGAAGAGGGAATAATTTTATGCGGTAAAATTGATTGGTTGGAATATTTGCCGGATACTGATAGTGTTCATATTGTTGATTTTAAAACCGGCAAGCACGAAGAAGATGAAAGCTCACTGCAATTGCCGATTTATAATTTACTGGTTACCAATTGTCAGAAGCGCCAAGTTACCAAAGCTAGTTATTGGTATTTGGAAACAAATGATGAATTAACAGAAAAACCATTGCCTGATTTGGAAGAGTCCAAAAAGCGCGTTTTGGATGTGGCTTTGCAGATGAAAATGGCCCGCCAAATTAACCGTTTTAAGTGTCCAGAAGGGGAGTCATGTCGCTACTGCAAGCCCCTTTTAGCTGTTTTAGAGGGCCAAGGTGAGGCGATTGGCTTGGATGAGTATGGAAGAACCGATTTATACATCTTACCCCCTAAGGGGCCAAATATGGAGAGTGTCATTTTGTAGTTCTTAGCCATTAGTTATATGTCATTGTGTTCTAATCTATTAAATTAAATATATGAATTGGATTTTTTTAGCACTCGTCACTGCAGTTTTTTATGGAGCGTATAATGTATTTATAAAAATATCGTCAGGTCATATCAACCAAATAGTTGGTGCGGTTATTCTTCAAATTGTGGCAGCTTTATTGGGGGGGGGTAATTCTTATTATTTTGAAGATGACGGGAGGAAGTTCCTTAGTTATTTCTCAAAAAGGAGTTTGGTTTGCATTTCTGGCAGGTATTTTTGTTGGGTTAGCTGAGATAGCATCATTTTTTGTTTTTTCAAAAGGAGTTCCTGTTTCGGTAGGTATTCCAATAATAATAGGCGGTTCGGTTTTGGTTGGAGCTGTTCTCGGTCTGATTTTTTTAAAAGAAACGCTAAATTTAGTTCATATTTTAGCGATAGCGCTAATAGTTGTTGGAGTCGTAATGTTATCTACCAAATAAGGTCGGGCACAACAGCATAGTGTGTAGGTGATTCAGATTTTTAAATTATGCAAAAACTAATTTCAGTAATTATTCCCGTGTACAATCACGCTCATACTTTGAAAAAAAGTTTGGATAGTTTGGTTTGCCAAACCTATAAAAATTTGGAAGTGATTATTGTTAATGATGGCAGTACGGATAATTTTGGAGAAGAGATAAATAAAATTTTGAGCAATTGTCATTCCCGCGTAGGCGGGAATCCAGACACACAGCCACTGGATCCCCGTTTTTCCGCTTACGGCGGTTCTGCCTTGGGCATGACACAGGATGACAAAGTGATATTTGATTTTGGCGATGTGCCGATTAAAATTATTAACCAAACTAACCAAGGCGCGCCAGTCGCGCGCAATCGTGGGTTTAAAGAGGCGCATGGCGAGTATGTAATATTTTGGGACGCGGACACTATTGCCAAACCGGAAATGCTCGCAAAAATGGCGCAAGTTTTAGAAAATTCAGCCACCTGTCATTGCGAGGAGTGTAGCGACGCGGCAATCCCCGGTCATAATACCCACCCTAGTTACGTATATTGTGATTACAAATTCGGTTGGAAAAAAATGAAAAGCCGCGCGTTTGATGTTGTGTCATTAAAAAATAATAATTATATCGATACGACGTCGCTTGTGCGCTCTAAGGATTTTTGTGGTTTTGATGAGTCGCTAAAAAGATTTCAAGATTGGGATCTGTGGCTGACAATGTTGGAAAATAAAAAAACTGGCATATATTTGCCAGAGTATTTGTATACAAAAATTATTCATGGTCGCAAAGGATACAGTCAGTGGTTGCCGTCGTTTATGTATAAACTACCTTGGCGAACAAAAAAAGTAAAACAATACGAAGTGGCGCGGGAAATTATTTTGAAAAAACATAATATATGGACTTAGTTAAATTATACAATCGCCAAGTGTCCTTGCCGGAATGGTTGGAAAAAATGAACCATCCCTTAGCGTCAAAAATTCGTACTGAAGATAATGATAAAAGGCCGAGAATGGGGATATTGAACAAAATTATTGGTTTGCCTTATGATAAACCGGTTCGCATGAGCGCGAGAGAAATTGCCAACAATACTTTTGAGTTTCAAAAATTTCTAGAAGAGCATGGGAGTGAGCTGTGCGCTTTAAGACTGGTTCCAAAAGAAGAGGGGCTACCCAAGTTTAGAAATCGTGGTTTTACAGTTGCCAATTCAGTGCCGTGGTTTTTTGAGCAAAAAATTGATCCCAATAAATATATTGCGGAAATAGTGCCTCATTCTGAAAGCCCTATTTGGTCAACAATTTTTGTGGTAAATGCGCACGGTATTTTTGGGGAAATTATTAAAGGCGGACACAATCTTTTGACACAGGGTTTTTATGATGAAGTAAAACCAATTACTTTTTCATATGACTGGAACGATTGGAAATTGAGTGAAGAAAACGCCGAAGCTGTTACAGAATTAGTTAATATTGCTAAATATTTATTTGTTAAGGATTTGGGAAAACAACAAGAATTAACAAAAGAATTGAACGTTAATTTGTTTAATAATTATCTTGGAGGATATTTTGAAACTGTTAGCCATGATGATACTGGATTGTGGTTTATTGACTATAACCGCATTTTAGGTGATTTGTATTCTAATTATATTTGTGAAGCCCATAAGGTCAGCGTACAAAGTGATAATAAAATATTAATTGGCCAAAGCGGTAGTGGTGGAAGCGCAATTGGGAAAGTTGTTATAATTAGTCCCAATCAAATTACTGGCACTGTAATTCAAGCGGGAGATGTGTTGGTATGCAATATGACCAGCCCGGATTATTTACCACTGATGCAAAAAGCAGTGGCGGTCATTACTGATTTAGGCGGAATATTGTCGCATGCCGCGATTGTTTGTCGGGAATTAAAAAAGCCGGCAGTAGTCGGCACAAAAAACGCCACCCAAGTTTTAAAGGATGGCGATTTGGTAGAAGTTGATGGGGATAATGGAACGGTGAGAATTATCTAAGAGATTGCTTCTCCGCCTCGGGCGGATCGCAATGACAAATTATTGCTATTAATAATATTATCCCCAATACATGAAACAGGGCTGGGGAAGTAAGGTTTATCACCATTAAGGCCGTAAGCATTGAAATTGCAAATGACTTTTTTTGTATTTTAGCAAAAATATTTCCTATAAATAATCCCCAGATCAATAGTCCGATGAATCCCATTTCCGCCCAAATTTCTAAATAGCCCCAATCAAAATGCGGGGTCGTTATTTCTTGTTTAAAGACCGGACTATAAACTGTCACCATATCACCCAAACCAGTGCCAAAAATGGGTGTGGATTTAATTTTTTCTATAATTTTTGGAAATAACAACATCCGACTCAAAGAGCTATCTTCAATTTGGGGGGTGGCAATGCTTTGCAAACGTAAACCCAGAAGTTCCCAGCCAAAACTTTTGCCACCGCTGGCGCTATAATGAAATACGGTCAAAGCGCTCATGAAAATAACAAACGCAATCGCCATTGTTTTTAACCAAATTTTTAAATTATGTTTTCGTAGAAGTGTTAGTGATCCGACTACTAACGCCAAAAAATAAATGCGCGTGAGATTGAAAGGTAAAATAATTAAGAGTGGAGTCGCTAACCACCAAAAACTTTTTTGTTTAGTGATAATTTTGTAAAGTGTCAAAAGCAAAATTGGCACTAAAAGCAGGTGTTCGTTTAAAGTAAGGCGGAAATAATGGAAGGGGAGGGTGGTAATTTTACCGCCGGCAACATCACGAAACCAATGGTAAAAATAATCTTGCAAAACCATGAGGCCGGAAGAATAGCCGATGAAAGTGATGATTATTATCAAAAAATTACCGACAATCGTGGCCACCAATAAATTAAAAGCAGTTTTTTTAAATTTTTCATCTGCCCAAAGTTTTTTGAGTGGAAAATAATAAAATAAGAAACAGTAGGGGATAAGGTCGGATATAATGTTGCCAAAATTATGTTTATTCACAAAACCAATAATGGTTGAAAATATGGCGATTACAAATAAAAGCAAGATTGAAGATTGAAGATTGAAGATTTGAAACTGTGTTTTATAATTGTTAATCTTTAATTTTAAATCTTTAATATTTTGTAATAAAAATATTAAAATTGATGTTATGAGTAGAGATGTTCTTAGTGATACGCCATTTATTGAAAAGTACCCCCCACCACCACCTAAAATAATTTCACACGCAATTAAATACCACCCCACCAGATTTTTTTTATTAAGATAGTAAGCGACAATTGCCAAGTATAATAGAGCGACGAACTGATTTAGCCAATGTTCTGGGAAAAGCGGCGTTTGCGGGCTAAACCAAAAAGAAAACAGGCGGATAGCGCCGAAGATAACTAGAAAAAAAATAAATTGTCTACGATTAAATTGGGGCACAAATAAAATTACGATCCAAATTTTTTAATAAAATCAGCTTTAGTCATAACTAATCTTCGGATTTCCGGTTCCTTGCCTTCGTTTAAAAAGTTTTCAAGCGAGCGCCTGTTATATTTTAAAGCGATTTTTTTAACATCGCCGGCTGAATCTTCCGTCACATCTTCTAATTGGATGTCATTTCCAAAAAATGCTCTTATTTTATCATCAAAGCCGGGTCCCAGTAGCCATGAGGTCATCTTAATTTGTTCTACATTTTCTAAAGAGCTGCCTTTTTTTGATAATTCTTTAGCGATAATTCCGAAACCTTCCATAATTTTTTTTATAATAGTTTCCGATCCTTTAAGTGTGGTCGGGGAGATGTTAATTTCAATTGTATTGGAATTTAAATTAAAATTAAAAAAAACCACTTCGTTCACTGTTACTGATTGTGTTTCTACACCATCTAAGATTTTATCCACTGGTTTGTTGGAAGATTTTCTGGTGATTTGCGCTTCTTTAATCAGGAGTTCGCCAATAACTGATCCGGCGATATTTTCCGCGAATCTCTCTTCAGTAAAATTACCGTTTTCACATTCAGAAAGCATTTTTTCCAACAGTCGTCTCCATTCTTCCGCATGACTTAGTTGAGAGTCGGCGATGCCAGTGGCGTTTTGAAAAGCATAAATTGTTTCCATCCGTTCGCGTACTATCTTTTTTTCGTCCTCACTACTTTTTGACGTGATGATATTTTGATATAGAGTGAAGTTTCCCGCCAACCGTTTAAATATTTCATTTGCTAAAATGGTTTCAATTCTGCCACGTTGTTCTTTGTCGTTCATATTTATATTAATTTAATAATATCCTTATGCCCGTTTTTAAAAGCGATTCCGGTCATTGGTTTTTTGCCTTCTGGTTGAAGTTCTAAAATTTCAATAGCGTTTTTGCCACAGCCGACTAATAGCTGATTTTTGTCAGCAATAATTTGTCCGGGTACGCCGTTGGAGTTAGTAGGAGCAATTTTAAGAAGTTTTAGGCGGATACCTTCGGCAGTTGTCCAAATTCCGGGCCAGGGCGTAAGTCCGCGATATAAATTATAGATTTCTTGGGCTGATTTTTTCCAATCAACTTGACCATCGGCGCGCGTAAATATTTTACAAAAAGTGGCCACGTTGTCATTTTGCACTTGCGGTTTTGTCTTATTTTTTAAATATTTTTTTAATGTTTCAACTAAGAGTGGTTTAGAAATTTCTAACAGCTTATTATGTAAAACTTCAAAAGTATCATCTGGGTCAATGTTGACTTCTTGTTGCGCTAAAATATCACCATGATCCATTTTGGCATCCATTAACATTATGGATACACCAGTTTTGGTTTCGCCGTTAATTATCGCCGATTGGATGGGGGAGGCACCGCGATATTTTGGTAATAACGATGGATGAACGTTTATTGAGCCCAATTCTGGTGCTTCTAAAACCTCTTTTGGTATTATAAGGCCATATTGGCAGACAATGTTTAATTTTAGATTTATGATTTCAGATTGCAGATTTGTGAGTGATGTTTTTGAACTCGGCTGTTTGATTGGAAAATTATATTTTTCAGCGACTAATTTTACCGGCGATTTTTCAATTTCTTGTTTTCTACCGACCGGCCGGTCCGGTTGCGTGACAACCATTTGAATATCAAAACTATCACTATCAATTAGTGATTGTAAAATTTCCGAGGCGAATTGTTCCGTGCCAAAAAAGACAGTTGTTGTTTTCATTTTAAATTTTAGATCGTGTCCGTCTTTTTATCAATCTCTTGCAGGTTGCGGGCTTTATCTATAAATAATATACCGTTTAAATGGTCTACCTCATGCTGGATAATCCGGCAGAAAAAATTTTTAGCCTTAAACTGAATCGGCTTACCATTTTCGTCTAGCGCCGTTACGTTTATTTCCACATAACGTTTAACTTCACCATAAATTCCCGGTACTGACAAACACCCTTCCGTATCCCAAGATGTTTTTAGAGTTGTTTTTTTCCAAACTGGGTTAACTAAAACCAAGTCGCGTTTTTTATTTGGTGTAAAATTTTTAGCAATAACACATAGTTGAATTGAATTGCCCACTTGAGGCGAAGCAATGCCAACGCCGTCTTCAACATACATGGTTTCGGTTAAATCAACAATAAATTTTTTCATTTTTGGAGTTGCTAAATCAGCTGGAGTAAGTTTGTTTCCAACTCGGCGTAAAATTTTATTTGGTTCGGTAATTATAGTTAGATCCATAATATTTTAGGTTTAAAGGATCCCTCCCGCTAGAGGCGGGCAGGCTTCTCGCTCGGGATGACAGTGTGTATTATACCAATAAACCAATTAACTAATCAACTAATTAACTAATAAACATATTAAGTAGTAAACTATTAAACCAATCAACCAATCGTCAACAACGTATTAGGGTTGGGGTCAAATTTGCAGTCAGCTGGCATTATTTCGGCCAATTTTTTGGTTAGTTCTTTATAGCGTTCCAATGGTAGTTTGACAATCAACGTTTGCCAAAATTTTTTGTTTTGCCAATAAGGCGTCATTTCCAATGGGCCAAATATTATAACTCTTTTATCAATGCTTGTCAATTTATTAGCTTGGGCTATCATTTTTTCGGCTTGAGCTGACGTGGCCGCGGTGGTATTCCCACTCCAATAAATTCTTACTAAATAATAAAAAGGCGGATATTGCAAATCATGACGGTTTTTAAGTTCAGTTTCATAAAATTCCGTCGGATTATTTAATGCTTTAAATACTGCGTTTTCCGGATGGCTGGTTTGAATTACCAGTTTGGCTTCTATTGGCAAATCAAATTCCGCGTTTCGAATTAATTGAAATAAATTTTCGGTCATTTTAAATTCAGGTACAAATAGTGTTAAATCCGCGTCCACAATTGCCAAAAGTCCCAAGCGTGACCAGTTAATTCTGTTCCAAGCCAGTTGTGTGCCAACAATTATTTTACTGGTCGCGTCGTCGCTTAATTTAGTATAATCCGCGGTGTCGGCATCTAAGCGCACAATCGGTCGGTCCTTAAACATTGTTCGCAGTTTATTTTCTACCAATTCGGTACCGGCGCCATACATTACCATATTTACCCCCTGACATTGCGGACAGTGAGCGGATTGGGGAAATGTGGTTTTGCAAAAATGGCAGTGCAGTTTTTGACTATCAGCGTGAAAAATTAACCCGCGCCCGCACACTTTGCATTTAGCGACATAGCCACAATCTCGGCAACCGACATAATTTGATTGTCCGCGCCGATTAATATAAAAAAACCAATCACCTTGCGCTTGTTTGGCAATATTAACAAGTGGTTGGCTTAAGACATCATAATTACCACCACGCCTTTCATCTTTCAAATCAACAATTACAGTTTCGGGTCGGGCAGTTAATCGCCATTCGCCTTGGCGTTGGTAAATTTTTTTTTCAGCGAAATAATGTGAATCCACGCTTGGGGTGTGTGAAAGCAAATAAACTTTTGCGCTCATCGCTTTGGCTAAAATAAAAGCGGCATCGCGAGTATGGAAGCGGGGAGCCATATCCCAGCTTTTATAATTAGGGTTGCCTTCATCGTCTAATACAATCGCATCCAAATTATTCCAAGGTAAAAATAAAGCGGCACGCGTGCCGATCACAATCTTTTTTTCCTGATGGTAAACTTGCCACCAAACTTCAAATTGTTTTTTTTCAGTTAGCTCACTGTTTACGATAATCACCTGGTCTTCACCCAAAAGTTTCGCCCAGTGGGCGAGTTGGTTAAGCTCCGGCACTAAAATTAATTTTATGCCCGGAGTTTTAATAAAATCCTCTGCCCACCGCGCTCTTTGAGTTTGGTCGTGGTAAAGAACAAGTTCCGGTTTAAGTGAATGTTGGGCAAGCGCGCTTGGTGTTGGTGGTTTTATCTCTAATTTAGTTAATTTTCTTTTTTGAAGAGGTGGTAAATTGGTTTTTATTAAAAAACTAAGCGGAGTTTTGTATAACTCCGCTAATTCTGTCAAAAAATTAATTTGTTTTGCCGATAAAACAGGAACCTCAAAAACGAGTTTTGAAATTGATTTTAAATTTTTAATCTTAGAATCTTCTTTTTTAATTGCCGTTATCAATCCAAAAATTTCTGTCTTTTGAAATGGTATATATGTCAATTGACCGACCGCGACTGTATTTTCCATTTCTTTCGGTACCAAATAATCAAATTTAATTAAATTAGCCGGCAAACGTCGTACCGGTACTATTTCCGCAATTAGCATAAGCTTGTTTTTTTGCTTTTTTTATAGTTGGAAGTTGGCAGTCAAATAGCCAACTCCAAATGGACCTTCGTAAGAGTATTCTTTATAAGTGTATTTAAAGTCGCGCAAAATTCCAAGTAGAATTAAAAACGAGCGTAACCCACATTGGGCTGCTTGCTCCACAAAATCTTCTTCCAGTTGTAAAAATCCAGCAATGTTATTAGTGGAAAGCAATTCTCTAATCGTATCGTCAAATTTTTGACCAACTGGGCTATAGCCGGCTGGAGCGTCCGAAGTAAGCGCGTGCGACAGGTCGCCAGATGCAATCACTGCCACGCGTTTGTTGGTGTTCATTATCAATTCTTTTAACATATAGCCAAAGTCAAAGTGAGTTTTCCAATCCAAATCCGTAAAACTAATTGGCATAAGCGCGATATCAGTAATATGTTTGGTGAGGTAATACAGTGGCACAGTGGCGCCGTGGTCTAAGCGTGGCTCGCTAATCATACTGGTTTTGATTTTTTTCTCTAAACTCATTTCACGCAATTGCGACGGCATGTCCATTTCGCCTTTAAATTTCAGTTTTGTAGCTAAGTCACCGAATTGCCGTAAATCAGTTTCATATTCCGGACAAACATTTAAGGCAAAGGAATCGGAAAAATTATGCGCATGCGGAGAAATTACAATAATTATATTTGGTTTTGCTAAATACAAATCTTCCTCCAAACTTTCCATGGCAGTTTTAGTTTTTTGGATTTTTCCCAAGGCCTCTTTTTTCCCGATGGTCGGAATTAAAAGTGGGGGATGGGGGGTGATAGCGGCAAAGACGAGCATATAGTTGTTGATTGGTTGATTAGTTAATTTGTTAATTAGGGCGAGCAATTACTTTTTAACAATCGTCCCAATTAACTATTCAACAAATCAACTATTTAACTTTACTCAACGCCGCTCTCGTCTGCGGTCCGACGATACCCACCGGAGAAATTTTATTGGCTTTCTGGAATTTTTTAACAGCCTCTACTGTCAAAGTCGCGTACTTGCCGGTAGCAGTCGGATAGGTAAAATATCCTAATTTTTTTAAAACCAACTGCAGTTGGCGCACATCTTCATTATTATCGCCATTTTTTAAATCTTTAGAGAATTTGTAAGTACCAACCAGAATTGATTTGGCCACTGATGCGCTGGTACCGCTACTATTAGTATCGGTCAATTTAGTGTTATTGTCAACTGCCCAACTGGCAATTGCTCCGGCTTCTTTAAAACGGTTTTTATAATCCGCCTCCCCCAAGGTAATAACCAGATATTGCTTTTGGTCGGTTTTGGATTCAATTAGCATTAGTAAATTTGAGCCAGATTCGTCAATGTAGCCGGTTTTGCTGGCTAAGATATGGTAATTTTTATTTTCCACGCGCATTAAATTATTGATGTTGTTTATGGTTTTGTTAACGACAGTACCATCTTTTTTAATTTTATTAACCGTGTAAGATGGTGTTCCCATTGCTTTTTTTATTGTCTCATTAGTTAGTATTTTTAGTGATATGGTTAATAATTCGCGAGCGGTGGATACGTTTTTAGGGCTAAGGCCGGTTAAATCGGCCACGGCCGTGTGTTTAGTTTGCCATTGTCCTAAACGTTGATTGATTTTTTCCACCAAGCTGAATTCGTTTTGGTTAACAGCGGTGGCCAGCATATTGGTGGTAAAGTTTGAGGAAATCACCAGAGAAGAATATATAATGTCGCGGTTGTTTAACTTATTGCCAGTTTCTAGTTTGAGGAAGTTGCCAACGGGTCCATGTTTATCACTGTCGTAAGTTGTTAGATTATCTAAGTTTAAATTACGATTTAAAACTTCATAGTTGGTCAAAATTTTTGTGAGCGAAGCAATTGGTCGCTCGGTGTCAGCATTTTTACCGGCGATAATATGTCCGCTAGGATACTCAGCTACCAGATACACTGGTTGTTTGGCGTGAAATAAATCTTCCACTGGCGCGTCTGGATCATAAAGTCCGGCGCGGGCGTCCTGGACAGCCAAAAGTGAGCTACTGAAATATAAGGGTTCGCCATCGGGAATAATTGCCAGGGTGATGTCAGACACCGCCACTACATTTTGACGTTTATATCCCAAAGCGTCAAAAGTATCATCGCCGTTAATTTTTCTTTTTTTACCATCAGCCACAGCGTAGATTGGTCCGCCTGAATTTGATTGCAAAAGTGTACCATCTTGGAAACTAACGGCATTATCGTACGAAATTGTCATCTTTTTCAAATCCGCGGTGGTTTTTTTCTCAATTGGCAAATTTTTAAAATTTAAGGTGATAATACTTTTATCGGTCA
>Ga0156808_106_pt2 | contig 22625 bp, 23 predicted proteins | sample RifOxyD2_FD_112109 | JGI IMG/M metagenome (GOLD analysis project Ga0156808, IMG submission 112109) | Candidatus Magasanikbacteria bacterium RIFOXYD2_FULL_41_14
AACTTCCTCTTTGGAAATTTGTTTGGTGGTTTTGGTGAAAAGTTGAGATTGACGCATAGTGTGTTTGATTAGTTTATTTGTTTATTAGTTGATTAGTGCGATTTTTATTGTGAGTTATAATTTTTTTATGAAAATAAAATATTTTTTAGCAAGTTGATATGCAATAATAATTATTAGTAAAGTGGCAATCACTATCGGAGTAAAATTTATTATGCTGATAGAAAATAACATTATTAAAAAACTCAATACGCTCGTCGGCGCAGCATTCTTCATTAGGGCCATGTCAAGAATTGCAATGATGAAACTAAAAATTTCAAGCGTCAAGAGGATACTCATTAATTTTATTAACCAATCTCTTAAAAAACTTTCACATACTTCAATGAAAATAAAAATTAAAATAGAGCATGCAATAGTTATACCAAAATTCAATATTGTATTATTTAAAATAAGAGTATCTGGCCCGCTGAGTCCATATAGTGATGTTAAGAGTGTTGGAAAAAATAAAACTAGTACCAACACAAGTTCAAGTTTTTTCTTTAATTTAGTTAATTGCTTTTGATCTATTTCAGACATGCGTTTTATATTAATTTTGTTGTTTAAAATCGGTCGGTTCGTACTAATAAACTAATAAACCAATCAACTATTAAACTGCGTTACTAAAAATTAAAGTTGTTTTTTATAAGAACATTATCCACAAAATCATTGCGAGTGCCAACCCCACCCGATACCACCCAAACACACTAAAATTATGCTTAGTAATATACCGCAAAAGCCATTTTATCGCAACTAGGGCTGTTAAAAATGCGGTGATAAACCCTACGGCCATTATCCCCCACTCACTACCGCTAAAATTAAATCCACTTTTTAATAAATCCAGTCCAGTGGCCGCGGCCATGGTCGGAACAGCTAACAAAAAAGAAAATTCTATAATTAACGGCCGTGATAATCCTAAAGCGAGCCCACCGATAATTGTCGCCGCACTGCGAGATATACCAGGAATTACCGCAATCGATTGAAATAAACCAATATAAATTGCTTGGCGGTAAGTGATGTTTGCAAAGTCGTTCGTTGTCATTCCGACCGCAGCGGAGGAATCCCTTAAAGCTTGATTTTCAACATTAGTATATTCTTTCACATACCATTTTTCAAACAAAATAATCACCACACCACCGACAAACAATGCCCCCAACACCACCAAATTATTCCCCAACAAATAATGCTTAACAATTTTATAAAGCGCCAGCCCAATCACCGCCGTCGGCAAAAACGCCACCAACAATTTCGGCCAAACATTTTTAACATCCCAAATTTTTTTCCAATATAAAACTACAACCGCAAGAATTGCGCCCGATTGAATCGCGATCTCAAAACTTTTCCAAAATTCCGTCGGTGGCAATCCCAAAATTCCTTGCGCTAAAATCAAATGTCCGGTACTGGAAATTGGTAAAAATTCAGTAATTCCTTCAACAATACCCAAAATTAAGGCGTATAACATATAATATGAGTGAATATATTTTATCACACTCAAATAATATTAGCAATTTACTACTATTAGCAGAAAAGAAAGATGGCAAGTACTATAAAAAATGCTTTGCCAGAGCTTGAAGCAATGTCTATTAGGTGAATACCATGAAGGATTTTTGAAAAAAAGAATAAAGAATAGAATTCCATTGCGTGTTATTTTGCGTGATTCTGCTACTGCTAGAGATCGCCAACGTTTAGGAATACAACAACTTCGCGAAGTTAAATTAGTTTCAAATAAATACGAGTTCCATGGTTTGATTTATGTTTGGAAAAATAAAATAGCCATGTTTTCTTTAGTTAATGATTTTGTTGCAGTGGTAACTGAAAGCAAAGAATTGGCTGATATTGAAAGAGCCAAATTTAATAATCTTTGGGACTTGCTATAGTTTCTCTAATATTTATTGGCCGTCCCGCCCCCATTACTAAAGTTCGAACCAAAAAATTCGCTATAATAAGCGAATTTTTAGAGTTTTTTAACTTTGGCTCCCGGGGTCGGATTCGAACCGACGACCAATTGGTTACACTTATCCATCGCTTTCGCGAAGGGGTGGACTATATCATTCTGCCTTTTTAGGTAGATGAGGCGCTTCCCACCCCGACTAAGTCGGGACAGTACTCTCTTGCGAGATAGTCTCTACACCTTCCATTTTGCTGGATTCCCGCTTTCGCGGGAATGACAAGTAAAATAGCTTGGCTCGGGATTACCATTCGCCAAAAGGCGGAAAGGATTCCCCGAATTCACCTCATTTTTCAATTCGCCTTACGGCGAAAAGCTGCGTTTTTTAATCGTGTTCACAGCCAACTGCGCTACCGCTGCGCTACCCGGGAATAAATTGTTTGAAAGAACAAACTACGAAACATATTATAAACCACCTATCCCCTATTGTCAATACTTACTTTTTTTAATTTCGTATAAACATGCTATAATAAATTCTAGCCGCAATCTACTTGTATTGTTGTATTTTAGAGAAAACAAAAATATATGGTAATAGACATTGAATTAACTTTAAATAAATTTGGGTTTGGAAAAATTTCAGAAAATAAGTTTCAATTTCTGTGTTTTAGGTTCTCTAAATGGAAAATTCCTAATAAATATTCAATTTCATTCGAAATAAACTGGAGAAAAAAGGTTTGATTAAGCGCAATTAAAAAATTGTGATACAATGTAACAGTATGCGCAACAACTTTTCTGAAGCCGGACGACATTTTAGAATTAACATTTTCATTGTAATATTGTTAATGGTAATTGAGTGGTATGTTATCACTCATTTTTTTAGTAATGTGAACTGCGAAGTCACTGCCGATTATTTTCAGCCAGCAGAAACTAAATGCGTGGAGTCAACCAGTTCAACTACTATTATAAAGGAAGTTGTGCCAACACCCGCGCCAAGCGTGTCAAATGATGTGGTAAATTTGCAAATACCCTATATTAATGAAGCTCCGGAAAATCAGTGGGTTGGGTCTTGGAAAAACGCTTGTGAAGAAGCGGTGATCACTATGATGGAACAGTATTACACCAAAAAAACCACCCTGACTATCGCCGAGGGTGAGAGATTTATGCAAATATTATTTGACGCGCAGAAGAGCGCCTATGGGTCTGATGCCAATTCCGACACCATCCGAACACTTTTTTTGATTGATAATTATTCTTCTTTCGGGGCAACTTTAAAAACCAATCCGACTCTTGATGGTATTAAACAAGAGCTCTTGGCCGGTCGTCCGGTAATGGCTTTTCATTATGGTTTTGATTTGCGCAATCATAATATCCCCTTTTTGGCTACTGGCTCCTCCTATCACACTACTTTAATTAAAGGTTTTGATGACGCTAATCAACAGTTTATTACTCACGATCCAGGTGATGAAATTGATGGGCCGGATCATCGCTACGGTTATGAGATATTTATGAATTCTTTGCGCGATTATAATTATAGCAATTCCAAAGCAGACGGTTGGTTTGCCCAGTGTTTTATTTACTTACGAAAAATTATAAAGAAAATAATTTTTGTTTATTTTACAAATTCGTGCTATAATTATCGAAATTAGGCAATCGTTTTAATAGGTCGCATATGACTGTGTCGTTAAAGAGCAAAACATCAGCGCTATTATTTTTTGTTTTGGCGCTTTGTATTTTTATTAGTGTTGGCGACGCTTTGTCCGATGGTGAATTTGCCGGTGGACTAGGCACTGCCGAAAGTCCCTATCAAATAGCTACTTGCGCCCAACTACAAAGTGCTGGTTCGTATCTGGACAGTAATTTTTTGTTGACCGCGGAGATTGATTGTACCGCTGATACTGGAACTGAAGGTGGTGCACTATGGAATGGCGGGCTTGGTTTTGCGCCGATTGGAAGTTCGACCGTTGCATTTACCGGAAATTTTGATGGCGACAATCATATTATCACTGGATTATTTATTAATAGGCCTTCAGAAAGTTATGTGGGTTTATTTGGGCAGGTGAGTAGTACAATAAGTAATCTTATATTATCAAATGTGGATATAACTGGTTATGGTGGTGTGGGAGCTCTAATAGGTGGGTCTCTACAAACTACCTCTGTTGAAAATGTTCATAGTTCCGGCAATGTTGTCGCTATTGATGCCGGCGCGGGTGGCTTAATAGGTTCGATGTTAAATAACTCAATAATTGAAAATTCATATTCAAGCGCCACAGTTTCTTCTACCGAGGCTGTTGGTGGTTTAGTTGGAGAAGCCACAACAGTTAGTAGTTCTTACGCAACTGGTAACGTGGTAGGAAGTATTACTGTCGGTGGTTTGGCAGGTGAAGTTACTAATATTATTTTTAATTCTTATGCAACCGGTCAGGTAACCGTAGGATCCAAGGGGGGCGGGTTGGTCGGGATGATTACAACAGGTGGCAGTGTATTTCAGTCATATGCCACGGGTGATGTTGTTGGTCTTTCTGGAAATAATATGGGCGGTCTCATTGGGTATTGTCAGTATGGTTCAGTTTCAACTTCTTTTGCTTATGGTGATGTGACTGGCGGTGTAAGGGTCGGAGGTTTGATTGGTAATTCTGGTGGATGTCATACGGTTAATATTTATGCTACTGGCAATGTTGTTGGTAGTAATCAAGTTGGTGGTTTAATTGGTTGGGAGTGGGGTGGTCCGACGTCTGTAGAAAATGCTTATTCTACTGGTAATGTTAGTGGCACAAATAATGTTGGTGGTTTAATCGGTTTAGTTGACTCACAAGATGTAAATTACTCTTTTTCAGTTAGCGCAGTACCCGCGTATGACAATGTGAATTATATCGGCGGATTATTTGGCACTTCAGATCTGATCGAAGGTACAGTAGGCAATTATTGGTATAACTCTAACACCAATGGCGTTGGCAACTCTGCTAGCGCGACCTCTAGTGGTGAGTGGGAGCTAGTTGCCTCTGCCTCTGTCTTTAAAGGCACCTCCACCACCGCCCCATTAGATCAATGGTCTTTTTCTGGTGAAAACCAAGTGTGGGTAGCGACGGCTGGACGCTATCCCACTTTATATGCCATTGCCGCCGATGATGTTTCCCCCATCACTTACACTTTAACCTATTCTGCCGGCACAGGCGGCAGTTTAACTGGTACTGTTTCTCAAACTGTTGATTATGGATCAGACGGTAGCGCGGTTACTGCAGTAGCCGATTCTGGTTACCAGTTTGTAAATTGGAACGATGATTCTACTGCCAATCCACGAACTGATACTAATATCACACAAAACTTATCAGTGTCAGCGGTTTTTGAAGCAACCCCATCTTCGGGAAGTAGTGGCGGTATAATTATTCCTTCTGGGCCGGTGGTTAATATTCCTCCCTACCTTTTGGCAGGTAATATTATTTCTGATGTACAAAATGGTTATCAAATGGCGATTTCAGCCGATCCATTTTTTACAATGGTTGGTTGGGAATCTTATCAAAAATCAGTTTTTAATAATTATTCTACTGATACTCTATATATTAAATACCGAACATCAGCTGGCGGAGTTAGCCAAGTATTTATTTTGACTGTTCCAAATAATAATATTCTCGGCACTCACATTAATGAAACGATCGCCACCAGCAGTATTACCCCCCCGCCAGATATTACAGACGCGGAAGTTGTTATTGACGCACCATTATCAGAAATTGAAATTGTTGTATCACAACTACCTCCACCTGATTATTTTACATTTTTAAATGATTTAAAACCAACAATGATAAATGAGGAAGTGAAAGAATTGCAGAAATATTTGAATACTAATGGATTTGTCTTATCAAAAGTTGGCCCTGGCTCTCCTGGCCAAGAAACTGATAAGTTTGGGCGCCTGACTTGGATTGCTCTCTTAAAATTCCAGCGTGCTCATAAAATTTATACGGAAAACGGTTCTTTGGGAAAAGTAACGGGAAATTATATTAATTCTGATTTATCCTTGAAAAATATTGGTAAGCAAAATATATTGGCCAATTACTCATTTAACCAGGACTTAAAGCCGAGCACAGTGAATGCTGATGTAAAAAAATTACAAAGATATTTAAATAACAATGGCTTCCCTATTGCCACCGTTGGTCCTGGTTCACCCGGTTATGAGACCGAAAAGTTTGGCAGTTTTACCTGGTTTTCACTTTTGAGATTTCAAAAAGCTAATCACATTGTTCCGGCCAACGGTACATTTAATTCGGCTACACGAGAGTATGTTAATAGTAAGTTGTTTTAGCTTAGCGTCAGAGTTATGTTTAGAGAATATTTAAAATACCTAAAAGAAAATCGCGATTGACAAATACAGATATTTGTGATAAAATCACGCCTATTAGCGAACCTAACTCTCTGGTTCGCTTTTAAAATGAAATTTATGGCGGAAAATATAATTTTACGGTTTGAAAACGTTACTTTTGAATACGCGGAAAGAAAACCGATTTTGGACGAGGTTTCGTTTGGTGTTCATAAAAATGCTAAAATAACACTGATGGGGCAAAACGGCGCTGGTAAAAGCACTATTTTTAAATTAATTAAGGGAGAATTAAAACCCACAACTGGTAAGGTATTTATTACGGATGATGCTAGCATTGCTACTGCCCAGCAGATAGTTGATAAGGCAGATTTGGAACTGACTATTGAAGAATATTTTGGTAAATCATTTTTAGAAGTGCCGGGCAATATCAAAAGCCAAATCAGCAAAGTGATGAACGCAGTTAATTTGACCATGCCAATTGAACGCAAAATTGGCGACTTATCTGGCGGACAGCAAGCGCGCGTACTTTTGGCTTATGCTTTAATTCAAAATCCAGATATATTACTTCTAGACGAGCCTACAAATAATTTGGATAAAGACGGCATTGACCATCTTATCCAATTTTTAGTGATGTATGAAAAAACTGTGATTGTAATTTCGCACGACGCTGACTTTTTAAATTGTTTTACCGAAGGTGTGGTGTATTTGGATGTATTTACAAAAAAAATTGAAACTTATGTTGGCGATTACTTTTCCGTCTGTGAGGAAATTAATAGCCGGATTGAAAGAGAAATAAAGAAAAACGCCCAGTTGGAAAAAGAAATTTTGGATAATAAAGAAAAAGTAAACTTTTTTGCGAATAAAGGTGGCAAGATGCGAAAATTAGCCAGTAAATTAAAAGAAGAAATAACTGAGTTGGAAGATAATAAAGTGGCGGTCAGGCGTGAAGATAAAACCATTCGCGAGTTCACAATCCCCTCTCAAGGAATTGTGGGCAACGTGGTAACAATTAAATCTGTCAAGATTATAAAAAATCACGAGCCGATTAAGGTTGAAACCGATATTGTTTTGCGACAACGCGGTCGTTTAATAATTTCTGGTCCAAATGGAATCGGCAAGAGCACCTTGTTGCGAGCATTAGTTGACGGAGCGTCCGACGGAGCGGTTATTTTAAAAGATACGCGCGTTGGTTATTATAGTCAGGATTTTGCTACTTTGGATTACAATCAAACTGTTTTTGATTCTTTACAAAGTGTGCTCTCCGATGGCGTAGATACTCAAGAATTGCGCAGCGTGGCTGCCGGATTTTTAATTACTGGCGAATTGATGGGTTTAAAAATTTCTCAACTATCAGAAGGTCAAAAGGGTTTGCTGTCATTTGCACGTTTAGTCTTGATGAAACCGGGTCTTTTGGTGTTGGATGAACCCACCAACCATATCAACTTTCGTCATATTCCAGTTATCGCCGAGGCAATTAATAATTTTGACGGTGCCATAATTCTCATTAGTCACATGCCTGGCTTTGTGAAAGAAATTAAGTTTGATAGCGAGCTTGATTTGGGGAAACTTTAATTTACATCCGCATTTAACTACCGCCGCTAGCGGTGTTTTTAATTATTTGATAAATCTTACTTTCTAATTAATGCGTTGATTTTTTTATATTTAAACGGTCAAATGGTATCAATTAAATAAAGTAAAATCCAAATTTACAAATAAAAAATACCCCGATCAAAAATCAGGGTATTTGTCAATATTTAGCTTTTATATAATATAGTGTATAATGTAAGCAGTACTATCAAATGTTAGCTAAATTTATGAAAATTGTAATAATTGGCGGGGGCGCTGCCGGAATGATGACAACAGCGACAATTTGCGAGGCCAATCCTAAGGCCGAAATTATTTTAATTGAAAAAAATAAAGATTTGGGTGCGAAAGTTATCATTTCCGGTGGTGGCAGATGTAACGTGACGACTGGTTTAGAAAATTCCAAAGATATTTTACAAAATTACCCGCGGGGTAATAAATTTTTAATTTCGGCAATGCATACGTTTGGTCCGAAAGATACGCGTGCTTGGTTTGAAGAACACGGTGTATGCTTAAAAATCGAAAAAGATTTACGTGTTTTTCCCGTGTCTGACCGTGGTGATGATATTGTTGGAGTTTTTAAAAAAATATTTGCCAGTTCCAGTATTCAGGTTATGTTTAGTCGCGCGGTAGAAAATATAGAAAAAATTGACAACCAGTTTAAAATATATCTACGTGATGGTGAGGAAATTTTGGCGGATATTGTCGTGCTGTCACTTGGTGGCCAAGCATATCGTCATACCGGTTCCACTGGTGATGGCTATGCGTGGGCGGAAAAATTAGGGCATACTGTCAGCAAACTTGCACCAAGTTTACACTCGTTTGTTGTAAGTGAAAAATGGCCAGGCATTTTGGCGGGAATGTCTTTTGCCAAAGTCGGCATATCAGCTAACTGCCTGAAGCCAAATTCTAAAATCGGACCATTTTTATTTACTCATCGCGGTATTAGCGGACCGGCGGTTTTTGCGGTTTCTTCGCTGTCGGCTCTGGCACAATTTAGTCCGAGCTCTCCCCTACTAATTTATATTGATTTTTTACCTGATATAAAACTGAATGATTTAAAAAATAAAATTGAAAATTTTAACAAACTTAATCTAAAAAAGAATTTCAAAACATCTCTTCATCAGTTTATTCCACATAAATTAGTTGACATTTTTGGATCGGAATTTAAAATTCCAATTGATAAAAAAAATGCTGAGATTTCCAAACGCGAAATTGAGACGACCGCCCAACTACTCAAAAAGATCACGCTAAATGCCATTGGCCGCGGGGCAGGTGATGAATTTGTTACTGCTGGTGGTATAGAATTAAATGAAGTAGATCCAAAAACAATGGCATCAAAAAAATGTCCTGGATTATATTTTGCCGGCGAGATTTTAAATATTGATGGTTTTACCGGTGGATTTAATTTACAAGCCGCTTGGGCGACTGGGCGATCGGCTGGACAGGCAATCTTAGACAGAATCAATAGTATATGAAGGTCAGTGTTACCCCTTACTTTTCAATACCAGACAAAGAAATTCAAATGACTTACGCTCGTTCGTCCGGTGCCGGCGGACAAAATGTTAACAAAACTTCAACTAAAGTTATTTTGCGTTGGTCTGTTCGGGGTTCCCGTGTCTTAACATGGGAGCAGAAAATACGCGTGCGATCCAAATTAGTAAACCGAATAAATAGCAATGACGAAGTTGTGATTTTATCCGAAGAGGAGCGTTCGCAATTGCAAAATCGTTTTAAAGCGAAATCACGCTTAGATAAATTAGTAACCATGGCTTTGCGAGTTCCCAAAAAACGTCGCCTGACCCAGCCGACGTATTCTTCAAAAATAAAACGTTTAGATTCTAAAAAGCTCCACTCCCGGGCCAAAACTGCTCGTCGCGCTATTAAATAATATGTATTTTCTTTATATGGTAGAATGTGCTGACAAAACTTTATATACTGGCATTACAGTTGATCTAGAAAGACGTGTTAGTGAGCACAACTCATCAAAGTTGGGTGCGAAATACACTCGTGTTCGTCGGCCAGTTAAACTAGTATATTTTAAAAAATTTTGCTCTCGTTCTGCCGCCACGAAAGCGGAGTATCAAATAAAAAAATTAGTGCGCTTTAAAAAAATGAGTTTGATCAATAAAAAATAGCATATGCTATCGCATGGTGTAAATTATAATTTGCAAATTTCGTCCTTATTATCCAAGCTAGAATTTAAAAACGCCTTTTCATCATTAAACTTTTCTTTCCACTCTTCGGGATTGCCGTAATCAGCAAAATCATTATACCAACCGTGATTAAATTTAGGTATATGTGCGGCTTTAATCGGGCACCAATAACGTTCGGTTCGGCCGGCAATTTCTACCGCATAAGCAAATAGGCCATTGACGTAGGTGCAATACAGGCAATGAACTTTTTGGATAATATTCAAATAATCCAAAAATTTTCGGTCGTATACAATAAAATCGCGACGCTTAACTTTTGGAATATGATATAGTGGAAAAGCAACTGACTGATATATAGTGATAAAGATATCTAAAATTACTGTCGGAATTATCATTACATAAATAAATGGCATTGATAATAAATGCCTAATATTTATCGGAATAGCATATCTCCAGACCGGAACTTTAAATTTTAAATTACGTTTGCGAAATTCTTGTAAAAAAACAATTTTGCGACCCGAATATGAAAAGCCGTACTTATCAGCTAATTCTTTATAGCGAGCAGAAAGTTGCTTGTTGAGATTGCTGATTTTTTCCAGTAATTCCTTAATACTTTCTTTCATACTTGTATTATATTAATTAAGTACATTTTCCATGTGATTATAGCAGGTAACGCTGATTTTGTCGATTGTTTTTCCAAAGCCGTTGACAGAAAACTTTTAATAATATATAATTAAAATATACGACTATGGCTACAAAAATAATCAATTCTAAAAAGACAAAGAAGATCTCGCTCGCGGGGTAGTTTTTTGTACTTTTAAACAAAATTTCTAATCCCGCGTTTAGCGGGATTTTTTTATTTAATATGAACTTAACAATATCAAAATTTGGTGGAACATCAACGGGATCGGTGGAATCCCTGAGTCAAGTTGCTAACATTATCAAAGCAAACCCATTACGAAAAGTAATTGTGGTTTCGGCTTTTTCCGGCGTAACCAATCAATTAATTGATTTGGCAAATAGAGCGTCAACTGGTTCTAATAATCCAGGACTACTGTTGGATTTAAAAAATAGACATGAACTGATTATTCAGAAGTTAAAAATCAAAATTGATCTTGGGCCAATTTTTTCGGAATTAGAATCGTTTTTAAGTGGAATTACCAAGATAAGGGAGTTGTCAATTCGTAGTCGCGATTATGTATTGGCTTTTGGAGAAAGAATAAGCGCTGAAATTTTAACAGCACTGCTTTCCCCTACTATGCCGGTGGTAATGGTAAATACCAGAGAAGTGATAAAGATTGAAAATAAATTGGGAATTATTAAACCATTAAAAAAAGAAACTGACCTGGCAGTACAAAAAATTATTATTCCACTCTTGAAATCGGGCAAAATAATTATTGCAACCGGATTCTTTGGCGGTGATCAAAACGGCAATTACACAACCTTCACACGCGGTGGGTCTGATTATTCAGCGTCAATTTTGGCAAACGCACTTGATGCTTCTTTAATTGAGATTTGGACAGATGTTTGCGGGATAATGAATTGCGACCCACGACTGATACCAGAAGCAAAATCTATTAGGCATTTAAATTATGAAGAAGCAGCTGAACTTTCCTATTTTGGCGCAAAAGTTTTACACCCCAAAACAATTGAACCCGCGGTAGAAAAAAAGATTCCAGTTAAGATATTAAATACTTTTTCTCCAGATGACCCAGGTTCCATTATTACCGATACTACTGGTGATGGAGTAAAAGCTGTTAGTGTTAAAAAAGGTATTTGGATTATTAATATATATTCCACCGGAATGCTTGATGCTTTTGGTTTTTTAGCACTTGTGTTTGAAATTTTTAGAGATTGCGCCGTAGTGGTTGACGTGGTCGCCACCTCAGAAGTTTCAATATCTATCACAATTGATCAAGCCCCTAACGCTGAATTAGTCGCCCGGTTAAGCGCTTTTGCTAAAATTACAGTAAAGGGAGATAACGCGGTGATTTGTTTAGTTGGTGAAAATATTAATAAAAATAAAATAATTTTAAGTAAATTATTTGACGCTTTGGCAGAAATATCAGTACTAATGGTTTCACAGGGTGCATCACCGCGCAATTTGACCGTCGTGGTAAATGAAAATATGGCCAACACAGCGATTAGCAAAATATATAATTCATTTTTTAATTATACAATATGAATTTAGCTATAGTCGGTGCGACCGGTGTGGTGGGCAGAGAAGTTATTAAATGTTTAGAATTAAGAAATTTTCCAATTACAAATTTATATTTGGCCGCATCTGCCAAATCGGTTGGAAAAATAATCAAGACCATATGGGGTGAGATAAAAGTGCGAGAAATAAGTTCCAAATTGTTTGAACAATCAGACATTGCGTTTTTTACAGCCGGTAGTGAAATTAGTAAATTATTTGCCCCGCTTGCAAAAATAAATAACTGTTTGGTAATTGACAATTCTTCCCTATTTCGCTATGACCCATTAGTGCCACTGGTTATTCCGGAAATTAACGGGGCAGAAGCTTTTAACCACAGCGGTTTGATAGCTAATCCTAACTGCACAACTGCCATTGCCGCACTACCCCTTTGGGTTTTGGAGAAAAATTTTGGGATCAAAAAAATTATCATGAGCACCTACCAAGCAGTGTCTGGAGCCGGGCAGGCCGGTTTAGATGAGCTTGAACAACAAGTAATTGAGTATGCCAATCATCAGGAATTGGTTGTTAGCAAATTTAGTCATCAAATCCTGTTTAACGTAATCCCCCACATTGATTCATTCCAAAGCAATGGTTATACCAAGGAAGAAATGAAAGTAGTTTGGGAAACTCAAAAAATATTCAAGAGACCGGATTTGGCAATATCATGCACAGCTGTTCGCCTGCCGATTAAGCGGGCACACAGCGAATCTGTGGTGGTGCAAACAAAAAGCAAAGTAAGCCCAGAAAAGTTTAAAAAACTGCTTTCACAATCAGTTGGTGTTGAGCTTGTTGATGATGTCGCACTTGGACAATACCCAACACCAATGACGGCAATGAATAAATTCTCTGTTGAAATTGGACGAATTAGACAAAGTCTAATTTTTGGAGAATATGGACTGGAGTTTTTTATCAGTGGCGATCAACTTTTGCGCGGTGCCGCCTTAAATGCCGTAGAAATTGCGGAATTATTTATTAATTAATTGTATGAAAACAAATCCAGAGGTAATTTATTTACCAATAACAGGTATCAAAAAAGCATGCCGACTGTTTTCCACTCCATTTTTTTTGTATAGCGAAAAGAAAATTAGAGAGAACTGTCGATTTTTTTTTAATTCCTTTAAACAGTACTTTCCTGATTTCAGACCCCTATTCGCCGTTAAAGCCAATCCTAATCCGGCGATATTGCGCATTATACAGCAAGAAGGGTTTGGTTTTGATTGTTCAAGCGAGTCAGAATTGTGGATTGTAAAAAAAATAAAAGGCCACGGTATGCATACTGGCAATTATATTGTAGAATCAGAATTACGGCGAGCATTAACAACACCGAACGTGGTATTAAATTTAGACGATGAAAGCATGCTCACGAAAGTCGGGCAGCTCGGAATGCCAAAAACACTATCTTTCAGAATTAACCCTGGGATTGTCGCCGTTACAATGAAAAGCTTACAAACAGCCGGACCAAATGCAAAATTTGGGGTTCCAATTGAGCGAGTTGTTGCGAGCTACCAAAAAGCAAAACAAATGGGCGTTGAAACATTTGGTATTCACATGATGGCTGGTAGCAATATTCTGGACGAAAAACATTTTTATGGCATTACCAGTAAATTACTGGAAATAGTTGGCATTCTAAAAAAACGTACCGGAATCCAAATTGATTTTTTGAATATTGGCGGTGGCTTTGGTGTCCCCTATCAACCCAGCGAAAGAAGTCTGGATCTGAATTTAGTAGCCAAATCAGTGCGGAAAGCCTTTGACGAACAGTGTCACAGGTTTAGTTTAAAAGAGCCACAGTTATTTGCTGAACCCGGCCGTTATATTACCGCTAATGCTGGTTGGTTAGTAAGTCAAGCGGTTGTAATTAAAAATAGCCATAAAAAATTCATCGGCATTGACGCCAGCAGTAACGACTTACCACGACCATCAATATACGGCGCCTATCATCACGCTACAGTTTTGAATAAAACCAGTAAAAGAGAAAATGTTACCATAGTGGGGAGTATCTGCGAAAATAACGATCAATTAGCAACTGACCGTCTTCTGCCAAAATGTGAAATTGGCGATATTATAGTTTTACATAATGCTGGTGGCCACGCCTATGCGATGGGTCACAATTATAATGGAAAAACTAGACACGCTGAATATTTGCTGATGAACAAATCAAATTTAAAATGTATTCGCAGAGCTGAAACTATTGCAGATTTGTTTAAAAGGTGTAATGAATAGTTGAGAATAATTGTGGTTGTAGACAAAATCCAGACAAACTGGTAAAATAGATACCATGAAAATGAAACAAATTTTGATAAGTATTATTTTAACAGGCGCAATAATTACCAGCGCTTTATTTGGAGTTCCGATGAAAGCCGCTACTACTTATTCCGCCGGAATTTTAGTGCGCGCCTTGGGCGATAGTGCGGTTTATTATGTCGCTTCTGACGGTAAAAAATACGCTTTTCCGGATGGTGGTACTTTTCATACCTGGTATGCGAATTTTAAAAGTGTAAAGAAAATTACTGTTGATGAACTTAAACGAATACCGACAGCAAAGTCAACCGTTACAGCTCGCCCAGGTGTGGTACTATTAAAATTTGCCGGTAGTCCGGCGGTTTATGCTGTTGCTCGTGGAGCAGTAATTCGCCCTCTTTCCAGTCAAAATACTGCCACAAATCTATACGGGCGAGAGTGGCGCAAATTTATTATTCATCTGCCTGTCAAAGCTTCGGAAGGCTACGTTTTGGGACAGCTCATTAATGAAGACGACACTGATTATAATCGGCTTATAGAGACAGCGTCAACTTATACATTTGATGAAGAATTAATTAGCCGGTCAATCATTGCCGAGCCAAAAGTTGTGGCCGGAAATACAAACACTGCTCCCAGTCGACTAAAAAGCATAAAGGAAAATTTAAAGGATAATATTAGTCCTAACTTTGTCAGTTCCACATATCGTTATTCAGTAGTTGCCACTTACTTGGAAGAAACTGTTAATCTCACTTTGACGGCAGATGCCAGCGATGAAGTTATTAAAGTGAATGATTTGCCGGCAACTTCCAACAAAATTTTTCCCGTGCAACTTAGTGTGGGAGCAAATGAGATAAAAATCGCAGTATCCGCGCCCAACCGCGAGAGTGTTGTTTATTATTTAAATATTATTCGTAATTCGCCTGATAAAGCCGTTTATTTAAAAACTTTAACTGAAGATTTATTGGCGGATTTAAGCCCAAAGTTTGATTCTCAGCAGTTTCAATATACAATTCAAGCGCGTAATTACGAAGAAGCGGTTGTATTTAAACCAGAATCAACGAGTAAAGATGCAACCATATATATTAATGGCGCAAAAATTAATTCCGGTTCTAAATACTCTGTTCCAATTGACTACGGTGATAATGATATAAGGATTGATGTCATTTCTCCGGGCGGTACTAGCCGTAATTATCACGTTAAGGTGTCCCGTAATAATTATTCCGACGCTACTGATTCAGAGTTATCTGATTTGACTGTCGGTTCTAATTCTAAAACTGATCTATCTCCCCGCTTTAGCTCTATAATCTATAATTATGATTTAAGCGTCAAGTCAACTGATAAAACCGTGGCTGTAAAAGCGACGCCGTTTAATAGTAAGGCGACGGTTACAATTAATGGCCAGGTTAAGACATCATTAACAGTAACTTTGGAACCGGCCAATTTATTTACTGTCATTAATATAGAAGTGCGGTCCCCTAGTGGGGCAGTTCATCGGTATAAAGTTAATGTTTCTAGATAAAGTATCACAGTAGTTTAACAAAAAAAGAATCCGGTTTAAGGATTCTTTTTTTGTTTTTCAATAAACTAGGCGCGGACGACATTGACGGCGCGTGGTCCTTTTTCGGACTGTTCGACATCAAAGCTTACCATATCACCGGATTTTAATTCGGCAAATGTAACGCCAACTAAACCGGATTCATGGAAAAAGACATCTTTAGAACCATCTTCTGGGGTGATGAAACCAAAATGCTTGTCCATTACCAAGGTTTTAATTGTACCTTTCATATGTAATGAGTGCTAGATAAATTTAGATAGATATCGCTGGAGAAAGTCGACTAAGTTTCTACGGATATTAAGTGTGCATATTATAGCATATTTGTATAAATGTGTCAATGGAATTTTTCATTATTATCTTTATTTCAACAAGTATATGAGAAATTTAGCTAAAAATCGCGAAATAAGGTTGACAGAATATGATTTTTATGGTATAATGCGCGTAATGTTGGCTACCACTAGTTGGCAGATTGTTTACTAACATTGTTCACTATGGTGTTCAATACTTTTGATGGGGACGCTACTGATGCTACCCCGGCCACTTCTACCCCGGCTGCTGAGCCGGCTACTACCGAAGCCACTCCGGCTGCGGAAGCTCCGACCCAAGCTTAAGCTTTTTAGGCATCCAACACCCCTCTATTAAAGAGGGGTGTTTTTTACTCAGACCTTGCTATTTTTGGCAGATGTGCTATACTTAGGCCTTAATCAATTTATTTACTAATTGTTAGAAATATGGGTAATTTCAATAAGTTCAATAAAGGTAGTGGTGGTGGACGCAGTTTTGGTGGAAGACCAAAATTCGGGGGTGGCGGTCGGTTTGGCGATTCTGATTCTGCTCCAAGACAAATGCACGATGCTACTTGTAGTAAATGTGGGCAAAATTGCCAAGTTCCTTTTAAACCGAACGGTAGTCGTCCGATTTTTTGCAGTAACTGCTTTAAGAATGAAGGTGCTCCAACCCCGTCTCGTTTTGCGCCTAAATCATTCAATAATTTTAGCAAGCCGCAATCAAGCATCGGCAGTTCTGTGAGTAATTCAGGTGGTAACAACAGCGGAATTACCAGAGATCAGTTTGATACCTTAATTTCAAAATTAGATAAAATTATCAATCTAATGTCTGGCGACAAACACTCAAATATTGAAGTACCGGCCGAAGATGATTTTGAGGGGCTTTCTTTGGGGCAAAAAGTGACGAAAAAGACTGTAAAGAATGCTGAGAAGAATAAGGAATCGGGCAAGAAGTCAAAATCAAAAGGAAAAAAGAAGTAAGATTTTCTTTCTAAATTTTAAACCCGTCTAGTTGGCGGGTTTTTTTATTGTGGCGCGTTTGTACTCTAACGCAGTAGCAATGATAATTAAGACATCAAATACACTGAGAAATATTATCCACATGAGTAGCCACTTGTTCGTTTTTAGTAAATTCCATATACCTTATATTTTAGCGCTTTTGGAAGAATATGTTTAATCGGGTGTACTATTTTTTTTGAAAAGATGCTATAATTATATCAAATATAATTAATTTTGTGTGGCTTTATTTAATACTAAAATTCGTCAGTTCATCGCGCTGGGGATAATCGCGTCTCAATTATTAGCGTTCTTCCCTACCCCAGCAATTGCATCTTTGACTGATGATCAGGCTGATTTGCAACGCCAGTTATCCGAAGTAGAAGCGCAAATAAATGATTTATCAAAACAGTTAGGAGCCGCCACCAAAGAAAAAAATACTTTGGCTAATAAAATTAAACAATTGCAAATTACCCAACAACAGCTGGTTGCCCTTATAAAGCAAACTAATTTGAAAATAAGTAACCTCGGTTTTGGGATTGAAAGCGCGGAAACGGATTTAAACGTAGCTATTAAACGAGAAAAGATTTTACGCGCGGCAATTGGGGCCGGTTTAAAAGAAATAAATCACCAAGATAATAATCTTTTATTAGAACTGGTCTCATCGCGTGGATTATCAGATGCTTTTACACAGTTTTACAACTATAATTTGTTGTCTACTCAGCTACTTGGTTTGGTACGGGATGTGCGAAAAACACAGACGGAAATAACTAATAAAAAGGATTCTTTAGAAGCACAAAAAGACGATGCTGTAAATTTATTGAAAATTAAAGCCGCTCAAAATGATAGTTTGGCAGCTAGTATAGGTACACAGAATAGTTTATTAAAAATTACCAAAGGCCAAGAGGCAGTTTACGCCGCTAGTCTGGCTGACACTAAGAAAAAAGCGGCGCAGATTCGGAGTCGTATTTATGAATTGTTCAATACTGGCACACAAATTAATTTTGGCCAAGCAGTTGATATTGCGATATATGCCGCTGGACTGACTGGACAAAGGCCGGCATTTTTACTGGCGATTTTGACTCAAGAAAGTAATTTAGGTAAAAATGTCGGCACGTGCAATCGCGCCGGTGATCCTCCGGAAAAAAGTTGGAAAGTTATAATGAAACCAACGCGCGACCAAGAACCATTTTTGGCAATTACCAAGGAATTAGGACTAGACCCGGATGTCACACCAGTATCATGCCCGATGCGTAATAAAGACGGCTCACAATTGGGCTGGGGCGGAGCAATGGGCCCGGCGCAATTTATTCCATCCACCTGGATGGGTTATAAAGATAAAGTGTCGGCCGTAACTGGTAAATCACCGGCTGACCCTTGGGATATCCGCGACGCGTTTGTGGCCGCGGCGGTGCTACTTAAATCAAACGGCGCCAATGGCACTGACGACGGTGATTGGAAAGCCGCGATGCGTTATTTTTCCGGCGGTCTTAATCCGGCGTATAGTTTTTATGGGAATAATGTGATTGCGAAGACGCATGAGTATGAGAGTGATATGGCGGAGTTGAAGAAATAAAAAACTATACAAAAAAGCACTCACGTGGGCGAGTGCTTTTATAATTATTTTTATTTTTTAACCACTGGTTTAATTTTTTTCGGCACCGGAGTGGGAATAACCACTCTTTTTATTCCCTCTTCCATTTTTAGCTCTTCTGTTTTTGTCTCCACTGTCCCCACTTTTCTTTTTCGCGTCATTATTAACAAAATCAATAGCAATAACAACCATAAAATCCCCAAACCCTTCAACCACCATGGCCAACGCGAATTTATTTCTTTTCCTCCATTATTTTCAATTTTTTCACCTAAAACTTCTCCACTTGTGAAATTAGTATTTAAATTAGTATTTTCGGTGGTGGTTGGAGTTGTTATTACGTTCGCTCCCGCCCTCTCTTGCGTCTCCCCCTCTGGCAGGGGGAGAGAAATTGTGGCCAGCGGTTCGGCCACGACTTCTACTTTTGACCGGGTGGGGTCTAACGGATAGGCGTCTTGTTTGTCGCGCGTGCCATCGCCGTCGGTGTCGGCTTTATACGGGTCAGTGCCATCGCCGGTTTCTACCCAGTTATAAATACCATCGTTGTCTATATCAGAATCAGTCGCGTCTGGAGCGCCATCGTGATCAGTGTCGGGCGGAGTGAACACACTACCGTCTGTTGGATTTGGATCGGTACCGTCCGGATCACCATCGTCGTCAGTGTCGGGATTAGTGGGATTGGGGTCAGTGCCATCGTTGACACCATCGTCATCGGTATCGGGATTATTTGGGTCCGTGCCATTTTCTTCTTCCACATCATCGGTAACGCCATCGCTGTCGCTATCAACTTTCACCATAATCGCGTCGGATAATTCACTTAAAATATCAGCCCCAAGCGGTGTTCTGTTTCCGAAATTATCAACACTAACAGCGTTTGTAATTTTGGCAAGAAATTGGTGCTCGCCAGCTGCAGCTGTCCACACTACTGATAAAACATTACTAGTGCCACCTCCCGCTAATGTAAACGGTCGCGCCGAACCAACATTGGCGTTGGTAGAATTATCAATAAAAGTTAAGTCCCCTTCCAAGCCGTCGCTTTCACTGTTTACTAATACCACAAAAATTGTTATCGGATTGCCCGCAATCGCTGTTGTTTTGGAAGCCCAAATATTACTTTTGACAAAACCAATCTGCGCGGCACTAACAGTTGATGCGCCCAAACCAAATGTGGAAAAAATAATTAATAGCAATATTTTATAAAAAAAATTCTTCATAAATTACATTTATTTACTATGATAAGATACAAATTCTTCAATTAATAATTCAATATCGGCTTTTAAAATTTCCAAAGCTCTCTTTATGGAATCGTAGTCATTCCTGCCTAATTTCTTTGGCAAAATTTCTAATGTTTTTTTTATTCGTTCTAAAATAATATCAATAAATTTATCTAAATCCGGATCTTTAGACAACTCAGTGGCAATTTTTTCTTTAAGCTCATTTACACACTGAACATTAAATGATACTTCATGCATTAAAGTTCCGCCTTTGGGACCTTCTGCTTCTGAATAAAAAGACTGATCCGGTCCAAAAATCTTTGTGAAAAGAATACCAAACACATTGCCGTGAGCGCGATAAGCGTGGTCTAGGGCACCGAGCGCTTGGCGCACATTATTATTTACTTCATCTATAGTCATACCAGTTTGGCGAGAGATTGCGTATAATCCGGAATCATTCTTTGCCGGAACACGCGGCCAAGTCCTGACCTTCAACAAATCAATTTCTCTCTCAAGTAAATTTCTTTCCTTCTCTCCTGAACTTTCCGGCAAACTGCCAACTAACTCATCATATCTATTTCTCAAAATCTTAATCCTATCAATTATTCCCGCCCGCTCATGGTTGATATTAAGCTCATAATCTTTATCATGATCACGCTCTGTATGATGCGAATCATGATCCTGTAATAAAATATAAGAATCAACTAACTGTCTTGATAGATTTCTAAGTTCACTAATTACAGAATTGACAGATTGAGGCGCTTGGGATGCCTCCACCTGAACGGCTGGTGCCAATTCAGCAGTTTCGGGCATATCTTTCTTAAATTCAACATGGTCATTCCGTAATGGTAAATCAAATTTTAATACGCCAGACATAAAAAGGCTATATTTTGATTAAAAAAATTATAAATAGCATCATCCCTAAACCGTTTATAATCAAATGCGGATGTCGGCGTTTTTTTTCAATAATTATTGTAGTAATCAAGGCAAGCGCAAAAAATCCTAAGAATATGTAGTAGATATAATTACTGAATTCAAATTCGCCATAAAACCAGTCGGAAAAAGTTAATTTTGCCGAAAGATATTTATCGTAGATTCCGGCAATTTGACTTTGGCCCGGGATCTTAATGCCGGCAACTGCCGAAATTATACCATTTTCAGCCGCGTTAGCACTTGGTGTGCCAAAATGGCTAACCATAAAGGCAGTCGCACGGCCATTGTAATTCCCCGCCGTAATACCAACACCCATTTCCTTAAAATCGGTATCAACCAGGTTGGCGTAGTGAGTTGGGCTGTTTTTCCAAGCGCGCATTACAGCATTTGCGTCAATATAACCCAAAGCTAAATTTTCACCGGCAAAGGTATATTTATAATTTGTTAATCTTAAATAATAAGCAAGCCCCCTGCCTTGTTCGTCTGTATGATCAAAATAATTATTTATGCCCATGTCTTCGGCTTTTGTAGTAGCGGATTTATTTAAAAGCGCGTTAATAGTTAAGGCTGGCAAATCTTTATTTGCGCGAATTTCATTTGTTAGCGCGACAATTTGATCGCCTTGACGCACGACAGCATCGCTTGATAACCATGCTTGTTCTGGCAACAGTAAAATTGTTATTACAATAATAACTTTTAAAATTGCCAAAAAAGAACCATAAAACCACACTCGTTTGTGGTGTAGTAAATGCGGTTTATAGTCATTGCCTGAATGGGGTATTAAAAGCTTCTTAAGCATAATTGACCTGCTGAGTATAGTCATATTATATCATAAATTACCGGTTGAGCGCAAGTATATTAGTCAAGACAGAAAGTGATTGCAACAAATTCTCATATGTTGTATAATGAATCTGTTAACTTTAAACTTAAATATTATAAAATGACTGGACAGTTAATTGACGGTAGGCAAATTGCTGATAAAATCTTAATAAAAACAGCTGAGCATGTGGCGGAATTAAAACAAAAAGGAATCCATCTCAAGTTGGCTGTTATTTTAGTAGGTGATGATAAGCCGTCAGCCACTTATGTGCGCAAAAAAGGTGAAGCTGCTGAAAAAGTTGGCATAAAATTTGACTTACATACTTTTCCCGCGGATATAAATACAGCCGATTTGGTTTCTGAATTAAAAAAAATTCAAAACGAACGTGATTTAACTGGTTTAATTGTCCAATTGCCTTTGCCCGAACAGCTTTACACTCCGGAAGTTTTAAACGCGATTAGACCGGAAATTGATATTGATTGTTTGACGGACGCGAATTTGGGTAAATTGGTTATGAGGACTAATTTTTTAGTACCACCCACACCGGGCGCAGTTATTACCATTTTACACGATTTAAATATTCCGATGGTTGGGAAAAATGTGACAATTATTGGCGCGGGGGCGCTCGTTGGCAAACCAATGGCAATTATGATGATGAATGAGGGCGCTAGTGTTACCACCTGTAATTCTCGGACTACCGATACAGCCGATAAATGTCGAAATGCCGATATTCTGGTAACTGGTGTTGGTAAAAAAGATTTGGTGCGCGGCAATATGATAAAGCCGGGGGCGGTAGTAATTGACGCGGGCGTGGATTTTGTGGA
>Ga0156808_119_pt2 | contig 21703 bp, 9 predicted proteins | sample RifOxyD2_FD_112109 | JGI IMG/M metagenome (GOLD analysis project Ga0156808, IMG submission 112109) | Candidatus Magasanikbacteria bacterium RIFOXYD2_FULL_41_14
ATAACCAAATAAGAGGAGCCCCGTCCGCTACTGCTACCGGAGGCGTAACAACGTTCGTCGGGATTAATTTTGGCCGACACACCCGTGCTATAACAATCAACGGGATCGCGCAAAGTATAAGAATTATACGTGCCCATAGAAAGCGGAAAAGTGGCACAGCCAACTAAATTGGCATTAAAAATATTAAAATAGGTGCCAGCGGGACTAGCCGATGGATGGTACGCCGGGTAAGTATAAACAGAGGGAGGAGTGTAAACCAGCTGGATATGACCATCATAGGCACCGGGATCATTACCTACTGGCCGTTGTTGGGCATAAAGCGGATTGGTACTTGCCGGTTCTAACACATTCACAATATAACCGCTCACGGTAACCCCATCCGGACTATTGCCACCGCAAGAGGCGCAATTATCCTCCACTGCCAAACAATTAGAACTGCAAGCGCGTGTGCCGGTTTGACGTGGCACTCCTTTTTTGACTGTGGCATCAGCATTGACATCCGTCATCCAATTAGCCCAAATGTTGGCTTGTAAATTAATATTATAATTGATTTCATCAGAACATAATTTAACTGTGTTGCCATTATAAGTTCTATTATAAGAACCTCCAGCTAAGGGCGAAGTAGAAGTAACATAAACAGTGCTTGCATTTTTTTCGCACACTTCCGGCCCATTAATCACCCCATCACCGCAATAACCGGCCGGCTCTTTGGAAATAATATTGCGGCAATCAGAGGAACAATAACTGCAAGACCGATTATAGCCCGAGGCACAAGGCACGCCATTATCAACGCCGTTGTCGCACACCTCGTCTTCCCCTACCGCGCCATCGCCACAGTTGCGCGCGATTGGTATCGGTGCCACCTCATCATTTAAAGTACAAAGCCATTCAGCGGCTGAACCGGCAATAGAGGTTATTTCAGTGTCATTTAAAGCGTGGTTATAGTAGGCCAAATTGTCCATTTCGCCTTTAAAGTAGTTATCAAGATCAATAGTTGAGGGAGTAACATCATTTCCAACAAACAATTGACTATCTGAAACAAACATATTAAAATTCTCGCCACTCCCTTGTTGGGTGCCGTTAATATATAAATTAGCGCTAGCACCGTCGTATGTAGCAATAATATTAGTCCAAACATTAAGCGGCACAGAGCCAACTACAGAAGTTTTTGTCCCATGACCAAGACCATAAAACTGGAGTATCGCATACCCTTTGGACCCATCAGTAGCAACAGCCTTATTATAGCGATAGTTCAAAGCAAAACCTTTGTCGTCGTCATGCTTTTTGGTAATAATAGTAGCAACATCATTCACGTCAGCACCGGTTGGCTTAATCCAAACACTAATAGAAAATTGGTTGCCATTAAAATCGGGATTACTTGTGAGAACAAAGGAATCATTAATGCCATCAAATTTAACAGCTTTTCCAAAACCAGGTCGTCCATCTACTAAAATAGGACAATCTGATTCAGTACTACAAAATACATGATACTGGGCGCGTGAATCAGGAGAGTAAAAATTGAAACTATCAGAAGGAAGCGGGATGGGTTTAATATCATTAAATTTCCAGCTAGAAATGGCTAAAGTGTTATCAGTACTACACGAATTACAAACTTTTGTGCCGGACAAACCGTTAATTGAACAGGATTGATTGCTCTCACATTCTTCGCCATTGGCCGCGTCCACAGCGCCATCACCGCAATAAGCGCCAAAACCGGAGCAGTCGGAACGACAAGATTGGTTCTTATTTAAAGCATACGGTGAACATGGGCCAGTTGCCAGTGGAGTGACATTGGCGCTAACCGCGAATCGGCATTTCCCAGCCTTATTATCACAAAATTCCGATGGCTCGTTCAAAGTATCATTACCACAAGTTGAAGCAACGTGTCCGACACAATCAGTATCACAATGCCCAGCTCGGCCGTTCAAGCCAGCGCCGTCATCACAAACTTCGCCCGGGTCAATATTGCCGTTGCCACAATTACGGGCAACACACGGACCGGACTGGTCGGCACCCCACGTGCAAGTAACCGGCTGACAAGTTCTATATACTTGGGTCGCGCTCGAACCAAAGCCGCTACACTCGGCGTCATAACTTATTGCCCCAACCGGCTCACACTCTTCTCCTTGATCTAAATTCAGTTGACCATCACCGCAAACTCCGTGAATGGTTTGAATTTCATTGCCCTGCAAACAAATGCCATATCCGGGTGATACCAAATCATAAAAGCTTAACGGGGCCTCCAAACCAACTTGGAACGGATTTAGGAAAAATTTATTTTTAATTAAATCCCAATTGGTCAAAATAAGCGTAGGATTTTCCATTTGCGCACGCACTTGATAACCGGCCGAACCATAATTAGTCACATAACGATAAGCTAAAGAATCGGGGTTACAAGCAAAACTAAAGCGCCTATCTTCCGTAGACCAACCAGTGGTGGAATTATGTAAAACACAAGTATCAGTTGGGTTATCAGCAGTAACGCATTGGCTATCCAACAAACAATAACGGGCAGTGTCAATCTTACAGGTTCCGGCCGGGGCCACTGAATTCAGATTGGCTGGGTCACGCGGTAGTTGCTTGCCTAATAAATTACCCAGAGTGCCCCAAGACGGCCAAGTACTGACAGTTTGTCCGGATAAATAACTACCTTCAGTTAATTTAGGATAATATCGGCTGGCCGAAACAGAAGCGCTCTTGAAATAATAATTATTAATAAGACGCGTCATACTCTGCAAATCGCGCAAACGCTGATAATTGCGTTTTAATTTATCAGTTTGTACCGCGCACACCGTAGCTCCGGTAACACCCGCGCAATCAAAATCAGTGGTACAAAGCTTGGGATTATTAAATGACGGAGTGTGGGAGTTAACACCACAAACACCATAATTGGTAAGATTGGTGTTGAAATTTAAATTACTTAACATCTGCTCAAATACTTTGCGCATGCCGGCGCCAGAGTTAATATTTAAACTAAACAAATAAATGTCGGAATAAAGTACGCCATTGTATGGATGGCTGGGGTCGTGTTCTGTGTAATTCAAGGCCTCAATATAATAATTGTTGCCGGTACTGTCGGCCAGGGCATCATAACCGCCAATTTTAATAGAGTGGAAATCACCGGAAATACGAGGGGTTTGTTTATTCATCCAGTCCGCCAATGTTGAGAAATCGGGGTTAGCAAAAATTTGCACCCCAATCGCATCAGAGGTGTGGCCGTACTTATCTGTGAAAATAAACCGTTTGAGCGAAGTAGTGGCAGAAACAATTGTAGAACTAACTTGTACGGCCGAGCGTAAAAATGGCAAATCGTCATAAGTGCCCAAAGCGCCATTATCCGCGCAATAATATGTGGAAAAATTATAATAGCCATTAGTATCACTCGTGGTTATTGACGCTGGAATGGCCGTATTATCAAAAACGTCATTTACTAAATCGTAACCGTCATTGTTATTGACTTTATCTTCATACGGAAAAATTTTATAACGATTGCCATCTTTTATTAAATCTTTCGGTGGCCACGGATTAGAACACAAAAATACAATAATATGCGAATTACCACTGGCTACCACTTCGCGTTCGCCAGTATAATTATTTTCAGTAATATTAGCGCTCGCGGCTAAATCAATTTCACCATTACTATTGCCGGCAGTTATTTCGTTAGTATCAGCGGTAGTGGAAGTCAAAGCCACCAAAAGATTGGCCGGACCCCAAAGATAATTCCAATAATAGGCCTGCGGTATAGGCTGGATAATTTGCGTGCGGCCATCGCTGTCCAAAGCGGTGTGAGCTTGCGCCCAAAGGGTAGTGGTGGAATTACGAATGCTGAAGAAATATTGATTAGGCGTAACCGAAACACTATCTACTTCACAAATTTTATCAGAGGTTTTAAAACTCCAATTGGTAGTCGTCGCGCTCTCCGGCCTACCAATACTAACTCCACGCGTATCCTTAACCTCATCGGTCAAAATTATCTTATAATCAGTATTAAAACTCAAAGGCCGATTTAAACGCACGACAACCGTAGAAGTTGATACTACATTCACCTCGTTAACTTGATCAACCACATCCGCCAGACCAATGTCATTTCCCGCGCACCATTTTACAGTGGTCTCGGCTTGCGCCGAACTGCTACCCAAAAGATTATTCACAAAATAAGTGAGTCGTTGCCAGATACGCTGATACCACGGCTCTTGGCTGTTAACCTCTTGGCTACCGGCCACTACCAAACTGGTAACATCACTCGCGCCAAAACAGTAGTCATCCTCTGCCCTAAACCAATCGGAGACGTCAATGATTCTAAATTTATCATCAACCGCGTCAATTCCATCACTCACAATATAAAGTTTATTTTGGCTATACTTTAAATTCCTTATTACGGTACTTTCCCCAAAATTAAAATTGCCCACTTCCGGTAAAACCGTGTTAGACAAATCAAAAATCCGAATGCGGTCGTTTAAACCGACAAAAGCATATTTACCGCGGACATCCACTGTGGACACTGAGGCAGAATTATTAGAAGCCAGCACTGCGGGTGAAAGCGTCGGGTCGGAAACATCTAACAAAGATAACCCTTTGCCAGAACCGACGACTAATTTTTCTCCATACCAAGACAAACCGCGGGGCACGCCCAACACATTGGTTCCAAGCAACGTGCCGGAATTAACATGCCAACTGGACGACTCTCCGCTGACATCAATGATAAATATACTACTTGTCGGCAAGGATACATCCCCTTGGTGAATATAAGCGTGGTTGCCTTTTACAGTAATAGCACTTTCTTGATAAGTAGCATCGCTATACTGTAATTCAGCTAACTTATTACCACTCACCGCGTCCAGCACAGTAATCGCCCCAATATCTCGGTAAACCACATAAACTCGGCCATTATCAACAAAAATACCGGATATTTGCGCGTGATCATGGGCAACGTATCTTTGTTTGGCCCCTGGCGCCGCGATATCGGAAACATTTACATAGGTTACTCCACCTTCATTATCACCAACATAAGCTACCAGATCAACTCCAACTCGAGAAACAGTCATAACATTCGGACTAGTGAAACCAACAATTGAAGCTTGGTGGATATAATTAGTTGATGATGCGATATTAATTATTTCTATCGCGCCATCATCGCGAGCAAGCACAAAAGCATAATCACCAAAAATTGATACAAAATTCGGGTTGGTTAATTGTACCGAGGCACGGTTTTCAGTTAACGCACTGCCCAACAATCTCATACTGGGCGCTGGCCGAAGAGCCAAATCAACCTTACGCGCAATTAGTAAATGTCCGGTCAAACTTTCTTTACTAATGGAATGGTCAAAACTGGCGGCAATATAGGTATTAGGACACGCATTACAGGCGGGATTAGAAGAACCGGCAACACAAGCCAAAGTTGAAGTTGTACCGGGATAAACAGTGTTTAATTTAGGCCGGGCATAGCAACAAGAATCAGCGCCGACGCCAAAACTGGTATCGCCGTCATTGGCCACCGCGCACTCAGCGTCAGAAGAATAGCCACATTGAATTCTAAACTCGCCACTGCCGGATTTATTACCACCGCCGGTCAAATTAGTAATGGCGCTAATATCGGCTACTTGCGCCGGCGGATCCAGATCGGTATGAACCGGGCCATTGCCCACTGCGCGCGCTAAAACCCACGGATCAAACATGGTCGCGCCCGAACGGGTGATTGTAAATGTTGAATCATTTTCACAAAAATCTTCTTCACCAGTACCCACCTGCTGATCTCCGCAAACTGACGGATTATCATAGTAGAGGGAGGAACCGGCCCAAAGACCACTGTCTGAACAGCCAACATCGCCACGCGTACATTCACCGCTTTTTTTCAAACAAAATTGGTCACAAGTCAATGGCAAAGTTAGAACAGTTGGCCCGTCGCAACCCGGGTCTTCATCTAAACTAAGCGAACGGTCGCCACATTTGCTATAAGCAAAATCACAATAACTATTGAAAGTCGCTTCAGTAAAACCACCACGACCAGTCGTCTTATTGGCCGAGCACCAAGCACTGGTTAAGCGCGTACCGGCGTGCAAACATTTAGCCGAACAACCCAAAGAAGAAGTAGAAATAGACGGGTTAGCCGGAATTCCCAAATCACATTCTTCGCCAACACCGATTTCTTCATTACCACAAATAGAGGCATTCACCGCGCTGGCCTCAATGCCTACCGCTGAACCAATGTGTAAACATTTGGAATTACAATTCACGCTTTCAGCTGGGATAAGGCTAGCCGGGTCGCATTCTTCACCAAAATCCGGCTCTACCGATCCATTGCCGCAACCAGCGCCCGCGACTACCGGCGCGCTACCGGTAAACAAACAATCCAAACCACAACTGCCAGACAAAGGTGGATCGCAATCCTCGCCCGCTTCTAAGATACCATTACCGCAAGCGCGGAAACCACCATTCACTCCCGTTCCCACGGCATCGTAAGGAATGTCGCTCCCCTTGCGCACACAACTACCCGTACAATATTTATTATAACCAACTGTTAAAAATCGATTGACAATTGCAGTATCAGTCGGGTCTGATTGCCAATTCCAGCCAACGCTCGTGGCGCGCAATTTTTGGCCGGTTACACTACAGCGATCGGGCGCGGAATAGGGCGTAGCGCTATAAATCGCTTTGGCGGTAATACTGCGCGTTGTAAATACTTCCGGCAACACTTCCACGCGGTCAATTTTGCAGGCCTCGGCTTTAGTGCGGAATTTCCAACTGTACTCGGCGTTGTATGGTTTGCTAAAACTATAATCTTGGGTTCTTTTACCAACCGACCAAATTGTATCCAAAGCAACGCCAGGATTAGCCGGCACAGGATCGTAGGCGTGCGACACCACCACTTGATAGGTGGTATTTTTATTCAAACCGGTAGATTTAACTTTTAATTCAATAACGGACTTGTTGTCGGTAGATAACTGCGCGCGCGCTGGTGACATCAATATAGCAGTGCTCGCTTCCTCTCGCAATAAGCAATCTTCCGTCACGCACTTATACAATTTAATAGCAGATTGACCCAAATTAACATTAGACATCGGAATATTAAATTGCAAACCAACCTCCGCGTTAGTGCAGGCTTCTAAACATTTGGGCCAATGGTCAATCACCTGTGGGTCGGATAGGTCAATGGTAAGCGGACTATTTTGGGTAAATGGGCCGGCATCTTTTTCCGCTTTTACATGAATATTAACGGCATCATTGACTAAAATTGACTGAGTATTACGCAAAGTTTCCACTTCCATCTTATTTTGAATTTGGCCGCCTGCGAATATATCGGCAAATTCAGTGTCTAAAGAGCTCCATTGCCAAGTATATCCGGTCATATCCATCATCACGCATTTTTGATCGCTCAACCCATGGCCGGCGTAATACAAAGGCAATTCCCCAACCGCAATACTATAACGACGCAAAGGACTTACTAATTGATTGGTCCAATATTGAGCCGGCGTAATTAACACCTGGCTTAAATTACAAGTGTGAGCAACGCTATCGGTTTTAAATTTAAAACAATAAGCCGTGTCGGAAGCCGTGTCGGCGCCGCAAGGGCGAGTCGGTGTCAAAGAGTCGGTGGAAGTGCCGGTGCCGGCGGTAATGCCCACGCCCAAACGCACCTGATACCAAGTATTTGTATCCCAACTACCAGCAGTATTGCGCAATTCCAAGAAATTCTCGCCCGCGCCCACGGCCAAACCGGTAGAATGGGCGGAAGCGGTAATATATTTACCCCCAACATCGTCAGCCGCGGTATTTTCCACTGATACTTCCTCATTACAAACTCCATCCACATCCGGATCACCGGTACACTTAAACACACCAACTTGGTCTTTAGAGATAGGATTAATGTCTTGACGCGAAAATGCCACTTCAATAAGAGCGGTCTGACATACTTGGCTATGAACCGATGTCACTCCCAACTCATTTAAAATCGTGCTCGGTGAAGGTGATGGCAAATCACCAATAAAGCCAACATTATCGCAGCGCTCCACTACTGTTAAGGGCGGTGGAATATCTTTGGTGGAAAAACGCCAGATATAACCGGTGGAACGAGTGATACCACTACAAGTTAATCCCGAAGAGATACATTGCCCTTTCTGAATTCCACTAACACAGCACTGATCACCTTCGGTCGTACAAGTATTTTCATTTTTTGTGCAATCGCGAATTTCAAAATTTAAAGAATTGCTCATTTTGTTATCCGCTGCCCGATAAGCCACTACCGGTCCGGATTGAACGCGAGTAGACAACAATGGTGGTAATAATTCCACTAATTGATTGGCAACAGAAATTATTGAATCGGGTGATTTGCGCCCCGCGATTGTTAACGCGTCGGCGCCCTCGGCATTAAAATAAATTTGAGCTGACCCACTCACTCTCCCGGCCGGTTCACATTCGCCGGGAACTGTTTTGATTTGTGATGGAACGCAGATATTATCAGCCGGTTTCCAGCTATCTTTCTGTGGACTTTCGCAAACCTCACTGGGAATTCCACAATCGGCATCAACCGAACAAACGCGGAAAATAATTCCATATGTAAGATATGAAATAGGATAAACCCTAAGACCGCGAATCTTTTTCAAACAAATACCTTCCCCGGTCGGTATACGCAAATAATGAAGACCATCACCTTGTGGGGGCATATCATAAATATCCGCGCAATCGCTATCTTCGCTACAAACATAATCGCCAAAAGTACATTTTTTGGGGCCAGCTAAATCAGGCACTGATACTGACGGACAATCAGCATCGTTTCCGCAAACCATATGCTCCGCGTCATTACACTGATAAACATCCGCACTCGCCTCGGCCAAATTATCACCATAAACTTTCATGTTATCTCCAGAAAGTAAGGGTAAAGGAGTTGATTTTGGATCAATTTTACAAAGCCCTGGTCCGGGCATGCCATTTTCCGCAATAAAATAATTATTTTCAATCGGGGTTAAAACCGAATCTGCGGTCTCAATTTGCACTGAATACATCTCCCCCGGTGTTACGCCTTCAACAGTAGCAGCCGGAAATTTCACCACCACCTGATCATCGCTCCAAGTATTGCCACAACCTTCGGGAAAACTAAAATCTCCCAAAATGCCCGTTTCGCTAGCACCGGGCTTAAACCAAACTTTACCGACATTTTTACCCAAATGATTACCGGTAATCGTAATATATGACCCAGGCGCGCCATGTGTCGGCGAAATACCAGTTATACGCGGTGAATCTTCTACTAAAGTAGAAGGTAAAATGCTAAATCTTACACTGTTGCTGTCTTGCCCACCGGCCGTCACTTTCACACCCACAGTTGTTGGTGCTGTTGGCGGCAATGGCACTAATACATTAATTAAAGTTTTAAACCAACCATCTGTTAAAACACGCGCGGCCAAACTGCCAAAATTAACTTCGCCCAGAGTGGCGCCGAAATTTTTACCATGTAAACTTACAGTGGTATTGGGCTGGCCTGAATTAGGAGAAATCGGACACAAACCGGGTTTGATTGTACCGGAAATTGAAAAATCACGGCGAACTGGCCCCCAATCATCGCCCGTGGTATCTACTTTATATGTAGAAGAACGAGCATCAGTGGCAGCAGCTTCAACCATAATCGGACCAGCTATGGCAGTTGCCGGCACCTCCACGATTATCTGACTATTACTCCACGGCGATAAATCGCCACAAGGTAAAGTAGCGGGATTTGTCCAAATAATATTGCCATCACCATCGGTGCCTTTTTTAAAAAAGACCTCGCCAACATCATCGCCAAAATAACGACCAAAAATACTCACATAATTACCCGAAACTCCTTGCCAAGGATCAACATCATCAATGCGCAAACGCGGTTTACACTGCGGTGGGTCTAAACTTAAATCGCAAAAACCGCTGGCACAATCAATATTCGCGGAACAATTGGAATCATCACAGGCCCCGCAATCAGCGCCCCCGCAATCTTCGTCGGTTTCATCTTCATCTTGGTCGCGATTATAACAATGGGGCGGACGGATGGCAATTTGAGCAGTAGAAGTGCCTTCTTGGGCTGCCCAATCAGTACCAATGGCTTCTAAATTATAAGTACGAGGAAAAACACCAGTGGTATTCCAATCCACGTCTTTAGATCCTTCTGTTTGGCAACCATCCAAAGGCACGCTACCTATCCAGGCATTATTACGATACACCGAAATATCTTGCAAACCATTATCATCGGTAAAATCAACACGCAATTTCACAGTTGTCCCCTGCTCGGCTTCAGCCGGAGCTGTCAAAAAAACTTTCGGCGCCTTTCTATCAGTGCCGTCACCGGATTTAAATTCCACTGGGCCACAGCCAGCAGTACCCAAATCACAAGCCAAATTACGACCAGACAAAGAAGTAATAGTTGGGCTTAATTCGTTCAAAATATAATTTGTACTAGACGCCAAACAGTCATCGCCATTATCCGGCGCGCCACAATCACCCCTCGGGGTAAAAATGGCTTCATTGCGCTTATTACCCACGGCCCACTCCCCGGGCACGCGCGCGTCGCCGTTATCTTTGTCCACGACCACGGCGTTATCGCCCTCATTTAAAGAATCTTCATTAACATTTTCGGTAAATATCACTTTTAAATTAATATTTCTGATACATTTATCACCGCCTGTTGGCAGAGTGCGCACATAAAAATTTAAACAACTGCCGTCCGGACAATCATCAGTTGTACAAACACGACAATCACCACCCACAGCACCACAGTCTATATCAGATTCATCATCGTCTTGTTCGTTGTTATAACAATGCGATGGATAGGTACGGGTGGCATCTACCAATTTAGAAATCACAAAACTGACAATAGAATAAGCGGACAAAATAATGGCCAAACCAATCACCGAATTTATCAGAATTTTTTTAGCGTCTCCAATCTGATCGGAATTGCCACCGGCCGTCATCCACATATAACCGGCGTAAATAGTCAGACCGACCGCCACAATCCCGAGAAGCCCCAAAGCAACGTGAATAATACGCGCGATAGTCAAACGAATATCAGCGCTACCCAAACCAGTGCCAGCACCATAACTAATACCCAAATCCGGTTGCGCGAAAGCCACGCCGGCAAAACCAACCAGCCCGGCTAAAATCAGGATGGAAAATAAAATTTTAAATTTTGATTTTATAGATAACATGGTATATTTTAATTGGGCGCGGCCGCGGCATTGGACGACTTAATATCACTAATACAAGTCGTGCTGGAAGCCATAGCGTGGCCATTACAGCAAAATGGATTATCAATGTTGTCAACCGCGCAACAAGTGCCGCTACTAGCGCAATCCGCGCTCACCTTGTTTATGGCTTTTAATTTCGGTCCTTTACCGGGATAAAAACAATTAAAATAAGTATCTTCTATGCCGGAAGTCAAAGACGGATAATAATCGTGCTTGGCATCATCTAAAAATCCGCAATGGCCAACGACCACCGTGCTTCGCCCAGCAACATAATCATTAACTACCTGTGGCCACAAACATAACGGAACATCTTGAGGCGGATTTTCTGAAATAGTAATACTGGGAGAGTAAAGAGAACCAACCCTAATATATTTATTAAATTCTAATTCCCAAGGATAATTTGCATTAACAAATTCCGCGTCCAAACCCGGACTAACACTAACCAAATTAGGTGAGGTGTGGTCAATCGCCTTGCTAACAATAAATTGTTTGTGATAATTATCAGCTAAAAGAGATTCCGGCGAAAAAATCTCGGCGCCATTGTCCACCTTATCTACTTCGCCATCGGCATCGCCATCAAGCGCGTTGCTACCCAAATCGGCAATACCACTAAATAACACCGATTGGAAATTTTTACTACCGGCCGCGCCTCTAGCCATTGCCGCTTTCAATAAAATTTCATACTCGCTACCGGTGCAGTCACCGGTGGCAAGGTCACATGCCGGCAAACAATAAATCGGATTGCCGCAAGCATTAATTGCGCACTGGTCACTCGGAGTAAATTCTAAAATTTGATAACTACTGACTAAATTAAAATTACCCGCTGGCACCGAACTATCAGTGGTGCGTAAAAATATATTATTACCAGATAAAGTATAAAATCCGGCGCCAGTATTGCCAAATGACCCCTGAATGCCAAACGGGTCCATTGGTTCACTAAATATTACCTGAATAACGGTATTACGCGGACTGGTACTGCCCGGTTTTGGTAAAATTTGTAAAACTGTCGGGGGTAATAAATCCAAATCAATACCAGTGGTAAAAGACCATTCATAATAGTTGTCACCGCTACGAGCCGGATCAAAGGCCGAAGGGTTGCCCGGCAAATTCAGTAAAATTCCATTACCCAAATGAACAGTATATTTGACATTTTCAGAATTACTTCCCAAATAACCACCATCCGGGTCGCCTAAATCAGTAATCGGTTTAATCACAATAGTATAAATACCAGCTGGTGAATTGGGCGGGGTGGATGTTTGCGCTAAAACCACCGCATCCAAAACCGGGGTACTGCTATTCATTGAGCGAATGCTAATTAAATTATCGGTAAATGAACCGTCGGCATTCTTTTTTAAATGATCACAACCGCTTATCCAATTAGGATTTTCAGCTGACGCGCAATTGCCTAAAATATCATCGCCGCTTCCCTCTGCGATAAAACTATCCGGGTCTAATGGCGCGCTAAAAGTAATAACGATTTTGGTATTGCGATAAACGCCGGTTTGGTCGCGAGTGGGATAATGATCGCGAATAATACCACCCAAAGCACCGCTGCCGTGGAAATTTTGACCATTCGGCGTGTTGACCGACTGACCGCCAGGGCCACCTAAGCCACCCACACCAAGCATTCTCATTACAAACAAAACAATTGAATACGCCATAAGTATCACTGCCAACCCAATTACCGCATTTCTTAAAATTGACTTAGCATCATTAATTTGTTGTTCATTGCCACCAGCCGTCATCCAAAGATAGCCGGCATACATAATTAAGCCAACCAATACAATTCCCACCAACCCCAAAGCCGCCCGAATAATCCTAGAAATAATTAGGCGAATATCAAAACTGCTTAGCCCTAGTGGCTCTTGGATAACTGTCACACCTTGAAGCAATGGTTCGTTGGGGTCGGAAATATTTTGCGCCCAAGCAGGAGCCACCATACTAAATACCAAAAAAGCCGCACATAACACTACCACTGGTAAGGTCGCGGCTTTAATGATTCTGCAATAATTTTTCGAGATCCATTGAAGCATGATACAACGGACTGAAAAATAAATTAACGGCGATGGGTGTTTGGCGTTTCCGGCAAACGACCGATCTTTTTTAAATACTCTATTTTGGCTGTGGTCTCAATGCGGTGGATAGCGCTACGCTTGCGCGCAGTCTTATTTTTCTTCTGATCAAAAAATTTAATTTTTTTGACTTGAAGAATCTTGCCAGACTGTTGCCAACGTTTTTTCACACGCCTCATGTAGGCCTCAAACGATTCGTTCTTTTTTCTCTTTATTTCTGACACAAAAATTCACCTCCGATGATTAAAAATTAAACTGCATTTAACTGATTTTATTATAACACCTAAAAGCAAAATAGTCAAACTCTTAACTATGACCTAATTTACGCTTTAATAATGCCTCTACTTTTTTCTGGTCAACTACTTCTTGGATGCCTGATTCCATATCACGAATAATCACGGTCTTGTCTTGCACCTCTTTTTGACCGACAATTAATACATATGGCACTTGAGCGTGATCGGCTAATTCCATTTGGATTTTTAATGACCCTTTGGAAAAATTAAAACCTACTTTGATACCACTGCCGCGCAAATCATTTACCAACCGCAAAGCCACTCGACGCGCTTCTTCTCCTAATTGCGCCACATAAATTTCCATTTTTTGTTTTGGTAATTCTTGATTATTTTTTGACATATATTCCCGCCAAGCCAACACCACCCGATCTAACCCCAAAGAAAAACCGCAACCCGGTGTCGCTTTGCCACCGATTTGTTCTGCCAATAAATCATATCGGCCACCAGCCCCAAGAGCGCTCTGCGCTCCTTCTTCACCTTCTGGCCCATAAAACTCAAAAACGGTGTGGGTATAATAATCTAAACCGCGCACCAAAGTATGATCTAACTGATAAGGAATTTCCAAAACATCCAAATATTCCAAAACTTTCATAAAATGATTTTTAGATTCGGCGCCTAAATAATCAATAATTTGAGGAGCAGTTTCCTTAACTTCCAAACATTCTTTATTTTTACAATCCAAAAGTCGCAAAGGGTTGCGGGTAAGACGAGCTTTGCAATCTCCGCAAATATAACTACGTTTACCGCGATAATAATTAACTAACTCATTGCGATAACGCTCCCGCTCTGCCGGAACACCTAAACTATTGAGCCGGGCGGTAACAGGCAATCCCAAATCACTATAAAAATTATGAGCAATCATGATGAGTTCGGCGTCAACCGCTGGATCAGCGCTTCCTAAAGTTTCAAAACCTACTTGCCAAAACTGACGATAACGGCCGGCTTGAGGCCGATCATGACGAAACATTTGTCCCAAATACCATAATTTAACTGGTTGGGCTTGATTCCACAAACCATTACTAATGTAAGCTCGCATCACCGCGGCGGTATTTTCTGGTCGCAAACAAACCTTAGTGCCATCCCGATCTTCAAAAATATACATTTCTTTGTCCACCACATCAGTTCCCTTGCCAACTGAACGAACAAACAAACTGGCCTCTTCCAAAATAGGCGTCTCAATCCTGCCAAACTGAAAATATTCAGCTAAGTTTTCGGCAACATGATAAAGCTTGCTCCAATGGCGTTCTTCTTTTGGTAAAATATCGCGCATACCGCGCAATACCGAATAGGTTTTGGCGGTTTTTTCTACCTTGCCTTTTACAACCGTATTTTTGGCCTTAGATGATACTATTTTTTTTATAGCTGGTTTGCTTTTGACAGCGTTCTTTTTTACAACCATATATAATGAATGCTACCTTTTATTAAAAATATAATTAAACTGTCCTTATTATTTCTCCAAAATTATTTCCATCTCATAAAGCCATTTCACCGCCGATTATGTTAAAAATCAAATTGCGGTGATTTCAAAAACTGCACGCGTGTAAAAGGCCAACCCCGAAACCAGGCACGCCCCACGATCAAACCCCTGTCCACTGGACCAAAACGACGCGAGTCATAACTATTGGGACGATTATCCCCCAACACAAAAAACTGATCTGGCCCTAAGGTCACTAGACGCTCGCCATCAGTCAACAAATTTTCCGACAAATAATCTTCCTGCACTTGCTCTCCTTCCGGATGCGCGTCGTTATAAATCAATACTTGCCCGCCGGTAACTTTAACTCTCTCCCCCGGCAAACCGATAATCCGCTTTAAAAAATATTCTTTGGGGTCATCAGGATATTTAAAAACAATCACATCACCGCGCATTGGTTCGTGCAAACGATAGCTTAACTCATCAATTATTAAATACTCTTGGTCGTAAAAATTCGGCTCCATAGAAGCGCCCTTAACGTAAAACGGTTTGAACAAGTAATAACGCACAAGCGCGATAGTGAGGCCGGCTAAAATAGCAATTTTAAGAAATTCCAAAATAAACAGCCCGGCTCCGGCTAAATATTTTCCTACTCCTTGTCCGTCTGATTGTTCGTCGGTCATAATTATTGCTATTGATAATAATATGCTATGGTAGCACAAAAAAACATAAAAAGCAAGCTTGCTTTTTATTAATATATTTTAGCGCCACACTAGTGGGTTACTCTTATGTGGGCAATTGAGGAATCGAACCTCAGACCTCGTCATTATCAGTGACGCGCTCTAACCATCTGAGCTAATTGCCCTTTATAAATTGTAATAAAAACAACTAACCAACTACCAATAAAATTCTCTGTGGGCAATGGGGGACTTGAACCCTCGGCCTCGACAATGTCAATGTCGCGCTCTAAACCAGCTGAGCTAATTGCCCATTATGATAACAATTTTTTTAACAACAAATCTTGTAGAACCGTTAAACGTTTTTCAATTTTAGCATCAGCACAATACACCACGCACACCCCATGATATTTTTTCCAAGTTTTTGTGCCAATTGTTCTTTTGTCAAATTGAGCCTTTCTAAATTGACTCTTATTTATTTTCAAGACATTCGACCAGTACGTAGTTTCTTTGCCAACATTTTGATCACATCTTAAATGTAAATAACACGTCAATTTCTTCTCTGGTACATTATATATGCTTCTTAATAAATTTACAAATACCGACATTATTTTTGCATTTGAATTTCCCAAACCAACTACTGAAACTCTTTTAAAACCTTCGCCTAAATATAGCATGGCTAAAAGCATTTCTTTAGTATGGTCATCAAAGCAAACCTGAGAAATACTTTTTCCTACAGATTCCTCAACTATTTTTTTATTATCTTCTCTTTGCTTATTTAATACCACCCAAGCTTTACCTCTAGCTATTACAAGATTTTTTTGCTTGCGTCTTAATAATTTACCCTCAATATTTTTACTTAATTTTAAACCCGCAAACCAACCACTTAAAGTGGCTTTCGGTACGCCTAATTTAATTCCTATCATCGGATAAGTAAAACCTTGTTGACGTAAAATTATTGCCTGCTTTTTTAAATCAGCATTATGTATGCCTTGCATATAATAATAGGTAAGACATTAACAACTATATTATAACATATCTATCGTTCGATTACATCAGATTACTTGTGGATATCTTTTGAAAGAACAGGCAACTAGGACGAATTATATCACATTACTGTAAAAAATCAAGCCCCACCGCTAAATTAAGAAACAACCGTTAAAATTAACAGTTGTTCTTACTTACCTCCCTCTTACCTCCCCGAGCTTCGAAGTACACTAAGCATTCCCCATTTTACATAAAATTCCATTAACTCTATAAAAATACCCTTAACTGCCAATAACTACTCAAAACACACTTGACAATATATTTATCTTAAACTAAACTGAAGGTATAATAATTGCTATTTAATTCCATTTATTTAGCATCATTAATTATCGTAATCAATATATGGAAACTGAAAAATTTACTCCCGAACAAATAGAGGGGTTCGATCAATCTCGTGCTAAAGAAATGAAAACGGCCAGACAAGATCTTGGCCAATTTAATAAAGAACGAAAACCAGGTAGCGAACCATTAAAAGAGGACAAACCGTCAGTAGAAGGAGCGAGGCATGATGTTTTACAAGCTAAAGCACTAGTAGATAACAAAATATTTACTGACAATAGAAAATCAATTGAAGGGACTCGCGCCAGAATTTTAAGAACCGCCGACGACATAGCTAAATCAAGAAACAACGCGCCCAACAGTGAGGATACAGAAACAACCGATGGTGTTCTCTACGAATTAGCACAATCAGAAGGTTACAAAAGAGATGTCCAAAAAATAGTTAACGAAAAAGTAGCAAAATTAAATGAGAAAAAACAACTACTTAAAGAAGAAAGTGACCGCCAAAAATTAGTATTAGATAATCTAGATAAGGAAAAAACAGCTGGAATTATCAACAACACTCTCGACGAAAGAATAAGACAGGCGAGCAGCGCACTCAACAAAATAAGAGACTCTATAACAGATATTAATCTGGAGATAGAAGAAGTTAAAGAAAGTGTTACCAAAAGAGCCACTGCATTAGCTAAGGCGCCAAAAAGAACAGAGCAAAATACCAAAGAAACACCAACGGCAACAAAGATAGAAACACCAGAAACACCACAATCACTTTCTACATGGCAAAAATTTAAAAAATTATTTTCTTAAATACAGTCTTTAATACAAAACAAAAACACTCCCAAAATTGGGGGTGTTTAATTTAACAATACAATCGTGATAAAAACTTTTCATCTATCTCCCCTCCCGACGAAATGTCGGGATCGACTTGGATTACCGTTCGGCTTTCGCCAAACGTTATCTCCGGAAAGGAGGTGATCCATCCCCAGCTTCCGCTAGGGATGCCTTGTTACGACTTCACCCCAGTCATTGACCCCGCCTTAGTCCCTTGCGAGCCTTTGGGCGTTGCCAACTTCCATGGTGTGACGGGCGGTGAGTACAAGACCCGAGAACGTATTCAACGCGCCGTGGCTGATGCGCGTTTACTAGCGATTCCTACTTCATGAGGGCGAGTTGCAGCCCTCAATCTGAACTGGGGCCGGTTTTAAGAGATTAGCTCCGCCTTACGGCTTAGCAACCCGTTGTACCGGCCATTGTAGCATGTGTGTAGCCCTGGACGTAAGAGCCATGCTGATTTGACGTCGTCCACTCCTTCCTCCTGCTTGCGCAGGCAGTCTCGCGTGTAAATTTAACACACGACGTGGGTTGCGCTCGTTTCCCGACTTAACGGTACACCTCACGGCACGAGCTGACGGCAACCATGCAGCACCTATCTAACACCCTCGAAGGCGGGTCGACTTTCATCAACCTTGCAGTTAGTAGTTGAGCCCAGGTAAGGTTCCCCGTTTACCGTCGAATTAAACCACATGCTCCACCGCTTGTGCGGGTCCCCGTCTATTCCTTTGAGTTTTAGTCTTGCGACCGTACTTCCCAGGCGGCGAACTTAACGCGTTAGCTTTTTTAAACGGCACTGACAGGGTCGATACTGCCAATACCTAGTTCGCATCGTTTAGGGCGTGGACTACCAGGGTATCTAATCCTGTTTGCTCCCCACGCTTTCGTCTCTCAGTGTCAGAAATGTTATAGTAAGCTGCCTTCGCATTTGGTATTCTTGCTGATCTCAACGCTTATTACGACTACACCAGCAATTCTGCTTACCTCTCCCATTCTCTAGCACAGTAGTTTTGGAAGCAGGCCCGATGTTAAGCATCGGGATTTAACCCCCAACTTACTGTACAACCTACAGACGCTTTACGCCCAATAAATCCGGATAACGCTTGAGGTCTCTGTATTACCGCTGCTGCTGGCACAGAGTTAGCAACCTCTTATTCTTAGGGTACCGTCACTAATTCGTCCCCTACAAAAGCAGTTTACGACCCGAAGGCCTTCATCCTGCACGCGGCGTCGCTCCATCAGACTTTCGTCCATTGTGGAAGATTCTTGACTGCAGCCACCCGTAGGTGTCTGGGCAGTTTCTCAGTCCCAGTGAGGCAGACCGCGCTCTCACGCCTGCTACCCGTCGGAGCCTTGGTGGGCTTTTACCCCGCCAACTAGCTGATAGGCCATAGGCCCCTCTTGAAGCGTCTTGCGACTTTAAATGCGAATGACTTTCGTCCCCGCATTACTATCAGGTATTAATTCGCCTTTCGGCGAGCTATGCCTGTCTTCAAGGTAGGTTACCAATGTGTTACTCACCCGTTTGCCGCTAGTAATCCTGTTACACTCGGACCCCACTGTCATCCTGAACTTGTTTCAGGATCCCTTGTTAAAAGGAAAATACTGAAAAGTTTAGCATGACATATTAGGATACGGGTGTAACAGGCACTTCGCTCGACTTGCATGCCTTAAACACGCCGCCAGCGTTCATCCTGAGCCAGGATCAAACTCTCAATAAAAGAGGGTTACCGAATTTTATTGAGCCATGTCGGATGACATGGCCGATATCATTGCGGATAACTCTCAAGAGAAGAGCGACCGAAATCGCCCTACTGAAATTTGAATCCATTTCCAGTACTAAATGAAAATGGAGTTTGGATCTATATTTGGTACGTCTTTCCAATCGGTTTTACCCGACTGGCGACTATTCTGTTTTAGAAGAATAGACTATATGGTTTTTATCACGAATTGTATTGTCAATGAACTTCTTTCTTTTTTAAAACCAACTCATCCACAGGGAACCACCGATTGGTAGTGAATGATGCTTGGCTCGCACAGAAAGAAAAAAGAGGAACCAAAATTTTCAGTTACTCTTTTTTCTTTCCCCGCCAAAGGCGGGCAGGCAGTATCCCCGCGTCGCCTTCGGCTATGCGGGGCAAGCTTCCATAATTAAATCATTGAAGATAAAACTAGGGCTTGCCCGGCGTAGCGCAGCGGAGCCGGGACTTGCGGGAGAACCATTTATTGTGAGGTACAAGCGTAGCGATTATTTGTATTAAGTAAACGCAGTTTAACACATTGCCAAAAACTTGTCAAGGGGCGATTTGGGGGTAAGGTGGGGATAAAACTTAGTTAACTGTCCGACTCTTCCCCAACACCAACCCAATACCCGCCGCCAAAATCATCACCGATCCCAAACCAAAATTTAGAGTTAATTTTTCTCCCAAAAACATAACCGCAAAACCTACCGCACTGATAACTTCGATATATGCTAAAACGGAATACTGCGACAAGGTCAAATGTTTAAGCCCATAAAAAAATAACCAAAAAGTGAATATGCCAATTACTAAGCCATAATAAACAAACGCGGACCCGGCTACCGCCCAACTAGCGTTCAAACCATAAAAACAAACCAAAATTGCGCTCCCCACTCCTCCAACAAAATTCTGCCAAAAAATAATTTCCGGTGGAGTATAATTGGGGGTTTGTTTTTTATAAATTAACATGGTTAAAGAAAAAATAAATCCGGACAATAACATCGCGCCCATGCCGAGCAAATCACCTGGCGAAAACCCGCCCAGTTTTCCACTATAAATCAAAACTGTTCCGCCAAACGCCAGCACTACCATCCCCACCGACTGCCAAGTAATTTTTTCCTTTAAAAAAATAAAACCCCACAACGCCATAAAAACCGGATACAAATATAATATCACTACCCCATAGGCAACCGACGCGTGCAAATATGCGAAATAATATAAAAATATCCGCACCGCATTTAACAATGATGCCAACGACATTATTTTATAATTTCCATGCCAAATTTTAAAATGATTAATTTTTAAATAGACAAATATAATTATTGTCGGCACAGCTAACCGAAAAAATGTCGTACTTAAAGTTGGTAAATTTAACCACTTAACAAGCACGCCCACAAAACCGCCAAAACTGGCGGCAAACATTACGGCTAAATAAGGTTTTAAATTCATTTTGTTATTTAGCTTTCTTTTTTCTCCACTCCCCGATCAACTTATGATTCCCCGATAGAAGGACTTCTGGCACTTTTAATTTATTAAATTCTTCCGGCTTAGTATATAAAGGATATTCTTTTTGGTTGGTATGGCTTTCGTTATCCAAAGATTCCGCATTACCAAGTACGCCCGGAACTAAACGCGCGGTCGCCTCCACAATTGTCAAAGCTGGCAATTCCCCGCCCGATAAAACATAATCCCCAACCGAAACTTTTTCATCCACAAATTTATATATCCGCTCATCAAATCCTTGGTAGCGCCCAGAGATTAAAACCAGCCGATCTAATTTAGAAAATTTTTGCGCCATCTTTTGATCGAATTTTTTGCCGGCCGGATCAAGAATAATAATTTTTGTCTTTTTTTTGTCATTCCGACCGGAGCGAAGCGCAGTGGAGAAATCCCTTTTACTACCCACTTTAAGGGATCCCTCGGCTACCGCTCGGGATGACAAACGCCCCGACACCACCCCAATCGCCTCCAAACAATAATAAATCGGATCGACTTTCAAAACCATTCCCGCTCCCCCGCCATATTGCGTGTCATCCACCGGCTGGTGTTTGCCGGTGGCAAATTCTCGCCAATTATGGGCGGTGATTTTTATTAAATCTTTTTTTTGCGCAATACCTAAGATACTATCATTAACATAGTGATAGATT
>Ga0156808_119_pt5 | contig 20077 bp, 19 predicted proteins | sample RifOxyD2_FD_112109 | JGI IMG/M metagenome (GOLD analysis project Ga0156808, IMG submission 112109) | Candidatus Magasanikbacteria bacterium RIFOXYD2_FULL_41_14
GCAAGTGTCGCGGGTTTTAACTTATACCAGGTCTCACCATAACAAAAATCGGATGAGATCGGTTCAGCTTTTCCTACAAACTCTTCGGTCTCGCTATCATAAATACTACCCCCATCAAAAGTGTCGGCAACCAAAATTAAATTAGGAACATTTTCTAACCCGGAAAAATATATACAATCAACCGCCGGACGAGCCGTCTCTAAAAGTTCGGGCATTGGCAAAGTATCGGCCTGCGCCACTGATATTCCGGCAAAAAATAAAACAAACGCAAATAATAATTTTTTCATGTTCTATGTAATTTGAATATAGCCCCTCGGGGCAGAGCCCCGAGGTAATTAAGGGATAATTTGTAAGAATCACCAGCGTTGTTTATATTCCGCTTGGACGTTATATGTTAATTTTGGCAGTGAGGACGCTTGCGTAGGCGCACTGCCGAGCCGCCTCGGGCGGCGTGGCGGCAGGGCTGAGCTCTCCCGCAACAACAAAATTCACATATAACGGACAAGCGACTAAACTATATATAACGCTCTGAGTTTTTACAGATAATTTATTTAAATATTGCGTCCCGACTAAGTCGGGATATTGAGCGGGCATATTTGCTCCTTGGATCGAAAGTATAAAGACCGCGGTCTTTATACTTCTCTCGCCTACGCATCACAAATAAAAAAGCTTTTTACTTTTTCAAATTTACATCTTCCAACTTCACACTCAATAACTTTGACACACCTTCACCGCCCATCGTAACCCCATACAAAACATCCGCGCTGTGCATAGTAACGCGATTATGCGTAATCACGATAAATTGCGACTGACGTGAAAGTTCGCTCATGATGTTGGCGAAGCGCAAGGTGTTGGCTTCGTCCAACGCCGCTTCCACTTCGTCCATGACAACGAACGGCGCCGGGTTGCACGACAATATCGCGCAGACAAGCGCGATAGAAGTAAGCGTGCGTTCGCCACCGGAAAGCGCGCTTAAGTTTTTTATTTTTTTGCCGGGTGGGCAGGCGGTAATATCGATTCCAGTTAACGTGGTAATTTTTTTACGTTTAGATTCGTCAGCCAAATCGTCCGCTCCCACCCCCTCTGCTTCTCCCCCTCGGGCAGGGGGAGACATGACACCGCCCTCCGCCAACGCAACTTCATCCTCATCCACAACCTCGCCATAAATTTCTTCGAGCGCCGCACTCCCACCATTAAATAAAATTTTAAAATAACGATCAAATTCTTTGCGAATTTTCTTAAACGACGCTTCGCGCTTCTTTTTCATTATTTCGGTTAGTTCGTCAATCATCGTTTCCAAATCATTAGTTGCCTTTTCCAAATCAGTCAACTGGCCACTCAAAAAATCAAATTTTTCTTTGGTGGTGGTGTATTCTTCCACTACACCTTCTTCGATTCCACCAATCAAACTTAATTGATATTTTAATTTTTGAATTTGGTCAGCCGCGTCCGCGAGCCCGGCGGCGTCCAACCCTTCGGTCAATCGCTCCACTAAATTAACTGGACTCGCAGAAATTTCCGCGCTACATTCGGCTGCTAAATCTTCTTGCCTAGTTTCCAATTTAGCCAATTGAATTTTTAAATCATTGCGCCCGCTAATAATTTCGTTAACACTATTTTGCGCGGTTTGCATTTCAATCTGCAACGCAAACACTCTTTGCTTTTTGGCTTCTTCTTTATTATTAAAATCTTTAATTTCCAAATCCGCCGCTACCACCACTTTTTGCGCCCTGCTAATTTTTTCTTCCAAATCTTCTTTTTCTTGTCCCAAATTTCCTAAATATTTTTTGTGTTCCTCTGGGCTCATGGCCAAGTAATTTTGTTCCTTTTCCAGATCAGTCAATTCCATTTCTTTTTGGCGAGCCTGCGTGCCAAGTACGGCCGCCTGCGCCTTATGAGTTTCAGATTCAGAACGTAAACCTAAAATTTCCGCCTGTTTGTTTTCTAAAGCGCGCTCTACCAAACGGAGATCTTCTTGTAGGCGATTAACTTCGGCTTGCCAATCAGTTGAACCAACTTCCATATTCGCCCACTTGCCGGAAAACCCCGGACCACGTTTTTTGTTGCCACGATAACCACCCCGCATCACCCCTTTTTTCTCAATCACATCGCCATCCAAAGTTACCATGCGATAACGCCCAATGCCAATACGTTGCGCGGTCGCTAAATTTTCCACTAATAAATTATCACCCAAAACAAAAGAAAAAATATCATAAAATTGTTTATCAAATTTAACCAGATCAATCGCCCAACCGATAACACCCTTTTCGTTCAAAACCGCGTCCGCGTCCACGCCAAGGAGCCTGCCGGTAATTTTACTCATTGGTAAAAATGTGGCATAGCCCAAACGATCGGCCCGTAGCCACTCAATTGCTTTTTTGGCAACTTCATCATCTCCCACTACTAGCGAAGACAAGTGTGCTCCGGCCGCCACCTCCAAACCTACCCGATACTGCTCTTCTACTTCGCCCAAATCCGCGAGCATACCATACACTTTGCCAAACCGTCCCCGATTATCTAACACCGCTTTCACAGCAGCGAGCCCTGAATATTCAAAAAATTGTCGCTCGCTTTGGGCACCAAAATTTTGGTGTTGCGCTTGCGACACCCGCACCGATAGCTCTGTGCGCTCGGCCGATAGTTTGTCCGCTTCCATTTGCCTATCCGCCATTAATTTAACCAACCGCGCGGCGGCCACGTCTGCCTGCTCACATTTAGCAGACAAAGCGCTATTTTCATTTTTTAAATCACTAATTTTTTTAGTAAGCCAGCCCAAATTTTGTTTACCGGCTTCATTGTAAACATTTTCCAATTTTCCACTTAAAACCGCCAACTGGCGTTCTAAATCATTTTTAATGCGCGTGGCTTCGCTGTGGCGCTCTTGCAACTGACCAAATACTTCCGTGCGCGTGGCTTGGCGAGCCAATTCAGACAACTCATTTTGGATACCAGTTAATTTTTCAAAAGCCGACCGATAATTTTTCTCAATCATTTCTAATTCTGTATCCAAACGATCGGTTTCTTTTTTATTATTTAAATAAAGCGACCCATAATATTTTTCTTGGCACTCGCGCAAAGCCAATTCCACTTCCTGGCGTTTTTCCAATTTTTTAACTTGACGCGATAATAATTTTAAACGCGGTTCAATTTCCGCCAGTAGTCGTGTCGCCTGTTCCGAATTTTCGCGCGTGCGCGCTAACTTCAAAGACGCTTGATGTTCTTTGATTTGAAATTCTTTAATTCCCGACGCTTCATCCAAAAAATCTTTGCGTTCCGATGGCGTGACAACCAAAAGCCGATCAATCGTGCCCTGTGAAATAATACTATATGAATGTTGCCCAAATTGCGCGCGCGCCAAAAGCAAATGAATATCCAACAGGCGCACCGGACTATTATTAATCAAATACTCACCTTCGCCCGAACGATACAACCGCCGCGTGATCACAATTTCCGGATAATCAATTCCAAACCCACTACCGGTATTATCCAAAACCATAGTGACGGAACAAGCCGACAACGCCCCCTTATCCACCGACCCGTTAAAAATCACATCCTCGCTTTTTTTCCCACGCAACTGTTTCAGCGAGGTCTCACCCATCACCCACCTGATCGCATCAACGACATTGGACTTGCCAGAACCATTCGGCCCCACGACCGCGGTAATACTAAAACGACCGTCTTTCGGCGGTATAAATTCCAAAGTGGTCTGACGGGCAAAAGATTTAAAGCCGTCAATTTCGAGGCGTTTTAGATACATACTTTCCACGCGGTCGACAGCGTTGTCATCCCGATGAAAATCGGGATCTCTGTCGGGTCGCAATCTCTATCCGCATAATTATACCACATCTTAAAAACTCAATCAAATAAAAAACGACACTGTTAATAAGTTTATTGACAACGACCGCTAAAATCTGCTATAATAATTTTGTAGCGTAAGCTATCCTGCCCGCGGATGCGGGTCCGAGATCTAAATCTCGCCTTCACAGGCGAGGTTTTATTTTTTTGAAAGTTATCTGCTTTTTGATGGCTTGGCCGTTAATATTCAAATCAACTTTATCTTTTAACCAATACGAGACATAACCGGAACTAAATAAAATTACTTTTTTATTTTTCGCCCTTTTTAGATAATCGGCCAATGAAGCGAAATCAGAGTCACTGGAAAATAAACAAAAAGTATCATAATTATCCGCCAACCGAATAGCGTCCACGCACATTTCCACGTCAAAATTACACTTCGGTAAATAAATATATTGGCCACGCGCGTCGCTATTTCTTTTCCAACCAACTTTCACGTTTTCTCCGTCGGACAGATAGTGTTTTATTTTCTGAATCGGTTTAGTAACTGTCTTACTAAAAAATTTTCTCGCTTTAGCAATAATAGCGATTGATTTATTCTGCTTGGGGTCAAGTCCAAAATAAAAACGTGAGTGGACAGAAAATGTCTTAACATAAGTGGCCAACTGCTCTATGCCGATAACCAATTTTTCCCCCTTAAACAATTCCCGACCATTGCCGTCACGTTCGTCACGTTCATACCAATAATTAACATTGCCAAAATCAATAAAAGTAAAAATTCGGCCATACTGCAACCAATCGCCAGGCAAATTTGATTTTGTGTTATCCATTTTAATAAATCGTTTGACTGGTAAATTATTCAAAGCTGTAAAAATTTCTAGGCGTTTTAGATACATAATATCGCATTGTCATTGCGAGCGTAGCGAAGCAATCTCTACGCTAATAATTATGCCACAATTTAAAAACTCAATCAAATAAAAACGCCTCGCGAATATCGCAAAGCTTTTTAATAAAAGCACATTTACACTATCGAGCCAGACGTTTGGGGTGTATTTGACGAAATTTTATGCCAAATTCCTGCTGTCAACAAACTAATAATCAAAATAGTGCTATCAGAAACAAAAGCATAATAATAATTAGCACCCAACAAAATTGCTAATATGCAAATTATAACTAATGCCTGTAATACTGATAACTGGGTATCGTCATAACGCGAATCAAGCAGAACCAGGTTTTCATGCATTCTTTGCTCCATCTTCAACGCAGATTCATGTCTTGAACCGCCTAAAGGTGATATCCATGCCAAATACATAATATGAACCATTATAAGAAAATAAATGGCCCCCAAAGCCGCCAAATCAGCATATGAAAATAAACCAAATTTATCTAAAGCAATATCCAAAAACATTTGTATATTAAAATGTGCAATTGGGATAGTTATTATCAAAATATAATACCAAACAAACAATGCAACTTTTAAATATTTTGCAATTTTAATTCTTACAAGCGCATTCAATAATGTGACACCTGTCATAAGCAGATAAAAATATAAGACCGGTGAAGAAAAATTACTTTTGAAAACCAAGTACAAAACCATCGCATTTACGATCAGCAAAGTTCTTTCATCGATATTCGGCGTAATTTTATCTTTCAAAAATACGGGTATGATTGTGCAAAATATGAAACCCCATATTACGACATAAAACCCAGGCTCGGCGCTAATACCATTTGGTGAACCTGCTTCTGTCAATACACTGGCGAATAAAATTACGCCCAATGACAATAATAACGTCTTCCATCTATCCTTTGATAAATCCAGCAACAAAAAGAATTCTGCAAAAATACCACCGACAAATGCTGCTAATTTTAACCAATCAAACTGCATACAATCCCCTATAAATAATAATCGATTCTATCTACTTGTATCGCCCAATTATCGCAATAACGCATCATTGCGCGCATCTCTATATTCACACTGAACAAATATACCTGACAAATTATATTTCAACCGCATCGCATCATAATATTCTTTTTGGGCTGTTCTAGCCAACTTAATATCATCATCTTTTTTTAGTCGTTGATCATTATAAACGCAATCGCATATTTTATTTTCCAAGACTTTTTTATCTTCTGAGGACAATGCATTACCACATTGAAATAATTCTGTTTTATAAATCTGTACTCTTTTATATGAATTATAATAATTAACCGGGATATTGCCAAATGATAAAAATAATACAAAAAGTATAACAAGTGCTCCACCGATTTTCCCGTAATCTTTTTTCTTTGGCGTACCGACTGGCAAAATATTTTCCATATTATATATATTTAAAGATAAATTTATGATTTAAGAAAATTATTTATTTCCATTATAAACATCCACACCCTTAAACTCTTGCTCACATAATTGCTTAATCGGACCCGGCGCATCAATTTCGCACGGTCCATCCCAAGTTGTAATAAATCCTTTAATAGCATTCACTCTGCAAATATCCGGATAAGTGGCGAGACCATAACATACTGCTGGTTCATCAAGTTTTTTGGCTACCATTGCTACACACTCGTCATTATACGCATATGTTTTATCAGAATCACGGCAATATCGTACATCACTTTTCTCAATCGCTTTTATAAAATAACAATACTCGACAAATTTAGGTGCATAATTAGAATATGCGCCAGAAAAAATTTCTTTCTTACCTAAAGAATCACATTGTTCGTCTAAAAGTGGCGGTGCATACTCAGCCAGTATCTTGTCACGTCTATCCATAGCATAATTTTTTGATTCTACTTGCATTTGTCCTAACCACGCATTAGATTGTTTGGATCTTAAAGTAAGCTGAATATCTTCAGAAATTAAGATATATAAAATTCCGAATACTAACAGTGCTATCACCCCAAAAACTGTTGACATCATACTCATTTTGCCTGGCTTAAGCTTTCCTGTGTTAATTTTTTTTGCTTGTAAAAAAGTATCAACGATAACAAAAACAAAAAACGGATATATCATTGAATTAAACAAATTAGTCGCTACCATCCCAACCGGCGAATCGATAAAACCAGTCAAAAGAAAATAATTTGACAAAAGTACCGCTGCCATAATACCAAAAACGACAAAAAAACGCTTATAAAGATGCATGATTAAATATGGAACCCCAAATAAAATAATATTAGCCGCCGCCATTAAAATTGGGCTATAATTTGATTGAGTTGGTTCGTTACTGGTATTGACTAAATTCATATATTTAATTTTATAAGCTGTTAACAAATATTATACCATATCTTAAAAAAAACTTGGAAACTACTACTTCAGTTTTTTCCTATTTTTAATATCCAAAAAATTATTATTCGTCACCACTGTCCGCTTAATTTTTCTTTCAATCATTTTCCGCGCCGAACCGGCGATCTGCCCACCTTCACGCGCGTCATCTTTCAGCCGTGGCACGCCCTTCGTATCTTTGGTGCGGTGAATTTCGGTCGCGGTCCTTTCTCCTAACATCGTCAAAATCAATTCAAAATCATCCATGTGATCGCGCAAATTGTGTTTTTTCAACCCTTTCATTTTTTTATATTCCGCCGGCGTCACGCCAAAAGTCGCTTTGGAAATTTCGGCTGTTAAAATCTCGTAATCTTTTTCTTCTCGCGCCCCACGCTTTTGCCATTCGTCGGTTAATTCCTCGCACACAGCAATTCCGCGCATTCTTTTTTCAATCCAATCTTCGGGATAACCTTTTAATTTATATAATAATTTTGTACGCTTGGTAGCGAGTTCAGGATTTTCAATTTCTTGGACACGTTCATAGCCGACTTTTGCAAGCCAGCGTTTGAACGGCTCGGCCTTGGGAGAAGGAATTGACTGGATGATACGAAAAATTCCTTCAGTGTCAGCGCAATCGGTTTCGTATTTTTTACCGTCCGAACTCTCTAATTTCAGTTGTAGACAAATTGTCGACAACTCAACTTTTTCCTCATCTTTAAGGCGAATTTTCATTTTATACCAATAATCGCGAGGATTAACACTGTCCGTCAATGCCTCAACAACATCAATAACCGAAAACCACCATTCTTTATTAAACAATGTTCTCCGTATCGTTTTGCTCTTAAAAAAAACGATGCCATTATTTTGACTTGAAATATCCCCCATATTATTTCAATTAAATTTAAAGTGCTATAATTATGCCACAATTTAAAAACTCAATCAAATAACAACGCCTCGCAAATAACGCGAAGCGTTTAAAAATTTTATTATCACTATAACAACTCCATAAACTTTCTTACCAAATCGTCTCCACCCACCGCTCTCAACTCTTTAACAATTTGATGCTGTACTTTTAATTCATTATGCTTCGGTATCATTATAAACGGTCGATGTCCGGCTGGAATTAAATAATTTTTTGGAAAAGCATACTTATCATGACTACCGGCGCGATCATTGTCTAAATAAAAACCTAATTTTTTAAGAGCGAATACACACTGCCGTTTGTTGAAATTATAGTCCCCCATATCTATAATTTTTTAAGTGGGCTGGGTTTGAAGATGCGCTTCATAACGAATCACTTCGTTATTGGCCATCCTAAATTCGTTGAAAATAAAATCCGATTCTCGTTTTGGCACCCCAAAATAAGTAAGCACAGCATCATTTACCATATCTAATAATTCTTTTTTTGACTGGGCTTGGGTAAATACTCCGGGCAAATCTTTACATTCCGCAATAAACCACCCATCCGGCGTTAGCTCCACTGTCCAATCCAATCTATCCGGAATACCATATTTTTGTTTAATAAATAACGGATTTTTTTGAACAACAAAATACCGATAAGCTCGGTTAAATGTTTGTTGTATTTTTGCTATAAACATACAATGTTGCGTTTAATTTTTCACCCTGATATTATACCACCAAACACTTGCTAAGTGAATAGCTGATTATAAAATAAAACTGCGAAGATGTCAAGATGCTTGACAACCGCCGACAATAGGTATATAATCCCTTGTTATATAAAATTCAAAATGAAAATATCAAAAATCAAAATTTTAGTGTCGCTTCGCGACCGATTACACTAATTTTACATTTTACACTGTCATTTTTCATTTTGATTTTTACATTTTAAATTCACTACCGTGCAAACAATCGCCAAACAAATCTACAGCCGACTCCTGTCAGCCAATAAAATCCTAATCGTCTCCCACCAAAATCCGGACGGCGATACTTTGGGCGCGGGGACCGGACTTTTGGAAACTTTAAAAAACGCGGGCAAATCGGCGCGTCTTTTTTGCGCCACGCCCGCGCCGGCCAAATTTAATTATCTTCCCCATCACGACACTATCACTTCCGACCCGAGTGTATTTACCGACCCAGACGTGGACACCGTCGTCGTGCTGGACTCCGGCGACTTGCGCTACGCGGGCGTGCATATTCATTTATATAATCATCTGGCCGAAATTATTAACATCGACCATCACCCCACCAACGAACTTTTTGGCACCTATAATTTAGTGCGCCCAGATTATTCTTCCACTTCGGAAATTATTTTCCATTTTTTGCGTTTTAACGGTGCACACTTAAACCCAGCTTCGGCCACCGCGCTTTTGACCGGAATTATCACTGACACTGATAGCTTCACTAACGCTGCCACGAGCGTCAGCGCAATGGCTGCCGCTTCGGAGTTAATTGCCACCGGTGCTAATTTAAATTTAATCAACGACCGCAATGTCAAAAATAAAACAGTCGGATCTTTGCGCTTATGGGGCCTCGTGTTATCACGCCTCACCAAACACAGCGACGAACTTGTTTCCACTTATGTTAAAAACGAAGATTGGTTAATTCACGATGTGTCCGAAACCGAATCCGAAGGCATTGCCAATTTTTTAAATAATTTGGACAGTGCCAAAGCCGCCTTAATTTTAAAAGAAACCTCCGACGGAAAAATCAAAGGCAGTTTCCGTACTACGCGCGACGATACTGATGTGTCGGCCATGGCCAAAAAATTAGGTGGTGGCGGGCACAAAAAAGCGGCTGGGTTTACAGTGGAGGGAACGATTGAAAGTGTGCTTGATATAATTTTGACGGAAACAGGAAAATAAGATATACTAAAGTAAATTAAAAAATCAAAATGTAAAAATCAAAATTACAATGTAAAATTCAAAATTTTTACATTTTAAATTGTCATTTTCCATTTTGATATTTACATTTTAAATTATCACTACTATGAACTCCCAAATCCTCATCCCGACCGTAATCGAAAAATCCAGTATGGGCGAACGCGCCTACGACATCTATTCGCGCCTACTTTTGGACCGAATAATTTTTCTCGGCCAAGCCATTGACGACCATGTCGCCAACATTGTCATCGCCCAATTATTATTTTTAGAAAACCAATCACCGGAAAAAGACATTAAATTATACATCAATTCCCCGGGCGGGTCCGTTACGGCCGGCCTCGCGATTTACGACACCATGCAATACATCAAACCAGATGTGTCCACTATTTGCGTGGGTATGGCCGCTTCTATGGGCGCGGTACTCTTGGCTGCCGGCGCCAAAGGCAAACGTTTAGCACTGCCTAATTCCGAAATTATGATTCACCAAGTAATGGGCGGTATGGAAGGCCAAGCATCCGACATTAAAATTCACGCTGAAAGAATTTTAAAAACAAAAGACAGTTTAAATAAAATTTTAGTCAAACATACCGGCAAGGACTTGGCGACAGTGGAAAATGACACTGACCGCGATCATTTCTTGGGCGCGCAGGAAGCGAAAGAGTATGGATTAATTGATAAAGTGATAATGTAAAATCATATGGCAGGAAATAACATTGCTATTGATTCAGGTTTGTCGCCAACTGGCCAAGACATTGACGCCGAACACGCCAGTCAGAAAACTATCGCCTTAACGAGAAAAGGATTAGAAGCGCTTGGACTTGATGGACAGGTTACACCGGAAGAATTAAGACACTGGGCAAGAATGAGTGCCGAAGACCTGGAAGCCAAGTTTGCCAAAATACAACAATTGGCCGACCAAGGTGATGAAAATGCTAAAAATACTTTGAAACAGCTATCAGAATTCTGGGAAAAATAGAAATGATCGTAAAACTAAAAAAATCGGCGCCAGCCGGTTTTTTTATATTAAAATTGTAAATCAGGTGGAGAATGAAAAATTACCATTCCATCTTTTTTGCTTAAATTAGCCAAAAAACAATAATTATCCCCTTTTTCAAGGGTGGGAGGCTTGACAAAACCCTAAAAGTATGGTATACTGTCAAGTTACTAATTGCAGTACCGCAATATTGAATCAGCGGAAGAACTCATAGTAACCAATATCCACCCAGTTAAGTAATATTAGCAGCATAAATGGATATAGGCGTTTGCCCTCTAAATTAGAGAATAAATGCCCGTATCCACGACAAGCATGGGGATGTGTTGACGGATAGCACAGGCTATTGCTCGTCTTCTCCACCAACACATCTTCTTGGATGCGGATTTGGCCTCCTGATTATATCGGGTGGCAAAAAATTAAAACCCCTTCGTATTTATACGAGGGGGCTTTTTATTTACGACACGAAGGCGAGGAAAATGGGAAAACAAAGTTTTTACATTTCCGAGCCGAGGAGTAAATATGGTTTACCAATACTATTTTATCTACATTCAAAATTAAACAATCGCTTCTTTAGCTTTTTTAGTAAAATCAGCTACTGATATGGTTTCTGGTTGATAAAAACCATTATGCTGTTGCATTTCAATATGCTTACCAAAAGCATTCAATCGATCTTCTCCTTCGGTCACAAGCGGAGTAAAACGCAAGAATCTCGCTTTTTTTAAATCAGGCAATGGAATCACACTACCGGTATCCGCACGTGTTTTTTTCCTACTAGCATCATCATCGTATTCTAAGGCAAATAAACTACCAGCCGGAATCTCCACCCCGTTTTCTTGAATTGGTTTTAAAGAAATTGCCGAGTGATCATCGCCTAAACCAACTTTTTCTATAAATATTGGATCGCCTGACTCATCAACAACATAGTTTATTTTATGAGAACCATAGCTATCACCAACACTCAAAGAATATATCCGATCATATGGCTTTATCTGATCATAAAAATAAATTTCTGCTGTTGTGCAATTGCCCACCTGTGAAAATCTACCATCTGACGACTTAATTGGTTCTACACTCGGCAAATTAGGGTCAGGCTTTCTAAATTCTAAAATATCCATTAGTAATCTAACAAACAATTTTCCGGCGGGAGATTTGGTTTGAGCAAGAATATTTTCTAGCAATTCTTTTTTTACGAAAGTCCATTTATCGGTTTTTTCAGATAACTCCATGCCACCTTTTTGATACAACTCTTCATCCCAATCAGCTAACAACGAATGATCAAAAATACCCCCCAAATTTTCCGGCCGACGCGACCCAGCAACCATCTCGCTCACCCTTCTGGTCGCGTGCGTAAATCCACAACCACGACGGGAAGTTTGAAACTCAGGATTTTCTTCTAACATTTCTGCCAAACCAGACTCCAAAGGCAAACCAGCAGAGCGAAATAACTGTACAATTTGACGTGGCGATTTCTCGACCTCTGGCGCTGGTTCGGCTTCAGGAGTTATTTCAACTTTTGGAACCGGATCCGCCATCTTCGCGGTCGGATTATAACCAATTGCTTCAGCCATAAAAATTATTGTACTGGTTCTACTAAATCTGGCACACCGGCGGAATCAACCGTGGTCACCGGCGTCGTCGTCGCCCCCACCATACAAATTTTTGGCAACGGCCGATAATAACTTTCAAACTCACGCGCAATTTTCACGCCCGAAGTTGTCACCCGAGTATACATAAAACTGGCCACCGCCCCCCTAAAGGCACTTTGACATGAAACTACACCTGGCTTTAAACTGTCCGACACTATCGTTTGCGTTTCTCCAGCCGAAATCCATTTGCTTACAAGCGGATGAGTGTAAGAACCACTGCGACCATCGGGTTTGCCCCAAAGCGTAAAAGTCAATTGCTGTTTATCATAATCAATATCGGTTTGCAACAGTAAATAATTATCAGTATCATTTTTAAATTTCAAATCCAAAGACGGTTCATAAAGTGTGGCGTCCGTGCCTGGATTGCCATTAACTGGATCAGCGTAATAACTCACCACCAGCGAATGATTGCGCCGTTGCGTAATATCCATTCCAGAGTTCATCGCCATTCGGAAAAGAGTGGTACCGATTTGACACATGCCACCACCGATTTCATCGGTAATTTTATCGCCTTTAATTACTGCTTCTGGCAGATATCCATTTTCGGACGTGAATGGTCCGGCGTACTTATTGGCAGAAAATTCTTCGCCCGGTTTGATTAAAGTGCCATTAAGTCGTTCCACGGCGTGCGCAATATTTTTAATGCGATTGTTATGACTGTCTTTAAAGGTGGAGAAGCCAGAACCAATAATCGCCTCAATCCCCAAATTATTAGCATCAGCCATTTTAACATTTGGCTCCACGAGATCCACACTTAAACTAACGGCTCGACTAGTTGCTGCCGGATGATAATTGCGATCTTTAAATACTTGCGCAACGCCCTCATATGTTTTATCAATATTGAGCGTCAATCCAATCCGACTGCCCTGAAACTCCTTGACTTTGCCGTCCATAACAGAAAACTTAGCATCAAGCGTGGGATAGTCCACCAAATGACGCAAATCTTCCAAATATTTTTTAACGCTGTCTTCATTAAGAGAAAAAATTAAATTATGACTGTCGTCACGCTCTACCTGTAACCACTCGCCCAATTGGGTCGCGGTGATTACCCATTGGCGCTGAAACTTTGTCTGCGGGTCAATGTGATTTAGGGTAATACTGCCATAATTTAAAATTGACGCAACCTGTTCAGACAAAGCGCCCACATCCGCCTCTAAAATATCTGGCTTAAAATAATCCGCCGTAATATCCCAACTAACAAATTTTAACTGCGATAAGTCGGTTTGAATTTGCCAGATGATTTCAGCATCATCAAAAAATTGGCCAGCGTGTTCGGGAATAATTTCAATTTTAGTATTTGGGAACCCATGTGCCACGACATTTGCGGAACGAGGCGTATCAGAGATTTTATTTAAATTTATATCCAACACTTCCCGCAAAAGCTGGTCCTCTAATTGCACAGGCGCGAATAAATGTATCGGATAAAAACGCAGTTTTAACGGTTGCCATAACTTTTGCCACCAATTGCCTGTACGGGCCACTGCCAAAGCTTCCTTTCCCAAACCCACCCCGTCTAGCTTAACGATCTCAAGCGAAGGGTCGCCAGCCAGTACAGTATTAATTTTAAATTCAATTTTTTTATCACCGGCCGTGGCGGTAATACCCAAACCTTCCTTAGCCAAACGGTCATTTAAATTTTCAATAAATTTATTAATTTGGTCGGTAGTGTCGTCACCAAAATGATATTCGCCCACATACACGCCAGGATAAACTTTATCTTTATAATACGCAAAGTATCCAGCGCTCGCGCCCAATACTAAAATCAAAAATGCTAAAATTGACAACACAAAAATACCAACTAATTTAAATAAGCGTTTGCGTGATGCGGCAGTAACTGGTGAAATATCCATATTTAAAATTTGCGACTGCGAATTTTGTAAATCATCTTTCTTCATAAAACCTTTTCCAACACTCAATTCAAATCTGATCCGCCAACTGGCGGACTAAATCTAAAATGATTATTCTTCAACAACATAAATCGGAATGGAACTGTCGTTTTTTATTTTAGTTAAATGAATTATAAGCGCTCCGAATTTGTATTCTGCTGATGCCAATTCCGGACGCACAGGCGCGGGCAAAACAATCGTGCGGGAAAACCTACCCCAATAGCACTCGGAATAAAATCGTTGGGCCGTATCTGGCAAGGGCGACTGGCGTTCACCACGAATCGTAAGAACATCATTGTGTAAATGTAACTCAATTCTGTCTGGCGCAGTGCCAGCCATTGTGGCCACCACAATAATTTCCGCGTCGGTTTCGCCCACATCAATTGACAACTGGCCCTCGGGCTCTGGATGCGGTCCGGAGAAATTTTCATTGGCGACGCGCGCGACTATTCGCAAACCATCGGCACCTAACAAAATTGATTGGCTATCATCAAGCATATTATTTGTTTGAGTAATTACCATATAATTATACCGCAAAAACCCCAAATGAGCAAAGTATTTTTGGATTTCAGCGTGTTCTTATTGTGATAATATGACTTAATTGAACAATTTATTTCACGCCAAAAAATGCCCTGATCTTGACAAAAGGGTAAAAATGTGCTATAATACTGGAATATACGGCTAAAATTAGCCAATTAACCTATAAATATATGAGCGAAATGGACTTTGAAAGAACCGGGCTAGGCGCTTCTCATTTTAGTGGTGTAGCCAAAAAAAAATTAGGCACACTTGAATCCAACCTAAAATTCGGACAATTAGAAGGGCTGGAAAGCGAACGGAGAATAGACCCGGCCCAAGCCGCGGAAAAATTGAGAAAAATTGAAGCTGCTACCAAAACAGGCGCATCGCTTGCGGATATACTAGAAGAAGATGATAATTAATAAATTCATTTTAAAAACCCGTCCCAACATTTGTCGGGGCGGTTTTTTATTCTTAAATATTTTGCCTATCTATTTTTTCGTCTGGTCATGCCTTTTGATTTGGCAGACACCACCTTCGCGGACTACATCAGACTTTGTCCGCTGTAGCCTGCTATGGCGGGCGAACTGCGGTGAGAGAGGGGTTCGAACCACGTGGGTCGTACCATATTAAAACAATTCGGATTTTCGGTAAAAATTTGGTTGGCGACGCACAGCGTCGCCCGTGAAAATTTTTTTCAAAAACCCGAATTGTTTTAACGTCGTATGGCTTTACAACGAAGTAAGAACCGTTTTTGAAAAAAATTAACTGGCCAATCGTCAAGTTTCCGCTCGCCAGTCCACCGAACTGGCATATCATGATTTAAATATATATTTAAATCATGATAACCAACACTGCCATTTTATCCCTCTTGCCCGTCCGTCCGCTTTTTGGTATAGTATTAACATCAATTCAATATATTAATAACAATATGGTTGAAGGATTTGGCGGAGATAGGCGCGACCGTTCGGCTTTGGATATTTGGTTAGACACGGAATTTAATGAACAATATAATCGGCAATATGAAACCCTGAATAAATTGGGGTTATTGGATATTTTACCAATATCAGGGGAAATGGGTGTTATCGGTATAGATAACAAAGAATACCCCATACCTAGTAAAGAACTGTTGCGCCAGATGATAGAAAGCGAACGAGAGAAATACGAACTTAAAATCAGCCAAGGATTTACCCGCTTTCAACTTACTCCGCTCGCCTTGCCCGTTGACACTCTTATTAAAATCGCCGAAGAAAAGATAAAAGAACGCTTTAAACAGCATAAACTTTTGGCCACCAAAAAGAATCGCGACGAACCAGATGAATTATTGGATTTAGACACCGATCAACCAATTTTTGTTTGGGATAACTGGCGCGGTTCAGACAAAAACGGCCAGTGCCAATATTATCCGGACAATTTTGACCAAACTAATCATAATGGGCACAGTAAGCAGGAAATACTGGACGCTCAAACTAACGCCAAAAACAAAGGTCAACTGGTATCGGCCGGTTGGAACGCCATTCTTTTGGAACCCAACCTAAATATTCCCCGACAAGGTAAAGGTCAAATTAAAGGCAAAAGAAAACAATTAGAAACCAACCAAACACCCAAAGAATATAAAAATATTCTTAAAACCGACCAACAATATCAACACGAACAAGGCCTCACATCCGAGGATTGGCTCACCCTGCTTTTAATCCAACTTGAACAGACTGGTGAAGTGATTGATGATTATCAAGGCAAAGGCAGTGCCGATTTTTTGATTGAATCATTTTACCCCGCTTCCGTCCGCTTGGGCTACGGCTACTGGTCTCGCGACTACCGGCTGGCGTACTTGGACGGCCGCGGCCCGTGGGTTCAGAGTTCTGGCTTTGGCCTTCGCTCCGCGGTGGGGTTGGGGCAGAAATTGAAATTTGATAATTGATTTTTATTTTTGTTTTTTTACTTTGTCATTGCGAGGGCTTTAGCCCGAAGCAATCTAAGCACGGTGAATAGCCACCTGCCTTGGGGCGGGTCATGTTGAAAAATTGACACATTAAAAAATAAGTTGTATAATTACAACATCAATTTTAAACTTACTAAATATGGAGGATAATAACCAAATGCTTCAAGATATTTTTCAAGTGGTAAATTTTTTAAAAGATAATGCCATCATTAAAACGGAGTTTGACGATTTTAAATCTGAGGTAAATCAGCGATTTAATGGAGTTGATAAAAGATTTGACATGGTTGATCTTGAATTCAAAAAAGTTCGCGAAGAAGTAATTGAGCATGTTGACGCTTTTGTCGGTCTGCACAAAGATCTAGAAAGTGAATTAGCCGCTGTCGCACACAAAACTGATCGTTTGGAAAGAAATGACATCAAAATTGCCAAACATTTACAGTTGCAGTTGGATTAGGCAAGATAGAATGAAATAATTTTTTTCAAAATCAAAAAACTTGGCGTCTGACGGCGTCAAGTTTTTTGATTAAACTAAAAAAATTTGTGTCTTTAAAAAATTTCATAAATATTACTGACACTATGTGACGCAGTAATCGGTAAGTTAAATTTCCTTTCTCTTTTATCTTTTACATATCGCCTCTGTAAATACTGGGACACGGCTTCACGATTAGAAAGGGCATGCCAACCGCCTAAATTTTCTGTGATATAAACATGGACCAAACCGTTGGTTACTTGGAATTGTTTGGCAACTTTTAACACCGCTTCACAAAACGCGCCCGCGTCTATTTTATCCAAAAAAGCCGTATTCGGATTAAAACCGCGCAACACCAGCGACCGACTGCCAGCTGGAAATTCTACAATATACGCCTGAATATTACCACGCACTTTTTGCTCATCTTCAACGATATTGATATGAAAATGATCCTCGCGTTCAAATAGCGTAACATCCTGCGCCGTGCAAATTCCAGCCGAGGCCTTGGCGAAAAATGAGCCGACATTTTTGGAAATATGGGCTTTTAATTTTCTTTTTCCGTCCGTCTGCGACTCTTCACCCGCGTCGCTCGCGATAAATTTATTAGCCATTTTCGCGATTTCTTCTCTGGTTAATTTTAGGGTTTTGGTTTGAATAAATAACGCAAGCGTTTTGGCGGCTTCCGCGCGCGTATTCAATGTATCCCAGTTAACACTCGCGCCGTCTTCGGCTAATTTCTTTTTTAATATTGCTCGCCGTTCGGGCGCGGATAAAATTTTCAAAATTCTTCCTTCAATTTTTGGATTAGCGCTCAAAAAATTTTGCAATCTTTGGTCATAATTATCCGTAAAATACACCCCCAATAATTCTTTTAGTTCATTCAGAAAAACATAATAATTGGCTGACGTTAAATTCGCGCTTCGCTCCAAGAAATCGCGCACCGGCTGATCAGATCCCATTACACTTAACAAAACCGATAAATCTTTGTCCTCAAAATCTGAACCGGCTTTGGCTGTCCTTTCTAACAATTTGGCAACTGCCAAAATTTCTTCTTCGGACTGTGGCGCTTTGTCGGTAAATAATTCTCGTGCGGAGCGCAGTTTTTCCGGATCAAGGCGCGTCCCAGGCTTTAGAGTGAACTTTTTGCCGGTTTCCATTATAAAATCATATCCTTCTTCTGGAATATTAAATTCCGCTAAATCCTCGGTGCGATCATTAAGTTTTCCGATAAATTTTTGGACATCGCCAAAACTCATCCCAATTGGAGTATAAGCCAAATAGACCATTTCCGCCAAAATTTCTCCATCCTCTTTTGGTAAAATATTTTTAATCGGTTGATTGCGAAAAAAATTCGGCTTTAATTCTTTAATTTTTCTCGCTAATTCTTTTTTACCTTTGGAGTCAGCACGCCGATAACGTTCAAAAATTATCGGGGTGATCGCGTCCAAATCAGCCAACGCTTGAAAAATCTCATCTGTATGTTCAGCCGGTTTATAATCGCGTATTTGCGTTAGAGTGTCTATGACCGTATTAAATTGACTGGGATATTGAGCGACTAATTTTTTTAAAAATGGCCAATTGGCCTCATCGTCAAAATATGTTTGTGTTTTTTTAGTTAAAATATCTTCCCGCAATAATCTTTCAAATAAATTTTTAAATAAATCAGCAGGCAGATCTTTTTTGCCGGCCAATTTCATCGCGAGCGCGCCACCTTTAATGCTATCTCCACGCCATAGTTCGTCAATCACTTGAAGAGTGTAATCGTAACGCCGTTTTTGCTGTTCCGGATTTTTAGCATTTACTAAACCAATAGTGCCGGCATCGGATAACCCCCGCCAGCCGTCCTCGCCTTGCAGGCGCGTCAAAATTTGCGCCGTGAGCGTGACATCTTTGGCGCTCTCGGCGATTGATTCCGTCAGTAGTTTTTTCAAAACCACGACTGCTCTTTCTAAAATTTCCGCGCGTTGATTTTGTTCTATTTCTGTTTGAGCAAATTGTTCCGGCAAAAATTTGCTCACGGCATGGTCAAGGACTATTGAAATTCTTTGTCGCTGTTCAGGCGGTATCAATTCTAAAAATTTTTCCCTTTCCGAGGCCGGTAATGTCAGCGCGTATTGACGAAGTAATGTTTCACTGCTCATGCTCGCGGCCGCAATTTTCTCTTGAGGTGGTAATGATGAATTACCTAATAATTTTTTCTCCGCGCCCAAAAGCAGAGCATATGGCAATAAATGACTTGGATTTGAAACGGCTAAGGCGTGTTGCTCGCATTCGTCTAAACATTGCGAAGCGTTGGCGAGATTTTCTTTGGCACTCAAACCAGTAGCCACCTCCATTTTGGCGGCTTTGGAATATAAAAACGCCGCTTGTCTTGGGTCAAGTTCGGCTACCTGTTTTGCTTTTGCGCATAAACCAGCAACTATCGTCGGAATATTTTCTGCTAACTCCTCGGTCGCAGTTGCTCCTTCCATTTCTTGATAAACCATTTGAACTACTCCACGATAGCGTTCGTCCTTGGCAGTTTCACCCATATCAGCCAAACCTTTTTTCAAATCAAATTGTCGGCGTCTAATATTGGCGCGAATGTTGATTGTCTGTGTTTCGTCTGGGCTTAATTCTAACGCCATCGCAGTTTCTGTAATATGAAATTCTTGGGGTGGGTTAGCACTTCCATTTTCACCTCTAATCATAAAATTTAGTAATTAACCAATCAAAGTATGGTATTTT
>Ga0156808_105_pt4 | contig 17954 bp, 8 predicted proteins | sample RifOxyD2_FD_112109 | JGI IMG/M metagenome (GOLD analysis project Ga0156808, IMG submission 112109) | Candidatus Magasanikbacteria bacterium RIFOXYD2_FULL_41_14
TGCGCCACAGCAAAATCGGGATTAGAGCAGGTTAATAAATGAAGCTTTTTTAGAATACAATTAATTATGGGCAATTAGCTCAGTTGGTTAGAGCGTCTCGTTTACACCGAGAAGGTCATAGGTTCGAATCCTATATTGCCCACATTAAAAAACTGCCAACTATGCTGGCAGTTTTTTAATGTTACAGTTTACTAAGTGAATCTATATATTTTCTGACCACTTCACTTACTTCTTGACCCCACTTTAAACTAGCAGTGTCAAAACTATCCGGCTCTTTTCCTAATTCTCTGATACTCTTTTGGCGTTCTTCGATCCTTTTTATAAAATGCTCATACTCTGCCGACTTCCTCTCCAATGCTTCACGAAGTTCGAAAATTATTTGTTGTAACCTTTCTTTTGATACTGCCCAACCACTCTCAGCTGGCTGTTTACTTAATAGTTTGAATTTTGTTATTACATCTTCAAGTTCAACTGGTTTATGTTCACTTGTTAACATAACTTTAAATTTGTCTTCTTTAGTCAGTGGGTCCTGTTCCCAGATTTTCGCGATTGAATTCTCTAAATCAGCCAATGTTAAAAATTCTGCATCTGGTCTGGTTTCGTCCGTTACACTTGGTAATTCCGGCTCGCCCAAGGCATCCATTAGGCCAGTTCCTTTGGGGGATGGTTTTTTGGTCTGTGATTTTGGTTCGCCCAATGTCGTGTCTATCCACTTGTTGCCCAATATTTGGCCAGTGGCAGGTTGTGGCTTAGTCGTTTCCGTGGTAGTTTCAGAAAATGCGGTGCCGTCGCGCCCAATTTGTCTCGCATCGGCCTCGGCTGCGCGCTTGGCCAACTCTGCGGCCGCAGTTGGCTTAGTCGGCTTGGCTGTTGGCTTAGGAGTTTCATCAATGGGTGAATCAAAAAGCAAAGCGTCATCATCGTCGCTGGTGCGATTTGTTTTACCCTTTTCTGATGTGGGTTCAGGAGAAAAATTGGACGTAGGCGCCTCATCAGTCGATTGGGGAGATGGCGATTCTGTTGGCTCTGGCAATTCAGTTTCGCCGGCAATGGCAGTGGTTTTACGTGGTTCGGTATAGGATATTACACTTGATAAATCAAGATCATCAAATGCTCGCGCTGGTTCTGCTCCTCTGTCGGCATCTGGGTCGGTATCGGGCGAGGAAGAATCGTTACGGTTGGTGTCTCGAGTTTCTTCCTGTAGTTCTGCTGGGGCGGTGGCAGGTTCCCCAAGTCCAAAAATTGCCCGCAACTCTTGCAATGTATTTTGAGCGCTGGTAATCGCTGATTTATTCGCTGCAATCCTTTGGTTGTAATATTCAGCGCTTTCTTTTTCTGCGGGGCCACCAGCGGTAGGATACCTTTGCTCCATGCGTGTTAAAATCGAAGAGTATCTTTTGATTACCTCATTATTTTGTTCAATTTCTTCTTCTATCGCGGTGATTGCTTGTTGTATTTCATCTGTAATTTGCGCTTTTTCTTTTTCACTTAGTTGTTTTAAATCGGTAATTAATCTTTTTAGGTTTTCAACATAGTATTCATGGGGTCTGTAGAAAAAAAGATAGGAATATTTAGTGAAAGATTCTATCCCAGATTTAATTTTAGCCATTTTATTCTCATCTTCCTTTGTCTGTCCCTCGGCCACGCGTGTGGCTTCAGTTCCCGATGTTAATTCGGTCACTCCAGCCCGTTCATCTCCAGGTTCTCGCGGTGGTTCGTCGTCTGGTTTGAATGGCGTATACAAATAATCATTATCTGGCGCTGACTCCGCTGGGGTACCAGCAGGTTCGTTTGTCTGCTCTACAGCTTCACCTCTCGCCGCGGTTTGCGGTATCATGTTTGTTTCTATATATAGCTTTAGCCAATTTAGATTGTCGATCGCATCTTTGAATTTTTTGTTGTTTTCAGTCAGTTCTTTCTGCTTTTCAGGCGACTTTATTTGGCCGTCATACATTTCGTCCTCTGTCGTTATTAAACCACTTTCAATTTCTGCTATTCGATTCGTAATTACTGTTATCACTGCCGCTATTATATACTTAGTTTCCCATGATATTCTCTTATCGCGTTCTTGGATTTGTTTCAGTACTAATGCCGGGCCTATAATCGCCCCACGTATCTGTTCCCAGTCATAGGGCGATATGTTTCCGTGGTAGATATCGTTTGCTAATTTCCGTAGAGTTGATTGTAAACTTTCTTCTGTCACTTCTAATTCTTGACGCTCAGCTACGCGTTTGGCTTCAGTCACTTCGGTTTGTTGGTCTCTTGGGGCCGGTGTTGGTGGTAGGTTGGGGTAATAACCAGGATCAGGAAAATCAAAATTATCAGGAGGCAAATATGCGCCTTCTTTTTGGTCGCTCGGTTTATTTTCAGGATTATCAGCAATTAACCGCGCTTTTTTCTTTGATTTAAATATATTAAATATTTCGTCCAATAATACTTTTTTTTGTCCGGACAATTGCGTTTCGTCAATAAATTCTTTTGATGCCGTTGCTTCGGCTGTCATTTCTTTTCTGGTTTTTTTGTTTAGTATTTTAGCCAATGTTTCCTTGGCTTCAGCAAGCTCAATTTTTATTTTTTCATATACTCGTTTTACTGCTCTTGGCTTACCGTCAATCTTTTTTTGCAATCTTTCTATTGATTTAGCCAAATCGCGTGCTTGGTCAGTTAACTCGCCAATTGATTGGTTCATCAAATTATTTAAAAATTCTTGTTGTCCACCGTCACCATAATTACAAAAGGCGGCCGCACCAATTAGTTCCTCGCCAGCGGTTTCCAACTCAGTTTGGGCTTCTGCTAGTTTTTTTTCTAAACCTTCAACTAAAGAGCGTTGCGTTTTTAGTTCGTTGGACGCTTGATTAGCTACTTTTACGGCGGCCTCTTTTTGTAATTTTTGATTAGCCAATTCAGCTGCTTTTGCAACCGCCTCTTCGGCAGCTTTTATTTTGGTGGCTTCGGCAGTGGCTTTCTCTTCGTCCGTAGCGCCTTCTGACAGTACCTCTTGATTTATGGTCTCTCCGTTTTTCGTCAACTTTGACTTGGTGATGATGCCTATTAATTTTTTAAACAGTCCGCTTATTTTCGCCACCGCATTGGTTTTTTCCACTTCTTCCGGTTCTTCTTGTCCGGTGGGCGTTGCCGCCTCTATTTCGGTGGCCGCTTGGGCTTTTTCGGCCATTGGCGCCACCAAAGCGCTGGCTTGTTCCAGTTGAGTTTTTAGTTTATTGTATTTTCTAAGCGCATCAAGTTTTTTTGTTAAAGCAACATTTGCCACCTCCACTTTTTTGGGCAGAGCGGTTTGAAATAAATTATTAAATTTTTGCCCTAAAATAACACCAACATTTTTTGTTAGAGTTTGTATTGTTTCTAAATCATCTCGCATCTCCGCTAAGTCGGGGAGTTCTTCGGTGCAAAGTCGGGATTCTTCTACTATTTTGCCCATCGCCCCGCCTTGTTCCCGGCCCCACCACTCTGCGGTTCTGTCGGCCGCTCTTTGAGCTAGCCGGCCCACTCTTTCTTCAACACCGCGTTGACGATACCAACCATAGTCGTAGCGCGGATATTCCGTACGAATAGGTTTTTTATATTCGCTCATGCGACCACGACTGGTCATCCAACGAAACCGTTTATTTAACAAATCAAAGCGATTTTTTCTCGGTTGTGATAAATTAGCAGTATCGTCTTGTTTCGCGTTTTCTAATTTTTTTAACTCATCGGCATTTTCTGTTTGCCAAGCTAAAACAGTGGCCCGACGATTTATGCGGGGCTTGTAAATTGGTTGAAAAGATGGCGGTTTGTTGGCCGATGAGCCGCCCAGAAGTTTAAGTGATTTATCCGCTTCGTTAGTGATTTTTGCAATTTTTGGTGATGACACAAAATCTCCCAAACGCGTCCTCCAATCAGTGCGCGTTGCCAAGACCCCGGCGGCGCGACGGATTTCTTCTTCGCCAGTCATGCCCTCGTTTAGGGCGGTAAGTATGAACCAATTATTAAGTCGCGGGTCATCAATTTCTTCGGAACGCAGAATTTTTACCAATTGGTTGCGCGCTTCCGTGTGTTGGATGGTAATTCCTGGACCATGTAATTTTTTTTGTAATTCAGCGCGTACTCTTTGGTTAGCATCTGATGGGGGTGTACCTTCTTCGGGGGGAGTTTCAACCTTCACTGAAGCAAGATTCTCAACTTTTTGTTTGGCTGCCTCCACCATCTCTTTTACGCCGGGGGGCAAGGAATTGTCGGCGTTTTTACCATCTAAAATTAAATCAGCCAATTCGTCATATTTTTTAAATATAACATAACGAGAAATTTGCGCGACAACATCATCCGGTAATAAAGTAATCGCAGTGGCAAGCTCGACGTGGCGCTCGTTTTCTGTGCGCGCTAATTCAATTAATTTTGGCTTGATTCTTTCAATTTTTTGGGGTGTAGTTATTTCACGCTGATATTGGCGCAATTCTTTCGCGGCCGCGATTTCTTCTCGGCGTTTTTCTTTGAATTCCGCTTGCGCCTTTATTAAGTCGGCACGCCCAGTTTCCAGCTCAACGGTTTTTTCTTTCAATTGGGTGGCAATAACATCATCCAGGCCTTGCGGTCCTTCGGGTTTGATTTCGCCGGTTTTGGTTTGCAATTTTTTTAACTCGGCGATGTCTTCGGTAGTTTTTTTGATAGTATCTTTTAATTTGGCGATTTTGGCGTTTATAGCCGTCATCTCATTTTTTTTGTTTTGCAATTCAGTCATCAAGGACAGCTCTGTATTATTAAAAGCTTCCTTCATTCCTGCGCGTACAATATCGGCGCTACCCGCGCGCAATACATCTTTGGGAATGCGAACAACATGGTCTGGATCTAATATTTTAACGGCCTTTTTTTCGGTTTCTAACTTTCTGCGCGTTGCTTCTTTTTCTATTTTTAATTTTACCCACGCCATTCTTTTCTCCTGTTCTGTTCTGGGTTTTGATTGAGGTTCTGTGATTGGTTTGGCGCTGGTTTTTTGTTCAGTCGAACTCACCCCCAAGCCAGGTTCCATATCGGCAACTTTGAAGTTTTGGCGTGCCAGACCGCCTAATTTAGCTAGCACATAAGAACTGAGAGTGGTAGCATTAGGAGCTATAATTGCAGCAATCTGACTCTCTGATGGATCTTTAGCATTAATGATATCAGGCAAATTTTTGCCGTCTGCTAATAATTTAATTATGTGGTGGTAAAACTCATAGCCAATATGGCGGTCAGCAATTTCTTGTAGAATTTTTTTGTTTTCAGAACTGTCGGGGTTAAGAGGGTCGGCTAATTCATAATTCTGGTTAGATCCTTCCGGATGTTTTACTAAATATGATTGTTTGGCAATATCCCAAGAAATCCAGGTATTGCTTTTGCTGGTTTTATCAATATCCGTTAATCCAATTTTTTTTACAGCATCGTCAAAATAGGCGCGCAATTTGGCGACTGTTTTTTCAAAACGTTCTCTTTTTGATTTTAATTTTAAAATGTCGTAAAGTTCGCGAGAATAATTATGGTAGCTACCAGTCAAGTTGCCGGATTGATCGTGGGTATGTTGCCATACCCCCTTTTTTTCATTTTCGTCATAAACATCACCATAGCTAAGATATTGCCTGTTGACAAGCTCTAATTCTTCTTGGGTTGGTTCTTTTTCTTTTCTGGTTTGAATTTCGCCTTTTGGCAAAGGCCCTAGTGTGGTTTCTTGGCCAGTTTTTTCTTCATCTTTCAAATCGCCGCCCAAGCGCAAAATAAAGTCGTTTAATTCTCTGGTCATATAATTTGACAATTAGCAAATTATCGTTGGAATTATAGTTAATGATAGCATAAAAGTGTTTTTTTGGCAATTTTTTACACGTTTTTTTAAAGGTTTTTTGTTTGTTGTCAATAATTGTGATATACTATCTAAAATAGAGGTCGTATTAGTTTCTCTAATTGTCATCCCCCGCAGGCGGGGATCTAGTGATATATTAGTAAAGTATTGAGCGACTGGATTCCCGTTTTCACGGGAATGACAGCCAAAAACTTTCGTCAATTTTTGGCCACATTAAGCTATTAATAGGATTAACTTGCTATCAGTTAATAACTAAAATTATTATTTTTATATATGTTAGAAAAATCCATAATTTTACATCAAGGCGTTTATAAGCCACAGGCCAGCGTGGCGGAAGCCGTGTTTATGATTACCGGCATGACAATTGGCGCCGGTATTTTGGGTATTCCTTATGTGATAGTGAAAGTTGGTCTGTGGGTGGGATTATTATATATTTTGGTACTGGGGATAGTGATGTTATATTTAAATTTAATGACCGGAGAGGTGGCGGTGCGCACTAAACAGAGTTTACAATTACCAGGTCTGGCCGGGCACTATTTAGGACCGTGGGCGAAAAATTTTTTGTCGGTGGTAATGATTTTTGGTGGCACCGGAGCGCTTTTAGCTTACACGGTGGGCGAAGGACAGATATTGTCAGCCATGTTTGGCGGCGAGCCGCTAATGTGGGGGACTATTTTTTGGGCACTCGCCAGTATTGTGGTTTGGCGTGGCTTGCAAGCTTTGAAAAATGTGGATCGGATTTTAAGTTTTATTGTTATCGCCATTATCGTCGGGTTATCCTTTTGGTTATTGCCACACTACAACGCCAGTATGGTTTCCGTCTTTAATCCTTTGCAGATATTTTTGCCTTACGGTGTGATTTTGTTTGCTCTTAATGCCACACCGGCCATTGCTGAAGCGCACGCGCTTTTACCGGGATCACAGCGTCATTTTAAACGCGCGTTAATTTGGGGAACTTTAATTCCGATTTTTGTTTATATTTTATTCGCGTTTGCGGTGGCCGGTTCTATGGGCGCGGGTACAACTGAATTAGCGACCATTGGTTTGGGGCAAAAATTTGGTCCGGCGGTGTTCTGGTTTGCCAATTTATTCGCGGTATTGTCAATGGCCACTGGTTATATTGGGCTTGGCATCGCCATTAAGCAAAATTTGGTTTGGGACAACAAAGTTAATCCGTTTTTGGCGACCTTAATCGTAATTTTAATTCCTATTTGTTTATTTTTCGTCGGTATTGATAGTTTTGTGGCGATTTTGGATATCGTGGGGGCGGTGCTCGTGGGTAGTAGTTCGGCCATTATGGCACTTACTTATTGGCGGGCGCGCCGGGTGGGGGATTTGCCGGCTAGCCGTTATGGTTTGCATTATAGTCCGGTGGCAGTGGCTCTAATTATGGTGATATTTACAATTTTTACGGTTTTAAGTATAATGAAGGTGTTTTAATGAGACGGTGTTAGTTGTTGTTGGGTGTTTGGTCGATTACTAAACGACAATTTCCTTCTGTCTTCACGCTGTCATTGCGAGGCCTTTTGGCCGTGGCAATCTAACGAGGTTTACATTGAACTACGAGAGATTGCTTCACTTCGTTCGCAATGACAAATTAATATTTAAATGTATGTCTGAAAATTATATTTTTACGTCGGAATCAGTTACCGAAGGCCATCCGGATAAGATTTGCGATCAGGTGTCTGATGCGGTGCTGGACAATTTATTAGAGCAAGACCCTAAGTCGCATGTGGCAGTGGAATGTTTCACCACTACCGGTCTTATTGTGGTTGGGGGCGAAGTAACTACCCGCGGTTATGTTGATGTGCAAAAAATCACGCGTGATGTTTTAAAAGATATTGGTTATACGGACGCGGCTTATGGCATTGATTATGATCATGCTGGTGTGCTGGTGGCAATTCATGAGCAATCGCCAGATATCGCGCAGGGTGTTAGCCAAACCAATTCTGAAGAACAAGGAGCGGGAGACCAAGGACTTATGTTTGGCTATGCGGCCAATGAAACTCCGGAATTAATGCCACTGCCCATAATGCTGGCCCATCGTTTGACCATGCGTTTGGCCGACGCGCGTAAAAGTGGCGAGATTAGCTGGTTGCGACCAGACGGTAAGTCGCAGGTGGCGGTTGAATATGTGGATGGCAAGCCGACCCGTTTGAAAAATGTGGTAATTTCAACGCAACACGACGATAATGTGTCTACCGAAGAATTGCGTCGCGTGGTGCAAGAAAAAATAATTGAGCCGGTATGCGCGCATTATTTGGATAAAGATACGGAATTCTTTATCAATATGACCGGCCGATTTGTTATTGGCGGCCCTCAAGGCGATACTGGACTTACCGGTCGCAAAATTATTGTGGATACTTATGGTGGTATGGGGCGCCACGGTGGTGGTTGTTTTTCCGGCAAAGACCCAAGCAAAGTGGACCGATCGGGCGCGTATATGGCCCGCTATGTTGCTAAAAATATTGTCGCCGCTGAATTGGCTGATAAGTGTGAATTGCAAGTGGCATATGTGATTGGACGAGCCGAGCCGACATCGGTACATGTGAATACATTTGGTACTGGCAAAGTGGCTGATGATAAGTTGGCCGAAGCAGTTCAGAAAGTATTTGATTTCCGGCCAGGTAAAATTATTGAACAATTAGATTTGTTGCGGCCAATTTATCGTGCTGCCGCTTCATATGGTCATTTTGGACGCGCGGAATTTCCATGGGAAAAAGTTGATAAGGTTGAAGAGCTAAAAAAGGCCGTTCAAGTTTAAGAATAAAAAGATTAAAAAAATCCTTTGTCAAAAATTGGCAAAGGATTTTTTGTTTTATTAATTTTAATTTGATCCACGGTCGGTGGGTGGTAGGTGATTGGTAATATCGGGTGCGGTTATAATTAATTGTTGTTCAGTAGTCGCGTCAATACCGGAAAATTTAATATCTCTTAAAATAGATACAACACCAGCTGATTGTTCAATTGTCGGGGTAACCGATACTTCAAAATACAAACCAGCATGACTGTCAGCTCCTAAACTGGTGTGATGCCAGCTAATTGTTTTGGTTTGCGCATCAAAAGTTAGGGGCGTGCCGAGTGCCACGCTTTGCTTGCCGGTAAACTCAGCACCAGCAGCCAAAATGGCAGAGAAGTTAACATCTTTTAGAAGTTTTGGTAAGTTTTTAAATTCAATAAATACCCAATATTTTGTTGTTTGACCTAATTGAGGCGGTGTTGGCCCAGAGCCAAGCTTATCGCCTTCATCAGTATAGTAACGCGTTTGTGCCACTATAGTTGGTGATGACAGTGGGGCTGATGCCGTTTGTTTCGCGGGAGTGAGTACACTTGGAGAATTTGATTTTTCCGGCCAGATAACTTTAATGTTGGCCGCATCCACTGCCTGCGTTATGAGATGGCCGTTTACTGGTACGCTGGCTTTAATCATAATTTTTGCCGTTTGTGGTATGGATGGAATTTTTAAGAGGCCAGTGTAAGTTCGTGTTTCATTTGGAGCCAAACTAATTTGTGGAGTTGCTGATATAGTTGTGTCGTTGCTCCAAATTGATTCTAAATTAATTAATAAATTATTTGGGCCGGTGTTTTTAATAACATATGAATAGGCGACATTGGCCTGAGGCAAAGATGAGGTGGTGGCCAGTGATAGTTGAGTTTGCAAAACACTGGCGACAGGCGCTACCACAAATATACTATTTTCTTCTAGGCGTTCGGTTAGGTTATTCGGTACATAAGACATGGTGGCTCGAACCAATGAACTGGTTTGTGGTTTGACCCAAAGAATGGCGTGGATTTGTTTTTGGCCGGCGCTTTGGGGCGGAATTTCGGAAATTTTTAAAGTCCAGTGATTAGAAAATTCGGGTGTAAAATTCGGGTCTGGTTTAATCTGAAAGTCAGGTGGCAACTGTAAAGTAAGCAGAACGTTTTTAAGAGGATGGGAAGAGCGGTTGCTGTAGTCAAAATTAATAGTAATCGGCCCACCATTTTCAAGATGTTCTGTGCCAAATGAAATATTAAATCCAACCCATTCCGGAACTGCCGGCTTCCAAAAAGATAAAAAAATTATTGTTCCTAAAACAGCCAGAAGAGAGAATAGTAAAACTAGGTCAAGCGCAAATAAAATTTTTGCTTGAGCGTATTGACCATGATAGCGCGACCGGTAATGTTTGTGCAATAAATTTATAATCATAAAAATATTATTACATATATTATACCGCACTTGAGAGTGCCGAGCAAATCAAGGCCACAATATTCAATTTTTTAACGTTAATAAAAAATGACTAGAAGTTGCCTTGTGTGGTTTGGCCCTGTTGCCAAATGGCTCAACTGTTATTCCCGCTAGAGCGGGAATCCAGGAACTTGGCTTAAATACGTTGTCCATGGATCCCCGATTAAATCGGGGATGACAGAAAAACTCTATTCGGCGACAGTTCCGATTTGTAAAATAAAAAATCCACCTTGACCTGCCACCTACCCTGTCTGCTAGACAGGGTAGGTAGGTGAAGAGGCGGATTGAAAATTTAATTATTGCTGGGTAATTTCCGGAGTATTGGTGAAAGCAGTTGGGTCATCAGTTTTTAGCTTATCTTCGGTTTTAATAATTTTTGGGTTGGGAGAAAATAAAGTATTTTTAATTTTCCACTTATCCACATATTGACCAATACCACGACTGGCAGTTTTGTTGCGAACAGTAGTATGCCTTTGCGACCATTTTACCAAACTCTCAAAACTAATTTTGTAGCGCCCGCCAACAACAGCGTAAGTTATTTCTTTGGCAGCTATAGCCCGTCTGACAGTTAGAGGACTTACGCCAAACAGTTTGGCAGCTTCTGATACTGATAAGCGGATAACCTCCTTTGGTTCTGAGGCATTATGCTTCGCTGGAAATGGAGACATAAAAGAGAGTAATATGCTGTTATTTATAGTATCTTAGACAAATCCAACTTATTATTGGCAAGTTTATCCACAGGCCCATTTTTTTATGTTTTTTGGGTAAAACTTGATATTTGATAAATTTCAAGTTTGTGTACGCTTGTGTATACAAACTATAGCACATTTTGGCATTTTTGTCAATACCCCCTGTTTGTTCACCCGACCGGCGGTTTTTTCATTAAAAATTGTCAGAAAATCATTTTTTTGTTAAGTTTGTGTACGCTTGTGTAATCAAACTTTTAATCATCATTTTATTTATCTAATCTTAGCTATATATTTTTGCTTAAATAAGTTTGTATACGCTAGCGTATACAAACAGCATCAATTTTTGTTTTATTCTGGTAATTTTTAACCTTTGTCAGCCTAGATTAGAATAGGGTTGTCTCCAAAAGGCAAAAATTACTTAATCTGTCATCCCCGCGAAAGCGGGGATCCAAAAATTGCCTTAATTGCAATGTGTCACGACTGGTTCCCCGCTTTCGCGGGGATGACAGGTATATTTGGCAACATTGCCACCATTGCCTTTTTATCTGAGATTTGATATTATATTTTCACGCTTAATAGCGCCCTTTTTGGTTATTCCCGTTTATCTGTGACTTTTGGCTATATCAATGGGGAGTGTAACATTTATCCACTTTTAACGTCTACTATAATGATTGGCAACTGGAACGAGAAAATTCTTATCTTTCAGCTTCAAACAAAACGCGACCCAGATGCCTTCGCCTCTCTTTATGATATTTACGTAACTCGGATTTATCGTTTTGTTTATTTTAAAGTTGGTAGCCACGAGGACACGGAAGATTTGGTTTCGGAAATATTTTTAAAAACTTGGAACTACGTGGCCTCACACAAAGATGAAGAATTAAAAAGTTTTTCTGGCTTACTCTATCGGGTAGCACGAAATTCAATAGTAGATTTTTATCGCGCTAAAAAAGATGTTGGCAGTTTAGAAGATGATGTCGCGTTGGATGTGGCTGATACTGGTAAATGGTATGAAGATTTGACCGACAAACTAGACGCGCAGAAAATTTTATTGGCAATCAAAAAATTAAAGCAAGAATATCAGGAAGTGATAACTTTGCGGTTTGTGGACGAATTGGATATAGCGGAAATTTCTGAAATAACCGGCAAGGGGCAGGTGGCGGTACGAGTTACTTTGCACCGCGCGTTAAAGAAACTAAAGGAGATAGTAGAAAGTAATCAGTAAAAAGTTATCAGCGGAGTGATTATTAAAATGTCTGGATCCCAATTTTCATCGGGGTCACACAAGTGTCAATTATGCGTGAGTTAATTGAACAATTAAAAGCTCTGAAACATAGTGAGGTCCGTCCGCGTGAAGAGTGGCTAAAAAATAGCCGCTCGCTTTTGTTGTCTCAAATTAAAAATACGGTAGAACCTGAAGCCAAGCATTCATATAAGATAGATAATGTTTGGACCGGCCTATCAATTTTTTTACCCAAATCATTTGTATATAGTATTGTGCGACCGGTGGCAGTGCTGTTGGTAGTGATGATGGTGGCGACCTCCGGTTGGGTGACAACTGTGGATGCGGCCTACAACACTTTGCCAGGCGATTGGTTGTATCCGGCCAAACGCGCGGCCGAGAAAACTCAAGTGGCAGTGGCGACAGCAGTTGGGGCTAAAACCACTGAAACCAAATTACACACTGAATTTGCCAAGCGTCGGGCGACAGAAGCCAAACAAATTGTTAAAAGTAATGATCCCAAAAAGAACGAAAAAGTTGCCCAAGTAGTTAATGATTTAAAAAAAGAAATTCAAAATGTTAATAATAATTTAAGTGCTGAGCAAAATGGTGCCATGAGCGCGAGCGTGATTAAAGAAGTGAAGCAGGATATTGAACAGATTAATAATGTTTTGCAGGAAGTAAAAACTAATTCGCTCGCTAGCCCAAGCACAACTGTGGCCACTGCGACTACGCAAGCGGTTTCGGATGTTAAAAATTTAGTGCAAGATGCGGGCGTGAAAGCGACCGAAGTGTTGGTTAATAAACAAATGAATGGTGATACCACTGTCAGTTCTGACGAAGTTAAAAAAGAAATTTCAAATACTTTAGACGCCGTAGTTACTAGTGTTGGCAACAACAAACAAAGTATTGACGCGGCCAATGTAGTAATGGAAGCAGCGCAAGCTGGTGTACAAAAAGAATCCAGCGCCAGCGGTGCGACTGCTAGCGCCAAAGCCCTATCCGATCGGATTGATGTGGTGGTGGCAGAAACAAAAGTGGCAGCCGAACAAACTCAAGCGGCCAAAGTCGTAGCCGATCAAAAAATTAGTGAAGCCAAAGATTTATTGGACAAAGGCGATTTAGTAAGTGCAGTTGACAAAATGAAAGAAGCGGCCGCGGCTACAGATGTTGCCGAAAAACTTAGCGATAAAACTCTAAGCAACGCGCACGCGGTTTTACCGGTGGCAACAGTAATTAAAGAAGTAGCACCGATTTTATCAACCGGTACTAATGCGGTTTTGCAAGTAATAGTGACTACCACGCCTACTACGGGTGCGTCGGCAGTGGTGCAGGTGATTATGACTACTACCCCGAAAGCGACTGATAGCGCGACGTCGGCCAAAACTACTGCTAATACCACTCCGGCTAAAACCGGAAATTAACACAGTTTTTTCTTTGCGGACTGGTTGTCTTTTTTCAAATGGCAACTATTCCGGAGAGAAAGAAAATTGTTTATCCGATCCTTGCAAAGGTTGAGGGCTCATAAGAGCTCGTAAGGGTCTTTGTATCCTGACCGTGGAAACTTTATGTTTCTAAGTTGGGGATCCTGGTTGGTTGCGACTTTTCGCAGTTTTACTGCGAAGCGCGCGTGGCCTTCGGGAATATTAATTAAATATGACCAACGTATTAAAATTTACGAAAAAAATGTTTACAGTTGGCGTAGTGGCTACAACCATTATGTGGTCTTTGGGTGTCGCGGCTTTGATGCCGTCGGCTGCTCAAGCTGCTGAATGTACTGTAACCGCTGGTGAAATGATCAAGACTTCCGGGGCTAATCACCCAGACATCTGGATCGTTAACGCCGATTTGACTCGCTCCTACTTTATGTCAGGAGATGTGTTCAAATCTTGGAACGCTGACAATAATTACAGCAAGTATTATACTACTGTAACATCGGCCTGTATGTCATCTTTGTCTGCCACTGGTGTTGCTTTAGCTCGCCCGGGCACTTTGCTTTTCCAAGAGATGAATGCTGACCAATTGTATGTGGCCGTACCAGGTGGAAAATTGCAGAAAATTTCTGACTCTGCCGCCTCGGCTTTATACGGTAGCAAATATAAGACAATGGCTAATACCGGTGGAAAATTGCTCAAAGTTGACAATGCCTCTTGGGTATTGCTCAACAAGGCTGTTGCCACTGCCGCTGAATTGACTGAAGCTGTACCGCACGAAGGTATGCTCGTGTCAAATGGTGGTAAGTATTACGCTGTTGGCGCTGGTAAAGTTTTGAGCGAGGTTACCGATACCGGTTTAACCGCCAATCGCTACAAGACCACCAATGCTTATGCCTTGGCCGCAACCACCGGGTTCACCATGGGCACAGCTGTCAGCGCTTATGATGCCACTTTGGCCGCTCGCGTCACCGGTGATACCGGTTCCACGGTTGTTACAACCGGTGGTACCGTCGTGGTAGCTTTGGCTGCCAACACCCCGGCCGCTGGCTATATTGCCAAAGGCGCTTATAACGCTGAATTCACCAAAGTTACCGTTCAAAACACCTCAGCCGCCGGTGTCCGCGTGGACAAAATCGTGGTGAAGAGAGATGGTTTGGGCGTTGACGCTGATATTACCGCTGTACGCTTGTACGATGGCGCCAAACAAGTTGGCTCTGATCAAGCGATTAATACCAACACCCATTTAGCCACCTTTAATAATTTGAATTTTGATGTCGCGGCGGGCGTAACCAAGACCTTGACCATCAAGGCCGATACCTATAGCTCTGCTTCCGGCACCAATGATTATTTGAGCGTGACGACAGTTGAATTAGAAGGCGCGGGTACCGTGTCGGCCGCTTTGCCGTTGGCCGGTTACGCGATGCAGTATCACGCTGTTACCCCGGCGGTGGTTGATGTTGATTCATTAGCCAGCCCGGCTGCTGATGCCTTTATTTCCGGTGCGACCGATCAGCAATTAGCTTGCTATAACTTTGATGTTAATGCCGGTGAAGGTGTTGATTTGAAGTCTATGACTCTTACCAATGCCGGTACTGTTGCCAATGATGACCTTTCCAACTTTGTGTTGAAAGAGGGTTCGTTGGTAGTCGGTTCCACTGCCGGTAATTTTGAGTCCAATGGTACTGTTACCCTTGACTTAAATAGCAAACCATTCCATATTGATGCCAGCAAGAGCAAAGATTTGTGCTTGTACGCGGACATCAAAGGCGGTATCAAAGACAGCTTGGGCAAAACCATTAATTTGCAAATTGCTCAATACAAAGATGTCGTTGTTACCGGTGAGTCTTCCAAGGCTCAAATCATCGTTACCAATGACAATGCTGCTACCTTTACCGCTTTGTCTTCACCGACAACCGGTAATCACACCATTTCTCAAGGTACTTTGACCATTACCAGAAACACCGCCACTTTGCCGGTTTCTACCGCTTTGATTGATGGCGTTGCCCACAACAAATTAGCCGCTTACAAATTTACCGCCGGTTCTACCGAAGGCGCGACCGTTACTCGTTTGCGCTTGACAGTATCCGGTTCTGGTGTAAGCTCCACTGATTTGTCCAATTTTGAACTTTACACCTACGACGAAGCTACTGGTTTGGAAACCGCCGTCGGTTCCTCCCAGAGCGTCAGTGGTTCTTATGTCACCTTTGAAGACACCAATGAAGGTTTGTTCTCGGTGGCGAAGAGCAAGAATACCGTTGTCCATGTTTACGCCGATGTTAATACCGCGGCGGCCTGGACCGGCACCGTTGCCAATGTCTTTATTGGTACCGGCACCAACACTGATTTAATTGTTAAAGCCAAGGGCTCGGCTTCAGGCGAGTATTTGAACCCGTCTGATATCAGCTTGTCCAGTGTGGGCGCGGCTCACTCCACTGTTACGTTGTTCAGCAACTCTAACAGCGGTACGATGACCGTGTCTTTGGACAACAACAGCCCGGCCGCCACTTCCATCGCCAAAGGTACTAATGACTATGACTTTGCTCATGTCAAATTGTACGCGGCGAGTGAAGATATGAATGTTACCGCTTTGACCTTGCGCGCGTTTGAGGATTCCGATACCGGCGTTACTGACGCCATCGAAACCGCTGACAGCGCCATTACCAATGTCAGAGTGTATGATATGTCCGGCACCACCCCGGTGCAGTTGGGTACGGCTGTGGCCGCCCCGGCCGCCGGTGTTTCCACTTTCAGCTTTAATTTGAATGTTCCGAAAGATTCTTACAAGTTGTTGAAAGTTGTCGCTGATGTTCCGACTGATGCCTCGGCCAGTTACATCAAATTCGCGGTCGTTAGCGCGACTGTTGATTCTGATTTAACCACGACCGGCGCTTCATCCGGCCAGGACATTGTTGAAACCGGTTCTGCGACCGGCAAGACGATGACTGTTGCCGCCCCGACCGTTACCATTACTTGGGGCGCGGGCACGACCAACAATGTCGTATTGAACGCCAGCTCACAAACTTTGGGCACCTTGCAGTTAACCGGCGGTGCTTATGAGGATGTGAATGTTACCACTGTTAAAGTGGAAGTAAGTTCTTCCACTTTGGCTACTTTTGCCAGCGGTGATAGCTCGGCCAACTCTGACCTTTCCAACTTTATGTTGGTGGGCACAGATGGTACTCAGTATGGCACTACCAAGAATTTGACCAATGGTCAACCAGACTATGTCCAGTTCACCGGTCTTACCAACCTGAAGGTTACCAAAGGTACTACTAAGATTGTGTATGTCAAAGCCGATGTGGCTGGCAACACCGGTACCAGCTATTATGTTGGTAACACCGCTACCGCCAATGTGGCTGGTTCTGGTGCTATTTCCGGCACTGCCGCCACTATTGCCGGCACTGGCAATGGTTGGTTGAACAGCATTAACTCCACGGCTACTTTGACCTTTGCCTTGTCTGCTTCCAATCCGTCCGCTCACGTGGTCGCGGTTGGCGCTTCCGGCACCGGCACTGAAGAAACCTTGTTGACTTTGTCCGCTGATTCCTTATACGAAGATGTGGACATCACCAAGTTAGTATTCAATGTTTTGGGTGCTACCGGCGATAATGTCAAATATGACTTTACGGACAATGGTTTGAAGTTGTATCACAAAATTGGTTCTGGAGCGGAAACTCTCGTGGGTAGCGCGTCTGTGGTATCTTCCACCGATGCTTATCTCGCGATTGGTTACACCGCCACCTTCAATATGGCCGCCGGCGTTTTGCATATTGGCAAATCCACCGACGACACCTTGCTGGTGAAAGGCGTATTCAAAGGCACTGAAGCCGGTTTGACCGCGGCCACTAGCCCGTATGTCAAATTGGGCGACGGCACCAATGGCCATGACACCTCTTATGTTGAGGCCAAAGGCGCTTTGTCCGGTACTTCTTTGACCGCCTTTAACGGTTCCACTGCCTTGGCTTTAGCCAGCAATGATGCCGTGGTTTACAAAGGTTATCCGACCTTTACTTACGTAAATCCGGGTTCCACCTTGTACAATGGCAATGACAATACGCTCTATTCCTTTAAAGTAAAGGCCAATGGAGCGCCGGTTGCCTTGAAACAACTTAGATTTGGTCTGTTGGTTACGGATAATGTTGGCACTGCCAATAATTCTTATGACCTTGAGACCTTTAAGTTCTACAAGAATGGCGCCGACGTTAGCAGCGATGTCCTTGTCCTTGATTGGAAAGGCGCGAGCTTAGAAGGTTCGGTGACTTCCGCCACGGTATTTCCGTCCGGAACCGCCAAATACTTCTACGTTGTCTGGCCGACCACTGCGGAAGAAGTGATTGACGCCGGTACCGAGAACACCTACGCCATCTCAGCCACTTTGACCGGTTTCACCACCCCGGCTGATGATGATAACGTACGCGTGCGCTTGGAAAATACCGACGCGGGCGCGGAATTAACCCAAAGCGGAGGCACATATTACTTGTCTCCTCAAAAAGCGAGTGGCAATTACACCAACTTGCTTGCCTTGGACGATTCCACCCTGGACGGGACCGTATTCTCC
>Ga0156808_126_pt1 | contig 16653 bp, 11 predicted proteins | sample RifOxyD2_FD_112109 | JGI IMG/M metagenome (GOLD analysis project Ga0156808, IMG submission 112109) | Candidatus Magasanikbacteria bacterium RIFOXYD2_FULL_41_14
CTAATACATCATCATTATCTTTTAAAATTGCGTATTCATGAGGAATTATTTTTATCTGCCCGTTTGAAATATTGTCGGGAAGATAATCTTTTAATGAAACCACGCCCAACTTTTCTGCGACTTTGTCAAAAATTGGCATGGCTAAATAATACATTTCCCATAACGCGTCCGTTCTCAAGGTCCGTAAATAAACCAACTCTTGAACCTCCTTTACTAAATCAGCTAAATCGGGCGGCACTTGCAATCTGTTAATCGCCTGATAATTCTGCGACAAAACTTTTTTTTGCACTTCCACCATTTCTTTTTTCGTATACCCGAGCTGGAAACCACCTCTTGATTTTATCCAAGCATATTTACGATGCAATTCAATTACCGACAAACCGTCTCTGATATCTTTTTCCATCAGAGCCATCGCATTCTTTTTGATGGGAAAACTAATATCACCAATAAATTGATCAACCGCATTTTCAGACACATAATCCTTAACTAATTCTTTCATTAATTTATGATAATAAACTTCCGAGCCGTGGGCGATCCAAATATATAAATTGGCGGGTTTAATTACTGCTAATACTTTATCAAATAACACCAACGGATCTTCCTGTGCAGCGCACAAACGCGGTATTTCTTCTCTGCCTTTTTTCAAGATATTTTCACATTGTTTTGTTAATGCGAAAATGTCAATTTTTTTTAAGTATTTTTCTGCCTCCAGACCAGCCAATTTAAACATTTCGTCGTTGCCATACCAGTCATCAGTGTCGTATAAAGCAATTGGCCATTGACCATCAACACCCTGCTCTTTAAAAGCAGTTGGGGTAGCGTGGGCCATCATTAAATAGGTAACAAAAGGAGAAAAACGACGATGAAGCCACACCTCCCAGTTTTTAAATTTGAATTTTTGGATTAATTTTTTACGGTCCATATGGAAAATATGATGTCTACTACAATGTTGGCATTAAATACATCTTACCAATAATCCCCTATTTTTTCAACCCTTCCCAATTTGACCCCAGCTCCTATTTGCGGTAAAATGACAGTGCCGACCGACGAATACCCCACCCTCGCCCTCCCCTTTTTATAAAGGGAGGGGAACCCGAGATTGCCGCATTGTTTCACTCCTCGCAATGACAAACAAACCCTATGAAACGTTTTGAGCTATTCTTCACTTTTTTGCAATTGCCAATTGACTACGCCGCACTGGTACTGGCCGGTTTTACCGCCTACTCTTTGCGCTTTTCCGATTTGGCCGTATCGATCCGACCGGTAGTATTTGATTTGTCTTGGCAAAGATATTGGCCCTTAACTTTGGCGGTAGCGCTGGGCTGGGTTTTGGTTTTTATTTTTTCCGGACTATACAGCGCTAATCCCAACCGTAAATTTGCCGCAGAATTTTCCAAAATAATTATGGCCTGCTCCACCGGATTCGCCGCTATCACGATTTTCGTTTTTTTTACTTTACAAAAATTTGATTCGCGTTTTTTGGTTTTAGTCAGTTGGGTTTTGGCGATGGTATTTGTAGTGTTGGGGCGCATCCTCACTCGCGCCCTAAAGGCCGGTTTGCACTATAGTGGTTTTGGCTTACGGGCGGTAGCTATCATTGGTGCCGAAGATATTGCCGAAACCATTGCTACGGAATTAGATGAGCGGCGTTATTTGGGTTATAAAATTATTGGCATCTTCCCTCACTTCAACCAAGAAACTGCACGCCGAATTTTAGCCAACAAACCCAATGAGATTTTATTTACCGACCCCAAAGCGCACGAAGTCGACACCCTCAAAGCAGCAGAATTTGCCAACGAACATAATCTGGTTTTTAAATATTCCGCCGACCTGTTTTCCACTATCGCCACCAATATGGCGGTTTCAACTGTCGCCGGCATCCCCATTATTGAACTAAGGCGCGCACGCATTTCCGGTTGGGGCCGAATAATTAAACGTGGGCTTGATTTTGTGTGTGCGTTAATTTTGGCGATAATTTTCTTACCAATTTATCTGTTAATTACACTCATTATTTTAATCGAAACCGGCCGACCAATAATTTACAAAAACGAACGCGTTGGCCAAGAGGGACAAAAATTTTACATTTTAAAATTTCGTTCTTTATATCAAAAATATTCGACCGGCGCCCAATTTGGGGTAGCGGGCGAAGCAGCTTTGCAAGCCGAAAAAGAATTGATTGCTACCCAAAACGGAAAAAATGGACCAATTTATAAAATTAAAGATGATCCGCGCGTCACTCCTTTCGGTAAATTTATCCGCCGTTTTAGCTTAGACGAAATTCCGCAATTTCTAAATGTCTTGGCCGGCCAAATGAGTTTGGTGGGCCCGCGCCCTCATCAACCACGCGAGGTAGATCAATATGAAACTCGCCACAAAATTGTAATGACTGTAAAACCTGGTATGACCGGCATGGCTCAAGTTTCCGGACGCAGTAATTTAAATTTTGAAGAAGAAGTTAAGTTAGATACTTTTTATTTAGAAAACTGGACCATACTCATGGACTTTATTATCCTACTTAAAACACCAATAGTAGTAATTAAAGGTAAAGGAGCCTGGTAGGAAAAATTAAAATTATCGAGTCGCTACGCGACAATTTAATTCAGTAAACCACGCGAACACAATAATTTTTCATTTTGATTTTTACATTTTGATATTGCTATGAAAATCGCCCTCGTTCACGACTACTTATCTCAAGACGGCGGGGCCGAAAGAGTATTGCGGGCTCTGCACGAAGTTTGGCCGGAAGCGCCAATTTTTGTGTTATTTCATAATCGTGAAAAAATAGATTTTCCCGCCGACGCGCAAACCCGCGAATCATTTTTAGCACGCCTGCCTTTTTGCCGGAGTGCTTTTCAATGGTATTTGCCCTGGATGCCGGTCGCGACCGAGCGCCACGATTTATCCGGCTTTGATTTGGTTATTTCATCGTCCTCAATTTTTGCCAAAGGCATTATTACTCCGCCCACCAGTTTACATATTTCTTACTGCCACACACCGGCGCGATTTTTGTGGGCGGACGGACATGAATATTTATCAGATTTAAAACATTCATTGCCGATTAAAATTATCCTATCCAGTTTAATCCACCGCCTGCGTCTCTGGGATCAAATGAGCACTGCCAGGGTTGATAAATTAATTGCCAATTCCGAAACTGTGCGCCAACGGATTTTAAAATATTATCGTCGTGACAGCGATGTGATAAACCCGCCGGTTGATACACATTTGTTTACTCCCAAAAACGATCTAGGCGACTATTTTGTGGCGGGTGGACGCTTGGTGCCCTACAAACGATTGGATTTGGCCATTAAAGTTTTTAATCGCCTCCAAATTCCTTTAAAAATATTTGGCACTGGACCGGAATTGCCCTACTTACAAAAAATTGCCAAACCCAATATTGAATTTTTGGGGCGGATTTCCGATTCTGAAAAAGCTAAACTTTTGGCACGCGCGCGCGCTTTTATTCATCCGCAATATGAGGACTTTGGTATTACGCCAGTTGAGGCGATGGCCGCCGGCCGACCGGTAATTGCCTATGGCAAAGGCGGAGCCACCGAAACCGTCGTACCGGGCGAAACCGGCGTCTTATTCCCTGCTCAAACCTGGGAATCGCTTTTGGATGCTGTTTTAAATTTTCACGCTGATGATTGGGATAAACAAAAATTAACCGAACAAGCCGAAAAATTTTCCGCGAAAAATTTCAAAAAACAAATTGAGCACTACGCCTTAGACGCGTATGAAGAATTTGAACGTGGCATGAATCAGTGTCGCCTGCCGGTGCGATTTGCCTGGCAAGTAGAAACCAAAAACCAAAACAACTAAACTATGAACATTGGTATTGACTCCCGAGCACTGCTCGGACCCACTAAAACTGGCGTGGGAGAATACGCCATCGAACTTATCAAAGCTATTTTAGCGGCTGATAGCGTCAACCGCTATTTTATTTTTTCCAACGCCCACGCCTCCACACCTACCAACCAAATTTTTACCCAAAAAAATGTAACCCTGACCGATTTTCACTATCCCAATAAATTTTTTAATTTAGCAATCGCCACTACCAACCACCCTCGCCTTGATAACTTAATCACCAAAAAATATCACGAACCAATTGACTGCTGGTTTTCGCCGCACCTTAATTTTACTTCCCTATCGCCCCAGACACCACATATCTTAACTGTCCACGATTTATCATTTAAACTCTTTCCGGAGTTTTTTACCCTCCGCCAACGCCTCTGGCATTGGGCAGTCAAACCGCGCGCGCAAACCAAGCGAGCAATTCATATTATTGTCCCTTCTGCTAACACTAAAAATGATTTAATTGAGCGTTACCATCTACCGCCAGAAAAAATTTCTATAATCAACCCTGGGCACGGCAGTGCGTTTGATGACCAGAATAATTTTAGCGTTGAAAAAATTCATAAGCTAAAAAATAAATATGAACTGCCGGATGAATTTATTTTATTCTTAGGTTCAATTGAACCCCGTAAAAATATCACTGGGCTTATTAAAGCTTTTGAAATTGTTAGTCAAACTTTGCCCAACTTATGGTTAATAATCGCCGGCGCTGGCGGTTGGAAAAACCAAACAATCTACGAACGCGCCACTTGCTCTCCGGTGGCAAAAAAAATTAAATTCATCGGCTGGGTTAAAGACGAAGAAAAACCAGCACTTTACCGCATTGCTTCTCTTTTTGTTTATCCATCTCTCTACGAAGGGTTCGGTTTTCCAGTATTAGAAGCAATGTCTGTTGGCACGGCCACAATTACCTCCAATCGCTCCTCTTTGCCAGAAGTGGCCGGAGGTGGGGCCTTGCTGGTTAATCCAATAAATTCTGCCGACATCGCGGAGAAAATTATTTTACTTCAAAAAAATCCAGAATTAAAAAACCGCCTAAAAAAAGCGGGACAAATACAAGCACAAAAATTTTCCTGGGACAATTCGGCCAAACAATGGCTAAAAATTATTGAACGATTTAAAGACGAACAAACGAAGACAAAACCAATACAATCGTAGCTGCGATAATTCCCACAATCGTGGCCCAAGCAATAATATTTCCCAACCGCTTGTTAACATACTCGCCCATAATCTCTTTAGTGTTAACAATCTTCATCACAAAAATTAAAATAAACGGCAACAAAATACCGTTAACATCTTGCGACAAGACCATCACCTTTACTAGCGATATGCCGGGCAGTAACACCAAAGCCGCCGGCACGATAATGGACAGCAAAATAATGCTGTAAAAAAATCGACCGTTGTTCCAATTGGTGTCAAACCCCGCCTCCCAACCAAACGCCTCACAAATAGCATAGGCAGTGGCCACCGGCAAAATAAACGCCCCCAACATTGAAGCCACAAACAATCCAAAAGCAAATAAAAATTCCGCAAAACCACCCACAAGTGGCGCTAAAGCCAAAGCGGCATCACTCGCGCTTTCAATATGAATACCGGCTTTATAAAGTGTGGACGCAGTGCTTATGATTATAAAAAAACTAACCACATTTGTTAAAAAAGCGCCAAAATAAACTTCCGCTTTCTCAACCTTATAGTGCTTTATCTCCAGCCCTTTATCCACCACATACGACTGAATAAAAAACTGCCCCCAAGGGGTAATGGTTGTCCCAATTAAAGCAACTAGCGTCAACAAATAAGGGGTATTAAACTGCAAAGTCGGATGAACCATATCTTTCAATGCCATTCCAAAATCAGGCCCAATCGCAAAGCCATTGATTATATAAACTAAATAAAAAACGGAAAAAATTAAAAAAATCTTCTGGGTAGTTTTAAACGACCCTTTATATAAAATAAACCAAACTGCCACCGCGCAAAAAATTACCGAAGTGTATTTACTTACTCCCAAAATTCCAAACGAGGCCGCCACCCCGGCGTATTCGGCGGTAATTGTGCCCAGATTGGCGATAAGCATGAGCAACATGGCAAAAGCGGTCCAAGGCAGACCAAAGCGGGAACGGATAATACCAGCCAGACCTTCGCGAGTTACAATACCGATGCGCACGCCCATCTCTTGAGTGACTGCTAAAGAAAAAGTAATTAAAAAAAGCACCCAAAGCATGCTGGTGCCAAAATGCGCCCCCACTACGGAATAGGTGGTAATGCCGCCGGCATCGTTATCAGCGTTAGCGGAAATAATTCCCGGACCGATCACTGCCAAAAAAAATAAAATTCTCGGCCAGAAACGACGCAAACGTTCTATCATACAATTAAGCTTTTGGCACCAAGTGGCGCATTACGTCATCAATCGTAACAATCCCCAACATCTTGCGGTCAGAATCTAATACCGCCACTGTGTACAAATCATACTTGGTCATTACATTCATCACTTCTTCCACTGGTTGCTCTGGACGCAAAATAGAAGTGCTGGGAATATATTTAATTAAATTATTTACAATTTCTGTCGGGTCAGAAATTAACAACCAACGCAGAGAAAGGGCGCCGACAAACTTGTCCTTTTCACCAACCACATAAACATAAAGTACCGTGCGTAGTGATGGAGACATCTTCTTTACTTCTTCAATCGCCCGCGCTACCGTCCAACCCGGCCGCACCGACACATAATCGCTGGTCATCAGACCGCCCGCAGTGTCGTCTTCATAATTTATAAATTTCCTCACGGTCTTTAAACGACTATTTTTTAATTGAGAAAAAAACTGCTCGGCCTCTTGCTTGGACAGTGAATGAAATAAGTCCACCACTTCGTCAATAGACATTTGACTTAGAATTCCGGCCATTTTTTCCGGACCTAAATATTTTACCAAAACTTTTTGCAAATGTGGATCAACTTCTTCCAGCACCTTGGCGGCCGATTTAGCATCTAATGATACCACCAGCCGACTACCGGCCTTCACATTTAAATCCTCAATAACGTTGGCTAAATCAGCTGGGTGCAAACGATCTAAATTTTTCGCGATTGTATCCAATTTCAAAAGCCCACGCACCGACTGGGTATGGCGCCAATCAATGAGAGCGGGCTGGAAAAATCCCCCCAACAACCATTCTAATTTAATTCGACGCAATATCCCACGGACAGAGACATCAATCCCGAGGACGCTCATCTGCTCATTAAAAATACCCAAACGCAGATCATTCACCCGCACCACGCGGGCTCCTTCCACATCTACAATTTGCTCATCCAAAATATCTTTTCCCAAAGATAAATAGTTTTCAATGGCAGTATCCAGTGGGACAGTTTGCACTTTGTCATATGGGGCTGACAATGATACTTCTTTAGAGCTTAAATTTTCTACATAACTATACGGAATCAATATCCTTTCTTTACCTCTTTTTAAAAGCAAAAATTCCACTGACGCATATTTAGAAGTTTCAGAGCTCACAATTATATCCTGCAAACGGCCAATCTTAACGTCCGCGCTATCTAGCACCGGCTGACCCAATAATTTGCTTAAATATGGCATACCCTGTACATTATCTAAATAATTCCATAAATATTATACAGTAATTTCTTTAAAAAATCAATCTTAAAACTTTGACGCAAACGCTCACGAGTGCTAAAATTGGCATATTGATTAATTGTGATAATTATATGAAGATAGGGATTGACGCCAGAATGTTCGGCCCCAAACAAGGGGGCTTGGGACGGTATATTGAACAGCTGGTTTTAAATTTAGAAAAAATAGACCATGCTATAGCATATGCTAAAACTACCACCCCCCAAACGACTAACGAGTATGTCATTTTTTTGCGCAAAGAAAATTTTAATGAATATGAACCGACCGCACCGAATTTCAAAAAGGTTTTAGCCGATGTGCCTTGGTATGGCTGGCGTGAACAAATTTTATTACCGCGAATTTTGAAAAAAGAAAAAGCGGACTTAATGCATTTTCCACACTGGAATGTGCCTCTTTTTTATCGCCGACCGTTTGTAGTTACTATTCACGATTTACTATTGCTCCACTACCCCACTCGAGCCGCCAGCACGCTGGGCCCACTTTCCTATTTTTTTAAAAATATTGCTTACCGGTTGGTGCTAAACAGCGCCGTTCGCCACGCCCAACATATTTTAACGCCCTGTGAATTCGTCAAAGGTGATATTGTAAAAACTTTAAATATTAAGGCGGAAAAAATTTCCGTGACACTACTCGCGCCACCTACAAATCTTAAATCTTCGAACTTCAATAACACCCCACCACCATCACTGCCCACCCAACCCTACATCCTCTATGTCGGCGTTGCTTTTCCCCATAAAAATTTGTTGGGCCTTATCCGCGCTTGGAAAATTTTTAATGAAAAATTTGATAATAGTTATCGGTTAGTTTTAGTTGGTAATGAAAATTATTTTTATCGCCAACTTAAAAATCATCCTCTTGTAAAAGAACTGTCCACCATAGGCGGACCCGCCTCGGGCGGGAAAAATAAACCTATCTTTACCGGCTTTGTGCCCGATAGCCAACTGGCCCATTTTTATCAAAACGCTTCTCTTTATGCCTTCCCCTCGCTCTATGAAGGTTTCGGCCTGCCACCACTTGAGGCCATGCAATATGATTTGCCAGTAGTTTCATCAAACGCGACCTGTCTGCCGGAAATATTACAAGACGCTGCCCTATATTTTAACCCGATTGACCCCGTAGATATGGCTACAAAAATTAACACTGCTCTAACCGATGAAAATCTACGCCAAAATCTGAAAAATAATGGCCAAAAATTACTAAAAAAATATTCTTGGCAAACTACTGCCGAACAAACCTTACAAATTTACCAAACAGTGGATAACTAACCGCAAATATTCGGCAATATCCCCAAAAAATGGTATAATAAGTAAGTAAAAAATCCCATCGTAAAACGAAGCTGGGTTTTTCAAAATTAACGATAATGGCTCAAACCAAAAAAAGAGTGCAATTACGTCGTTGTGGCATTTGCCAAAAAATGGGGCACAATAAATCAACCTGCCCGCGTTTTGTCGCACCCAAAAAAAACACACCAATTCGTACCAAAACACCCGCCCCCTCTAAAACTGTAAACTTTTTCATCCACCACGTTGCCAGTGCCCCCGATCTCTCGGCGCATATTATTGATTTAAAACCCGTCGCTAATAATTCTCACACTGTCACCCCACTCGCGCCGGAAGACAATTTTTCTATTTTCCATAATTATCACAATCTGCCAGCCACTTCCAAAGTAGCAAATGTCGCAAACGCGCCAGCCCAAATAATCACCGACGAAATGGACTTGCCAGTTCTGCAAACGAACCCAATAGCACCGGTGTCAGCCCATAAAAAAATCAACTTCAAAGATACCTCTAAATCAAAACATTTTGCATCTTTCAAAAAATCGCTAAACACCACTCTAACTAATTTGTTTCACAAAATCAGTAACCCGCTGTTTGCCATCAAAAACTATTGGCAAAAAGTTGGCCAAAACACGCACGCGATTTTCAACAGTGGTCTCTTTTGGAAACGCTCCTCTTATGCTTTGGGTGCGTTAATTGTAATTTTGGCTTTCCCTGGACCGGTAAAAAGTTACTATATTTCCTTGCGCTTATCCGCGAATAATGTCGCCGAGAGCAGTACCGCCGGCTTTATGGCTTTGCAAGATTCCACCGCCTCTTTACTTTCCGCTGATGTACCAGGCGCCAAACTTTCCATGAACCGCGCTCTTAATAATTTTCAGCAGGCGGTATCCACGATGGAGAGTAAACATCACTTTTTGCAAGACCTTACAGGTGTAATTCCAGTGTTGGGCCAAGAAGTTAAAAACCGCCAAAATATAATTTTAGCCGGACAACAGCTTGCCCTCGGCAATACCTACCTTTTAAAAGGCATCGGCGAAGTGCAAGCAGCCGCCTCTTCAACCTTAACCGAACGCGTCGCTATTATTACTGCCCATTTACAAGCGGCCTTACCAAATTATCAAAGTGCACTTAATTTGTTGGAACCGATTGATCCAGGCGATATGCCCCTGGAATATCAAAGCGCCTTTAAAGAATTTAAAAATGTTTTCGGTACTATTGTTGCTGATTTTGGCCATCTCGCTGAACTCGGTAACAGCATTCAGGAAATTTTTGGCGGAGAAGGTCTGCGGCGTTATTTGATTGTATTTCAAAATGAAAATGAAATTCGTCCCACTGGCGGATTTATCGGCAGTTTCGCGCTGTTGGATATTAAAGACGGAAAAATTGTCGGCTTAGATGTGCCACCTGGTGGCTCTTACGATCTGCAAGGTCAATTAGATACTTATGTTGAGCCGCCCGCTCCGCTTCTGTTGGCTAACAAACGTTGGGAATTTCAAGACGGCAATTGGTTCCCTGATTTCCCGGCCAGCGCCGAAAAATTGCTCTGGTTTTACCGCCACAGCCGCGGCATAACCGCCGATGGTGTTATCGCCGTTAATAGTAAAGTTTTAGAAAAATTATTGGGGATTGTCGGCCCCGTTACCGATACTAAACGAAATATCACAATTACCTCAGATAATGTTTTACCTACGATTCAAAATATTGTAGAAACCAGTCCAGAAAAACAATTAGGCAAACCAAAACAAATTATTGCCGACTTGGCACCAAAATTTATTAACATTCTCACTAATTCCGCACCGGCCGATATTATGCCAATTTTAACTGGACTAAAAGAATCCTTAGTCACCAAGCAAATTCAAGCATACTTTACCGACCAGCGAGTAGAAAAAATTATAAAAAAATATGGTTGGGGCGGTCAAATTTTAGCCACAAGTGCTGGTCAAGATTTTTTAATGGTGGTAAATACCAATATCCAAGGTCAAAAAAGTGACGCCAACATTAAACAATCAATTAGCCACCAAGCGGTTATAGCCACAGACGGAACAATCACGGACACAGTAATAATTACCCGCGCGCATAATGGCTCAAATACCGAAGATCTCTATGACGCCACCAATATTGACTATTTGCGCCTTTACGTTCCGGCAGGTAGTAAATTAATTTCCGCTCAAGGATTTACCTGGCCGGATGAAAAACATTTTCGTGCGCCCGACAGCTGGTCCGAGCCGGACGCTTGGCTCAACTTATCCGAAAAAACTGTAGCGACCGATCCCACAAGTGGCACCAAAATTACCGACGAGTTCGGTAAGACCGCTTTTGGCAATTGGGTAATCACTGAGCCGGGCGATGTCAGCCAAGCAATTTTTGTTTATGAATTACCATTTAAAGCTACAGACGACACACGCCTAAACACGGCCAGTTTACAATCAATGCTTAGCGATCACTCTCCTACTGCCGCCTACCAATTAGTAGTTCAGAATCAATCCGGCATCAACAGCGAATTTGATAGTCAAATAATTGCTCCGGATAATTGGGAACCAGTTTGGAAAGACGGACCCGGAACCACTGTGGCCGCCAATGGTTTACAGATTGAACCGCTTCTACTAAACACCGACCAAATCTGGAGTTTGGTATTGAAGAAAAAATAAAATATAATAACAATTTAACCATTTAACAATTTAACTAAGCAATCATCCTATGTCAGACAATAACTTGCCGGAATTTTCTATAACCCCGCTCAATAGTAAGCCAGCGGGCAAACTGAAAAAAAAGACCACCCAACCCAAAACCGCACCCCGTCGCACACGCACGGCCTCAGTTGCATCAATTGCAAAAACAAAAAAGGTGGGTGAACAGCTAACCGCAATCTACGAAGACGATAACGGCAAGTTACCCAATATGGATAAAATAGAAATGAAATCCGGACATCATATTTTAAGAAAATTATTTGGATTAGTAATAATTTTGGGTTTACTCACTGTCGCGGCGTGGGCAGGATTTTTCTTAATGCCACACGGAGAGTCACTATCAACAGTTGATGTTAATTTAACAATGACAGGCGATACAAATTTGATGCTTGGCGCCACAACCACGGTTACCATTTCCTATCAAAACAACCAAAAAATTAAATTAAACGACGCGACCTTGTCTGTGCGCTATCCGGCTGGATTTACCTTTATCAGTAGCGAACCCGTTGCCAAAAATCCCGGTAATACTGAATGGGATTTAGGTACGCTCGCATCCCGTCAAAAAGGCACTGTTACTTTGATAGGCAAAATTTACGCGCCAATCAACAACATCCAGGCCTGGCGCGCATTTTTAAGCTACCGCCCAGATAACTTCCAATCCAACTTACAGACAATGGCAACTTTTGAAAATAAAATTGCTACTCTCCCCTACAGCTTGCAATTAACTGCACCAGATAAAATTAAAGTAGGCGCCGACACCACCTTCACTATCACAGTCAAAAATTCCTCAGCCGATTGGATGGAAAAATTAATGGTCATTCCAGTTTTACCGGCGAACTTCAAAATTACTTCTTCCGCTCCCAAAATAGCCAAGGATAATTGGGCGGTCACAACCGCTTCTAACGCCACGACAACTGCCACCCAATTCCCCATCACCTTTACCGGACAATTAGCCGATCAATTGGACCCGACCGCTACTTTTGAAGCGCAACTGGTATGGGTAGGCCCAAGTAACCAAAAACAAATAATCGCCACCACTTCCATTAGCGCGGAAATAATCAAAAACTCTCTAACACTAGCTTTAGCGATTAATGGCTCCACCAGTCGTGTGGCCAGTTTTCCCGATGATATGCTCGGCATGACCTTAACCCTGCACAACAGCAGTCCAGACGATGCCACGGCCATCCAATTAACACTTACTGTTGATGCCCCTTCCTATCAAAAACAAAGTGTCTTTGACTGGGCAAATTTAACAGATAAATATGATGGCGATGTCAAAGGTACACAACTATCGGACACACGTCGCCGTGGTGAAATCACTTGGACCTCTAAAAACTGGTCGGACTTAAAAACAGTGAAAGCCGGCCAAGAAATTTCTTTAGATGTAAATTTGCCGGCCAAAAATCTCAAAGAAATTGACTGGAACAAAGTCAAAGAATTTTTAGCGACCGTGAGCGCGCAAGCGTCATATACCACTAAAGGCAAAGCCGGCCAAGTCACCACCATTAATCCAGTAGAAATTACCTTTAATTCCGATCTGTCGCTCGCCGTGCGCGATGATGTAAAAAATGACAGCGGTGCCGAACAACACCAAATCACTTGGGTGATCAATAATTCTCTGCACGCTTTAAATAACGTAACTTTAAACGCCGATATTTATGGTGATACCACTGTGCAACTGCCCGATACCCCGCCGGCTGGAACATTAAACTACGATACCAACACCAAACATTTGACTTGGACCATTCCAACGATGACAGACAGCATGGACGTCTTGGCCTTACCATTTACAGTCACTCTAAATAAAAAAGACCCAACCCAAAACGCGCTTGTTTCTAAGGTGCGCCTACAAGCGATTGATGCGGTTACTGGCGAGGAGTTAAATGTTTTGGCGAACGAGGTTGCACCCGCACCGGTGCAATAATACTGCAACAAAAAAACACTGCAACACTTCAGCACAAAAATCCGCCTCGGAGTTTTTTATTTGCCATCATAAACATCATCAGCTGACGCATTTGTTAATTGTCATCCCCGCAACAGCGGGGATCCATGCCAAAAACTAATTGTCGTTGCGAGGAGTGAAGCGACAAAGCAATCTCTCTGACCGGCAAACCACAAACCACCTTACTGTCATCCCCGCAACAGCGGGGATCCAGCCCAAACATATATTTATGTCCGTACACATGTCCGTACATGTGTACGGACATAAATTATTCTATAAACTTCTCAACTAATTCACCGACCGCTTTTTTATCATCACGCTCAATCCATTTAATTCGCTGATTGCGCTTAAACCAAGTCATCTGCCGTTTGGCATAATGGCGCGTATCGCGTTTTAATATTTCAACTGCTTCTGGCAAACTCATTTCACCACGCAAAAAATATCCCATTTGCCGATACCCAATTCCGCTCATACTCGGCAACGCCCACACCTCGCATTTTCCCTCCCTTTTTAAAAAGGGGAGGGCGAGGGTGGGGTCTCTCGCCAACCCCTCTGTCTCGGCCACCAACCCCGCCTCCATCTGCCTATCCACCCGTTTATTTATCCGTTCATTTAATTCTTCCCGCTCCCAATTTAATCCAATTTGCAAAACATCATACAACGGTTTGCCCTTTTTCTGTTGCTTCACAAACGACTCACCCGAAAGCGCCACTTCCAGCGCCCGCAAAACTCGACGCGGATTTTCCAAATCAACTACCCGGGCACTCTCCGGATCTTTAGCGCGCAACATTTTCACTAATTCCGACAGTGATAATTTTTCCAACTCATTTCGTAATTTTTTATCAGGCACCACTTTGGGGATCTCCAAATTATCAATCACCGCCCAAAAATACAACCCCGTCCCACCCACCAAAATCGGCAACTTCCCGCGCCCCAAAATATCAGCAATTGCACGCACAGCATCCTGCTTAAAATCCGCCAAACTGTAATCTTGGTCAGGATCAATAAAATCCACCAAATGATGGCGCACCCCGTCAACCACATATTCCCCCCTCATTTTCAAGGAGGGGGCGAGGGGGTGGTTATCACCGTCAACCTGAGCGATAGCCTGTCCCGTACTTGATACGGGGAGGGATCTCTGTCTAGTCAATTCACTATCCCCCTCTTTAGAAGAATGGGCAGAGGGAGTCCCATCTCGCCGTGGCTTCGCCGTCCCAATATCCATCCCAATATATATCTGCCGAGAATCAAAACTCACCACTTCCCCGTTAAATTTCTTAGCCAAAAAAATACCAACATCGGTTTTCCCCGAAGCTGTTGGCCCTAAAATGGCAATAATTTTTGGTAATTTGAACATATTTTACGCTTGCCTCTTGAGTATTTTGGTGATAATATACTATATATTAAGTTAATAATCAACAGGTTCGCATATACATAAGTTAAGTGAAATAGAAAACATTTTTAATTGATATTCGCCATTTTTTAATCACATACCCAAAATGGAGAGCCTGACACTTATAAGCACAATTTTGACTATACATATTCTAGCGTGGCTGACTCCAGGTCCGCTTTTTGTGCTTATAATTAGAAATTCCTTGGTTTACTCACGAAAAACTGGATTCTGGACTTCCTTAGGATTTTCACTGGGAAATTTAATTCATATTACTCTCGCTGTATTCGGAATTTCAATCATTATTCAAAGTTCAGGTCTCGCTTTCAACATAGTCAAATTTCTAGGGGCTGGCTATCTAATATATCTTGGAATCAAAACATTTCTTTTAAAAATTGAGACACAAAAAGCGGACACACCTACCGAACATAAATATATTTCAAATTTACAAGCTGTCAAAATTGGCTTCTTAACAAACATTTCAAGTACTGGCGCATATTTATTTTTTGCAAGTATATTTTCAACCGTATTGTCGTCGGGCTCTCCATTTTGGGTGACACTTTTTCTAGCTATAGCCATGCCACTCAATACATTTGTTATGTCTTCAATTCTAACGATATTTTTCACACAAAAAAATGTTAAAATATTATACAGCAAATTCCAGCATATAATTAACAAATGTCTTGGAGTGGCATTAATTTTACTTGCTTTAATGGCGTTATTGCACAAATAAAAATGGCGAATAAATAAAGGAGGAAAAATGTTTTCTACATCACTTAACAGCGTGTATGCGGTTCAAGAAAAAGTGCGTTAAATTTTTAGCGGTTGCACTTTTTCTCTCACCCATATTTTTGCCCTTTTCCTTTATTTGAAATATAATAAGGATGCGGGCAAAAACATCGCATACACGCGAACGTTAAGTGAAATAGAAAACATTTTTAAAGTTGTATTTGCCATTTATAATTGAACAAAATGGAGAGCCTAATACTAATCAGCACAATTTTGGCCATTCACATATTTGCATGGTTTACTCCAGGTCCGCTTTTTGTGTTAATCATCAGAAACTCTTTGGTATATTCACGCAAGTCTGGAATATGGACAGCAGTCGGAATTGCAATCGGTAATTTTATTCATATTTCTTACTCTATAACAGGACTTGCGCTCATAATTTCAGCGTCACCTGTGGCTTTCAATATTATTAAATTTTTAGGAGTCGGCTATCTAATATACCTCGCTATCAAGACGTTTCTGATAAAAATAGAGACACAAAAAGCGGACACCACATCAGAACAACACAAAGATATTTCTCCTTTTCAAGCGGCCAAAATTGGCTTCTTAACGAATATGCTAAGCCCTAAAGCATCATTATTTTTTGCAAGTATATTCGCAACTGTTATGGCGTCCGGCTCTCCATTTTGGGTTGTTATATTTTTGTGGATTGCAATGCCGTTTAATTCATTCATCATGGCCTCAATTCTTTCCGTATTTTTCACTCAAAAGAAAGTCAGAAGCATTTATGGAAATTATCAGCATATAGTAAACAAGTTGCTTGGCGTTGCATTGCTAGCACTTGCCATAATGATTGCAATCCACAAATAAATGGCGAATGAATTTATGATAAAAAATGTTTTCTACATCACTTAACAGCGTGTATGCGGTTCAGAAATTTTTCATTATTAGATTTTTAAATTAAGGAGTAAAAAATTTCTTCAACCCATATTTTTGCCCTTTTCTATTATTGGAATTATAATAACGAAGTGGGCAAAAACATCGCACATGCGCGAACGCACTCGTGTTGCGTTAAAACTCCGCTAATCTAAGCTGTTTTTGTTCGCCGATTTCTGAACTTTGCAATTTGGTGTTGGAAATT
>Ga0156808_127_pt1 | contig 13590 bp, 15 predicted proteins | sample RifOxyD2_FD_112109 | JGI IMG/M metagenome (GOLD analysis project Ga0156808, IMG submission 112109) | Candidatus Magasanikbacteria bacterium RIFOXYD2_FULL_41_14
GCGTAGCCGAGGGATCCCTTACACTATGAAACAGCACAATTATTATGTTTATATATTAGCTAGCGACAGCGGAACATTGTACACCGGCGTCACGAATAATTTAGAGAAACGACTTTCTGAACACAAACAAAAGTTAGTAAAAGGATTTACAGAAAAATATGATGTTGAAAAATTAGTATATTACGAACATTATCAAGATATTAACACGGCAATCGCCCGTGAAAAACAATTGAAAAATTGGCGCAGAGACAAAAAAGAATTTTTAATTAAGCAAATCAATCCGCACTGGCACGACTTAAGCTCAGAATGGGTTTAAGGGATTCCTCCACTCCCTGCGACGGTCGGTCGGAATGACAAAAAAAATATGATTATTAAAATCCGCGTCCTTCCCCGCTCATCAAAAAACGAAATCGTCGGCCCAATGGCTGACGAGACGCTAAGCGTCTCTAACGGCCACGCTCAGCGTGGTGGTACTATTAAAGTAAAACTAACCGCCCCGCCGGTGGACGGCAAGGCCAACGAAGCACTGATAGAATTATTAAGCAAAAAATACCAAATCCCCAAAAGCCGGATTAAAATTATCTCCGGACAAAAATCAAAAAATAAAACATTGGAAATTTTATGATTAATAAAAAAATAATCTTTTCAATTATTGGCGTGGCTCTGCTATCAACTTATGTTTTTTATTTCCCAAATTTTAAATATTTTCACAAACAAATTAATGAGAACGAGACAACTGCTATATTTCTAAAAAATACTAATACCACAACCAACCAAATAACACAATCACCAAAACAATCAGACGCGCCAGTCAAAATAACAACCACAACACCAATTGTTGTAAAAAAAATAGACAAAACCATTAATAATATCCCAAAACCCGCCACGCAACCTATCCCCACAAACAAACCACCTGAACCAATAATAATCGTTGATCCGGAAAATCCAAAAACAGATAATTTTACGTGTCTCCCAAACACCAACCCGATTTTTACTCACCACATAACCGACATTGCCAAAATTAATAACATCGTTATCCCTCCCAATTTTGTGGGCACAGATTTAAAAACCCACAGCTATATTGAAACCGACCACGCCCGCGTTCCAATTTACGCTCCAGTGGATATGATTTTAACCGGTGGCGCTTATTATAAATCCGGCCCATATAGATTAGATTTTCAGATAAGTTGCGAGATAACATTAAGATTGGCCCACATTACTGAACCAATAATAAAAATTACTGATGTTTTCCCCTCAACACCAGCCCTGGCGTCGGATAGTCGCGACCAACCAACAAAAAATCAAATAAAATTTAAAGCCGGAGATTTAATTGGTTACACCACCGGCACTAACGTCGCCGGAAACTGGGATTTTGGCGTATATAATTCCGCCACAAAAAACAAATACACTGACAACACCAATTTTAATTCCAGCTGGGTTTACACCACCGCTGTATGTCCGTATGATTATTTCACATCGGAATTAAAATCTGCCTATACAAATAAATATAATATCCGCTCCAATGATGGCGCCAAACCGGACGGAGAATCTTTCTGTAAATAATTTCACAATTAAAAAATCCTCGCGAAATAACGCCGCGAGGATTTTTTATTCTTAATTTTTTGATTTTCAATTATTCGCCTTTTTTAGATCTTCTTCTACTTTCGATTTTAAGCCATCAAGAGAATTAAATTTTTTCGGTAGGCGCAAAAACCTTTTGGTGGTAACGGTAATTTCTTGCCCTTTCAAATCACCAGAAAAATTTAACAGATGAACTTCCAAGCAATTTTTTTGCGATAACGAATTATAACCATAATATAATAACCCACTATAAATACCGCCCACTTCAGTAGTGACTACACAATCATACAGCCCGGGCGGTAATTTTTCTGCCAGCGCAACATCTAAATTAGCAGTTTTGGCCCCTACTTCTTCGCCTTTACCTTGGCCGGGCAACACTTTACCAGTAAATGTAATCGGCTGATTTAAAGCCGTAGCGCGATACGCGGCAAACACTAAAATAAATGCGCCAATAATTTGCGTGGCTGATAAAATATTACCATTTAAAAAATAATCAAAAATAATCGCGGACACTGGCCAAGCCAATTCACACAAAGTTGACACTGACGCCGGCACTTTTTTTAATCCCCAATAATACAAAAACATCGCCACCGCGCCCGAACTAAATACAATGGCGATAAGTGTCCACCATTGTTTGCCCGCCACAGCCGAAATTCCCGCGCCATAAAAATACAACGCCGGAAAAACCATAATTAAAACCGTCAATCCAAACCGCAAAGCCGCGAGCAGGCCGTGATTTAAATTTTTTAAAGAATATTTTCCAAAGACAGTGGACGAGCCCCACGCAAATGCGGCCAAAAGCGAAAATAAGGCCGCTTGGGCGGGCGCGCCCCAAACACCAGACACCGTCAATGGATCTTTAAAAGTAACAAAATATCCGGCTACGACCGCAAGCCCGGCATAAGCATAAAACTCACGCGGAAAACGTTCGCGCAAAAATATTGCCGCTAAAATTATCGCGAAAATCGGCTGAAATTTTTGTAATAAAATTACCACCGAAATATCCACAAACCCGGTCGCGAATAACGCCTTGGTAAAAAAAGTGGTGCCGAGCGCCCCCCCGAATAATGCCACCCAAAATATCGCTGCCCAAGATTTTTTATTAATTTCTTTTAGTTGCGTCCGGTAAATAAATAAAAACGGCGCGAGCACGACAAAACCCAATAAATGTTCCAAAAAAACCAACAGTGGCGATGGCAAAGAAAATAACCCCGGCCGCAAAAAGGTACCGTCTAAACTCCAGAGTAAAGCGGCGACTACGATGGCGAGTGACCCTAAGAAGAATTTATTTTTCATGTGTTTATAATTAAAAGAAAACTGTTTCCAGTTTAACATTAAAGTACTTTTTTGACAACACCAACTCACGGCTCATCCACCCCACCTTTATTCCACGGATTACACCGCAAAATTCTCCAAATGGTTTTAAAACTTCCAACTACCAACCCCCTTTTCTTTATCGCCTGATAACCATATTCCGAACAGGTCGGATAAAATCGACAATACCCGTGCGGAAATAAATTTTTAAAAAAACCATGATCAGGTGATATTGTTTTCTGGTAAATACGAATTAAAAATAAAAGCGGCCACCGAAATAAATTCAAAACTATTCGCGTTAATTTTAAATTTTGAATTGTAATTTTGATTTTTGATTTTTGCATTTTAAATTTATTTAACTATCCCAATCTTCCCCAACAACCCCTCAATCTCCTTGCTAATCTCCCCATACTCTTTCCCCAGCGCCTCGTTCTTCGCCACCACCATCACATAATACCCGCTTTTCACTCTCTCATCTTTAATCAACAATCTCACCACCTCCCGCATCTGCCGCTTTAGCCGATTGCGCTCAACCGCCTTTTTACTTACCTTTAACCCCACCACAAACGCCAATCTTAATTGTTTTTTAAACTCGCCCGGATCTTCTTTTTTGGGAAAATAATCTTGTTTTTTGGCTAAATCAAGCAATTTTAACGTAAAAAACTGACCTCCAACATATTGGCCGTATTTTAATAGCAAATTAAAATCTCTTAATTTTTTAAGCCGATTATTTTGATTTAACATGTCTATATTATACCATAATTGTACCCACCATATACAACAAAATCCGGCATAATACCGGATTTTGGCTAAAATTAAAGAAAAATTAGCTTCTCTTACGCAATAGCTTGCCCTTCTTCTCATCCGAAACTGTCAATTTTTTACGCCCCTTAGTGCGACGACGTGCTAAAACGGTCCGGCCGTTTTTTGTGCTATTACGCTTGCGAAAACCATGAGCTTTGGCTCTTTTACGTTTTTTGGGTTGATAAGTTCGTTTGACCATATTTATATAAAATTATTTAATGTGGCTTAATTATAAGCGAAGCTTGAAATTACTTCGCGTCTCGCAAACGAAAGCAAGCTTTCTTTTGACTCAACGCTAGTAATTATAGCACATTTTTCGCTTTTTGTCAAGGAAGCAATCATAATTCATAACTCAAATAGCATGACTCACCCCAAAAACCACTAAATGTGTCGTGCTATCTGAGTCACGGGTTGTGAATACAATGGTTGTCCACACCTTATCCACAAACCGCCCACACTAACCTAATTATATTAATTGGTATAAAAGAGAATCTATGCTAAAATACGATTTACCTGTTAATATAAAGCAATTATGACTAATCACGAAATCTGGCAAGCCGTCCTCGCGGAACTAGAATTATCTATTTCTAAGGCGAATTTTAATACCTGGTTTAAAAATACCGGCATAATCTCATTTGATGAAGGTTTGGCTATTATTTGCGTGCCCAACACTTTCAACCAGGCCTGGATCGAAAAAAAATACCACCACCAACTAATTAAATCATTGGAAAGAATTACTGAAAAACCAATAAAAAAGTTAGAGTATAAGATAGAAAATATAAAAAACATTACCGAAAAATTTGCTACTGAGCAACCACCGCAAACCGACCCAGAACAAATAGCCACGACAGAAGTCGCCTCTTCGTTGGCGGCTGGTAATGGATTTTCCATAAACCCCAAATATCGTTTTGAAAATTTTGTGGTAGGAAAAGGAACAGAACTAGCTTTTGCTGCTGCCCAAGCGGTCTGTAATCGCCCTGGCGAGGCCTATAACCCACTATTTATCTACGGCGGTGTTGGTTTGGGCAAAACCCATCTTTTACAAGCTATCGGCAATGAGCTTTTGGCTAAAAACCCGCGCTGTCAGATTATGTATGTGAGCGCGGAAAAATTTTCTAATGATTTTATTTCTTCAATCAAAGACGGCAATGCCCGCGACTTTCAAAACCGCTATCGTTTAATTGATGCTCTTTTAATTGATGACATCCAATTTATTGCCGGCAAAGACCGCACCCAAGAATCATTTTTCCACACATTTAATGAACTCCACCAGCAAAACAAACAGGTAATTTTAACTTCCGACCGACCACCCAAAGCCATACCGGCCTTGGAAGACCGCTTGAAATCACGATTTGAATGGGGAATGATTGTAGATGTCGCCGCGCCGGATTTTGAGACCCGCGCCGCTATTTTGGCTAAAAAATGCGCGGAAAAGAATTTTCCTTTAACTCAAGATGTATTAAATTTAGTAGCCACAACTGTCCACAGTAATATCCGCGAATTAGAAGGTGCCTTAAACAAAATTATCGCTTATCATGAATTAAAAGGAGTAGGGCCAACCTTCGTAACCGTCAAAGATTTGTTCGCCAATATGGGTGGTATGTCTAATCATCATTCCGTGGCCCCCAAACAAGTAATAGATGCAGTGACCGAATTTTATAATGTCACCTACGAGGAAATTACCAGTAAAAACCGCGAAAAGAAGTTGTCGTTTCCGCGCCAAATTATTATGTATTTGTTGCGTGAGGAATTAAAAATGTCATTTCCCTCCATCGGAGATGAACTAGGCGGACGCGACCATTCCACTGCCATGCATGCTTATGAAAAAATTCGCGGACTTTTAGAAGACGACCAAAAACTTAAACAAGAGCTTGATTTAATTAAACAAAAGTTATACATTAATAATATCTAAGCCAGCTGTCTGTTGATAACTTTGCGGATAAATAAGGATAGTTATTAACAAAACGACACAGCTATCCACAAATAAATTCACATTTTAATTTTCGCTCGGACTTACCCACTTATCACCCACTGTTAGTTAATATTTCTACCCAAAATATCCACAATCTATAAACTTATTTTTTGGCTAATCACAAATAAAAAACCGATTTATACCACTTATCCACTCCCTTATTATAATTATTATTAACGATAAATATTTTATAAAAAATAAATAAACTTATGAAACTTTCCTGCACCAAAGACAATTTGTCCCAAGCGTTGGCGTTAATAGGAGGAATAGCGAATAAGAGTGTAAATTTGCCAATTTTAGGCAATGTTTTAATAAAAGCTGACAGCCAAGTTGCAGAAATTGTAGCCACCAATTTAGAATTGGCAGTTGTGAGTAAATTGCGAGCCAAAATTGACGAACCCGGAAGCTTTACTGTGCCGGCACGCACTTTAGCAGATTTTGTTAATTTACTGGCTGGTGAAAAAGTGGATATTGAGCTGGTGGATAATGAATTAGTGGTAACTTGTGGCAAAGCCGTAACTAAAATTAAAGGATCACCCGCGGATGATTTTCCAGTTGTGCCAGTGGTGCAAGACGGTCAAGGATATGTTTTGCCAGCCGAAGATTTGAAAATTGGTTTAAATCAGGTTATCCCTGCTTTAGCGCGGCATGATATTAGACCGGAATTAGCCGGCGTTTATTTTGCCTTTAATACTGAATATTATAAAGGTTTGGTTTTGGCCGCGACCGACAGTTATCGTTTGGCCGAAAAGAAGTTGGCTCTGTCGCAAGGAATAGAAGAATTTAAAACTATTGTTCCGGGACGAACTGCCCAAGAAATTCATCATATTTTATCGTCGGTTGTAGGTGATGAAAAAAATATTAGATTATTAATAAATGAAAATCAGTTGGCCATAAATTATAATGATGTGCAACTAGTATCGCGTTTAGTTGAAGGCAAATACCCGGACTACACTCAGATTATTCCGAAAAATTTTACCACTACCGTTACTTTTTCTACCGCACAGTTAATTAAGGAAATAAAATCCGCTAGTTTATTTTCCACTACTGGTGTTAATGGCGTGGCTTTTAAATTTAACACCAGCGGGGTAGTATCTATCAATTCCACCTCTACTCAAACCGGTGAATATCAATCTGAAATCAGTACGGATGTGTCCGGCCAAGAAAATAATATTTTATTGAACCACCGCTATTTGTTGGATGGGCTTGGTAATATGCGCTCCGAAGCAATTGTGATGAAATTGACAAATGCCGACAGCCCGTGTTTGGTGCAACCGGACAAAGACGATAGTTATTTATATATTGTAATGCCAATACGACAATAAAATTATTATCATCCCGAACTCCACGCGATGCCGCGTGGCTGTCGTGTTTCAGGATCCCTCGCTATTAAAATAGCATATACTAAATTAAAAACCATCCATTTGTTGGGTGGTTTTTAATCTTGAAATATTTTGCGTAACGTTCCGGAATATTTGAAGCTTGTCTTTTGGGCGAGTTTGGACGAGCGAACGTTTAAAATAAAATTATTTTTTTTCAAAACAAGAATATATTAAATAAATAAGTAAAAAAAGCACACCAGCGAAACAAAACAACATTAAGTTTGGTTTGACAAGTAAAGAGCCGGCTATATCAATTTTTCTATCACAAATATGAGGCCCCAGAGGGGTGGAATAGAGCATATCAGCGCGGTTGTAGTCCTTGCATCTCAAATAACGGTCGGCTAGTGTGTATGTAAGGGGTAATAAAAAATATGTTATCAGAACCGATAAGCTGGCCACTGTGATTTTTTTACGTGTTGGTTTTAAGTTCATACTGTTAGATTTTTAGGATTAATGCGTTCGTATTCAGCTAGCACTTCGTCAATCTCCTGGAGGGTGCCAGCATCGCCAGTGAAGCTAACTTCTTTTATCATATCAGAAATTATAGAAAATTTAACCGCATACCACTGCTGTGAGTATTATTTGCCCGCCGCTATTAAAAACACTGGATCATCGATAGGAACCGGGTCTTTTCTTACCTAGTGTTTTTTGTATAATGCTTCCAATCTTTGTTGAAATTTTTGTAAAATTTGTTCTGATTTTCTGTTGCGTATATTTTCCCATTTAGGTTCCGACATATTTTTTTATTAATTATTGAGATTAAAAATTAAACTTTGTATATTATGTGAATTCGTTTTTTTGTGGAGTTATTTATTTGCTGCGGTATCATCACTTCACCACCACATTTAAAATTTCCTCAGTGTTGTTTCCGGACTTATCGGTTAACACTCCTTTTAGTTGGTACGACCCCACCGCTGGCACGGTTTTCCAGGTAAAAGAAAGATCGCCATCTTTTAAACTGTCTTCAGTGTGGTTGAAGTTATAAATATATTTATTAGTACCCGGTCCGATCAAATAAATTTTAATTATTTCGGTGTTATCCCAATTGTCCGGAGTTAAACTCACTGTAAACGGAAAATTGTTATTAGATAATTCCAAAGGAGATGAATTTTTCCATTCAAAATCTGGTGGGCCAGCGGGTGCGTCCAAAATAAAATGTCGGACAGCCACTCCCACATTACCCAAGTCATCTTCCGCGAAAACTTTAATAGCGTGGTTGCCGTTTTTTAATTTATCGGGTGCGTAAATAAAATTAAATGGTGGGGTAGTTGCTTGCCCTAAGGTTTGGCCGTCCACGGTAAATGTCACACGACTGACGCCACGGGGAGCACCCGCAGCAACAGTAATAGCCATTAAGCGATTGTTAAAAATTTCCCCTTCTTGCGGTGTGGTGATATTAACCGTCGGTGCAAGCTCGGAAGCAAACCCGGTGTCTAGTTCCGTCGGCGGTTCTTCTAAACTTAATTCATGCCCGCTCGTGCGGTTCTTGTCAATGTAGGCGTAGAGGCCATCTTCCCAACCTTGATATTGCGAATCACTTTCAGGATTTTCCGGAGCGGGACCATTGGGGTCATCTTTATTTACATAATATAGAATATCGTGGGGCGGTAAATAGGTTTTGTTGACAATTAAATATTCTGGTGTGGACGAGGTCGCAATTTTTCCGTTATTTTCATTTAGTTTAAGAACAATGCCATTGTCCGCGCCTCGCAAAACTGGTTTTGTGGCCGTGTTTTCCGGCGGAGCGAGAAAATTTTCTGTGGGCGTATCTTTCGTCGCGGCTTTCATAAATTGATTCCAGATAGTTCCGGCCAACAAACTACCGCCGCCTTTCATGGGTGAAGGAGTAGTATTGCCCACCCACACGCCAGCCGCGATGCTTGGGGTATAACCCATTGTCCAAGCATCTTTGTTATCGTTGGTAGTACCGGTTTTGGCGGCCACTGGGCGGTCGCCCAAAACAAGCGTGCTGTTTAGACCGAACATATAGGCACGGGCTTGATTATCTGATAAAACGTTAGTAATTAAAGCAGCCATTTCGGGTGTAGTGGCTTCACTGCCACTGTCCGGTTTCCATTCTACTAAATTTTCTCCAGTCGGATTTGTCACTTTCAAAATACTTACTGGTGTATGATACACGCCATTGTCGGCCAAAGTGGCATAGCCATTGGTGTGTTCTAACAAATTTACTTCTGCTCCACCCAACACCAAACTTAAACCAGCGCGTTTAATCGCGTCTGAACTTAAAGTGGCATAGCCAAATCTTTGAGCGAGATTAATTACTTTTTCTTGGCCAACCAAATACAAAGTTTTTACGGCCGGAATATTTAATGAACCTTGTAAGGCCTTGCGCAATGTTACAAGACCATGCTCGGTGCCGTCGTAATTTTTGGGAATATAATCAGTGCCATCAGTGCGTTTTTCAAAATTAGTGGTAACATCATAAAGTACGGTCTCGGGGGTGTAGCCCTTTTCAAAAGCTGCTAAATATACAAATGGTTTAAATGAAGATCCCGGCTGACGTTTACCCAAAACCGCCACATTAAACTGGCCGTCAATATCATCATTTTCGTAATCTCTTGACCCCACCATTGCTAAAATTTGTCCGGTCTTGGGGTCAATGCCCACGAGCGCGGCGTTGTTGGCATCGGCTGTCGCCACGTACTTATCACCCTGTTCTTTAACTATATTTTGGGCAGTGACTTGTAAATCATAATCCAGTGTTGTGATTACTTTTAGACCGCCGGTGTCCACCATTTTTTCACCGAATTGTTCGGTTAATAATTGTTTGACATACAAAATAAAATGAGGCGCGTCGGACAATCCGGTGTTGTGGTAAAGGCGCAAAGCGCTATTTTGCGCTTCATTTTTTTGATCCTCGGTAATCATGCCTTGATCAAACATTAATCTCAACACTAAATCACGGCGATCACGCAAAGCGTCCGGGTTGTTTAAATATTTAGTGGGTGCCTTAACAATTGCCGCCAAAGTGGCGGCCTCAGCTAAATCTATATCAGCCGTGGATTTTTTAAAATAACCTTGGCTGGCTGATTCCACCCCGTAGTTCGTTGAACCATAGGGGACGGCGTTCAAATACATTTGCAAAATTTCTGGTTTGGTATATTTTTTTTCTAATTGCATGGCGAGAATTGCTTCCTTGATTTTTCTAAAATAACTATGTTCATCGCCGACAATTGTATTTTTAATAAGCTGTTGTGTTAAAGTTGATGCCCCGCCCGAGCCCGCCACTCTCCCCAGAAGATTGTTAATGCCGGCGCGAATAATACTTAAAATTCTAATACCGTTGTGTTCGTAAAAATATTTATCTTCCACCGCCACTGTTGCTTTGGCAATCCACGGAGAAATTTTATCCAATTCAATATTGGTGCGCTTTTGATCCTGATAGATTTCATAAAGTAAATGTGTGCCGGTGCGGTCATAGATTTTTGTGCTTTCGTCCACTTGGCGCTCTGATAATTTATTGGGATCAGGCAGATCGCGACTAATCCAAGCAACCATCACAGTGCCGACCAACAATCCCAAAACCGCTAACAGTAAAAAAGCCCACGCTATTTTTTTAAAAGGGAGTTTACCATTTATTGAAAAAAGATGTTTGGGCTCGCTGTTGTCTATCTCACCATACGCGCGCGTCCGTCTTTTTTTCCAGAACCAAAATGCCATAGTGTGGTATAATATTTTGACTATATGGGGCTGTCGCCGAATAGCGTTTTTTGTCATTCCCGGCGTATGCGGGAATCCAGGGTTCGCGCAATTCAGCCAAATTTCTGGAACCCCGCATACGCCGGGGATGACATTTGAGCCATTTGGTGACAGTGCCTATATTATAACCTAAACTTGGCATCTTGACAATTTCCTTGTTTTGTGCTATACTTCCGAGTTAAGAAATGAGGGATACTTGCATAAGGTATCCTATTAATTTCCTAAAAATATGTTAAATAAGCCAAAAAACAGCAACAGCCACCCGTCTTTAGCCATTAATTTGGCTGTGTTGAGCGTTTTGCTCAGTCAAGTGGTCAATCCCATGACTGTTTTGGCTGATTCTAGCCGAAAAAATCAAGATAATGAGGTATTTTTGACTCAAACCCAGGCCGATCGAATGTTTTACCCTAATACCACTAAAAAAGCCGACCTTACGGTTAGGGCCGTTATTACCGCCTATACCAGTACTATTGACCAAACCGATGATGACCCGTTTATCGCGGCCTCTGGTAAGCGCGTGTATGATGGTATGATTGCCGCTAATGGTTTGCCAATGGGAACGATGGTTAAAATTCCCGCTCTGTTTGGCGACAAGGTGTTTCGGGTGGATGACCGAATGAATAGGCGCTATGCTTTTGGCCGCTTTGATATTTGGATGGATGCCACGCGCGCGCAAGCCCGCCAGTTTGGTGTCAAGCGCGTAGAAGTGGAAATATATTATCTTGATCGGGCACCGGCTCTTTTGGCGCTGGCGCGGTAAGCTAGACAGTTAGTAAAGTTTATGAAGTTGAAAGTTTGTGAATTAACTTAAAAAATATCCGCCGATTTGGTGGATATTTTTTTAAGTTTCTATACTTTTAGTAACTGTTCGCGCAGATCGTTTATAAGGTCGGTTGGATCTTCTATCCCGACTGATAATCTCACGAGGCCATCTTTTATACCAATTTTTTCTCGCTCTTTTTTTGGTATGGATCCGTGAGTCATGCTGGCCGGGTGGTCAACCAGTGATTCCACCCCACCCAGACTTTCTGCTAGAGAAAATATTTGAAAAGATGAAATCAATTTTTTTGTTTGTCTTATATTTAAATTAAACTCAACTGTTATCATACCACCGCCAAGTCCGCGCATTTGACTTTTAACAATTTCATATTGAGGATGTGATGATAATCCCGGGTAGATGATTTTTTTTACGCTTGGGTGTTTTTCTAAAAATTTCGCCACCAAAAAAGCATTCTGGCAATGTTTATCCATTCTGATAGGCAATGTTTTTACTCCTCGGCTTATTAACCAGACATCAAACGGGCTGGGGTTAAGACCGATGGCCTTGCGCGCAAAATCCATTCTACTTTTTAATAACTTACTGTTCGTAATAACAGCCCCACCAATTATATCAGAGTGTCCGTTCAGATATTTGGTGGTACTGTGAACTACTACGTCAGCCCCGAGATCAAGGGGGTTTTGCAGATAGGGTGTGGCAAAGGTATTATCAACCACAAACAACACTCCGTGTCGCCTTGTTAATTCAGCGATTGCGCCAATGTTGGAAATTTTAAGGAGTGGGTTTGTGGGTGACTCTATAATTAGCATTTGGGGGCGTTTTTTTAGCAAATTTTTTAATTTTTTTATATTTTGCGTGTCTGCCGTGATAAGAGATAAACCGAATTTTTTAAACACCTGGCCGAATAATCGGAAGGTACCACCGTACATGTCATTGCCGCCAATTACCAAATCTTTGTTTTTTAACGTTGAAATCAAAGCAGTGACTGCTCCTAATCCGGAAGAAAATACAGTCGCGTATTTTCCATTTTCCAGAGAGGCGAGTGTTTGTTCTAGGTTAGTAAAATTGGGATTGCCGGCGCGGGTGTAATCGTAACCAAAGTGTTTGTTGGGGGCAGTTTGTTTATAAGTAGATGTTAGATAGATTGGTGGCGTAATGGCGCCGGTTGTTTGGTCGGGGGTTTGACCAAGGTGAATTGCTTTAGTGGATATGTTCATATTGTTTTGCTAATAAATAAAAAACTCTCAATGAACAAGTCGTTTGAGAGTATATTTTTAATTGGGATTATTTAGCAACAACAACGTTCTCTCAAATCGACTTTGAGAGAAGCACAACACAAATTTTTTAAAATATTATTCACAAATTTAACCTTTGCTAATTAATGGTGGCCACTGGCTTCTAACGTGGCACCCATGGTTTTTAAGGGCTTGTTTTAATAATCTTGCGCCGGCATCATCTAGTTGGTCGCAAAATATTCCTTGATCGCTTGCTAAATCATCTAAATGTTTCCACTTGCGCGTCGCTTTGGAGGCAATTTCTTGGGCGTAGCTGTCTATTTTCTGCTTTGTTTCGGGAGAAACAGTTGGCAATTCTATTAATTCACCGCCGTTGTTTTCTAATTCCGGGTCGGGCGTATTATCAAACGCTACTGATCCATTTGTTCCTTCTGGTCCTTCAGTCATATAAAAATACTTAATATTCTATATAATATAGTAACGCATTTAAAAAATTTTGGCAAGTTAAATTATATATATTAAAAATATCCGCCTTATTGGCAGATATTTTTAATTTTCGGAGGCAGATATTTTTTCTCAGGCCCAATTTAATTTTTTACAACCCGCTGGCGCAAGTTATATGTTTATTAAACATATAAACTTCTTGGCTTGACAATGAAAAAATATTTTTTCATTTTGCTCGCCTGCAAAGCGTTTATAAAAAATTTTGCGGGGGCCTGAGAAGTCAGTACCACCCCGCTGTGTTTGGCCTAACGACCGGCGCTGGTCATTCGGCCTTCTTCGCGGAGCACAGCTTCTTCTTGG
>Ga0156808_109_pt3 | contig 12219 bp, 12 predicted proteins | sample RifOxyD2_FD_112109 | JGI IMG/M metagenome (GOLD analysis project Ga0156808, IMG submission 112109) | Candidatus Magasanikbacteria bacterium RIFOXYD2_FULL_41_14
CGATCAAGTCGGGGATGACAGGTGAAGTGTTGAGTCGACTTGCCGAAGCGGTGGAGGCGGCGGTGGGGTTGTCTAATGGTTTGTGTGTTGCGATTTTTGGCGATGGTGAGGAGCAAACGTTTTCTACTTTGTATTCTTGTCCGAAAGATGGTTTTAGTTTTCCGGAAATTGAACCGCGGTTGTTTAGTTTTAATAGTCCGTACGGATATTGTGAGGCGTGCACGGGGCTTGGCACGAAAGAATTATTTTCAGTGGAAGATTGTCCGGTGTGTTTGGGTAAGCGTTTGAATGTGAACGCGCTTAGTGTAAAAATTGGCGGGAAAAATATTTGGGAAATTACGAATTTGTCTATTAGTGAGGCGCGCGAATTTTTTGCGGCGCTCGAATTAGATTTGCCCGAGCGCACGATGCAAATTTGCGGAATGGTTTTGAAAGAAATTCAAAATCGATTGCAGTTTATGTATGACGTTGGTTTGCATTATCTGACTTTAAATCGCAAGGCTGGGACATTGTCGGGTGGGGAGGCGCAACGAATTCGGTTGGCCTCGCAAGTTGGTACACGGCTGGTGGGGGCGTTGTATGTTTTGGATGAGCCGACAATTGGTTTGCATCAGCGTGATAATGATCGGTTGGTGAAAACTTTGCGTGCGTTGTGTGATGCGGGGAATACGATAATTGTGGTGGAGCATGATGAGGATACGATTAAAGTAAGTGATTGGATTGTGGATATTGGGCCCGGGGCGGGGAAGCATGGGGGCGAGATTGTGTTTTCGGGGCCGGTGCAGACATTGTTGGACGTAAAACCAATTGTCATTTCGACGACGAAGGAGAAATCTCTATCCCAATCACGAACGGACAGAGATTCCTCGTCGCCCCTTAAGGGCTCGCTCGGAATGACAAGTGCGCGAATTGATGGCGACCCAAAAAAATCTTTAACCGGCAAATATCTGCGTGGCGAAGTAACCATTCCGATGCCTTTGAAACGGCGTGAGGTTGACCGTGCGACGCCGAAATTAAAAATTAAAAAAGCGAATTTGCATAATTTAAAAAATGTTACTGTTGAAATTCCGTTGCGTCGGTTTGTCTGTTTGACCGGTGTATCGGGTTCGGGTAAGTCAACCTTGATGAATGAAATTTTGCGACCGGCCGTGATGAATAAAATATTTCGCCAGAAAAAGAAATTAGAAAATTGTTTGAGTGTTGATGGTTTGGAATATTTGGATGGCGTGATTACGATTGACCAGTCGTCGATTGGGCGCACTTCGCGTTCTAATCCGGCCACTTACACGAAATGTTTTGACCATATTCGCGCGTTGTTTGCTGAAACGGCCGAGGCGCGCATGCGTGGTTACACGGCATCGCGGTTTAGTTTTAATGTCAAAAATGCCGGTCGGTGTGAAAATTGCGAGGGCAAAGGTGTTTTGGAAATTGAAATGCATTTTTTGCCGAGCGTGGAAGTGACTTGCGATGTGTGTAAGGGTTTGCGGTTCACGAATGAGACCTTGGCGGTGGAATATAATGGCAAAAATATCGCCGAGGTTTTGGCAATGACCATTGAAGATGCTGAGGAATTTTTCCGCGATATTCCGATGATTTATGACAAATTGAAAATTTTAAACGAGGTCGGTTTGGATTATTTAACTCTTGGACAATCAGCGACAACTTTGTCAGGCGGGGAAGCGCAACGGATTAAATTGTCGCGCGAGTTGGCGCGTTATGGCACGACTAAAACTTTGTATTTGTTAGATGAGCCGACGACCGGTTTGCATTATGATGATGTGCGCAAATTATTGGAAGTTTTACAGCGTTTGGTTAATCAAGGCAACACCATCTTGGTAATTGAACATAATTTGGATATAATAAAAGCATCGGATTGGATAATTGATTTGGGGCCGGAGGGTGGTGATAAAGGCGGGGAAGTGGTGGCGGTTGGGACGCCGGAGGAGGTGGCGAAGAAGGCGGCGAGTTTTACGGGGGCTTATTTAAAAAGAGTAATTTAAAAAAACCAACCCCGAAAAAATCAGGGTTGGCTACTGTGGACCGTAGGGGAGTCGAACCCCAAGAGCTAAACTGGCTAGGATAGCCGCGAACCGTTCGCATACGGCCCTACGGACAGCGCACATATTTTATCATGTTTTACCTAAAAAAACAAAAACTCCCCGAAGGGAGCTTTGAGAATCGTTTGCGAACTTATGTCGCAACTATCCTAGCCTGTTTATAGTATATAGACAATTTGTGATTCTGTCAAGTATTTTATCCACATATCAGTAAAACAAAAACCACCCGCCACTTTGATTGTAAATATATATTTATATCATGATTTAAATCATGATATACTTTACAGCCAAAGTGGGGCGCGGGTGGTTCTTGGAACCTCCTTTCTGGTGGCCCCGGGGTGGGGTTGGTGTGGCGCTCACTCAAGGGTATGTCGGGTAATCATCATCATCTGCACCGCGCAGATTCCAGATAATTACGCGACCCAACATGGCCGCGTCCATCACCAAGACCAGTCCATCATCCGTCACGTTGACGGCGGCGACGACAAAATGAAAGGCCTTTTCGACCACCTTCTTGAACATAACAGCGTCTCCTTTGGTCGGGGGTTCAATACTATTATATAGCCGGGCATAATATGAGTCAATTACTGCTTACAACAAAATTAAAAAAATTACCAGACGCACCCGGTGTGTATCTATTTTTTAATATAGAAAAAGAATTGATTTATGTTGGCAAAGCGACGAGTTTGCGGTCGCGGGTGCGGTCGTATTTTAACTCCCACCACCCCCTCGCCCCCTCCTCGGGCAGGAGGGGGAACACGAGGCCAATCGAACAAATGATGCACGAAGTGGTGGATATAAAATGGGAAGTGACGGATTCGGCTTTGGAGGCGATTATTTTGGAGGGGAAATATATTAAAGAAAAACAGCCGAAGTATAATGTTGATTGGCGGGATGATAAGAGTTGGAATTATTTGGTGATTACAAAGGATAAATTTCCGAAAGTTTTGGTGGTGCGACAGCATGAGTTGGATGGTCGTCCGCTCCCACCCCCTCCTACCTCCCCCTCGGGCAGGGAGAGGGACGCGACGAACGACGGCGAGAGATTGCCGCGCTTCGCTCGCAATGACAAAGTTGGCCACTCCCACCCCACCCTCGCCCTCCCCTCGGGCAGGGGAGGGGAAAACGTGTTTGGCCCGTACCCAGGATTAAATACAGCAGCGACTTTGAAAATTTTGCGAAATTTATTTTTGTATTCTACTTGTTCGCCCGGGCAAACTCGGCCGTGTTTTTATCGACAGATTGGTTTGTGCTTGGGAGTTTGCGATGGGGGGATCACGCCAGCTGAATATCGCCTTAAAGTTATCAATCCTTTGAAATTATTTTTAAGTGGTAAGAAAAAATCTTTGTTACGGAGCTTGAATACAAAAATGATTCAAGCATCGCGCGTGGAAAATTTTGAAGAAGCGGGGAGATTGCGAAATCAAATTAAGGCGCTTGGACGGATTCAGGACATCGCGCTTTTGAATAAAAGTTTTACCATTGATCCGACTGGACAATCGGGTGAGATGCGAATTGAGGGGTATGATATTTCTAATTTAGGCGCTACGGGCAAGGTGGGGAGTATGGTTGTTTTCAAAGGTGGCGTGCCATTTAAATCAGATTATCGGAAATTTAATATTAAAACTGTCGTTGGCCAAAGCGACGTTGATTGTTTGAAGGAAGTTTTAACACGGCGGCTTAAACACAGCGAGTGGCCGATGCCAACCGTATTTTTGATTGATGGTGGTGTGCCACAAGTGGGCGCGGTAAAATCAGTGTTAAATAATTTGAAAATAGATATTCCGGTTGTTGGTATTGCCAAAGGCGCGAGACGTAAACGGAATGATTTGGTGGTGGCTGGGACAAATGTTAAAATACAAGATATGACAGTGCCCAAGTGGGCGCAAAAAAATTTAGAGGTTTTAATAAAAGTGCGTGACGAAGCGCATCGGTTCGCAATTAAATTTCAACGCGAGAAAAGAAAACTATAACCTGTCGTCATCTGCTGTCATCCCCGACTTGATCGGGGATCTAGTCGCCATCAGCCAACGTTTGGATTCCCGATCAAGTCGGGAATGACACGAATCTATTAGACAAATATTGGGGTTGGTGGTAAAATATAGTTATTCATTATTAATATTTAATTTGTATGCAACAATTACATCCTCGGGCAGTTTGGTTATTTTTTGTAAATTATTTTATCAGCGCTGTTGTTTTAACCGCTATCGTCGGTGCTTATATTTTTAATATATTTTCAAAATTTGATAATAAATTTGACATGAGTAGTTTTGCGGGCTGGTTGTTTGCTTGTTTTGTCTTGTTCGTCGCATTTTTTTTCACTTGGGCAAAATTGACGTATCGTTTCTATCGCTATGAATTAAAGGAGGATAGTTTTAGAAAGGAGCAAGGCGTGATCGGGAAAAAATACGTATCTATACCATACGAAAAAATTCAGAATGTAGATATTAGTAGAAGTCTTTTTGAACGAATTTTAGGATTGTCCACTATTCAGATTCAGACTGCTGGGGCGTCTGCACAAGTGTCCCGGCGTGGTGTTTGGGGTGGTGGATCTGAAGCAGCGCTGATAGGCGTATCTCATGCAGACGCGGAAGTTTTGCGTGATGAATTGGTTAGTCGATCTAAATCAACGACAAAGAGTCAAGGTTTATAATTTGAATATTTTTATGGAAAATTCTACCTGGTTAATTTTGTTGCCAATTTTGATTTTAGTGGCAGCTTTATGGACACTTCCCTGGAAGGGCTACGCTTTGTGGAAAGCGGCGCGACGCGGCGATAAGGTTTGGTTTGTGGCCTTACTTTTGATTAATACCTTGGCAATTTTGGAAATTTTGTATATATTTGTATTTTCTCGTGATCCAAAAAAAGTTGGAGAAGATGAAAATAATATTCAAGTCAATTAAGTTATGTCCGTACAATGTGTACGGGCATAAATATAAATAAAATATGGAATTAAGAGATAAATTATTAAGTGAAAGCAAAGAATTGGGCAATGCCGTTAAAACCAAAACCCTTGGCTATATTTTGGCTGCTTTAGGGTTAGTGTCTGGTTTGGCTTGGAACGAGGCGATTAAGGCTATAATTGAAAGGTTTTTCCCTTTGAATGTCAACGGCGTGTGGGCAAAGTTAGTTTATGCTGTTATTATTACCCTTGTGGCCGTATTTATCTCCGTGTATTTGCTTAAACTCGAAAAAAGAAGTGACGAAGTTAAAAAGTAATCATCGGCCTTGACATTTTTATTAAAATATATTAAACTGGTGCCTATATGTTACCGGGAAAAGTTCAGCCCGAATCTTGGCGCGAAGCCCTAAAATTAATGGGGCATTGTCCTCTTTGTGGGGGCAACTACGCCACAGACAGCGCTCGACGTTTAGGCGGTATGGGCGTCGCTAATTTAGTGCATCTTACTTGCGCAAAATGTCAGGGTGGTTTTATGGCCATGGTGATGGTTTCCCCAGCAGGATTAAGCTCGGTGGGTATGGTGACTGATTTAAATTATAACGACGCCGTGCGGTTGCATGACGCTCCGGAAATTGATTTAGATGAGGTTATCAATGGTTATGAATATTTAAAACACAATTGGTATTAATTTTAATCTATCTATGGATAAATATTTATTGAATGGATTGTTGCGCGGTGACCAGAAAATTGAAGCAGTGCGCGCCAGTGGCGGACTGTTAGTTAATGTATATGGCGTCGGTCAACCAAACCAAGATTTAGTTTTGCCTTATAAAGAATTTTATAAAGTATATCAGAAAGCCAGTGAATCTACCTTAATTGATTTACAAGTCAATGGTACGGACGCTGGCAAGGTTTTGATTCAAGAAGTGCAGAGTGATCCGGTGAGCGGTAAAGTAGTTCATTTGGATTTGCGTCGTATTGATATGAACAAATCTTTGGTGGTTAATGTGGAATTGAATTTTGTGGGCGAATCACCAGCGGTAAAGAGTTTGGGTGGTACTTTGGTAAAGAGTGTGGAAGAAGTTGAGGTAGAATGTTTACCGAAGGATTTGGTGGAACATATTGATGTTGATTTGAGTGTTCTTAAAACTTACGACGACGCCATTAAGGTTAAAGATTTGCCATTGCCGGCGGGAGTTGTTATTTTAAGTCCGAACGCCGACAATATAGTTGCCACCGCCATACCGGCTTTGACCGAAGAACAAATCAAAGCGATGGAAGAAGAAAATCAGGTGGCTGATGTCAGTAAGATTGAGGTGGTTGGCAAGAAAGAAGAACTTGCTGAAGGCGAGGAAGCTGCCACAGAAGGCAAAGATGCTCCTAAGGATGAGGAAAAAAAGGACTAATAAAGAAATCTTAAACAAGCCCTCCGCATGTGCGGGGGGTTTGTGGTATAATATAGCGGTATGAAAAGATCATTAATTATAATTGCGTTGTTTGCGTGTTCAATCGGCGCGCTTTATGTTTGGCTATTGTGGCCAGGCGCCACCATCGTCACTATTGGCAGTGTGGATGATTTTTCTGATAAACCAAGGTTTGTCAGTGTGCTGGATGGTTTGCCAGTAGAGAATGCAACTTCAAGTTTGCCGGTCATTGCCGCAGTGATGATAGATAATTTTTCGTCATCACGCCCGCAATATGGTTTGGCGCAAGCGAGTATAGTTTATGAAGCGCCGGTTGAAGGCGGTCTGACACGCTATCTGGCAATTTTTGATCGCAGTCACAAGGTTATCAAAGTTGGTCCGGTTCGGAGCGCGCGACCTTATTTTTTAGATTGGCAGGCGGAATATGGTCAGCCATTTTATATGCACTCGGGTGGGTCGCCTGATGCTTTGAATAAGATAAAAAATAGCGCCATGTTGGACGCTAATGAATTTTATTTTGGTGCTTATTATTGGCGCGTGAACGACCGCGTCGCTCCTCACAACCTATTTACTAGTAGCGAATTGTGGAGTAAATTGGCGCTGGAACGTTTGACAGAAACGCCGACAGTTTGGGTGGGCAGGTTCTTTGAAACTAATCCGCCGGCTAGCTCCACTGCGGCCATTTCAGTTTCAATTAAATACAATCCCAATTACAAAGTTTCGTGGAAATATGATTCTGCTCGCGGTATTTATGATCGCTTATTGGCCGATGTTCCTTATGTTGATTTTGCCGGTGAGACATTAACGGCTGATAATGTGGTGATTCAATATGTGCAGGTGCGATCGTTAGATGAAGAAGATCGCAAAGAAATCACCACTATTGGCAGTGGCTCGGCGAGAGTGTTGCGTGATGGCCGGATAATTTATGGGGATTGGCAAAAAGACAGTTTTAGCGGTCGCACTATTTTTACGGATTTGAGCGGAGAAGAAATTAAATTTAAACCAGGAGTAACTTGGATTCAAATTGTGCCGAGTGATGTGGCTGTTGAGGTGGTGAATTGAAATTTTTTTTATTTGTCATCCCCGTGAAAACGGGGATCCAGTCGCGTGGTTTGGTTTCGGGATTCCCATTTTCATGGGAATGACACCGTTACCACGCGATCATGGCCAGCTAAATCTTTTTTGATTTCAATTTTGGCAGATGGGAAGATGTTTTTTACGAGTGCGCGGATGTCGGTGGTTTGGCTGGGATTGATTTCGAGAAGAATGGTGACTCGTTTGTTATCCCGGCAACAATCGGAATCCCCGGCCGTTTGGTAATTGGATAGAGATCCTGAAACACGACGGCCATGCGGCATCGCGTGGAGTTCAGGATGACAGCTGAGGTGTGTTGTGATTTGTGTGAGTAATTTTTCGTAAAGAGATAATCCATTTTTATTATCAGCCACTAGAGCCAGTTTTGGCTCTTTTTGTATTGATTTTTCGTCATCAAATTGTTTTTGTGTAAGATAGGGGAGATTGGCGGTGATGATGAGCGAAGATTGAAGATTGAAGATTGAAGATTTTGCGATTGGCTCAATCAAATTGCCTTGATGGAAATTTATTTTTACGTTATGTTTTTTGGCATTTTTTTTGACGACTCTAAGTGCGCGATGCGAGATATCAATCGCGTGGGTTGTGATGCCGGTCTGTTTGTTTGTTGCAGTGTTTAATTGTTGCAGTGTTTTATTTATCGCGATTGGAATACAGCCCGAGCCGGTGCCGACGTCGATAAGTGTTACTGAAGATTGAAGATTGAAGATTATTTCGATCGCTGATTCTACCAGAATTTCCGTTTCCGGCCGTGGCACTAACACATTTTTATTAACAAAAAAATCTAAGCCAAAAAATTCTTTGTGGCCGGTGAGGTAGGCGAGCGGGACACCCTTTTGGCGTTGGCGTATAAGATGATTGAATTTAATACGCTGTAGCCAATTAATTTTACCGTCCGGATGAGCCAAAATATAGGCGCGGTCTTTGTTGGTGACATGCGCCAAAATTAATTCTGCCTCAACTCGCCCAATTTTTTTATCTGATTTTGACAGTATTGGTAGAATTGTCAGCGGGCGCGTGAAGTTCATAGAGTTGGAATTTATTGGTGGATGGTGGTAGTTTATAAGTGTTGAAAATAGTCCAGCCATTATTTTTAAACCAGTCAAGCGGCATTGATTCTGGAAAAAGCGTCGTGTAGAAAATTATTTTTTTGTTAGCGGTATTTTTTTTTATCCATTGGTCTAACTCTTCGTCAGTGGTATTGATTTTTTGCCAATTATAACGAGCGACGCGTTCATCATCGGAATAACCATCTTCGTGTGGGTAGATGCCGATGATTGGGATATCGCCTTTATAGTAATGATTCATTTGTAAACTGCTGAAAAAAGGCATTACCATTATCGTTTTTTCGTCGGGGTGTGTTTTATTTATTGGTTGAAAAATTTTTTGCCAATCAATGAAGCGCGCGGTAAGCATCGGAGTCAAAGACGGTAATAATATTGCTATCATTATAATGATAGTGCTCGCGCTCATTCGCCAGTCTTTAATTTTTGAAAACAGATAACCCAGAATTAGCGCGAACGCTGGCAAGACATAGGCAAACATTCGTAGTGCCCCCAAATTTAAGGGCGCGAATACAATAATTGGTATGGCTATCCAGCCCAATAAATAGAAAATAATGGTTTTTTGTTTTGGCAGAGTTTCATTCTTTAGTGTGTGGTAAAGATAAATTGATATCCCCAACATTAAAAACAGCGCGATGGTATTGGCGGTTACATAGTACATTCCCCAATCATCGTTTGGCCAATATAGTAACAGGCCGGTTAAAACGGTGAGTGGGTTAACTGGTATATGCATATTAAAAAACCACCCACTCGCGCTGCCGGCGTGGAATAATTTATTTAAGGCCGAAGGTATTATCCATGGCAAATAAATGATAAATGCCGGTATTTGGGATTTGAGCCATAATTTTATGGCCGGCCGTTTGTCGGAGAAATAAATAAATAAAAATTGGAGCAACGGAATTGATAAAGCGGTTAAATGCGAAAATACCAAAAGCGCTTGAATTATACCAAAGGTGATATATTTTTTTTTAGCGGTTTTTTGGTTGTAAAAAATTTGATAGAAAAGATAAAATGAAGTCGTGGCCAAAAGAGTGAATAAACTATAAATGCGATTTTCCGTGGCATAAAATACGTTTAATCCCGATAAGGCAATCAAAAGAGAGGCGACCAGTCCGGCGCGTTTGTTAAATAAGAGTTGGCCTAATTGATAAACCAATACGATTGTTAGTAGTGAAAAAACAAGTGAGGGTAGACGCAACATTAATTCTTCGGAACCCACGAGCATTTGCCAAAAATGGAGAAAAATAGTGTAAAGGGGTGGGTTGGTTTCAATCACGGCGTATTTCCACAGTTCACCCCAAGGCAAAGCGGAAAAATGTTGGCTATACATTTCGTCAAACCAAAAATCGCCACGCGTAATGAGCACTTGCGCACGTAAAATATCCGCTAAAATAAAAATCAATAAAAATTGATAATGTTGTTTGAGCCAGGCCATCATATTTTTTTTAATTTCAATTAGATTTTTCATAACGATAAATTTCGTAATCTCCCATAATTGACGCTGGCACTGGTGGGCCTTTTAAAACCCATCCGTGTTTTATGAATAGGTCGTCAAGACGAGTCATGTAGCCATATTCTCCTTGCAGTAAATATAATTCAGAATACGAATCAATGGCGTTATTTAAATACCAATCATCTTTTTGTGTTTCACTTAATTGGGTAAATATATAATTTTTTTTCACTACCATATCATCCCAGCTTAAATCTTGATAAATTATTAATGGGATTGGATTAATGATATTTGGTAAATAGCGGTTTAGTTGAGTTTTTAAAATGTAATTATTATAAATAAAAACGGAGTTTTTGTTTTCGGTTGTAATGATGTTAGCGACTTTGTCCCAGACAGTTAAAGGAAGCGTGACCCAAAGGTTAAAAAAACTAATAGAGCAGGCGATTAAAATAACTGTATAGGCAAAAATTGGTCTAAAAAATTTTATTAGAGCGTAAGAGGTGACAATTACAACCAGAGGAATAACGCCAATAAAAAATTTAATATGCCAAACTCTTAGTCCGAAAGATAAGGCCATTGGGACGATAATAATAGTAAGTAGAAAAAAAAGTCCAGCTGATTTTTCTTTTTTAAAAATTTCAAATATTAAAATACAAAAAGTAGCAATAAGCAGTAAGCCTGGCCAAAAATAATATTGACCGAAAAATAAATTAAGAAACGGCGTAAGGAAACTTTTTAATGTATGCCCCATATTAAAAAACCAGGCTTGGCTGATACTATTACCCAACTTTATATAAAAGGAAGAGGCAATCCAAATGAAGCCAAGTGTAAAAGCAATCAAATTAGATTTGACCCAATTCCATAGTCCAGATTTGCCTTTAAGCAAAAGTAAGGCGAACGCTTGGCCGGGCAGAATAAATAGTGCGCTTAAGTGCGAGAGAATTAGGGCTAAGTTAATAATTGGTCCAAACAGACGCAGAGTATGGGATTTTTTTTCCGCGATAAATTGTTGATACAAAAATAAAGTGGAAAGTGTTGTTAATAAAAGCAAGAAGGAATACGTTCGGGCGGTAGCCGACCAAAATATCGCGTAGGGGTGAATGGCTAAATAAAAGGCAGACAAGATGCCGACGTTTTTATTAAAAATATTTTTACCAAGCAAATAGGCGCAGTATACCGCCCCGACGCCGGCTAATAAGCTGGGCAGGCGGGCAAAAAATTCATTGGCCGGGAAAATAAAAAACCACATTTTTAAAATAAAAAGGTGGAGTGGGGGATTAGTTTCCCAAAGCCAATAGATTATGCCTTGGGGCCAGGCCTTTTGGCTATAAATAAAAGAAAACATTTCGTCATCCCAGAAGTTTCCGTATTTTAAAATTGTAGCTAGACGCAAGCCAAACGCCAAGATAATTATTGCCAAAAGTGGCAGGTATTCTTTAATTATTTTTTTCATAATCTGCTTTGGTTAGAGCCATGATAATTGGCTCCAAATCGCCATTCAAAATTTGGGGTATATTGTTCCAGTTTTCGTGAATACGATGGTCGGTAATTCGGTCTTGCGGAAAATTGTAAGTGCGAATTTTTTCGCTGCGATCACCCGAACCGATTTGCAAGCGTCTTTTGTCTGTTAATTCTTTTTCCTTTTTTTCTCTTTCCAATTCATAAAGCCGAGAGCGTAATACCGCCATTGCTTTTTCCCGATTGGCAGTTTGTGAGCGTTCGTCTTGGCATTGCACCACTGTATTGGTTGGAATATGCACAATTCGTACCGCGCTGTAAGTTGTATTCACACTCTGTCCGCCCGCGCCACCAGCGCAAAAAGTATCAATTCGTAAATCTTTTGGTTCAATTTTAAATTCGGTCTCTTCTATTTCCGGCATTATCGCCACGGTGACGGTGGAAGTGTGGATACGGCCAGTTTTTTCTGTTTCGGGCACGCGCTGAACTCGATGCACGCCCATTTCGTATTTAAGCTCGCGGTGAACGTTTTGGCCCTTAATACCAAATACGACTTCCTTAAACCCACCAATGCCACTTTCGTTGGAGTCAATCATTTCCACTTTCCATTTTTTACTTTCCGCGTATTTGGAATACATTCTAAATAGTTCGGCCGCGAATAGTCCGGATTCATCACCACCGGCGGCGGCACGGATTTCTACTATGACATTTTTTTTGTCCAGTGGATCTTGGGGGGTGGTCATGATTTTTAGGTCCTTTTCTATTTGGCTTT
>Ga0156808_111_pt5 | contig 11313 bp, 11 predicted proteins | sample RifOxyD2_FD_112109 | JGI IMG/M metagenome (GOLD analysis project Ga0156808, IMG submission 112109) | Candidatus Magasanikbacteria bacterium RIFOXYD2_FULL_41_14
GAAATAATTTATCCTCTCGCCCTGCTGGCAAAGAGGCCTATTTAAGCGCGCGCGCATATATATTGCCCAAAGACAAAAACGAAAAAGTGGAAATTGATTTTACCGGTGTGGAGGTGTTGACGCCATCTTGGGCCGACGAATTTTTGACGCCAATAAAAAAAGAATTTGGTGAAAATTTAATTTTATTGCCATCTGACAATGTTACTATAAAATCTACTTTGGAATTTTTGGAAGAAATTAAATAAACCAAATTGTCATCCCGACGCGCCCGAGCGAAGCGACAAGTACTCTTGGGGTGAAAGTCGGGATCTCTGTCCCAACAAAAAAATATTCGCCAAAAGCGAATATTTTTATTTTCAGGCAAAACCACCCTCGTCAAAATTAAATTTTTTAATCCTGACGAGGTAGGGGTGGTCTTGCGATTTATTTGTATTTTTTCCGCCCACACCTCTTACTGCAAGAATGTTTGCGAAATTTTGCGGCTGGCCAAAGCCGTGTGAAACCCGACCGAAGTCGGGCGCCCCATTGCGGGGCTTGGGGGTGGCCGAACTCACTCCACGCGACGCACGATGCGGTAGCCGTCGCTCCAGTGGTGGCCGAGCCAAATCCAGTGCTGGTACCACTCTGTCGGTCGCCCCCGTCCCAGCTGAAGCACGAGACGTACTGCGGGTTGCCGGGGTCACGCCACCCGGTAACGAGGACATACCTCCTGAATTCCTTCGGAAATTGGTCGAGGTGCTCCCGCAAAAACGCCCCATACTCGCCGCCGACAGCCCCGTGATTTTTGATAGCGGCGCGGGTGAGCATTTCTGACACGTACTCCGAGCTGAGGAAGCCAACGGCCTCAAACTTCAGGCCCTCAACCTCGAACAAAACTCGGGTATCCTCCCCCTGGTAGACTACGACCTCCGGCTCCAGCCGCTGCTCAGCGCAGGAGATGAGAAGAACAAGAAACAGCGCACTTATCATCTGACGCAGCATAAATTTATCCTGTGGCACACGGCCACGATGCGTCCGCTTGATTGCGGAATCGCAACGACCCATTATAACACACACACATGTTTGTCAAGACCAAAATTATCAAAAATCACTCCTAATTTAACAAAAAAACCACTAATTTTAGCGATTTTGTTAAAATACGGGGATAAATACTTGACAAAATTCAGATATTGTGATATGATAGTTGATATGCAACCTGCAACTATGAACCTAGAACATACCACCAGTGACAAAATAATGGCTTATTTGAAAGAAAAAAACACGGCTTCCATCAACGAAATGAAGCGTTTTTTTGGTATTAGTCACCAGGCCCTTTACAAACATCTCAACAAATTGCTATCAACCCAAAAAATAGCTAAATCGGGACGACCACCAAAAGTTTATTACCACCTGGCCGAACCAACCTTGGTTGCAGGAGAATCTCTAAGCGATCAACCGCTCCTGCAATTCATCAACGACAGCTACCTGCTTATCTCATCCGCAGGAAATTTTATGCCCGGCCTATCCGGTTTCGCGCAATTCTGCCGACAAAACAATTTGCCTCTGGAAAAAACCGCGCGTGAATATCAAACGACGCTCCAAAAATATAATCAGTATAAGCACGACGGATTAATTGATGGCCTGACAAAATTTCAAAATACTTTCACGGAAATTTTTTTGGATGAAGTTTATTATTTTGATTTTTACAGCATTGAAAGATTTGGCAAAACCAAATTGGGCACTCTGCTTCTATATGCCAAACAAGCCCAAAATCCGGAGTTGATTAAAATGATAACGACGCTCACCCGCGCGCGCTTGGAGCGGTTAATAGAGGAAAAACAAATTGATGCTTTGGGTTTTATCCCGCCCACCGTGCCAAGACAAATTCAGTTCCAAAAAGAATTTGCCCTGCTTCTTAACCTTAATCTGCCACAGTTGAATTTGGTAAAAACCGTAACCGATGTTGCCATACCCCAAAAATCACTGTCTAAATTGTCCGATCGCGTGGAAAACGCGCGCCGCACCATTTTCGTGGATGACAGACGCCAGTTTAAAAATATTCTGCTGATTGACGACGCGGTTGGATCGGGCGCGACCCTAAACGTAGTAGCAGAAAAAATAAAAAATAAAGGACTGTGCTCTGGTAAAATTATCGGCCTGGCTTTGACCGGTAGTTTTAAAGGATTCGATGTGATCAGTGAGGTGTAAAAAAATTAATGAAAAAACCGCCAAATCAGGCGGTTTTTGTATATTATACCCATTAATCATTTTATGATACCCTCTATCTCTTTGCTAATTTTATCAATTCTACTAATTGATCCATCAAAAAATTCTATTTTATCTAGCTGTAGAATTAATTCCTGGCTACTTAAACCGACAAGTGGCGCCACGACATGCGTAAATTCTTTGTTATCTTTTAGATATAGCCCAACTGACTCTTTCCAAATCTTTATTATTTTTTTTATGTTTTCCGCATGCTGTTCAATATAATCTTTCTTAGCGATTAACACATCGGCGAACACAGGATAGCTACTGCTGGTCGCCAAAACATTCGCCCTGGATAACTCTATCGCCCTGGAAAGCCATGGCTCCCATAACACCGCCGCATCCACGCTACCATTAATCAATGCCGCGCCAATCTCGTCTCCTTTCATATCCCTAACAATCACATCACCAATTTTTAATCCATTTTTATATAAAATATATTTTAAAAAGAACTCACTAATTTCCCCTTTTTCTAAAGCAATCTTTTTACCTTTTATTTCTTTTATAAATTTGATACCATTATTACTTATCAAAGCATCTCCACCATGTGAAATATTAAGTCCGGCTATAATTTCCGTATTCGGAATTTCTTTTATCAACCGCAATGCGGTATCAACCGTTACATTTAATATGTCAATCTTATTTAATTTCCAATAATCAATTTTTTGGCGGTTGTCACTAAAAGAAATCAACTCAACTGGCAACAAATATTTGTCAAACAATCCTTTATCTTGCGCATAAAAAAATGGACTGTTTCCCGGCCAAAAATACAACCCGACTTTAAGCGCGTTACTTTGCGCCGACTCACCTTCGGATAATTTACTTTTAATAGTTTCTGAACGGATTATGTAAGACAACGCCCGACGTATTTTCTGAAAATTTTCATCAAAACGCAACGTTGATCGACGCGGATATGAATATGGAACTGTGATAATTTCCCTGACTGCTCCGGGGTTAGATCCCATCACGACAATCTTTTTAGATAAAAATAATGCCTCTTCAATATCGTGGGTAACGAATAAAACAGTTTTTTTACCCTCAACCCACAACTCTAAAATTAATTCCTGCATTTGGTGGCGCGTCTCTACATCCAATGAATTTAACGACTCATCAAACGCAATAATATCCGAATTTTGAGCCAATGCTCGCGCTAAGGCCAACCGTTGCTGCATTCCTCCCGACAAACTACCCGGGTATACTCCTTTATGCTTATCTAACCCAACATTTTTCAAAATTTTTTCAACTATTTGTTTTTTATCGTCTCCAGAATTAGTTAGCGCCGCTAATATATTTTGCTCTACTGTTAAATGATTAAAATTGGAATACTTTTGTGGGACATAAGCCACCCGATTATTTTTTAACCAATCGGTTTGTTTTTTGGAATCAATATATATTTCACCCTTATCCGAATTTTCTAAACCTAAAATACATTTTAATAAGGTGGTCTTACCACATCCAGACGGTCCGAGTATGGCTACAATATCACCATCTTTAACATCAAAAGAAATGTCTTCCAACACTGTCTGGTTATTATAAATTTTAGTAATTTTTTTAACCGCGACATCTGCCATATTTATTTTTTATAAGGAAAAAATTTAAGATAACTTTTTCTAAATAAATAATCAGAAAAAAATCCAATCATGCCCATCAGTAAAATTCCCACATAAACATTGGCAGTAAGCGAAAATCTCTGCGCCTCTTTAATCATATGACCAATCCCGGTTTGGGCCGCCACCAACTCAACAATAACAACATAAGACCAGCTCAACCCAAGTGAAATTCGCATATTATCATACATTTCTGGAATCGCGGCTTGTAATTTCATTTTAAGTCGTTGCCTGGTTGAAAAATTTAAACAATATGCTAAATCAAAATAATCTTTCGGCACTTTGGTTAAATCACCATCAAACAAAAGAACAACTTGGAAAAAAGTTCCAACAAAAAGCAAAACAATTTTAGCTTCTTCTCCAATCCCAAAAAATAGAATAGTCAGGGGAATTAAAACCGGCACTGGGATATATCTAATAAAATCAATATACGGAGCAAATAAATTTCTAATAAATTTTGACTCGGACATTAACAACGCAGTAGGTAAAGCGATAACAATAGAGATAGTAAAAGCCACCATCACTCTCGCTATGGTGGCACAAATATCCATCCCTAAACCACTGCCCCAAAGAGCAACTACTGCCACAACAACTTTTATTGGTGATGGCAAAAATAACGGGTTGATGAAATTTGTATATTCAGTAAAAAAATACCATAACCCAATCAAAAACAAAACCGAAACTATTGCCGGCCAATAATTTCGGTTTGTTTCCCCCAGCTGTTGCAATTTGTTACCTGAAGTTTTTGACAATTTCATCGGTAAGTTTATCACTTGCTTCTAAACAAATATTGGTGTCATTATTCTTTTTGAGAATACTACAAACCAAGTCAAAAGTTTTATAAGCATTAATGTCACTGTTCTTGTCAAACAACTTAATATTTTCATCTTTTCCAATCCAACTTACACCCGTCTTAAAATCTTCCATCTCCGGAACTGTCACACCAAAAGCTGCGGCCATAATTTGGTAAGCGTCCGCATGATTAGTATTGATATAATCAAGTGCCTTAAAATAACCAGCGGCAACTTTTTCTAATACTTCTGGATTTTCTTTGGTCAATTTTTCATTGGCGAAAAGTAAATCCTGAACCAACCCAGGCACATCAGCGCTAGACGCAAATACTTTTGATCCCGCGCGCGCTTTTACGCTCGCTGATAGCGCTGGCTCATAAATACCAGCCGCTACTAACTGCCCGGCCGCGAACGCATTACCCGCGTCAGTAGTCGGCATATCTTGAAAATTCAAATCGCGCAACGACATTCCCTCTTTGTCTAATAAATATTGTAATACAAGATACGGAGGAAAACCGGGCTCTGCCCCAACTTTTTTCCCGCGTAAATCTTTTACAGAATTAATATCTGAGGCAACGGCAACACCATCAGCACCATGTGATTCGTCAACCACCAAGAAGCCTGTACCAACCGGCGCAACATCCTTGGTTGATTGATAGATATCATAAGTCGCCGCATATATATTTACATCACCACTACTCATGGCCGCGCGAATATCGCCGATAGACTCAATTCTTGTAAGCTCCACATCTACACCATCAAAAAAACCTTTCTCTTTAGCCACATACAATGGCGCATAGCCTGGAAAAGTTACCATTGCAATATTAACCTTAGGATTTACAACGACTTTTTGTCCGGATTTCTTACTAACCACGATATAACCACCTACTAACAATACGACCACTAAAATTCCCAACATCAAATTTCTTTTCATATATTTTATTTAGTTAATTAGAATTACTCAATATTGTTTAATAAATTATCTGTAAAAACTCAGAGCGTTATATATAGTTTAGTCGCTTGTCCGTTATATGTGAATTTTGTTGTTGCGGGAGAGCTCAGCCCTGCCGCCACGCCGCCCGAGGCGGCTCGGCAGTGCGCCTACGCAAGCGTCCTCACTGCCAAAATTAACATATAACGTCCAAGCGGAATATAAACAACGCTGGTGATTCTTACAAATAATATTATACCATAATTTGCTTATTATTAAAAATTAAATATTTTACTTGGATTAACTGTAAAACGTGTAATTATAACACAAATATCACAATTTGTCAATACTTTTTATGTCTATTTATTAAATCTTTCTTATTTTACTTTACAATTAAGCAAAATAATGATATAATATTAATTGACAACAGTATTTATGGATATTAGATCCCAATTAGCGACCGCCGGCCTCACCGATTCGGAAATCGATATATATTTGTATTTACTCCAAAACGGACAGTCTACCCCACCACAAATCGCCCAGGGTACCGGCATCGCCCGAACAAACACCTATAACGTTTTGCGCGCCCTTAAAGACCACGGGCTAATCAAACAAGAATTACACCGCAAACGCAAAGCATATTTAGCGGCTGATCCGCAGGCCTTAATTTTAAATTGGGAAAAACAAAAAATTGATTTGGAAAAAATGATCCCGGATCTGCGTGCCCTATATACCACTAACAAAAATAAACCTCGCATATTATTCTTTGATGGTTTTGAACAAGTGAAAGAAATTTATCTATCATCACTGGCGACTAACGACAAAAAAATATTTGCGTTCGGTTCCACTAATCTATTATCAAACTTGGAACGTAATTTTTTTATTCACTTTGAACAAAAAATACGCGACAATGGAATCGCTTTGGTTGATATCTTAACGAGCGCTTCTAAAGAGCGGGCATTAACGGAAACAAAAAAAATTATCGGCGGAATGTATGACTTTAAATTATTACCTGAAAAATACCGCGACCAGCCAACGGATATATTAATTTGGGACGACAATATTGCTTTGGTTACATTGGAGGTTCCGGTGTTTGGTACGATTATCACGAGTCCGCTACTTGCTGACACTTTCAAAATGATATTTGAATTAATTTGGGAAAAGTTCTAAACTGTAAGTATGCTTAATTATAACAAAAAAATACTCCGACCAAAAAGTCGGAGTATTTTTATTCGTGCCAGCAAATCAAAAAATTACAAATTTTTATAAATATTTAAATCTAGCTTCAACAACACCAAAGATTCTTTGGTAATAATTTCTTGAATATGTTTTTTAATCTTTACAAACTCTTCCGAATACTCCACATTCAAATCCCGTGGCCGCGGTAAGTTTATTTTTATTTCTTCATTAACATGTGCCGGTCTTTGGGTGAGCACAACCACCTTGTCGCTCATAAATACCGCCTCCTCCACATCGTGCGTAACAAAAATAATTGTTCTTTTCTCTTGCTCCCAAATCTGCAATAATAAATCCTGCATAAAGCGCTTGGTCTGGACATCCAGCGCGGTAAAGGGCTCATCCAATAAAAGAATTTTTGGGTTGGTGGCAAAAGTGCGTGCCAGAGCCGCCCTTTGCCTCATCCCTCCGGATAGCTCTTTCGGATACGCCTTTTCAAAGCCTTTCAACCCGGTTACCTCAATATAGTGCGCCACTATTTTTTTCTTATTCTCATCCGGCAAATCAATTAAGTCCAAACCAAAAGAAATGTTTTCTTCCACTGATAACCACGGAAATAGGTGGTAGTATTGAAATACCACCCCTCGATCTCGGGAAATTCCCGAAATTTCACGTCCATTCTCTAAAATTTGCCCGCAATCCGGCGTGACAAAACCGGCTAAAAGTTTGATAATCGTACTTTTACCGCAACCGGATGGCCCGATAATTGAAACAAACTCCCCTTCAGCGGCGGAAAAATTTACCTGATCTAAAACCAAAATTGTTTTTTTATTGGCCAAAGTTATGTAGGATTTAGAAAGATTTTGTATTTCAAACATATCAGTTTACCAAAAAAAATATTTGTCCTTGATAAAACGTAACATCTTGTCAGATGCCACCGCCACCAGCGCGATCAAAATCAATCCGGCAAAAACCTCGTCACTTCTCTGCAAGCGACCGGCGATGTTTATGAGATAACCCAAACCATTGCGCGCGTTTACTATCTCCGCTAAAATCACATATGTCCAACCGATACCATTGATAACGATGAGACCATCCAAAATCTGTGGTAAGGCGTGCGGCCAATATACTTTTTTCATTATCTGATTTTCAGTCGCGCCCAGTCCGCGCGCCACTTCAATATATTCCAAAGGAGTGGTGCGAATAGCGTTAGCTACCAAAGGAATAAAATAAAAAACTATTCCCACAAATAAAAACATCACTTTCATGGCTTCGCCAATCCCAAACCACAAAATAAAAAGTGGCAAAAGCGCCGTAATTGGCAAATAACGAATTGGTTGGGTAATAGGCATTAACAATGCCTCTATTTTCTTGGACATTCCCATTAAAACCCCCACCACTGCGCCGATAATCACCGCCAAAATTGTCGCCCCGATAATACGCAAAGAGCTAATGAGCAAAGCGTGAAAAAATTTACCGCTAACTATTAAAGCCCAAAGTGAACCAAATGTAGCCTTGGGAGTGGGGAGAAAAATGGCTGGAAAAAAATTTGCCTGGGCGACAAAATACCAAATAACTACCACGGTGACGATGGTAGTTAAATTTAAAACAATTTTTGAATCAAAGAATCTATTTTTTAACGGACTCATAAACACTGCGCAAAATATTGGTATTGACCGCTGACGCGCCTGGCGTAATATTATCTATTGCTTTCAAATCCAACCACACTTTAGCAGCACTATCATACAGCTCGCCAAATCGCGCGCCCGATCCATCCAGCCCGAACATTGAAATATTATCGGCTAAATTAGTCCAATAAACCCAAGACAAACTCTCCTTGGTTGCTTCTAACCCCAAATCAGCGAACATCGGTTCATTGTCCATCAAAAGTTTAGCGGCCAAATCAGGATTACTCTTCGCCTCCTCCACACCATCAAACCAGCCACGCACTAAGGCCTCAATGGCTTTGGGGTGTTTATCAATAAATTCCTGCTTGGCCACCATGACATCAGAAATAATGTCCGGCCGTTCTTTGGAACTTATTAAAATATGCGAGCCGATTTTTTTAAGCGCCTGTTTAACATCCGGCTCCCACACCACCACCGCGTCAACCTGACCGGCGACAAAAGCCGAACGAGCCGACGGTACATCTTGAGTAAAAATTAATTTATTGCGTATGTTATTTTTATCCGCTTCCAACAAACTTGATTGACGTAAAACATCTTCCAATAACCAATGGCTAGGGGTATATTGTACCAAAGCGATTTTTTTACCTTTTAAATCTTCAACGGTTTTAATATAATCATTGACCACTATCGCGTCTCCGCCCCGACTCCAATCAACTTGTAAAAATGCCTTACCGTTGATGCCGCCTTTTACAAAATTAGGCAATTCATTCGCCCAAAAATCTACTGTGGACCATACCACATCCACACCATCCGGGCCACCCTTGGCAAAGGCCTTACCGCGCGCGTCAATGTCTTCAATCAAAACAAATTTTACCGGTAAACCATATTTTTTGGTAAAAATACTATCACTATTTTCTGTAAAACCGCCATTAGCCATAATGCCACCAACATAACCCGGCCAGGAAACCACCCCGACCACCAAGGGGCGATCTAAATCAACCAACGACTGGACACTGCCTGTTTTAAATTTCAAGCGATAAATAAAAACTGATAAAATAACAACTACTACTAAAAGAATGACGGAAATTATTTTATTATTCATACTCATTAAATTTAATTTTTAAAAAATATATAAAATTATTATATCACTAATGCCCCCCCCCGCAAGCAAAGAACACTAACAAGCCAATCTATGCCTATATTTAGCCAAAAAATACTAACGCGATAGCAAGTAGTTATAATATAATAACTAAAATTATTGGTCAATATTTTTTATGTCTTTTTAGTATACAAAATGAATTTTACTTGATAAAATAATGAAAATATGGTATAAATAAAATTGACATATATTCTAATATGGACCTAAAAAATCAATTAAAAACAGCGGGTTTAAATGACAACGAGACGGATATTTACTTATATTTACTCCAAGAAGGCCAATCCACCCCGCCCCAAATCGCCAAGGGTACCGGCATTGCTCGCACTAACACCTATCATATTTTACGCGCCCTAAAAGAACGCGGGCTAATCAGGCAGGAAGCACCCCACCGACGCAAAGCCTATTTGGCCGCCGACCCGGGGGCTTTAATGCTAAATTGGGAAAGGCAAAAAATTGATCTGGAAAGAATGTTGCCAGATTTACGCGCCCTATATACCACCAACAAAAATAAGCCCGGGGTAACTTTTTATAATGGATTTGATCAAGTAAAAGAAATTTATCTGGCCTCATTTGAGGCAACTAAAATTTATGGCCTTGGTTCTACCGGACAACTATCTACTTTAGATAAACATTTTTTAAAATATTATTTTGACGAAATCAAAAAAAGAAATATTGTGCTATATGACATATTGACAAACGCTTCCAAAGAAGTGGGTGGTCCAATGGGAAAAGAAATATTAAAAGGACTGTATGATTTTAAGTTCTTGCCGGAAAAATATCACGACCAACCGACTGATTTGCTAATTTGGGACAATAAAATCGCGCTTATTACACTGGAAGTGCCGATATTCGGTACCATCATTACGAGCCCACTTCTAGCCAACACTTTTAAAATGATATTTGAAATTTTGTGGGAAAAATTGTAAAATAAATTAAAACTATATGCTCTTCGGCGCCCATGTCTCCATTGCCGGCGGTCTAACGAACGCCCCAAAAAACGCGGCTGATTTAGGTTGCGAAGTTTTCCAAATGTTCACACGCTCACCCCAAGGCGGCAGTGTCCCGCCCCTAACCACCGCCATCGCCACTGATTTTAAAAATGCTTGTAAGGCCTACAACCAAAAAGAATGCGTCGTCCATGCCCCGTATTTTATTAATTTCGCTTCGGGCAATCCGCGTATTTACCACGGATCCATTACGGTCGTGCGCCAAGAATTAGAACGCGCGTCACTGCTCGGCGCGAAATATTTAATGGCCCATTTGGGCAGTTACAAAGATTTAGGCCACGATGTTGGTTTGGCGCAAGTAGCGCAGGGCTTGGCCGAAATGTTAAAAGGATACAAAGGCGAAACCCAATTTTTAATTGAAATTGCCGCCGGTGCCGGCGAAATTATCGGCGACACCTTTGAAGAAATCTCGGAAATTATGTTTCACCCGCGCTTAAAAAAATATGATATTGGCGTTTGCTATGACACCGAGCACGCCTTTGCCTCCGGCTATGATTGCCGCACGCCAGAAGCGGTGGACACGACTTTAAAAAAATTTGATAAAATAATCGGCCTCTCCAAATTAAAAATGGCACACTGTAATGATTCCAAAGTAGAACTGGGCGCAAAAAAAGACCGCCATGAACATATTGGCGACGGCCATATTGGCCTCTCCGGTTTTAAAGCACTATTAACTGACAAACGTTTAAAAAATATTAATTTTTATTTGGAGACCGAGCATGATAAAGTAGTAAAAGATTTGGAGATTGTAAAAAAAATACGAGGTTAAC
>Ga0156808_119_pt1 | contig 10575 bp, 12 predicted proteins | sample RifOxyD2_FD_112109 | JGI IMG/M metagenome (GOLD analysis project Ga0156808, IMG submission 112109) | Candidatus Magasanikbacteria bacterium RIFOXYD2_FULL_41_14
CAATTGTAAAAAGTAATTATCAGAAAGCGCCGACATTGCTTGAAGAAACCGCGCCGCGTTTTGCCTACGACTCCCCTATTTGGACACGCGCGAATTTTATCAGTTGTTATTTAACCGAACAGTATCGCCAAGATGATGCTAATTTTTTAGAACTCCTTACCGCGATTAGACGCAATAAATTTTCCGCTGATCATTTAGGATGTCTAAAGACCCGCAAAATTGAGATTCACCAAATTCCGGAAAATATTACCAAATTATACACGCACAATGTTGATGTTGATGGTGTCAACGCAAAAAAACTATCGTCACTTCCAAACGAACCACGCGAATTTTTAATGACTTTTCACGGTCCAAGCACCCTGACAGAAGCTCTTAAGAGAGGTTGCTTATCGCCGGAAATTTTACATTTAAAAATTGGCGCTTCAATAATGTTCACTAAAAACAATACCCGCGAACGATATGTCAACGGAACTATTGGTGAGGTCATTAAATACGACCCAGAAACCGGCTGGCCCATAATTAAAACCAAAGACGGGCGCGAAATTGAAGTAACACCGCAAGATTGGACAATTGAAGAGGACGGCAAAGTGCGAGCAAAAATTGCTCAACTACCGCTGCGCTTGGCCTGGGCCATTACCGTTCATAAAAGCCAAGGGATGAGCTTGGATGAGGCGACCATGGATTTATCCCAAGTATTTGAATATGGCCAGGGCTATGTTGCCCTTTCGCGCGTGCGCCGATTATCTGGCTTAAATCTTTTAGGTTGGAATGAGCGCTCTTTCCAAGTGCACCCAGAAGTTTTAACTAAAGACGATTCCTTTCGAATTTTTTCAAAAAAAGCAGAGAGTGAATTTTCAAAAATTGCGACAGAGGAATTAAAAAAACAACACGAAAATTTTGTAACAAGATGTGGGGGAAGATTTATTGTGCCCGGTTTTGAAAACAAAACTCTGGTGGCGAGTAAAGTATTTAAAAAGAAAAAAAAAGCCGGAACCGGTTTTGATAAAATCAGAATCAAACACCCCAATGCCTATTTGCCTTGGAATAACGAACAAGACGACCAATTGCGAACGATGTTTAAAAAAGGACTATCCGTAAAAAAAGCCGAAGATTTTTTTGGGCGTAAAGCCGGTGCGATTCGGTCGCGGTTGATTAAGTTAGGACTAGTGGCGAGAGAAGAAAGGTGGTAATTTCAAATCACTTCCCGCACCTCCACCAAATTAACATGCCCGGCTTCGCCAACCGGCTCCCCTGCCACCACAATCATCTTATCACCTTTAACGGCCAACTTTTCTTTTTTAATATATTGCATTGATTTTTTAACTAGCTCTTCAATGGATTTACAAACTGGCAAAATAAAAGGCCGAACGCCCCAAGACAAATTTAATTGCCGCTGAATACGAATGTCGTGCGTTGCCACAAGTATGGGCATCTCTGGTCTTAAGTGACTAATCATCCGGCCGGTTTCACCGGTTAATGACGCCGCTAAAATTACTTTAGCTTCTACTCTATCGGCCAACAGACGAGACAGTTCGACAATGGCTGAATCTACCGCAGTTCCTTTTTTTCTCACGGTAAAATCAGGTAAATCGTCATAACCAGAATCTTCGGTAACCTTTATGATCTCGGCCATAGTTCGCACCGATAAAGCCGGATATTTACCAACGGCAGTTTCGTTAGAAAGCATAACTGCGTCGGTGTGATCAATAACAGCGTTGGCGATATCAGAAACCTCGGCCCGCGTGGGATGCATATGTTCCTGCATTGAATCCAACATTTGAGTGGCCACGATCACTGGCTTGGCCGCCGCATTACAAAAATCAATCAATCTCTTTTGGATTATGGGCACTTGTGCCGCCGGCAGTTCCACACCCATATCACCACGCGCCACCATAATGCCATCAGCCACAGCTAAAATTTCTTCCGCTTTAGAAACCGCTGATTGGTTTTCAATTTTTGCAATTATGCCAATTTCACCACCGCGAATTTTGTGATATTTTTTTTCAAATTTACTAATTAGTATCCGCGCCTGTTTAATATCGGCAGCGCAATGCACAAAGGACAAAGCAATTATATCAACGCCTAATTTAATACCAAACTCTAAATCACGCTTATCTTTGGCTGTGAGCACAGACATATCTAAGCGACTATCTGGCAAATTAACTCCGGCGCGAGGACGAAGTAAACCACCCTCCACAACCGTCGCAGAAATTTTATCTTTTAGAACTTTAGTAATTTTTAAAGAAATCTTACCGTCATCAATTAAAATTCTCTCACCCACCCGCAAACACTTTCCAATGCCAAAAAAATCAATTGGAATTGTCTCGTGGTCTCCCGCCGCGACAAATCCCAGAACTACTTTCTTACCTGCCCTTAAAACAACGGCACCAACTACTTCGCCCAAACGAAATTTTGGACCTTGTAAATCTTGCATTATTAAAACTGGCTCATTATATTTTTTGCCGGCCGCGCGAATAGCCTGATACATCTGGCGATGCTCGGCGTAAGAACCGTGCGAAAAATTCAACCGCGCACAGTTCATGCCAGATTTTACCAATTGATTAATTAATTTGCGACTGCGACACGCCGGACCAATGGTCACGACGATTTTTGTGCGTTTCATGGAAAAATTTGTCTTCGCCCTGGGGCGCTACTAAATTATTTTAAGATGGCTTTCAATTGTGCTTTTTCAGCGTCACCCAAAGGCAAAAGTTGCATTAATTGTTCTAAAGAATAATTTGGCTTTCCAGTAATCACGTTGCCGGTAATATCTTGAACCGAAGTTTGGATTCTGCTGATAAATGGCGGCAAATACCAAAGCGCTAAAACTATCGGAACGGCAATAATTAAAAATCGTAACCAACCCGCCACTGCGAGCCAGATCATCTTGTGATTTATCTTGCGATTTTGTTCATAAATTATCTGCGACCATTTTAAGTTTTTCTCCAATAACTCCCTCAAATCCTGCCGCTCAATATCAACTTTGCCGGATAAGAGTGGCGCTGGCGCCGCGCACTCAACTGGTGTCTTATCTTTTTGTGCTTCCTTAGAAACGGAAGATGACTCGGCTTTGTGTCGAAACATATTATTTCAAATTACTATTTATTTTTGTTTAATTTTTTTAACTCTTTCTCAAAAGTAGCCACGTCTTTGAAATCCCGATAAACACTTGCGAACCGAATATAAGCGACCTTGTCAAATCCACGCAAATGCTTAATCACGAGCTCACCCACATCTTTACTAGAAATTTCCCGCCGTTTCTTCTTTTGAATATCACGTTCAATCGCGTGTACTAAACGGTGAAAGGCCTCATGGGTATAGGGCCGCTTAGTTAAAGAGCGCCGAATGCCATTTTCCAGCTTATCTTGCATATAGCCCTCATGCGTACCGTCCTCCTTAATGACAATTATATCTAAAAGCTCCATTTCTTCCACAGTGGAAAAACGGTAGTGACACTTTTCGCACTCGCGCCGTCTTCTGATCGCTAAATCGTTAACAGCCGGACGAGTATCAATTACGGCGGTATTCAAATGATTACAAACCGGACAACGCATAAATTAGCTTGATATTAAACACCTATATTATATCACAAAATGTTAAATAAAAAAATATCACGCTGTTATCAACATTTTAATGTCAAATTTCCAATGTCAAATCAAATCCAAAATCACAATGACTAATATTGCGATGTCATTGCGAACGAAGTGAAGCAATCTCTCGCGTCAATTAACCACAGATTGCCACATCACTACGGCTCCTCGCAATGACAATTGACAATTGGAAATTTGGATTTTGAAATTTCGCCTCAACACTATATTCCCATTTTCTTACGAATAAAAGCGGGTATTTCCAAATCGTCCTGATTGCTTTTCTTTTCTTCGGTATCAAGTAACTCGTCAACTCGTTTAGCGCGAGTAGGAAAATTTGTTGATTCAGGCGGTGCTGACTTTTGAGTAAACTGTTTAAACTTTTTTTCCTGATCTTCATCATCTTTCTGAGTACGGCGTAAAAAATTACTCGGTGCATACTTACCGCCCAAAAAACCGATCGGCGCTGAATCACTGTCAATCACTGTCGCCGGCCGATGACTATCAAAACCAGTGGCAATTACATTGATACGCATCTCATCATCTAGTGAATCATCAATAACTGTACCCCAAATTACTTTGGCATCATCGGCTGCTGAACTGGTAACAATTTTAGCTGCCTCATTAATCTCACTCATCGCCAAATTAGAACTGCCAGTTACCGTAAATAGAATGCCATGTGCGCCATCAATTGACAGCTCAAGTAGAGGGCTTGAAATTGCCATCTGAGCCGCTTCAACCGCACGATTATCACCTTTGGCTGATCCTATCCCCATCATGGCCGATCCGGTATTTTTCATGATAGTTTTGACATCGGCAAAATCAACGTTGATAAGACCCGGTACAGTAATTAATTCGGAAATGCCCTGAACGCCCTGGCGCAGAATTTCATCTACAATTCGGAAAGTTTCAAGTAGCGTAGTTTTTTTATCAATTACTTGTAAGACGCGATCATTCGGTATGGTAATAATTGTATCAACTTGTCGCGCCAAACGCTCCCAAGCTCCTTCGGCAATGTCTCGTCGCTGTGGCCCTTCAAACGAAAACGGCTTAGTAACTACCGCCACGGTAAGAGCGCCTAAGTCGTGCGCGATTTCCGCTACAATCGGGCCGGCGCCAGACCCAGTGCCTCCACCCAAGCCACAGGTAATAAATACCATGTCTGTTTCCTTTAGCAAATCGCGAATTTCATTTTGTGATTCTTCAGCCGCTTTAAAACCAATTTCCGGATCCATGCCTGCTCCAAGTCCTCTGGTAATGCTCTTGCCTAAGTGAAGTTTGGTGGCTGCAAAGTTATGATGAAGCGCCTGAACATCGGTATTCATAACGACAAAATCAACGCCTCTAATTTTAGCATTGACCATGCGATTAACAGCTGCGCCACCGGCGCCACCGATACCAACAACTTTAATTTTAGCAAACGTTTCCATTTCGGGTTTTACTTGGGGCATATTATAAAAACAAAATTCGTACCTTGAATACAAAAAGTGTTCAAGCTTTTAAATAAAATAGCGAAGATGAGTCTCCGCTATATAGTTTATAATTTTCCGCCCGCTCTGTCAAGGCGCTGGGAGGAAATTAAGGCAACAATTTATTTATCCAACTTTTTACGATGCCAATAAATTGCCAACGATCTTGCACAGTATGTGTCCTACCCCCCATCATTGCCCCCCACTTCACTAGCCCGACCGCACCTACAAAACCGAGATCGTTAATCTTATCGGTGACACTGGCAATATTTAAAGGATAGCCCAAAGTTGCCGGCAAGCGCAAATTCTTTTTTGCCAAATCCACGAGCCCGGGCAATTTGGCGCCCGCGCCAGTAAATACTACCCCAGCTGGAAGAAGTCCATTTCTCTGCACCTTACGCAGCTCCTGGTCAATTTTAAATAAAATCTCTTCCGCGCGTGCTTCAATTATTTCACTTAAATACTTTCTTTTTACAAGTTCATGCTCACTCGCTCCTAATTCAGACAAATCAATCTCATCGCGTTTTGAAACTGGCTCCGACCAGCAGTCACCATATTGAATTTTAACCCGTTCCGCAATATCAATGGAAGTCCGCAAACCAATCGCAATATCGTTAGTAATATGCTCGGAGCCAATCGGCAAAATTGCGGTGTGGACAATATCACCTTCTTCAAATACTGCCAAGCTGGTCGTACACCCGCCCAAATCAACAACTAGCACTCCTAGATCCTTTTGACGAGGTGTGAGGGCTGCTTCCGCTGTCGCTAATATTGACAAAACCAAATCCTCAATCTCTAAACCGGACCGATAGACAGCTTTTGTCAAATTTTTAATTTGCGCCGAAGCGCCTAAAATAATTTGGGCATCCACCTCTAAGCGCACCCCCGTCATTCCGACTGGATCTTTTATGCCGGTTTGGCCATCTACTCCAAAAACTTTCGGCAAAACATGCAAAACTTCATAATTCAAAGGAGTAGAAATCGCGCGCGCGGCCTCCAAGGAGCGGGTAACATCTTCTTCGCCAATTTCATTATCAGCTTTGGAAACAGCCACCACGCCTTTACTACTTTGGGCGATTATGTGCAATCCGGAAACTCCCAGCCAAACACTATCAATCGGAACACCCACAATTCGCTCGGTCTTTTCGTAGCAGGCCGATATGGCGGAGACAACATCTTCAATACTGCTAATTGCCCCCTTATTTACCCCTTCAGACGGCGCCTCAGCCGCTCCTAAAATCTGCAATTCCGGCTCTCCCCCTTCTTCATCGCGAACCATAATCTGGCCAACGGCCATTCTGACCGCGCTTGACCCAATATCTAACCCTGCTATTAATTTTCTTTTACCAGCTTTAGCCATAACAATAAAATTTTAACTATATATGTATTTTATACCATTCCAGCAAATAAGGCAAAAAAATGATTAAGCCGATAAAAAAAGCTCCCAGCGAAGTAATTAAAACCGCTCCGGCCATAATATCTTTAATCAAGTGGACATAATGATGGATGCGTGGTTTTAACATATCAGCAAAGTACTCAAAAACAGTATTAAGAATCTCCATAACAAGTACTGCTACCACCATCAGAAGCACCAAAATCATCTCCCATATTTTTAAAGGAAAATATATGGCAGCAACTAACGCCAAAATTCCACCAAAAACTTGGATTCTAAAATTTTTTTCTGATTTAAAAACAGCGACCAAACCAGCCGTCGCTGACCTAAAACTATTGGCGATTGATCGCAAAGACATAAAAAATTTAATTCAGGCTTTTTGCTACAATTTTTTCCTGCAAAGCAAACATTTTGTCCGCTTCTGGCTTCAACTTATGATCGTGCCCAACCAAGTGCAATAAACCATGAGCAAGCATGCGAACCATTTCTTCTTTAACAGTAATACTAAAAGATTTTGCCTGGCGCTTGATCTGCGCTTGGCAAAGATAAATTTGACCTAGCATTTCTGAATTTACAACACCTTCTTCGCGCCAAGCAAAGGATAATACGTCTGTCACTTTAGACAATCCGCGATAGACCTTATTTAATTTTTTTATAACTTCCTCACTAACAATATTAATTTCTACCAAACCATTAATTTTCTTTTCTACCTTGGCCGCTTGATGAGCGGTTTTCTCCATTAAAACTTTAGAGCAAACAGAAGAAATTTCTTTATTTATTACAATCTTTAACATATCAAATACATCGCTCTATAACGCACCAGACGAAACCACATTTGACTCACCTATCGGCGCCAAATCAGATGTCGCCACGCTCTCCTCAATAATAGGAGGTGTTAATTCGGCCTGACCTTCGCCACTCGGACGAAAACCGCGCGCCATCATTTTAATCACTGAACGGTAATTAATCACATCTGAATCAATTGCCGCGTGGTACACCAAAACATACACCCGATTGCTACGTACAAAATAATAAACTAAATAATCGCTGCGTCGCATTCCAGTATCTTTAAAAGCAGTAGTAAAATCAACCAGTGATTGCACTGTTTCAGTTGGAGCGAAATTCGCCATCCAGTCGGTCAAGGTTTGGCCGGCGGTCAAATCATAAACTCGCGCTTCTATATTTTCACCGGTAAGCGTGCTAAACAAAACATCGCGCCCCTGCTCGTCAACATTGCCCACTGCCCAATTGATTGGATAATCTAACTTATAGCCAAATACGGGGTTGATATACTCTGTCACTAAACCCGATTCTGCCAATCGATTGGGCTCGGAACGAATCGGATCATATAAATTATACAACTCATGACCATCTTCATACTTGTCGCCATCACTATCAGGCACTGCTGGATCAGTTTTAAATAATTCTTCAGCCACATCCGTGATGTCATCACCATCAAAATCAGCGCTATCACTAAGAAGGGCAGAAGGATAGGCAATTTTAGTGTCAGCAAAAGACAAAACCGGAGCAACCTCAACTGGTGGTAAATCTTCCGGTATAATTTCAGTGGAAACAGTCGTGGTATCAATTACTAAAGCCGGCGTAACCGGGTTCGGAATAGTAACAACATTTTGTGCCGGAACCGTTGATGTAGGTGATTTTTTGGCAAAAATATAAGGCCAAAAATAGTAACCGGCCGCACCTACTACAAAAATACCAAATAGTACTGACGCAGATAAAAAAATAAATTTCTTGTTCAACAATAAATTAACCGGATGCAATTTCTTGCCGGCACCAGTTGCAGTAGCACTGTCCAAGGCCTTTTTTTCAGGAATACTTAGTGGTGGAGCTGGGCGATTAATTATGGACGGCTTATCTTTAAACTGCACTACCGGATTTACGCCACCAAAAAATTCACCCGGCATAGATTCAACTACCGCCGTTATTGGCTCGGATTCAGTTTTCTTTTTATGCCTGAAAAACAACATAAATTACGCTAGGTTTGTCATCCCCGTGACAACGGGGATCCAGAAATAGAATTTTGCGACCGGATTCCCGCTTGCGCGGGAATGACAAAAAATAATTATTCAGCAGTAGCAGTTGATACATCAAACAACTTGCCAGGCCCAAGTGGGTTATAACCAAAATTAACTTCCGTGCCGTCTGGGTGGGTATCGCCGTCTGTGTCGGGGTTAAGCGGGTCGGTTTTCCAAATTGTAACTTCATCACCATCAGTTAAACCGTCACTGTCAGTGTCTTTATTGTTAATATCAGTGCCCAAGTCGGTTTCGCGCGTGTCATCCAATCCGTCCTGATCAGAATCAATCGGTTCACCAAACAAAATCTCATCATTGGCCATATTAACCGTGGCCCCGGCAACACCGGGAACCACCACATTATCAGTGGATGTCGGGATTGCCACAGCTTCAGGTGGTATTGTAACCGATTCCGCCACTTGGGGAGTTTCTGACAAAAGCGCCCCATTGACGCCCGTCGGGGTACTACGATGATAGACATTAGCATAAAGCCAAGAACCGCCCCAGGCCAAACCAACCACTACTAACATTAAAAGCAGGGCGATTAAAATCTTGCCCAAAATCGGTTCTTTCATATTATACATCGCTGGCGACACGGCAGCGTCCGACGCGAAAGAATTATCTGTTGACATCGGTGGCAAACTATTCGCAACCAAAGACGGGCTCGGGTTATCCTTCTTTTTCAAAATCCCGGCGCTCAGTGCATCCGGCGCAACTGGCATGGCTGGCTCGGAATTTATAGCCGTAGTTTCATTATTTTCCACGCCCGCAAACATATCGGGTGGTTCCGCGACCGGTAAATTAGCCGGTGGCATAGAACTATTATTAACTGGCTGATCATCAAACATAGAATAATATTATTAATTTATAATCGTCATTCCCATGGAGACGGGAATCCAGACGGTCGCCAACGGCTGGATCCCCGCCTACGCTGGGATGACACTAGTAGATATTTTTTTCTAATTTTCCCGAACCAGTCGGGCTATACCCGCGCAATACCTCATACCCATCTTTCAGACCATCGCCATCAGTGTCGGCTTTAAGCGGGTCGGATTTGTACAAATTTATTTCATCATAATCCAAAATACCATCGTGGTCGCTATCACCGGTATTGGGATCAGTACCTAATTTTGCCTCTTCTTCGTTGCTCAAACCATCTTGGTCAGCATCAGTCTTACGCGCCTCCGCCATGGCCTGATTAAGAACGTTTAATTCCGCTTGGCGCGTTTGAGCTTCCGTGTCAACATCTGCAACATTTGATTTTGAATTTTTAAAAAATATTAACCAAACGCCTATTAGTAACGCTACAATAAAAATTAAAATGATGATAATATTTTTTTTGCTAAACATAATCCATTAACTAATAAGGATAACTAAAGTCTAACCAACCTTCAGTAACGAAACGATTAAGATTGGTGTCGTATAAATTTTCCAGACCAGCAATTTGATCGTAAGTACTTTTGGAATGGAAATTAAGCACATGCCAAACGCTCGCCTCGTTATTATCCGACCGCCTGGCTTTGCTTAATTCATAAGTGCGATAAGGAAAACTGAAACGACGGCCATCGCGAAATTCCGTAGACACGACACCACTCACGATAATATTATCTTCGGACGTAGGGTCGCCATGATTATCCGGCAGATAAATATCCACTTTGGCGTTTTGATAATCGCTAATCCGCCGACCGTCCGCGGTACGCACATAAAATATATAATCTTTTATCCCAGCATCAAAATTATTAACATCAACGGTAAAAGTATATTCCGCGGTACGCGATAACAAACTTTTAAAACCGTGATACCAAATACCGGATCTTCTTTCACCAATATTGTTAAAATATGCGCGACCAATAACAGGGTTAAAAGCCGAATACTCCAATGGCGCTCTGCCGACCGCTGTTAAAAATCCGGCCACTAATCCATCGGTGGAAGCCCGGCCTTTATCATTCCAACTCACCACCACCCGAATATGCCCGGGGGTGGTGGTGACAGACAACCGCGGTGATAACAATAAATCATATTTACCGGAATCAAGCGCGCCGGCGGAGGTGACAGGGAACAATTGGCGTCTGATTTCATTATGCGGGTCA
>Ga0156808_102_pt3 | contig 10117 bp, 8 predicted proteins | sample RifOxyD2_FD_112109 | JGI IMG/M metagenome (GOLD analysis project Ga0156808, IMG submission 112109) | Candidatus Magasanikbacteria bacterium RIFOXYD2_FULL_41_14
TTCCAGTTTGGCTTTGTCCGCGTCTGTGCCGGTTTGTAAATAACTTGTCAAAACAAGCTGAAAATCACCTTGCAGTGTTTGCAGGTGTTTTAATTTGGGGACTAATTGGGAGCAGGATTGGGACATTAGTTTAGGGGTGAAATACTAATTTAAATTAGTATTTCTGATTAACATACTAATTTCCGAGAAACATCATATACCATTTTACTATTTTGTCCCCCCACATCAGACACCCAAACACCCCCACTGCCAAAAACGTCCCAAACGGAATCTCACTTTGACGATTAACCTTATGGGCGACGAGTAATCCGACCGCGACGATCGCGCCTAAAATATAAGAAACAAACAAACTAACGAGCGCGACCGGCCAACCAAGCCACAATCCAAACATAAACCCAAGCCGAACATCCCCCCCGCCAATCCAACGGCCTTTGGAAATTAAATATTGCGCTAAAAAAAATCCGCCCATTATGGCCGATCCTAACAACATGCTAAACAACGACTTGTTTAAAAAAGAATAATTTATAAACAAACCCAACACCACACCCGCCCAGACCACATCGCTCGGAATTTCCCGATATAGCCAGTCGTATTTAAAAATAATAACAAGAAAAGATAAAAAGAAAATATTACGCAAAAGTCGCCACTCACTAAAATGAAGAGATGTGAGGCAATGTCTAAATACCAAAACCAGCAAAATAGGAGTGATAAGTTCCACTAAAAAATAATGGAATGGGATTTTTTTGCTACAATAGCGACATTTACCGTTTTGTAATAAATAGCTTAAAAGTGGAATATTATCATACCAACTTAAAACATGATGACAGTGAATACAAATACTGCGAGTATTACCAATTATTCTAATATTTTCCCGCTTCCGCCAAATCCAAGAATTTAAAAAACTGCCTAAAATAAGGCCAAAAATAGCCACTAATAAATAAATAGCATAGCCAAAATATCGAATTTCCGGACCCAAATCAAGATGCATATAATAATATTCACTATTCATTATATCATAATCCCTCAAAAACCACCACACCCAAATTCACAATAATTCCTCGCTACTTGGGTGTGATGGTAAACAAAAATACCCCTTGGCCAATTCGGACTGGGGTATTTTTGATAAACGATTTGATTAGTCAGCAATACCAGCTGGTGATAGGGTGACTCCGTCTTGCAATCCATTAACATTACCTTCCAAAGTAGCGGTGATAGTATAAGAACTGGAACTGGAGGCTGCAGTGTAAGTATAATTACCATCCTTCGGATCCACTGGTACTAAGCCCATATAAGGGTTATCACAACCAGTTGTTGCCCAACCCACAGTAGAGTTCAAACAAGCAGCTGCTGTGCTACCCAATAAAACGCCGGAACCCGTTGGATATTCATTATTATCGGTATAGAACAATTCCAATGCGGTCTGGAGTTGTTTCAAGTCGGCTAAACGTTTAGAATCGCGCGCTTTTACACGAGCGGAACCGAGCGCAACTACCGCGAGCGTGGACAGTAAACCGATAATGGCAACAACAATCAACAACTCAATTAAGGTAAAACCTTTCTTATTCATAGATTCACCCCCTTCCCGAAATTATATATTGTTTCTTTTTTTACCATATATTAAAAACAGCCAGTTCAACTTTATTATATCTTTAAAACCTTTCGCACTTTTGCTACAACCTCAGACGGCTTAAAATGCGCTTTAATTAAATAATCAACCGCTCCCGCTTCAATCCCTTTGTCCACATCATCCTTTTGCCCTAAATTTGTTAACAAAATAACCGGAATATTTTTTGTATCCGGGTCAGCTTTGAGCTTAGACAAAACAGCAAATCCGTCTAGTTTTGGCAATAAAATATCCAATAAAATTAAATCTGGGATTTTCTTTTTGGCTTCGCTCCAACCTTTCTCGCCGTCGGTTGCAATCAATGTTTTAAATCCTTCCATTTCAAATTTTTTTTGATAGATGCCAGACAAAAATTCATCATCCTCTACTATCAAAACCTGAGTTTTTTCGTCTTCGGTCATACATTTGAATAATTTAATTTGCCCCCGTCAATTGTTTAATAATTAGTTAAACTAACTAAGATTGTGCACCTTACCAAAAAACTTGCAAACAGGTTTTATCCTCCGCTATAAATAATTATAGCATACCTCTTAAAGCAAGTCCAATTGCCACAGCCAATCTTGGTCCATTTCTGCTTAAAACTGGTTTTAACCCATCTTGGTAAATTACTCGCCCCCACGGATCACCTAAATAACATTTTAGTTTAAATTTTTCAGCGATAATCTCCGGTAAAAATGGCAACACGCTTGCACCGCCGGCTAAAATAATTTTTTCCGGTGTTCGCTCAACACTGCTTATCTGTCTTAAATATAAATCAAAGCTATACTCAATCTCTTTAACAATTGGATCAATAATACTGCGTGTCAATTCGTAAAATCGACCACGGGCCGCGTTAAAATGACTATTGATTAAATAATTAAATACATCATACTTGGCCTGCTCAACTAAAGACTCATCCAAATTCCACACCCCATTCAAAAGTTCACTCACTTTCCCCCCACCCATTTCAATACTACTATGAGTGGCAACCGCGCCATTTTCAATAATAAAAAAGTTTGATCTCTCCAGCCCAATGTCCACAACCATTGACAATGCGTTATCTTTACCAACAAGCGAACGTTCTAAAGCAACTGATTCCGGTTCCAATGCCTCCAAACCCCAACCGGCTTTTTTAAAAATCATAGTGTAAAAAGCGACCACCGATCTAGGCACAGCGTTAATTAAAAAGATTTGTGTTTTGCCGCGGTCATCGCCAGGTAATAACTGATAATCTAAAACCATTTCATCAATGGGGCGAGGTAAAAGTTTTTTTACTTCCGCTTTTAAAATCGGCAATGACTCTTCTTTTTTGGCCACTGGCAAATTTACCGCCGCGTGAAAAACCGCCGACACCGGCAAACTAACCGTGGCTGTTTTGGAGGAAACGCGTGCCTGCCGAGCGACATGACGCAACAACTTAGCGTAATGCTCGGCATTTTCTTCGGTAAAAAAAGAATCTCCCAACGGTTTGGGGGTTGGTTCTCCAGATAATTCTGCCATGGTTTTATCGGGTGTTAACGCCAAACGATGAACATCCTGTCGCTCTGAACTTAAAGCGTAGGTTGTTAAAACCGGCCGATTCTTTTCTTTTTTTAATTCCACCATTTTCATCCCACCCGCGCCAATATCAACCCCAAGATAAGTTTTTGGTTTAGAGAAAAACATATAAGTATCTTTATTATACCAAAAAATAAACAAACGCGATAGGGGTAATTTACAAGTTGTGGATAAAGTGGTAAAATAGTAAATGTAAAATGTAAAAATCAAAATGGAAAATTATTGAGTCCCGACTCAGTCGGGACAATTTTATATTTTACATTGTCATTTTTCATTTTGATATTTGCATTTTAAATTTTTATGCTCACCATCTATAACACCCTCACCCGCCAAAAACAAGAATTCAAACCGCTTAAAAAAAACAAGGCCGGCCTGTACACCTGTGGCCCGACCGTTTACAACTACGCCCACATCGGCAATTTGCGTACCTATGTTTTTGAAGATATTTTAAAACGTTCGCTTTTGTTTTTGGGATATAAAGTTAAACACGTAATGAATATTACGGACGTTGGGCACTTAACTTCGGACGCTGATACGGGCGAAGACAAAATGGAAAAAGGAGCTAAACGTGAAGGTAAAACTGCTTGGGATATCGCCCGATTTTATACCGAGGCGTTTGAACATGATATTGCCGAATTAAATATCTTACCGCCGGATATATATTGTCGCGCCACCGATTACATCAAAGAGCAAATTAATTTAATTAAAAAATTAGAAAAAAAATCCTTTACATATATAACTTCTGATGGCGTGTATTTTGACACTGCCAAATTTCCAGATTACGGTAAAATGGCCAATTTAAAAAATCAAGAATTAAAAGCGGGCGCGCGCGTGGATATGGGCGATAAAAAAAGTCCTAACGATTTTGCGCTTTGGAAATTCTCCCACCCCCTCCTCGCCTCCCCCTCGGGCAGGGGGAGGAAACCAGAACCGACTCGCCAAATGGAATGGGAAAGTCCTTGGGGTGTCGGATTCCCAGGTTGGCACATCGAATGTTCGGCCATGTCTGTAAAATTTTTAGGCCAACCATTTGATATTCATTGCGGTGGAATTGACCATATCCCCGTCCACCACACCAACGAAATCGCCCAAAGCGAAGCGACGACTGGAAAGCCCTTGGCCAATTATTGGATCCACGGCGAATATTTGTTAACTGGAAACGACAAAATGGCCAAGTCCGGAGATAATTTTTTAACAATTTCCACATTAAAAGAAAAAGGATTTGATCCGCTCGCCTATCGCTTCTTTTTATTGCAAACCCACTATCGCAAGCAATTAAATTTTTCATGGGAAGCACTGGAAGCGGCCCAAAACGGCTATAAGCATTTACTCGACGCTGTCGCCAACTGTCATCCTAATCATGGTAGTTTACAGGGCGTAGCGCAGCGAAGCCCTGTCAAGATGGGGGGCATTGACAAAAACAACGATGCTAAGATTAGCCAAAAATTCACTTCTATTCTAGAAGACGACCTAAATTTGCCTGAAGCGCTGGCGCTCGTCTGGGATGCCATTAAAACCAAAACTATTAGCCAAAAAACATTATTTGAATTTGACAAAGTGTTGGGATTAGGTTTGGCCGAAGCGATAAAATCACAATCCTCTCCCCTGCCCGACGCGGTCGCGGTGTTATTAGCCCAAAGAAACGAAGCGCGCGCCCGCCGCGATTTTAAGGCCAGCGACGAATTGCGCGCCCAAATTGAAGCACTCGGTTTTGAAGTAAAAGACACGACTCAAAACACCCAAGTAACCAAACGTTAAAATTATCAAAGCAAGCTAAATTAGAGTCGGTTTATTAAAGTGCTGTTGCCAATGCTAATTTTGTGCTATAATATTATTACCTACTAAACTATTTTATGCCCGGAAACAAAATCTATCGTTTAGAAGAAGATCTGCCGGAGTCAGAGCAACGACCAGGTGTTGATACTGGTGTTTCGGAACAAGCGCCTCGACAGCCCGAAGCCGGAGCGCCGATTGCATTGCCAGAAGCCGAAAAATTTAAAGAAAAAGAACCGAGCCACGGGGAATCAAAAACAGACGAAGAAAAACAAAGTCTAATTAAAAAATTACCGGCTTTTATTCGTCGTACGCCAAGCACATCCTCTTTAACAAAAGATGAGGTAACAAAAAAAATTGAAAAAATTATGGAATCGGGTCTGTCTGACGCCTACAACCGCCTTTCCCCTATTGCCAAACAAGAATTTAAAATTAAAGGAGAGGAAACCGCCAACGACATTCGCGATTTGCTTAACAATACCAAAATCAAAGTTAAAAAAATAATCAAACTCATAATTGAATGGCTCAGCATGCTACCGGGAATAAACAAATTTTTTCTGGAACAAGAAGCTAAAATCAAAACTGATCGCATTATTGAATTAGGTCAATCTCTTAAAAAACCAAGATAAAAACCATGGCCAACTTGCTTGACAACTTAATTTTGGCCCTGCAAGACCCCACCAATTTTATTATCGCGATGTCAATCGTTGGTGTGCTTATTTTTGTTGCCTGTTTAAATATTCTTCGTGCCATTATCCATCTTCACGGACGCGAACACAAGGCCTTTCATCGCACGGTTTTATTAGTGCGTGTTCCCAAAGAACGCAAAGGTGAGGGTCAACAACAATCAGCTCAGAGCATGGAAGAAAATATCAATCAAATCCGCGAAAGAATTGCGATTGCCGACGCGCTATTTTCATCTATAGCGGGCTTAAAACGCGAAAAAGGAATTACGAAATGGTTGCGTGGCCGCAATGACCACGTCTCGTTTGAATTGGTGGTTAAAGATAATAAAATTTCTTATTATGTGGTCGCGCCCGACCGCATGTCACATTTTATCCAACAACAAATCCACGCCCAATATCCGCACGCGGAAATTACTGTTGAACCAGATTATAATATTTTTAAATCGCAAAGCCACATTATCGGCGCCTATCTATTTTTTAAGCATAAATCCGCCCTTCCTCTTAAAACTTACAAGAAAATGGATAGCGACCCACTGGTAAGCTTGCTTAATCCTTTAAGTAAAATTGGTGAAGATGAGGGCGCGGCCATTCAATACACTGTTCGTCCATCTTCGCCACGCTGGCGCCGTCAAGGCATAAAAATGATCCGCGATATTCGCGAAGGCCAAAAATTTGAATATGTTATTACACGCGGACCAATTGTGCGCTCGTTTTATCGCTGGAAAAAAGCGCTGACTACCAAAAAATATGACCCGGCCAAACAGCACCAATCCGAACAATATCGCATCACCCAAATGGAAGAAGAAATGGTAAAAAGCATGGAAGAAAAACTTAGCCACGGCGGTTTAGAAATTACCACACGCATTGTAAGCTCGGCGCCAACTAAAGAAAAAGCGCAAATGAATTTAGAAAATATTATCAATGGTTTCAGCCAATACAGTATTTACCGCTACGGCAATTCTTTTGCCGCCGCGATCCCGCGTCATGGACAAGGCAAATTAGTGCGCTCCTTTATCTATCGCTTGCCGGAAGAACGCCACAACCGCTACACCGTAGTAAACACCGAAGAGCTCTCCAGTTTATGGCATATGCCAACGCCATTTACCGAAACCCCTCATATTAATTGGCTGGGCGCTCGCAAGGCCCCACCACCAGTTGATATGCCAACTGAGGGCGTCCGACTTGGTAGAGCTATTTATCGTGGCGAGGAAACAATTGTACGCATCAAGCGCGCCGACCGTCGCCGACATTTGTATACCATTGGTAAATCTGGTGTCGGTAAATCAGTATTTATTCAAAACTTAGCAGTCCAAGATATTAAAAATGGCGAGGGCGTCTGTGTAATTGACCCGCACGGTGATTTTGCCGAATATGTTTTACAGCACATTCCCAAAGAACGCGCTGACGATGTCATTTATTTTAATCCGGCCGATGTGGAACGACCGCTCGGGTTAAACATGATGGAACCGCACACCGAAGAGCAAAAAGATTTTATCTGCCAAGAAATGGTATCCATCTTTTATAAATTAGTTACCGACCCATCCATGATCGGCCCAATGTTTGAGCACCAAATGCGCAATGTGATGCTAACCTTAATGGCCGATATGACGAATCCTGGCACGATTGCCGAAATCCCACGCATGTTTACCGACGATGAATTTGTTAAAAAATGGAAGAAAAAATTAAATGACCCGATGGTGTTGGCATTTTGGGATAAAGAAATGGCTAAGACCTCTGATTTTCATAAATCGGAAATGTTGGGCTATTTAATTTCCAAAGTGGGCCGATTTGTGGAAAACCAAATGATCAGAAACATTATCGGCCAAACGCATTCCAGTTTTAGTTTTCGCGAAATTATGGACCAAAAAAAGATTTTGATTGTGAACTTGTCCAAAGGTTTAGTCGGTGAAATCAATTCCAATCTTTTGGGTTTAATCATCGTTTCCAAGATTCAAATGGCGGCGATGGAACGCGCTAGTTTGGAAGAAAATTTACGCCACGACTTTTATTTATATATGGATGAGTTCCAAAATTTTATTACCGATTCCATTGCTACTATTTTGTCTGAAGCGCGCAAATATCGTTTGAATTTGATTATGGCACACCAATATATGAAACAACTAGAAGACAACAAAGGCAAAACCGGCGTGCGCGACGCCGTGCTTGGCAATGCCGGCACCATTGTTTCTTTCCGTATCGGCCCGGAAGACGCCGATGTTTTACAAAAAGAATTTGCCCCGGTATTTGGGGCCTATGACTTAATCAATGTGGAACAATACACCGGTTATATTAAACTGCTTATTGACAATACTGCCGCCAAGCCGTTTAATATGATGACCTACCCGCCGGAAAAAGGCAACCCCCAGTTAGCCGCGGCGATTAAAGAATTGTCCCGCTTAAAATATGGCCGACCACGCGAATTGGTTGACGCCGAAATTATTGAACGCGCGCAATTGGGCGTAGCTTCTAAAAAAGCGGATAGTGATTTGATTGAGGCGAGTTTATAATAATATCAAAATTTAAAAATCAAAATGAAAAATTTTGGTGTCGCTTCGCGATAATTTTAAATTTTACATTGTCATTTTTCATTTTGATTTTTACATTTTAAATTTCGGATATGGCAACTTTATACAGAAAATACCGCCCACAAAAATTTGAAGACATTGTCGGGCAGGAACATATTACCCAAACCATTAAAAACGAAATTAGTGCCGGACAACCGGCGCATGCTTTTTTGTTTAACGGCCCGCGCGGAGTGGGCAAAACGACTTTAGCGCGACTTTTGGCCAAGGCCTTAAATTGTGAAAAAAGAAAATCAGGCGAGCCCGAACCCTGCGACGAATGTTCTTCCTGCCAGGAAATTACCACTGGTCGTAATTTGGATGTAATTGAAATGGATGCCGCTTCCCATACTGGTGTGGATAATGTCCGGGAAAACATCATTGACAACGCCGCTTTTAAGCCGACCCGGTCTCCATATAAAATTTTTATAATTGATGAGGTGCACATGCTATCTGGCAGTGCTTTTAATGCTCTCTTGAAAACATTAGAGGAACCACCGGCACACATTATCTTTGTCTTAGCTACCACTGAATTGGACAAATTACCAGCCACGATTATATCACGCTGTCAACGTTTTAATTTTAAAAAAATTCCGCTTGACCTCATGATGGTACGACTTAAAACAATAACGCGCGCGGAAGAGAAAAAAGTTGATGATGATGTATTAGAGCGGATAGCTTTAAAAAGTGACGGCTGTTTGCGTGACGCTGAAAGTCTGCTTGGTCAAATTTTATCTTTGGACTTAAAGAAAATCACCGTTGAAAATATTCAGTCAATTTTACCAGCCGCCCAATTAGAAGAAGCGCTTACTCTAATTAATGCCGTTGGGAGCGGAACGGTAGAAACAGCCTTACACCAAATAAACGATCTTTCGCACCAAGGCCGACGATTAGAAGCAATTATTATTGATATATTAGAAATTTTACGCTTAGCCCTGATTGCCAATGCCGGAAGCCAATTAAAAGAAATGGGTCTTTTAACTAAAGAACAACGTTCTGGCATTACTGAAATTGCCAAAAAATTCAGCGCGCAACAAATAATTCATGCGCTTGACAGAACTATGGCCCGCGCCGAACAAATTAAATCATCTCCTCTGCCCCAACTACCTTTAGAGATACTAATGGTGGAGTTGGCTCAAATTTTTAATTCCTCAAACGATCAACCGACTAACAAATCAATCAGTCAATCAGGTGGTCCTGGTATGGGTCAAAATATTGAGCTGAATGAACCGCCCAAGGCACCATTGTCAGCGCCAGAAGCCCATCCCAGGGCCGTAGAAAGCCCAACCGAAGTAATTCCTTCAATTACTCAAAGACAAACAGAAATAACGTCCCACAGCCACAAAAACACTGATTTATCAACCGTTTCTTTAGATAAGGCAACAGAATATTGGAATAAAATGATTGAGATCGTCAGTGCTTCCAACCCATCTCTAACTTTTATTTTGAAAATGGGAAATATTGAAAAAATAGAAGGGTGCGCGTTTATAATTAGTCTGCCCTACTCTTTCCATAAAGATAAACTGGAAGAACCAAAAAGTAAAAAATTAATTTTTGAAACACTGGAAAATATCAGCGGCACGCGGTTAACCGCCAACTATCTCGTTAAAACCGAAACAACCCCACCGGAAGATGATACTGCACTCGACCTAGCTCTTCAATTTGGCGGTGAAGTAATCGGATAAAAATATGTCGGAAAAATATTATAACATTCACGGTGGCCACACCAGGCGTAATGCCGAACAAGACAGCGAGATGGTCGAAGCAAATCAACCGGCAGAGAACGATGGTAACATAGAAAAAATACAAAAAGCGTCTGACCTTAAACAAGCGCACGCACGACAACAGCAACGGCTTGATAAAGGTGAATTTGAGGCTCGGGCTCTTAATGACGTTTATGACAACCTGCTCCAAAGACGCGCCACCGGTGAACCAGG
>Ga0156808_110_pt3 | contig 10117 bp, 10 predicted proteins | sample RifOxyD2_FD_112109 | JGI IMG/M metagenome (GOLD analysis project Ga0156808, IMG submission 112109) | Candidatus Magasanikbacteria bacterium RIFOXYD2_FULL_41_14
GTATCAGCCATCACATCGGTCAAACTCCCCGGCGCGCGATACCACTCCAACAGTGTAAACTCGGTATTATGGGTGCCACCAAAACTTTCCGCGTTGCGAAAGCACTTAGCCAGCTGAAAAATTTTTCCAAAATCAGCCGCTAATAATTTTTTTAAAGAGTATTCGGGTGAAGTTTGCAAAAAAAACTTTTCCTGACGACCAATAGGATTAACCAACTCAACTTCAAGCGGATTTAAATATGGCTCTTGCCCGGGATAACGTAACGCCACCGGAGTGTCAACTTCCAAAAAGCCACCTTGCTCAAACCACTGTCGAATTAAAGAAATAATCCGCAGGCGTGTTTCATAAAAAGCGCGGCGACGAGGATCAGTTTTTAATTCACGCCAAGTGGACATATACTTAATTTTGAAAAAACGCGCCCTACCTCGTAAAGCGCGTTAAATTCTGGAACTTTAATTACTTGGAAGTGAAGGCCATGAGTGAGGCCTGACGAGCGCGTTTGACAGCAGTCGCAACTTGACGCTGGTGCTTAGCACACAAACCGCTACGGCGACGTGGGGCGATCTTCATATAAGAAGATACAAACCGACGCAAACCGAGCACATCTTTGTAATCTACCGCTAATTTATTATTGGTGCAGTATAAGCACTTGCGGTCGATATTTTTTTTGTCGTTGGTATTGGTAATCATAATTTTTAAAAAGGAATATCTTCGACTTTAATTTCTTCTTCCATGACACCATCGGTGGGGGCAGACATGGCCGGCCCGGAAACATTTGTTGGCGCCACATTTTGATAACTAGCGCCACCGCCAGTAGGCCCGTCCAACATTATTAGATTCTCTCCAACGATTTCCGTACGATAGCGTTTGACCCCGTCTTGTCCAGTCCAATCGCGGGTTTGAATACGTCCATCGACATATACCCGCGCGGCCTTATGCAAATATTGTCCGGCAATTTCAGCCAGTCGACCCCACAACACTACATTGTGGAACTCTGACTCTTTTTGCTTTTGACCATCTTTATCAGTCCACTGTCTGCCGGTCGCGATCGTAACTGTGGCAACGGATTTACCACTTGGTAAACTCCGAACTTCAGGATCGCGGGTAAGTCGACCAATAATTGAAGCACGATTTAAATCCATATTAAGTAAAATTAAATTTAAACACCAGGGATAACATCACCGGCTAAAATTTCATCAAGTTTTTTATTGATATCGGTCATGTCGGCTTCCTTAGCCGGTGCTGTCACCGATGCCACTGGCTTGTCTTCCAATTGTTCTTCCGTTACCGCAACTTCGTCAACACCGCTGCCAACCATAGTAATACCAGAAGCAGTAGTATTATAAGACAACTTGCGACTCTGTGCGTACTTTTCATTATACTCGGTAATCAAGGATCGAAGCAAGTCGCGGGTAACAGTGAGTTTGTCTTGCAAGGTTTTAACAACGTCAGTTTCTAAATTAAACACCACGGTATAAAAATATCCATAGCGAATTTGCTTAACAGGATAAGCTAAGCGTGTTTTTCCCATCGCGGTCATTTCCGCTTCAGCGTCGTACTCCTTAACTAAAGCGCAAATTTCTTCAGAGCGGGTTTTGGCCTCTTTGTCGTCCAAAGTACCCGGTAAAATAAATAATAATTCGTATTTTTTCATAATTGTTTCCCGTAAATTAAGATAAATATTAATTGCTAAAAGCAGACATATAATAACAAAATTCCTAAAAAAAGTCAATATCCAAAGAATATTAACTAGAATTGGACTAAGATAGCCCCCTTATTTAACAGTGTTGGTGGATGCTCCGCCCATGGCCACTGGTGGTGGGGGGAGTAAAATCTTCGTACTTTCAGAGTAAAAAACGATCTTTGAACCACCATCATCAGTTTTAACAATTATGCTCGTGTCATCAATTTTCATAATTTCGCCGGAAATACGGGCCACTCCCTGGCTGGCAGTTCGTGCTCCACCCGCTCTACCGGCAAAATTGCCGCGGTCAGTTTGACCTGACCCAGCTTGACTGGTAAAACTTGGACGCTGGTGCGCTTGACCGCTGGGATTTGTTCCAACATTATTAGGTGTGCCGCTGGCCGTACCAGTAGCGAATCTGCCGCCAAAACCAGAAGCAAAACCCAAGTCGCCTACAACAATGCTAGTGGCGTTTACCACCCCGTCGGTTCCCATTGACCCCATCACAATAATTTTTTTGCCAATTGCTAAATCAGTTTTTGTCCCAACGGGAAAATTTGCTCCAAACGGCGTGCTTGTTCCCGCCCGCTGACCGCTATTGCCAGGAACGTTTACCACATTATTATTGGTATTATTCGCCCCACAACCGGAAACAAATACCAATGCTCCCAAAGTAAAAATTGTTAAAAATATTTTTTTCATAAAACTAAATTATAAAAAAATAAAATTATTGATATCTAAGCGCTTCAATCGGGTCCAGCTTAGCCGCGCGTTTGGCCGGATAATATCCAAAAACAATACCAACTAGTGCAGAAATACTTACTGCCAGCAAAACCGATGACCAAGTTACCGCTGTCGTTAAACTGCTAAAATAATGAATGGCATAGGCCGCTGACCAGCCAAGAGCAATCCCAATTACGCCACCAATAAAAGTTAATGAAACTGATTCAGCCAAAAATTGCGCCACAATATCCGAAGCATTCGCCCCCAAAGATTTACGTAAACCAATTTCACGCGTGCGTTCAGTAACAGTGGTTAACATCATGTTCATAATACCAATACCACCCACTATCAAAGAAATACCGGCAATAGCACCCAATAGCAAAGTCATAGTGCCAGCGACTGAAGATGCTGAACTTAATAAATCTTCTTGATTTAAAATACTAAAATCTGCTGACAGCGAGTCAGCGATATGATGACGTTCAAGTAATAGCGCCTGCACTCCCGCCTGCACCATGGCCATATCTTTGGCAGATGCCGCTTCCACATTAATATTACTGACTGATTGTGAACCGGTTAAATATTGCGCCGCCGTGCTGATCGGAATATAAATTAAATCGTCCGAACTGCCAAAACCGGTTCCGCCCTTAGCAGCGGTAACACCCACCACCGTATATTCCTGGCTCCAAATTCGGATTTTAGATCCGATTGCGTCCGCGTCAACACCGAACAAGTCATCACGAGTGGTTGGCCCCAACACGGCCACTTTAGCACGCGCGCTAACCTGGGCGGTGGTAATTCCGATCCCTTGCGCCAAATCAACGCTTTTCACAATAAAATATTGATCATCAATACCATAAATGCTGGTATTGGTATTTTGTCCCTTGCTGGTCACTTGCTTACGAGACGAGATTGTTGGTGCCACTGCCATAATACTCGGAACACTAGCTTTAATGGCATTGGAATCTTCTAGTGTCAAACTAGTGGCTGACCCGCTACCACTACGCACAATATTACCGCCGGTCTGTCGTTGGCTACCGGGCATCACTACCAACAAATTTGTGCCAAGCGAAGAAATGCGATCCGAAATGTCTTTACTCGCGCCTTGACCAACCGAAATCATCGCAATTACCGAACTGATACCAATTACTATGCCCAAAATAGTCAAGGCGGAACGCGACTTATTTGAAGACAAAGAAAAAAATGTTTCTGCTAATAGGTCTTGGTACAGCATACATCTATATTTATTATTCTGTCATTCCCAACTTGATTGGTAATCCAGTCGCGGTGACTTGACCGCTGGATCCCAGATCAAGTCTGGGATGACACTGGTAAAATACTAGTGTCATTTTAATTTATCCAAAACAATTTGACCATCTTTAATCTCAATTGTCCGCTTCGCAAAACGGGCAACATTGGGATCGTGAGTGATCAGAATAATTGTATGGCCATGATCTTCATTTAATTTTCCAAAAGTTTGTAAAACAATTTCACCGGTTTTAGAATCTAAATTGCCAGTTGGTTCATCAGCCAATAATATACCGGGGTTATTAACCAACGCACGCGCAATTGCCACTCTTTGCATCTGCCCACCCGATAATTGATTGGACAAATGATTCCAACGGTCTTCATCCAACCCAACTGCGTTCAAAGCCGCGCCCGCTTTAGCCAGACGTTCAGCGCGCGGAGTTTTATAATCATAAATAAATGGCAACGTGACATTGCGCAACACGCTTGCCCGCGACAATAAATTAAACGACTGAAAAACAAAACCGATTTTTTGAGAGCGAATGGCCGCCAACTCTTCATCGTTCAAAGTGGAAATATCTTGATTGTCCAAAAAATATCTCCCAGAGGTAGGTCGATCAAGCGCACCCAAAATATGCATTAAAGTTGATTTGCCAGATCCGGACGGTCCAATAATTGCCACGAATTCTCCGTTATCAATTTTAAAACTAACACCCTTAAGAACAGTCAGGGGGTTACCGGATAAGTTATAAGTTTTTGTAACGTTATCAATCACTATCATATTAGCGCAAAGCACGGAAAGTGCCCCCAAGAGCAGCCCCGCCACCACCGGTAAATCCACCAGCAGGAACACCACCAGACGCTGTCGCGGAAGTTGTTACGGCCGCGCTAATTGTTTGGGTCACAATTTTATCGCCTTCGTTTAATCCGCTTATAATTTCAGTCATGGTATCATTGCTGTCACCAATTTGCACACTAATATGAATAGGGTTGCCCAAGGCGTCTAACTGCTGCACATAGCGTCCACCAGCTTCAGATTTAACAGCTGAATTTGGTACTAATAAAATATTTGGTTTACTACTTAAAATAACATTAACACTGACTGTCATGCCGGGCTTAACACGTTCGTCCTGAACATCAAAAAGTACTTTGACATTATAACTGACCACCCCTTGGCTGACAGTGCCTAAAGTATCTACTTCCACCACTTCACCAGTAATTGTTAAACCATCAATGGCATCAAAAGCCAGTGTGGCTTTCTGTCCAACCGCAACTTTGGCGACATCAATTTCATTAAACGCAATGATGGCCTGTCGGGATTTAGTAATTAATGTCCCAACCGTGCTACCCATAGAAACAGTATCGCCTTTTTTGGCGGTAAAGGCCGCAATCACCCCGTTAAAAGACGCGCGCACGGAATAATCCGCCAATTTAGCCTGGGCATCAGATAAAGCCGTTTGGCGTTGAGTAACAGTCAACTCGGATGATCGTAAATCCAAAGCATCTGGACCGGCTAGTATATTCGCATAAGAAATTGTCTTTTCCGCAATACTGCGACTAATACTAACAATATTATTTTTTGCACTCTCAATTGAATTACGCGCCGAAAGCAAACTGCTTAAATGTGAATTAATTTTGCTGGCATAAGAACTCATTAAACTTTGGTGAGTAGCAATGGTCGCTGGCAAAGTTAAATAATTACCACTTTGAATCATACTATCTTTCGCTGAGTCAATAAAACTACCGGCGATTTTAACAGCGTCAGAGATTTTCTTAGCGGTCTCATAGGTCTCATCAATAAGTGATTCAATTGTGGCTGTAGCCGAAGTACGCGATGCGGCCTGATAATCACCAACACTGGCATCATAAGCGGCGCGTGCGGCCTGATATGAACTCACCGTGTTGTCGTGATAATCACGCATCTTTACCTCATTACTAAAATCAACGCTTAAACCGTGATTAAAATACCAATCTACATTGGCCACATGATTTTCGAAATCAGCATTAAGCAACACATTGCTAAAATCACCCAATATATTGGGGAAATCAGAAAAAACAGTAGCCACAGTATTGAACGCATCTTCATACGACTTGGCCAGATTATCTTTATATGATGCCAATGATTCTTTGGCAGCTGCCAGTGAATTTTGCGATTGTAAAAGAGTTAGCTCGTCCGGCGGAGCCTTTAGCTTATCTAAATTAAGTTTAGCCGTTTCCAAACTATCTTGAGCGTCATGAACTGCTTTGATAGCATCGCCGGCATTAATTGATAAAAGCAAAGTCCCCGCTTTGACTTCCTGACCGATTATGGCGCCGACATAAATAATATCGCCAGCGGCTTTAGGTTTTAAATCAATTTGATTGGAGGCCGATACTTGCCCGCTACCGCTTACCACTGTGGATAACACCCCGCGTTCCACAGTACTTTCAACATAGCGCACCGCCACTGGTACTGGAAAAAATTTTTGCTTAACAAAATAACCACCTCCGGCAACTACTAATAATACTATTATAAATCTGACCTTATGTTTCCAAATTGCGGAGATAATTTTTTTCATAAAATAATTTCTAAATAATATTAGAACTCCGCCCCTAAAATTAGAAGCGGAGGTACTAATACTTCTTGCTTAATTTTCAATTATTTTTTAGCCCCTCCCGACGTGCCTCTTCCAAAACCGCCCCGCCCACCCATCATGCCCGCGCCCATTCTTTTACCAGCGTTATCGGTCATAAACTTTAAACGAGTGTCAGCTTGGGTTTGGGCAAGCTTACCCTGACTAACTAAATTGTCAAGCATTTGTTTTTGCTGTTCAGCACGCGCTGCTTGCATCTTGGCCTGCAAATCAACTTCATTAATTCCTTTATCTTTGATAATATCGGCCGTGGTTTTACCCTGAGACCAATAAGTTTTCATCTCGGCTAAGCTAATACCTAGCAAATCGGCTTGGTGTTGCAAACCACTTTCAAAATTTACCGCCATTGTCGTGGGGTCAGCATTTCCACCCATAAAACCACCAAATCCACCTAAATTTCCATGCGCTGAAGCAACTCCGACTCCTGCCAAAATTGTGGCCAAGGCCAATGCTGGGACTCCAATTAAATATTGTTTTTTCATATGATATATGAATTAGTTAAATAAAATAATGAATATTGACTTGACGATTTCGAGTGGCTAGCCCTTCTAATTATATTACAACCAATGCTTAGTCAATATTTCAAAATTACATTATTTAACAAAACAAGCTTCCCGGCAAGTACCCGAAGGAGTATCCGCGCCAAAACAAGCCTGCAAACACCCCGGCACCATCGGTCGATAGTTTCCAAATTGACGCCGTACTCCCCGTCCAATCATTGGCATATCGTCTTCCTCTAACGCATGCAATGCTTCAGCGACAAATCCATTTGCCTGCCGGTGCCCCACTGCTATCATAAATTCGCCAGCTTCAATATCAACTGGCAATGATAACGCGCTCATATCCACTCTAATAATTTCCCATGGCGTTTGAACATTAACAAAATCAGCGCCAACTTCAATTACGCGACCAGACAGACCACGCGCCCGATTTGATAACCCACGACCTAAAAATGGATGAATTATCTGACCGGCTGAATGACTATTATACATACCTTGCTCAATTTGCTCAGCTATATTTGTAAGTGCGAGCACGCCGCCTAACAACACTACAAAAATAACAAGCGCGAAAGCCAATCGCCCAAATGATTGCTTATACAACCAACCATTTTGTCTAATAATAAATCCGGCAATGAAAATTAAAATTAAAAAACTTACAACTAATAGGTAGGGAAATGATTCCAAAAAAGCGTATAATCCACGACTGCCAAAACTTAAATAAACAAGGTTGTCTGATTGCTTGAAATAAAATAATACTAAGGCAAAAAATATGACAGCAAAACTGGCGCAGAGTAAAAAAATGCCTTTCATCCCTAATTTTTCCGCTAAAAACATCAGTCGCGAACGCAACTGTACATGACCGCTTTTTATTTGCGACATTACTTTATCCTCTAGATCCAAAATTTTATCTTTGTTTGTAGTGCTCATAGTGACGCAATTAAAAAATTTTTTAGTTCACTTTTACCGCGGGCGATAAGCGTGCCGACGGTATTTTTTGGTAAATGCAAAATATCACTGATTTCTTCATAAGATTTTTGCTCAAAAAAGTATAAAATAATTGGATCGCGATATTTTAACTTAAGCATGGAAAGTGCTCGTCTGACATCAATCTTAAGCAGATTACGGTCGGCAATATTAGCAACATCCAATTTATCGTCCATTATCTGAAGTTCTTCCGAATCAACAGCAATTAATTCTTTCCGATATTTTTTTAGATGATTAAGGGCTTCATTATGGGCAATACGATAAATCCAAGAAGAAAATTTCCGGCTGATATCAAAATCATTTAAATTTCGATAAACCTTAATAAAAACTTCTTGCAAAACATCTTCAAGTTCGTCTGGGTGCGAAATAAATTTACGCAAATAATGGGCTAATTTTATTTGATAGCGCCGGATTATCTCCGCGTACAAGTCCTTATCCTTTTCGCGCACTGCCACTACTAGCTCTTCATCGCTTAATTTTGATGGCGCAGTCATATAAATATATACAATCTAAATATAGCGTTTATTTCAAAACACCACAGTTATTGTAACAGTAAAACAATTAAACATCCACTAAAATTAAAAAACCCCTGATTAATCAGGGGTTTTACTAAAATATTTTTATGACTGTTTAGGAGCGTTGTCTTCCTTTTCGTCTTTTTTAACGGCAACTGGAGGAACAACCTTATTGTCGTCATCCGACTTCTTGCGACCAAAGGCAAACCAACCACCTACCATGCCAGCCAAGGCGACTAAGATGGCTAGAGCAATTACCCAATAACTTTCAGAATTAACCGCTCTTCCTAAATAGTTGCGTAAATTAGAGCCAAAGCCAGTTGCAGTACCGCCAGCTTGAGCAGTTGGAATAAAACCGTTATCGCTATTGCCACCTGGAATATTAATGACTAAAGGCAAGTTAGTCCCAACAGGGGCACCACCCTCGTCATTACCGCTAACAGGTAAGTTAGACGACGCGCCATTATTTTGGCTATTATTATTAGATTGACCTTGGTTGTCATTACCAGATGAGCCATTACTAGAATTACCACTATTATTACTGTTGCCATTATTATTGCTATTGATGACTTGATTATCATTAAAATCATTATCATTATTGGTACCTTGGTCATTATCATTTGCATTTCCATTATCGTTGTCAATAACATTGCCTTGGCCATCATCATCTTCACCTTCTGGGCCGGCGCCACCAACACCGTCAGTACCAACGACAGTAATTCTTAAAATATTGGTTCCAGTAACACCGCCAGTGGCAGAGCGAAATTTAATATACACTGTTTTTTCGCCGTCACCTTCAGACAAAGTATATTGTTGGTTGCCAGAATAGGCCTCCCAAGTGGAACTCACAAAATTCTGATCTTCTGAAATAATCATTTCCGCGGCGTTTGAGACGCTAGACAAAATATTGATAATTGAAGAAGAAACCGGACTTGTTTGAGCAAAAGAAACAGATGAGACAGTAGGAACACCAGGGTCATTATAGCTACCACCAGAATTACGACCATTGCCTTGATCATTATTGTCTTGACCTTGATCATCACCACCATTCTGGCCACAAGCGTTAGTCGTAACAGTAGTAGAAGCGTTCGCTGTTTCTATATTGGAAGCATTGCGTCCTCTAACTACAAAACTATACGCAGTATTACAAGTTAAACTATCAAAAGTAGCAGAAGTGCTTGTCGTCCAACTGGTATCATCAGTACCGGCGCGTTTGGCCAAATACTGCGACGCGTCACCTGTCCAAAACAAAGTAACATAGTCACGGCCTTCCACGCTTGTCACAACCGGAACATTCGCCAAGGTATATACTGAATAAGTATTAGAATAATCACTAGTTAGCCCACTACCTTCAAAGGCATTAACTTTAAATTGATATAAGGTGTTAGCGGTTAAACCAGTAAATTGAAAAGAATTAGTATCAACAGTTGCGGTAGTAGAGGCCAAAGCGTTAGAATATACAGTGTAACCAGTGGCACCAGAAACAGAATCCCAACTCATTAATATTGTGGAAGTACCGGCAGTAAAAACAAAGTTAGATGATGGAATCGCGGGTGGGGTAGGAGGAATGTAAGACAAAGTTGTCGTAGAAAATACACTAGAATATGTACTAGTATTACCAGCGGTATCAAAAGAATTTATCTGGAAAAAGTATTCAGTGCTACCAGCAAGACCAAAAAAAGTGGCGGATGTGCCAGTTGTCGTTAGTAACGCTCCCACAGTAGAAGATACATTGTAACCAACGGCATCAGCATTAACGTCCCAACTAATAGTAATAGTAGAGGTAGTGGCGGACAAAACAAGGCCGGTGGGGACGGTGGGTGGGGTGGTGTC
>Ga0156808_110_pt2 | contig 9993 bp, 12 predicted proteins | sample RifOxyD2_FD_112109 | JGI IMG/M metagenome (GOLD analysis project Ga0156808, IMG submission 112109) | Candidatus Magasanikbacteria bacterium RIFOXYD2_FULL_41_14
TGTGGGGTTGTAGGGGCGGCCAGCCCCTACACCATATTTCCCCCGTTCTCGTAAAATTTTCGCACTTCGTTCAGGGTAGTCAACAAGACGGGACACGCCGTTCGGTCGACCAAAATATCGTAGGGTTTTTTCCACAACCACGACACTTTTTGGCCAGCGAGGCGGCGGTTCGTGGCCGCGAAGCGGCCTAAACGCTCGGCGTTTCCAATTTTTTCCACATTTCGCGATAGCGAAATACAAAGCCAATTTTTTACCACGATTTACATTTAACCCAAGGAGTATGATGAAATATTTTCTCTACGCCCGAAAGTCCACCGAGGACGAGGAGCGCCAAGTCATGAGCATAGAAGCACAGTTATCGGAGTTGGCTGACTATGCCAAGCGCGAAAACATAGTCATTACAGAAAAATTCATAGAAAGCAAAAGCGCAAAGAAACCCGGCCGAGAAATATTCAACGAAATGATAGAGAAAATTCACAGTAGCAAAGAGCCAATAGGAATTATGGCATGGCACCCAGATCGGCTAGCCCGCAACAGCATAGACGGCGGGCAGATAATCTACCTCGTGGACACGGGCAAGATAGTTTCTTTGCGCTTTCCCACTTTTTGGTGCGAGCCAACTCCGCAAGGCATGTTTATGCTCCAAGTGGCTTTCGGGCAGAGTAAGTATTATTCGGATAATTTATCCGAAAATGTAAAGCGTGGCTTTAGACAAAAAATCAAACGCGGTGAGTGGTTGAATATGGCGCCGTTTGGATATATCAATAATGCGGAAACGCGTAATATTGAACCACATCCAACCGAGAGCCGGATAGTGCAGAAAGTTTTTGAAGAATTTATCGCAGGCGAGCATACGCTAAAAAGCGTGCGCGAGCGTTTGATTTTTTGGAATGTGCTGGGTAAGTTGGGAAAACATCCCAGTATTTCCCAAGTGCAACGAATATTAACTAATCCGGCATATATCGGCTTGATCAAATTTAACAATGAAACCTTTGAAGGAAAATTCAAGCCAATTTTGCCGGTGGCGACTTTTGAAGCCGTGCAAAAAATATTAAAAAACAGGGCCAAGCCGAGAAAGAGTAAGCAACAGCATAATTTTCCCTTCCGCGGACTACTAAAATGCGGCGAGTGTGACGCAGCGATAACTGCTCAATATGCTCATGGCAACGGCGGTACCTATAGATATTATCGCTGCACCAAACGGCTTGGCCCCTGCTCGCAAAAGTTTTTACAAGAATACGAAGTAGCCGAACAAATAAAAGAACGGCTTCAACAAGTCGCCATTTCCGATGAACAAAAAGATCAAGCCGAGGAAAAAATAAACGAATGGGAAAAAGAGACAAACAAAAATAATTCCGGTTACGCCCAAAATCTGGAAAATAGTTTATCGCAAACAGAGCAAAAATTAGATAAATTAGTGAATGCTTTTTTAGACGGCGACATTGAAAAGGAAACTTATCTAAAAAGAAAAGAGGAATTAATGAAAACAAAAAAGGACCTGCAAGAGCAGAAGTCCGATTTTGGGCACCAAGGGCATGATTGGTTCAAACCAATGCGCGAGTTTATTTTTTCCGCACACTTGGCCAAAAAATTGGCTTTGTCCAACGACTTAATCGAAATTAAATCGTTGGTGGAAAAAATTGGAACGAACCGCCGCCTCGCTGGCCAAAAAGTGTCGTGGTTGTGGAAAAAACCCTACGATATTTTGGTCGACCGAACGGCGTGTCCCGTCTTGTTGCGGGGCCCGGATTTGAACCGGGAACCTCGAGGTTATGGGCCTCGCGAGCTGCCAGGTTGCTCTACCCCGCTATATAATTTCTAATTTCAAATTTATAATTTTAGATTTTATCCGCTCATTCGGACATATCTAAAATCTTAAATTTACAATCTAAAATAAAAGAGCGGGTGAGCGGAATCGAACCGCCATCTCATCCTTGGCAAGGACGTATACTAACCATTGTACTACACCCGCATAATTGATGTAGCTGGCTTATTATACTACATTTATCGGTATTTTGTCAACCTCACCCTACTTGAACACTACCGGCTTTCCATTAATAAACCGATAGTACAGCAACTTTACCGCTTCGGTCACCACAAAATACAGCGCTACTATTTCAAATACCAATACTAATTGCGAAACGGTCGGCCGGACAAATCTAAATAATTCACTACCAAATCCGGATAGTGGCAACGCCAAAGTAACAAAAACAGCCACCACACATAATATGCTCAATACGCCTGATGGGCGTTTTGCTTTTAAGAAAAAGAAATGAGTACGCACCGAATAAATTAATGCGAGTTCAGTTAAAACACTACCGATAAACCAATTGGTTTGTAAAACACCGGCGCCAGAGTGCCGAAATATTCCAAAAAATATAAAATCAAAAACAGTGCTGACTAGCCCTAATAATACCGCCACGAGCGCCACCTCCTTAATATCATAAGAACGCGGACGACGCAATTCAGCCACGTCCACGCGATCAAGTGCGATTGCTATCATTGGAAAATCAGATAAAAGATTTAACAACAAAATCTGCACGGGCAACATTGGTAAATACGGAACAAGCAAAGACGCCGCCGCTACCGCATAAAAATTACCAAAATTGGAAATTAAAGTTATTTTTAAATATTTTACCGTATTAGCAAAAATTTCTCGGCCATTTTTTACTCCATCTACAATAACTTCTAAACTGCGACTTAAAAGAACAATGTCCGCCGCATCCCGCGCGATATCAGCCGCCCCGTCCACAACAAGCGCCACATTAGCCAGCTTTAAAGCCGGTGCGTCATTGATTCCTTCACCCAAAAATCCCACTTCATGCTTTTTCTGTAACAGCTGAATGATATGATATTTTTGTTCCGGTGACACCCTGGCAAATACCTGTACTTTTTCCACCATCTCTTCCTGCTTTTCTTCTAGCATGGCTTCCAACTCTTCGCCGGTTAAAACCAAACCATCCGTTTTTATCAAATTAATCTTGCGTGCGACCGCACCCGCGACTTCACGGCCATCGCCAGTTAAAATTACCACTCGCAATCCTAAATGTTTGGCGCGCGCCAACGCCCCAATAGTAGTATCTTTAATTGGATCTTCAAAGGCGATTAAACCAAAAAAATTCAAATGATTTTCACCTTTTTCAATTTCACAGTGCTCAGCTTTTTTTTCTTTTTTGCCGGCAACCGCAATCACTCTTCTGCCTAAATCACCTTGACTTGCCGACCATTCAATTATTTTCTTTTTTTCGAGTGCGCTTAAACGACATAGTTCAAAAATGCTTTCCGGAGCGCCCCGCACCACCAGAAAACAATCCTGACCACTACGCACAACAACATCGTTGCGTCGCCGTTTTGGATCAAAAGGAATTTCTGCCACGCGCTCGTAGCTCTGTGCCCGATCACGGTCAGCGACAGTTAGGCGGTGCCACAAAGCCAAATCAAAAGAATTATTGGGCTCACGTTTATTACCGACCAAAAATGACGAAGCCACTGCCGCCTGAAACAGACACTCCTCTTTGTGGTCGCCGTAAATATCTACTACCTTTAATTTATTTTCAGTAATTGTTCCCGTTTTGTCGGTACATAAAACTTCAATACTGCCCAAATCTTCCACAGCAGATAAACGTCGCGCGACCACATGTTTGCGCGCCAAGCGCAGTGCCCCGCGCGACAAGGACAAAGTGGTAACCAATGGCAAGGCCTCAGGAATAACACTTACTGCCAAAGCAATTGTGAACAAAGCCAACTGCGCCCAATCACCAAAACCTTTAATTGCGATATTGGCACCAAACATCAAAATTAAAATTACGCCAATCATGCGCAAGATAAAACGACTAAATTTGGCGATCCCTTTTTCAAAAGCGCTCTCGCGTCTGGTTTCTACGGTCAGGCGCGCGACCGCCCCCATCATAGTGGTAGCTCCGGTTGCGACTACCACGCCAACGCCCTTGCCGCTTACCACTATAGTCCCAGAAAAGCAAATGTTAGCAGCCTCGTGCGGTTCAATATTTTTGTCATTTTTTATCGCCTCAATATGCTTAAACACATTGATTGATTCACCGGTCAAGCTGGACTCATCAACCACAATATTTTCAACTTGAATTAACCGCATATCCGCCGGTACAACATCGCCGTTGGAAATTATCACTAAATCACCCGGAACGAGTTGCGTAGTTTCAACTAAATCCTCATGACCATCCCGACGCGCATGGGTACGCGCGACCACAAACTTTTGCAAAAGCTGAAGCGCCCGCTCGGAATGATATTCTTGCGTAAAACCAATTAAAGTATTGACCGCAATAAATATCAAAATCATTATACCATCTGTTTTTTCACCTAAAAGTAAGGCCAACAATACCGCAAAAAACAGTAAATATATAAAAGGCGACTTAAATTGCCGGCCAAAAATCTGCCACCAATGGGTCTGACGCGCAGATAATTTATTTAACCCATACTTTTCCAAGCGTTCTTTAACGTCCTGACTTTTTAAACCATTTTTGTCAACCTTAAATTCGGCCAAGACAACTTGGGCCGACAAACCAGCGTATTTTTTATACAACGCTTCCATACCAATATATTATATCATATTTAATAAAAATACACTCAGGCGATGGATTAAAGCGCGATTCTCTTAAGTTCTTTCCGCCATTTTTTATAATCGGGTATAAATTCGCCAAGTAGTCGCCAAAATCGCGCTGAGTGATTAAGCTCTTTTAGGTGGCAAAGTTCATGGGCTACTATATATTTCGCCAAGTGTTCTGGCAAATAGATAATTTTATAATTAAAATTTAAATTGTGCTTCTTTGAACACGAACCCCAACGAGTTTTGTTATTTTTGATTGCCACACGATTGAATAAAAAATAATTATTGCGATTTAATTCAATTATTTTTTGAGCAACCAACGCCCGTGCTTGCTCGCAATTTTTTTTGTATTCGCTCTTACCACCGCCAATTTTTACACTTTTACCAAATTTTTTAAAGAAATCAATCTTTTCTAAAATCCAACCAGCTTTCACTTGTAAAAAATTTTCAATCTGACGGGTACTAAAAAAATAACGGGGCACGGTTACTACTAAACTAGCGTCACAATTTATAGTTAAACGCACACAGTGAGCGCGCGCACTTTTGCGGACAGAGTATTCTATATCGCGATTATTAAGAATGGTTTTCATAGATTTATATGATATCATTATCCGATTTTAAAAACAATATAAAAAACTTTGCTATTTTAGCAAAGTTTTGGCCAATAACCAGGCGCTTTCAATCAGCTAACAGCTTGATCTCCTTAGTAATACATTAATTTTAAACAATTAGGTACACAACTACCACGTTCAGTATAGTTATTTAATCAAAAAATTAAATAAGTACCCAGTAAAAATAATCCCCATACCGACAATTAAGGTAAAAATAATTATTAACTTGGTTTTTATTACTTTTTTCAAAATCATAAACTCCGGGAGGGATAAGGCAGTAACCGCCATCATAAAAGCGAGTGTGGTACCAATGGCTACACCTTTTTCAGTTAAGGCGCTTACCAAGGGAATTACCCCAGCGGCGTTGGAATATAAAGGGATACCAACCAAAACAGCCAGGGGCACGGCATACCATTTATCTGCTCCCGCATATTTAACTAAAAAGTCAGCTGGCACATAGCCGTGTATCCAAGCGCCAAGACCAATACCAATTAAAATATATGGCCAAACTTTTTTAAAAATATTCCAAGTATAACTTTTGGCGTAATTCAATCTTTGTGGCCAATTCATTTTTGGTAATTGCAAATTATTTTTAGCTTGATTTTGTCGGACGAAATCAGCCAACAAATGTTCTACCGGCAGTTCACCAATAATTAAACCTGAAATAATCGCAATAATTACACCACTTAAGATATAAATAGTGGCTATCTTCCAACCAAACATACCAAATAATAATACCAAAGCAACTTCGTTAACCATTGGCGAAGACACTAAAAAAGAAAAAGTAACCCCGAGTGGTACACCCACTTCTACAAAGCCTAAAAATAAAGGCACGGCGCTACAAGAACAAAATGGAGTAATAATACCAAACAAAGCGGCTAAAATATTACCGACGAATTTGTGTTTATGAGACAAGATATCACGTATTTTTTCTGCGGGCAAAAATGAACGGATTATTGAAACAACAAAAATAATAACCCCGAGCAAAATAAATATTTTAATCGTGTCAAATATAAAAAAATTCACAGCTCCAGCCAGTAGTGTTTTGGGGGTAACGCTAAAAACTGAATAAGTCAGCCAGTCGGCTAATAGTTGTATTGGGTAAAACATATACATTAACACTTACCGCCAGAACAGCCGCCAATTTTCGGAATGGTGCTATTAGTTGTTGATTTTGTTAACTCTGGATTAGTTAACATTGTTTTAATTTCAGCAACATCAGGAATACGTCCATAACTCATTACCTGTTCGTTGATTACCAGAGCTGGAGTGCTTAAAATGCCATAGTTCATAATTAACCCCGTATCTGTTATTTTTTCTATTACAGCATCAGAACCCAATTCCTCAACTGCTTTTTGGGCATTGGCTTCCAACCTTTTGCAATTGGGACAACCCGTGCCTAAGATTTTAATTACCATAGCTTTTTGGTTTTAAGAATAAATGTAAATTGTCCAATTGTTTATTTAAATTTTTAGTATTTAATTCATAAAATACCTTCAAGCCGAGTTTTTTTGATTTTACCAAACCATGCACTTTCAAAACACCAAGGTGATGTGAAATTAAATTTTGAGATAAGCCCAAAGCCGGCCAAATCTCACAAACGCATTTAGGTCCATCCTTAAGCATGCACAAAATACGAACGCGGTTTTCTTCAGAGATAATTTTAAAAAATTCTACGGTTTTTTTAAGGTTATCGTTGACCTTTTTATTATTACAACATTTGATTGGCATAAATAATGTATTGAGAGTATATCAATGCTGATTGATATTATATACCAAACATAATATTTATGCAAGTTTAACAATATGTGTTCTTTCAGTTTAACTTTCACAGTTTTTTTAAAAGACAAAATAAAAATACCGCTGTTTTAAGCAGTATTTTATTTGTGATCATTGGTAAACGATGAGCGACTTTAGAATTATTTTACAAAAATCACCACTAAAAATCTGGCAACTCAATTGGTTCATCAGTAATTATTTTTGAAAGACTTTCTCTGGGTATAATATGCACTTTTATTTTTGTGTATCCCAATTTATAGGCTTTAGTCAAACGATGAATACCATCCAAAATCAAAAACTTATTGTGATTTTCTAGAATATCAATTGGATATGAGAGGTCGGCTTCCAACATATTTTTTTGTTCTTTCTTGCAATCTTCTGTTTCATTAATTACATCCCAGGGCGTTATTGTCCAACGCTCATCGCTATCATTTGACCACCAAGGCGCATCAAAATGCCATAGTAATTCTTTAATATCCATTTCTTGTTCAGGCAAATCTAAAACCCAAATTTTTGCTTCGTCCCAATTTCCAAAATCAAAGCCCACACTTTGCCAGTCATATTTTTTCGCAGTCATAAACATTATATAATACAAAAGAACTATACCAGAAAATACCATCCAAATCAACGGATTCTGTTTTCCTTGACAATAAATAAAAAACTTTGCTATTTTAGCAAAGTTTTGGCCATAAACCCGATACTTCACATCGGTTCATGGCTTGATCTCCTTAGTAATGGACGTTAGAAATGATTTAACGAAATATTAATCTTCGCTTGGTTTTCTCGGTATATTCCTATTTCTAATTTCTAACGACTTTTCAAACAATTCTTTCACTTCCTGTTCCAAAATCCCAAATTGTTGAGCCGCGGCTAAACATGCTTCAGGCAATTTTAAAAGCCAAATTTCATACTGTTCTTCAGATTCAACATCTTTGTCATTTTTAGGCTCGTGCAAATCTAAATATTTATATACCCAACGTCCAATAACCAATTCTTCAACAGTCATAAAACCATCGTCTATTGATTTCTTTACCAAAACATCATAAAGAACTTCTTTATTCACAAAAGCCCTTAATCCATCTAAATCTGGTAATTTAGCATGTATTCTTAAATCATCTGGTTTAATCACAGTCATTATATTTTAATAATAAAAAACTAGTCCATTGGCCTTATCCTTCTTGCCTTTATACAAAAAAATTATTTAGAGCGGGCAAGGGGAATCGAACCCCTGTTACCAGTTTGGAAAACTGGAATAATAACCATTATATGATGCCCGCAGAGAGCGTAATAAGAAAGTTTACTTTCTTATTACCGAACGAAGTGGCATTATATACCTTAGTATATGATGCCCGCATATTTTCCATATTTTACCTCAACTTTATAAAAAAATCAAGGCCAATTTGCATTGGTCGCAGTCCTGCACCGAGGCACAGCTCTAGTACAGGGCAAGGTCCTTATTTATCCCCAACTAGCTCTTGACCGCGCCAATAGAATTGATAAAATATGTTAATCTGGTGCCATCCACCGGAACTAATATATTATAATTTATATGTTGTTTGATGATGACAACATGGAAGACGGTGACGACGACGTAGATACTGACATGGAAAATGTCGAAGATGCCGACATAAAAGATGACAGTGACGGCATGGACGATGACATGGAAGACAACACGGATATATAAAAACAATTTACAATTAAAAAAATATCCTTGACGTTCGCCAGGGGTATTTTTTTATTTTTATTACGCGCGCTCACTATACAATCCAGTATCTGTATTAACAATAATATCTTCACCCTCTTTAATAAATATTGGAGCTTGCACTAAAAGACCATTATCTAATTTAACTTCTTTAGTAACATTACCAGAAGCGCTATCCCCTTTAACTGCTGGAGGCGCTTCTACCACTTTATAGGTAATCTTCTTAGGAATCTCAATGCTCACTGGGCGCTCCTCGTACAAACCAATTACACATTCTGTGCCCTCTTTCAAATACTTAGCTTCATTCCCCACTAAATCTCCGTCCATTTCAATTTGCTCATAACTGGACATATTCATAAACGCAAAACGTTCTCCAACTTTGTAAAGATACTGCATGTTTTGAAATTGAACGGAAACAATATCTACTGTTTCACCAGATTTGTAAGTATTTTCAATCACTTTGCCCGATGCCAAACTTTTCATACGTGCCCGCGTAAAAGCCGCGCCTTTCCCAGGATTAACGTGTTGAAATTCTACTACCACAAATAAATCATTCGGTCCTTTAATGACCACACCTTTACGAATATCAGATGTTTGAGCCATAATGTTGAAAATTAAAGATTAAAGATTAAAAAATAAAAATTGAAGAATATTGACCGAATCACCATTGGCTTACAATCTTCATTCTTCAATTATTATCACTACATTGATCGGATACTGACTGAAATATTACTTCGTTAATGTCATTAGCGCCGGTGAATAACATTGCCATTCTATCAACCCCTAGAGAATTCCCCCCGGCACATCCACCAGGGATACCGCTTTTTAAAGCGGCCACGAAATCCGGGTCAACCAGCCAAGTGGGACGACCCAATTTTTCCCGCAAAGCCCGATCTTTTTCTAAGTTATCCGCTTGAACCTCCGCGTTTGTTAACTCCCCAAAAGCGTTGGCCAGCTCTAAACCGTTAATATACAACTCAAAACGCTCTGCATAACGGCTATCAGTTGCCAGTCGTGACAATGAACACATTTGTGCCGGATAATCATATACAAACACTGGCTTTTCTAATCCTAATTTTTTCTCGATTTTATTCAAAAATATTTTATAAAAATAATCTTCATATTCGGCCGGCCCGTCTAAGCTACATCCTAATTTATCAGCCAAAACTTTAATGGCGCCAATCTCCAGATAGTCATTCAATTCAACCCCAACATATTCTTGCCAAATTTGACGCATTGATTTACGATCCCACACTTGATTCCACCGTCCTGCTCCCACCTCACCCTCGCCCTCTCCTCGGTCAGGAGAGGAAAATTTG
>Ga0156808_109_pt6 | contig 6415 bp, 4 predicted proteins | sample RifOxyD2_FD_112109 | JGI IMG/M metagenome (GOLD analysis project Ga0156808, IMG submission 112109) | Candidatus Magasanikbacteria bacterium RIFOXYD2_FULL_41_14
TTATTTTATGAATAATAAAATTAAAATTGTATTAGCGATTGTTGTTTTGTTAATTATAGTGGCAATTTTGGGAACAGTAATAGGGATATCTTCTTTTATTTCAGAAAAGGTCTGCCAATTTCAAGGTGGCGTATACGCGACTGATTGTAGCGCTCATGGTCCGGAATATAAGAGCTGTTATAAAGAAAAAGAAACCCAGACCGTTGATGCAATTTGTCAGGGTTTGGAGCAAAAAAATAATGAAGTTAAACTTAAAGTAGAAGCTTCCGTCAAATATTTAAACTCAGCAATCACCCCCGAACAGAAGTTGGTGCTTGAGGTTTGGCAGGGGCTTTTTGCCACTTCTGATAGTCAATATTATAATGAGCATATTATTCCGGTTTGGATAGAAGAAAAAGAGCGGGTATTAAATGGCCAGAAATATAAAACTTTTCATATCAGTTATAGCGTAAAGATGGGGGACTGGTATTTGCATGAAGTCGGAAATTTTAACGGCTCCACTAATTACAATTGGGTAATGATAAGGGCAGACCAGTATTCTCAATTTATTGAAAGTTTAAAAAATACCATGCGCCCGGACACGTTGCTTCGGCCGGTCGTTGGTTCGCGTGATTATTTAAGAGGTAAGTTTAGCAATCTTAAAGTGATGGATATGTATAATGCCGCCCATTTGCTAGCTGAATTTAATGATTTTGACGGCGTTGTGGCCGCTCAAAAGTATCCGTTTTTGGCGAATAATTTAACCTGCCAGAAGATAATTCAATCAATGCAGGGTTGTGACGCCAAGATTGATTTTTTCCGTTTTAATTTTGGATTAAACATTAATGATTACGGAATTAAGCAAGTAAATAACAGAATTACTAAGCAGGACCGAAGTATGACCGATAACGCTTGGTTGAGTGCTAATACTAGTTATAAAACTGGTAAATTGGATGATTGTCACCAGACAAAAATTGATTTGGCTACGGGAAAAGTCAGTTGTGAGGCAATTAGTTGCGAGCCAAACTTAAATTTTCCTTGCGTAATAAATTAGGATATAATTGCTGTAAATAGCCCTCCTCTTGACAAAAAGGCCATTTTGTGATATACTGGTGTATTCTAATTAATCCCGGCCTTGTTTAATAAAAGCAAGATCGGCGACTCGACTCTTTTGTGTCATATCGTGGCCCGGAGAAACTCGGGTCACATATTTTATATATGACACAGAAACACGCTAATGCGCCCGTTTTTACGACGCTCGGCATCGCCCCCAAACTCTTGGAGGTGTTAACTCATCTTAAATTTACCGTTCCGACGCCGATTCAGCATCAATGTATTCCGGCGGCTTTGGAAGGTAAAGACATCGTGGGCATCGCCCAAACTGGCACAGGTAAAACCCTGGCTTTTGGTGTACCTATGATTCAGCTTTTGTCGCGGAATAAGTGCCAAGGGTTGATTTTGCTGCCTACTCGCGAACTGGCGTTGCAGGTCAATGAAGTTTTACAAAGCATTGGTCGCCAATTGGGCTTACGTACTGCAGTTTTAATCGGGGGTGCGTCTTCTCGCGAACAAATTCAAGCAATCCGTCGCAATCCGCATATTATCGTTTCCACTCCGGGACGTTTAATTGATCATTTACAGCAAAATAATTTGTCGCTTATTAATGTAAAAATGATTGTTTTGGATGAAGCGGATCGGATGTTTGATATTGGGTTTGCTCCGCAAATTAAACAAATCTTAAATTACGCTCCGAAAGATCGCCAGACCATGATGTTCTCAGCTACTATGCCTGGACCGATTGCGGAAATGGCTAATCGCTACATGAGAACTCCGTGGCGAATTGAAGTGGCACCTTCGGGCACACCGGCCGCGCAAATTGAACAGGAAGTATTTGTTATTGGCAAAGAACTACGTTTGCAGCTTTTAGATAAAATTTTGTCAGATAATCCTGGAACAGTGCTGTTATTTTCCCGCACCAAACATGGCGCGAAAAAAATTACTATGGCTGTGCGGGGGATGGGGCACTCGGCTGTGGAAATTCATTCCAACCGATCTTTGGCTCAACGCAAAGCCGCATTAGCCGGTTTTAAATCTGGTAGATTTAGGGTACTCGTGGCCACTGACATTGCCGCGCGCGGTATTGATGTGACTGATATTGCTCTGGTTATTAACTTTGATTTACCAGATAATCCAGATGATTATGTGCATCGCATTGGCCGTACTGGTCGCGCTGGCGCTAGTGGTAAAGCGATTTCATTTGTCGGTCCCGAAGAAAGACGTGATGTTCAACAAATTGAACGTTTAATTAAAAAATATATTCCTGTGGCACCATTGCCGGTATTACCGCCTCGTCGCGCTCAAGTGTTTATTCCAGAACCAAGAAGTTTTGGCGGGCAGCATAGTGGGGGAGGCCGATCATTTGGCCGCCGTCCGCAATATGCCAGTAGGCCTTCATCTGGAACTGGCGGTTACTCCCGCGCGCCCCAGCGTTCACGCAAGAAGTGGTAAAATTTTAGATGTAAAATAAAAAAATCGGCCAATATGGTCGATTTTTTGGTGTAACACTTTACCTATTATGAACGTCTACTATTATGTAATCAAGTATATGTTATTACGTTTTTGGCTAAAATTAATAAAAAGTCAACAGCCACGGCACCGTTTGATGTACTGTTTGTCCGGACGGGGCTTGTTGTATTTTAGGCAAAGACGTTAGATTGTCTCGGCAGTAATTACTAAAACAGCCCCATTATTGGTGCTGTTTTTTATTTTTATACTGCCCATATGCCTAATAATTTCTTTAATAAAAAATTAATTGGTAGTTTTAAACAATCGGCTGGATCCACTGGTTTTAATCAGGATATTAATTTAGACACCACTTTTATTGCTTCACAGGTCACCTCATTTATTGCTAATAAATTTGGCCAGGGTTATGGTGAAGTGGTAATTTACAATATATTGATTTTAGCAATGGTTAAAGGGGTGCTTGTTTTGATCAAAAAAAATAGTGTTAAGAAAATCCCTAAAAATCAGGTCAAAATTGATTTTTAATTGAAGAGTGTCATTTTTTTGCCTGACTGCCTCTCGCGGGGCTAATTTAGCCATTTTAGTTTTTTTAATAGCACATTTTTGCCTTTTTGTCAAGGGGATTAACCCTTGTTTATTTTAAGCGTTTATGGTAAGATAATGAGGCCAAATTTGGCTGATTTTTTTGTATTATTTGTAAAAACTCAGAGCGTTATATATAGTTTAGTCGCTTGTCCGTTATATGTGAATTTTGTTGTTGCGGGAGAGCTCAGCCCTGCCGTCACGCCGTCCGAGGCGGCTCGGCAGTGCGTCTACGCAAGCGTCCTCACTGCCAAAATTAACATATAACGTCCAAGCGGAATATAAACAACGCTGGTGATTCTTACATATTATCTATACGGGATATGACTTTTTTAACTAAAATTTTCGGCGACCCAAATGCTAAAGTTATTAAGAGTTTGGAGCCGCTCGTGTCTCAAATTAACGCTTTAGAGCCAGAGTTGGAAAAATTGGATTTGCCAGCTTTGCGCGCTAAAACCGCGGAATTTAAAAAACAATTAGCTGAGGGTAAAACTTTGGATGATATTTTACCAGAGGCGTTTGCCGTGGTGCGAGAAGTTTCGCGTCGTGTTACTGGTATGCGTCATTTTGATGTTCAACTTTTAGGTGGCTTAGTGCTTCATCATGGTCAGATTGCGGAAATGAAAACTGGTGAAGGTAAAACTTTGGTAGGAACTTTGCCAATTTATTTAAATGCGCTTTCCGGCAAAGGTGTGCATGTAGTAACGGTGAATGATTATTTGGCCAAACGCGATGCGGTGTGGATGGGACAGATTTACGATGCGCTTGGGTTATCGGTTGGCATTATTCAACAATTATTAGTTTCTTATCGCTATAACAGTACAGCGCGTGTGGTGGAGGAAGATTTGTCGGAGGGCAGTCCAGTGGATGCTGAGCGCGATGCCAAAGGTGCTTTTAAAGTGGAGTATGAATATTTGGAATCTTGTAGCCGTCAGGAGGCCTATGCTTGCGATATTACTTATGGCACCAACAATGAATTTGGTTTTGATTATTTGCGCGACAACATGGTGCAGAATTTGGCGGACATGTCGCAACGCGGACTTAATTTTGCGATTGTGGACGAAGTGGACTCAATTTTGATTGATGAAGCGCGCACCCCCCTTATTATTTCCGCGCCGGCCGAAGAAGCGCAGGATTTGTATTATAAATTCGCGGATTTGGTGCGACGTTTAAAGCCGGAAGATGATTTTAATGTTGATGAAAAAATGCGCGCAGCCAGTTTGACAGAAAGGGGTATTAAAAAAATGGAAGATTGGCTTGGAATTGAAAATATTTATGCTGAGGGCGGTATTGGCACTGTGCATCATGTGGAACAGGCCTTGCGGGCGTATGCTTTGTTTAAACGCGACCGCGATTATGTGGTGGAAAACGACGAAGTGATTATTGTGGATGAATTTACTGGCCGCAAAATGATGGGTAGGCGTTATAGCGAGGGACTCCATCAAGCCATTGAAGCGCAAGAGGGAGTTAAAATTCAGCGTGAAAGTAGAACTTTGGCGACAGTAACATTTCAAAATTATTTTCGGTTATATAAAAAATTAGCTGGTATGACTGGTACGGCTGTTACTGAAGCAGAAGAGTTTGGCAAGATCTACAATTTAGAAGTGGTGGTAGTGCCGACTAATAAAGTTAATTGTCGTCATGATTTACCGGACCGGATTTATCGCACCGAAGAAGCAAAATATCAGGCCATTGCCAAGGCGGTTAAAGAATTACAACAAAAAGGCCAGCCGGTTTTAATTGGCACAATTTCCGTGGAAAAAAATGAAGAGTTAAGTATATTTTTACAGCAAGAAGGCGTGAAGCACGAAATTTTAAACGCGAAAAACCACGAACGGGAAGGTGAAATTGTGGCGCAAGCGGGTGCGCCGGGCGCGGTAACCTTGGCCACTAATATGGCTGGGCGTGGCGTGGATATTATTTTGGGCGGTAATCCGCCGGATGTGTCTGCCAAAGAGCGTTGCACGCAAATCGGTGGTTTATTTGTGGTTGGTACGGAGCGACACGAATCGCGACGTATTGATAATCAGCTGCGCGGTCGTAGTGGTCGTCAGGGTGATCCGGGCGCTACCCAGTTTTATTTATCTACTGAAGATGATTTGATGCGCATTTTTGCGGGCGAACGAATTCGCAGTGTGATGAAAAGTTTGCGAGTGCCGGATGATATGCCGATTGAAAATAAAAGCATCAGTAAAATTATTGAATCTGCCCAAAAGAAAGTGGAAGGATTTCATTTTGATTCACGCAAACATTTATTGGAATATGATGATGTTTTAAATCGTCATCGTGAAGTGATTTATAACAAACGAAGAGAAGTTTTGGAGGTGTTTGAGCAAGAGAAAAATGCTTTGACGGAAAATTTGCAGGGCGAAGAACAACAAAGCTTAGATAACAAAACACTTCGTGGTATTATTTTTGAAATGGTGGAAGATGAGATTGAACAGGTAGTGTCATTTCATACCAACTCTGAAGAGAAACGCGAGTGGAATATGGAAGAAATTAAGGCCGCAGTTTTAACAATTTTTCCGTTAACTGATCCGGAGCGAGATGTGCTTTTACATATGAATAACGGTGGCACGGAAAAATTGCAAGCGGTTGAAGCGCGTACTAAAATTATTGAATTTTTATCTGAATTGGCTAAGAAAAAATATCAAGATATGCTGGTGGCGGCTGTGCCCGAACCGGGGATAATTTTGGAAGTAGAAAAACAAATCCTATTGCGTTCCATGGATAATTTATGGGTGGAGCATCTGGTGGCGGTGGATTATTTGCGCACTGGTATTAGCTTGCGCGGTTATGGCCAGCGTGATCCTTTGGTGGAATACAAAAAAGAAACTTATCGCATGTTCAATGAATTGTTGAATTTGATTTCGCGTGATGTAGTTTATACGATTTATAAAGTTAGCGTGGGTTTGAAGCTGGCACCGAGTTTGATGTCCAAAGGCAATATGATTTTGAGTGGGGCCGAACGTGAGAGTGCGGTAATAAAAAGTGTGCCCAAAGACGCGGAGGGCAATAAAGTTGGGCGTAATGATCCGTGTCCGTGCGGTTCGGGTAAGAAGTTTAAAAAATGTCATGGGTCTAATTAACACCCTTGCCAAAAAATAATAAATAAGGTAAGATATTGACACTTTTTCACAATATTTAAAATCTTAAATCTAAAATTTGAAATCATCATATGGCCAATAAATATCATCAGCAGGCAACGAAAAAATTAACCCGCGCGACAATTCGTTGGCGAGCGGCCGGGGTGGGAGCGTTGTTACTTGTTTGTCTTGTAATTGTTTTCCCCGGTTATGCCAATGCCGGCATAAATTGGGTAAACGGTAAA
>Ga0156808_117_pt1 | contig 5605 bp, 6 predicted proteins | sample RifOxyD2_FD_112109 | JGI IMG/M metagenome (GOLD analysis project Ga0156808, IMG submission 112109) | Candidatus Magasanikbacteria bacterium RIFOXYD2_FULL_41_14
CTATATACACTATGCTAAATCAATATTCACTACCAGAAATTTCCGACCCATTCGGGAAACAGTTGGATTTATTCGATATTTAACGCAACACTAGTGATCTTTTTTAACTTCTGTTATTTCACTCGCTTGTAGTATCTGCCCGAATCCGCTTAACACCAAAACAATTTCTTCCGAGGTAATGTGCTTATGCTGTTTAATCGCCTCCCCCGCTTTTAAATTTATCATAATAACATCAATATCGTGCGAACACTTTTCTAAAATCGTCCCTTCAAAAATATTTTTCTCGTCCGCAAAAATCATTACAGCGTCGCTGACGTAGGCGTCGTTTTTGGTAGATTGAATTTGGGCGAGGTTGCGTTTGAACATAATATTTATCTTTTAATAATACCGCCATTTGATAATTAATTCAACAAAAACTTCCCATATTCCAGGGAAGTTTCATTTTGTCGGGCTAGTGAGACTTGAACTCACAACCTCCTGCTCCCAAAGCAGGCGCTCTAGCCAATTGAGCCATAGCCCGTTTAATCCACTATACGAGTAAAATTCTATCAAATTTAAGGCCTGCCGTCAAGTTGCGCCGCCCCCTCAATCCAACCCATAATGGTATGAAAGAGATGTGTGTTGTTAACTCTGATAGCAATCGTGCCATAAGGCAAACGATTAAATGGCCGCTTGCCTTGACTGGACTTACTAACGCCGTAATATACTTTGCTAAAATTATGAACCGACAACTTTGTTAAACGACGCCAAAAATTTAGAATGCTCACTCTGTTCATGTGTTCAAACATTCTAATTTCCGCGTGAATATTTTTGTCTTCAACTTCACAAACTTCCCGTAAAAATCGCAAATAAATAGCCACTAACCGCGGGTCGCTATTAGATAAGGCCACCGGATGATGTGTGCGCGCTCGCCCATTTATAACTTGCACTCGCTTATACCCTTCTGCCCAATAAAGTGCAATACCGAGTAATTTCAAATCATGTTGGCTTAACTTTTTGATTTCCCGACTACTTTCAGCGCGTGTTTTTTTCATTCGCTCAATCGCTAAATGGGTTTGATTACGGTTTCTTTTTAATAATCCACGCAAAGAGCCGCTGGCGACGCGTTGCGCGATCCTCTTTTGCGCTTTGTCAGATAATTGTATTCTGCCAAGCCATCCCGACAATGTACTTTTTGGTACACTAAGCCGACGGCTAATTTCGTTATAGCTGTGGCCTTGACGGCGTAATTTTATTGCTTTTGTTTTTTCAATTCTCATATTGAGCGTACACAATATAGTATAGCACATCAGTTCGATTTTGGATTGTGGATAAAAAAACTCCCAGATAAACATCCGGGAGTTTTGCTCAGTGCCGAGGGTGGGGATCGAACCCACGACGCAAGGCTCTTCCATTGTTGCGCTCAAGTTACCTTGAGGATTGGACTATATCATCTTCCCGCTTGTCCACCTGGGGCGGAACTAAACCGGGAAGCTGGGCGCTATTTGCAGGATTATTGTTGGGACTCACCCGCTAGTCTCTACACCTTTCCGCCGACTACTACCCTGGCGGACTTGGCTCGGGATTATCCTTGTCAGGACTTCCCCGAATTCACCCAGTTTTTTGCGCCAAATTGGCACACCCATTTGCTTTTGCAAACAGAAACCACTCATTACTGAATGGTGGCCCGAAGAGTTCAGGCCTTCGCTCTACCACTGAGCTACCTCGGCTTATTTTGCTAAACGTGGTGGCACGCTTAGCGTGCCTATAACGACGCTTAGCGTCGTGGACCCTACCGGGCTCGAACCGGTCACCCCCGCGTTGCAAACGCGGTGCTCTACCAAATGAGCTAAGGGCCCGTTTTTGTCCGTGCCTCAATCCACTAAAAACAGTAAAATTATACCACAATTAACAAAAAAGTCAATAAATGGTATAATACAAATTAATTAAGTCTAAATTAACCGTTATTTTTATGTACGATCTATTCGCTATTGGGCAAATCGCTTTGGCCGTATTACTTGGTGGTATCTTAGGATGGCAAAGAGAAAATTGGGGGAAATCCGCCGGCCCGCGTACTTACGCGCTCGTTACCGCCGGTTCAACTTTATTTACCATCTTGTCGCTCACCGCTTTTGATGGCTACACCGCGCAAGTCGCGGCCGGAATTGTTACTGGCATCGGATTTTTGGGCGTGGGCACAATTTTACACAAACAAAATCATATTGAGGGACTGACCACCGCGGCCGGACTATGGATGGCGGCGGCAATTGGCATGGCCGTTGGCGTTCAATATTTTATTTTATCGATTGCGTCAACAATTTTAATGTTTCTGGTATTGCAGATAGATGACCATAGATTCAAAAAAGAGAACACTAAATAATTTATATAATTATTAAATCCTGGAAACTATTCCAGGATTTTTATTTCTAACCTGCTTTTTTTAGTGTCATAAATAAAACCTTCCTAGCCAAAATAACACACCCACATAGATAATAGCAAAATGAAATTTCTTCAAAAAATTTAAGATGTACAAAATTAAAACGAATGGATATCCAATCAAAACTAACGGGTTGCGCAATATCCGCCTATTAGCCAAACCAAACAACGACTTAGCATCTTCGGTGGACGGAATCGCGTGCATACCAGCAGCAAATCCAAGCCAAATAAAAACCCATGGTTGCCAAGCATTAAACGACTCATGCCACTGCGAAAAAGCAAATAATGTAAAAATAGTGTTGATGATCAGCGGACCAAAAGACACCAAAAATCCCTGCCAAAATTTCTGGGGCTCGTCGTGCACAACATAGCCAGCCAGTTTGCCAAACTGAAATAACTTTATTTTGTGGATTTTTACACCGGCAGTTAAACAAAAAAACGCATGCGCAAGTTCGTGCATCATTACGCCCGGTGCAGTCAATAAATTGTAAAAATAATAAAAAAACATATATTAAATATTTATCTGTCATCCCCGACTTGATCGGGGATCCAGTGGCCGAGTTATTGCGACTGGATTCCCGTTTTTACCCCAAGAGTACTTGTCACTTCGTTCGGGCGCACGGGAATAACAAAATTTTGATAAACTAAAAATACCACCGCCCACATCACCCAAAAAATAAACGCCAAATCATTTTTAAAATAAGGCACGTCCACCAAACCATGTACAACCAAAGCAGCAAGCGCGGCTATCAAGCATGCACCCAGCCAATTATCCTTTTGATAAATTTTAATCGCCCAATACGTCCAGCATCCTAACAGCCCTACATACGCCATCATCCCAAACAATCCAATTTCCGACCAAAAATTTAAAAACAGGTTGTGCGGATAAATAAGGCGCTCTAACACTTTTGGATCATAATCAGCTTTTTCCACTTTGCGAAAATACTGCCTGATACCGGCTCCAAAAACAAAATTCTGCGGAGAACGGGTTAAAAATTGAGTAGTATCACTCCACAAAATCAAACGATTATGGCCGGCCGTATCGGCAAACATTACCGCACTACGCAAAGAGGGAATGGCTACGACCGCCATTATTCCAAAAACGACTACCGCCGTGGCCACTTTTTTATAACCCACTAAATACCCAAAAATTACAAGCCCTACCCCCAAGCCAATCCAGGTCCCTTGCGAAAAAGAAAAATAAATTGCAATTAAAGTTAACCCGGTTAGACAAAAATATACTAATTGCTGATAATGTTCAGTGGCATATTTTTTTAAAGATAAAATTATAAAAAATAAGGGCGCGCAATACAATCCAATAGCATTGGGAGTAGTGAAAAATGAAGTAACGCGACCGCCCAAATTATCATCCCATAAACTCGGCGCAAACGGCCCACCAAAAAACTCTTGCGACAAAGCTAAAACCGATACACTTAAAGTGGATAGTCCTAAAGCTAATAACAATCGTCTAACTGGCAGAGCCCCGCCCCGACCAATTATCATCATCACCAAAAGCATCGGCTCCAAAAAATACGCTCGCCACTGCCCGAGTGAATAATACCACATATCGCTTACCAAAATACCAACAACAGAAGCCAGAAAAAAAATAGCCACAAAACTAGTGGCTAATTTATTTTCCTTAACAAACTTTATTAAATTATTCCAATCAGCCCGAGCAAATTTGATAAGCCAAACCAAAAATATCACACCAAAAGTAATTTCTAAAAAAGTTGTCGGCAAACCAAAGATATCAAACCTAATCAAATAAGTCGGCAAAATTAAAATGAGCCAATACAAAGAAAATTGCCATTGGCGCAAAACAAAAATAAAAAATAAAACAAGGTATGTTCCGACCAAAATTAATTCCATAAAAACTACTTAGACAAACGATACGGACCGCGTTGCTCTTCTGGCAACATCGCGCTAATATGAGCGACCACGACTGCGGCTTGTTCTGACAATTTTTCATGAATGGCGCGTACAGCCAAACGTTGAGGAGTGGTTATCTTTTCACCTTCTTTGCGCCGCCTTAACACCTCTTCAATAATTTCTACATCTACTCCTCTAAATTGTAAGGGCTTACCAACATGAAACACTGCGTCTGTTTTTCCGGCCAACGCTTTAAGCAACTGCCAAGGCCCTTCCATACTAACTGATGCACCCCTTAACTCCAAAGCCACCGGCAAAATGTGAGCACCGGTTTTATTAGCAAGATAGGCCGACCCGATTCTCGCCTCCAACATCTCACCCCGATCAGTAAACGGATGAACCGCTAACCACGGCGTCTCCCCGCCCTTCATAATATCAGAAATTTCATTAAAATTTTCCGGATCAAATACTCCCACCCGACGCTTCAGGCCCTGACGATAGCGAACTGGGGCAAAACTTTCCTGACCAGCAGTTTTCATTAACATCTTTTGAGCCGCCATGCCAAAATGCATTGACTCCGCCATGATTCTAAGTCTAAAATCTTCACCCAACGCCTTCACAGCCGCCGGCGCGTCCAAATTAGAAAGATGTGAGGCCACAATCAGCCACGGTTGTTCGGGATGACGATTGTGCTCGTCACGTGCCCCCGCTAAATTTTCCTCACCTTCCACTTTAAAACTAGAAGTCAGAAGATTAATTGCCCGATCCGCCCATTTTATAGTTTGCTCACTGGTCATTTGCCTATCATCTTGCCCCTCTGGATCTCCAACACCAGATTCTCTAAATGGAGACATATAAAATATTAAATTGATTATTATTTAATACCGATAATTTTCCGCTTTGTAAGGACCATTTTCGTGAACATTCAAATACTGCACTTGGGCTTTGGTAAGTTTTGTCAACTTCACTCCAATTTTTTCCAAGTGCAAGCGCGCCACTTCTTCGTCTAATTCTTTTGGCAACAAATGCACGCCAATTGGATATTTTTTAGTAGCCAATTCAATTTGTGCCAACACTTGATTAGAAAAAGAATTGCTCATCACAAAACTCGGGTGACCAGTCGCACAACCCAAATTCATCAGTCGCCCTTCGGCTAACATATACAATTCTCGTCCACCAGGCAAAACATATTTATCTACCTGTGGTTTGATATTTATTTTCTTCACGCCTTTCGCTTTGTTCAATTTTTCTACTTCAATTTCATTATCAAAATGTCCAATATTAGACACTACCGCCTGGTCTTTCATTTTCAACATATGTT
>Ga0156808_108_pt2 | contig 5156 bp, 4 predicted proteins | sample RifOxyD2_FD_112109 | JGI IMG/M metagenome (GOLD analysis project Ga0156808, IMG submission 112109) | Candidatus Magasanikbacteria bacterium RIFOXYD2_FULL_41_14
CGTGTATCGCGGAGAAATTGAGAATGGTTTAACAGAAATGAAAGCCGAAGTGGACATGGGCAAGCGCGTGACAATATTTTTGGACAAAGTTTGGCCGAAATTTTTGATTTCACGTGCCGACCAGGTTGAGTCAAGCGCCTTGGATCAAAAAGTCCAAGAAGCGGTTAATTTATTGGACGCATCAGTGCGTCAATCATTTTTAGAATTAATAAATTTGAGCCAAGATGTTAAAACCAACGCCGTAGAAATTGAACGAGTGGCAAAAGATTTGCGCGCGAACACTGATTTGCACGAGCATGGTTGCTATGTTAATACTGAAATTGCTCATCGCCTGCGCCTGAATATGGGTGAAACCAGTGAGCCGGTAGATCTTTTGATTTCAATATCATTTAAAGCGGGGAGAATCGCTGAATATCAAATCCAAGGACAGCGGGCTGATATTATTTATCTGGGGCCGCGTATTGACCATATTGACGAAGATTTGGGTGCCGCCGGTTTAAGATATAACGGCGATGGCCATAGTGTTGTTGTAACCGAGGCGATTTGGAATCATGTTAATAGTATTATAATTCCATATTTGCGCGATAAAACTGAATTTTTAGTTAGTGAAGGCAAAACCATGCATCGGATTAATGATTTAATTAGAGATGCTTTGCGTCGTGAATTGGGAATAAACCCGGACGCGCAACAATGCGTGAAAATAGCGGAAAATAGTTTTGAGTCAACCGCCGCTCACGAATTGCAACACGCGACTGATGAAATAATGGGGCATGATGACAGTGTGACAAGGCCAATTGAAAAAAGAGTGAGGCAAGAAGTTAAAGCGTATTTAGCCAGTATTGTTCGTGATAATGAAACTAAAGCCAATCCGGCGACACCGCTTACCGATGTGGTGAAAATTGTTACTTTGTATATAGACCAGCGCGAAAATCCGTTTGCGCGGTTGAGTGATTTGGCAGGTATTTATGAAAAAGCCAGTAAAAGAATTTTGGTATTGTTAGCAGGTCGTCTTAATTGCGAGGGAGTGGACGAAGAATTTTTGACAAAAAAACATTTGGAAGGCAGCGCGCGCGTATTGGAGTCGGCCATGAAATTGTCCGGTCAAGAATTACGTAATTTGGCACGGGAGATAATCGCACAAGTTGTTGCAGAAGAACCGGTGCCAGCCAAGCGAAGGTCAGCGACGCGTGATAGCGGCGCCTCCGGTCCAATTAGACCGGTAGAAATTCGGACGCCGGGTGGGGCTACGGATACTGTTGATAAGAAACCGGCGAAAAAAGAAAAACTAGCGCCACCGGATTTAACTGCCGGTCCGAGAGTTTCATTGTTAGATAAATTTAAACAAGGTTGGGCGAAATTTACGCGAAATTCTAAACAACCAGTTGAAGCGGTATCGCCGATTTTACAATTAGAAAAAGCACCGGACGAAGGAAATTTATTACCAGCGCCACCGGCTGATCAAGCGCGTTTGAAGTCGGCGTTAAACAAATTAAAAGCGTGGAGCGGTTTGGATGATTTTAGTGTGATAGCGCGCAGTATGGGTAGGCAGGTGCGAACGGTTGAGTTAGCGCTTATTGCGGCTTTCTTGGCCAATGCGGTTGATAATCCATCAGGCGCGGAGAAAGTAAAAGCCGAAGATTTGAAAGCTCCGGATGGTGGGATTGAATCTTTTGACGAATCTTTGGCTGGAGTGATGGAAATGCGCGAAGATGTTGCCTCGATGCGACGTGGGATTTGGGGCTATGCCGAAAGGCAAGCAAAGCGTTTGGGTATTTCGTCTGATCAAGCTGACGAAGACGCGGTGCGTCGTTTGTGGGACGCAATGATGAAACGCGTAAAAGTCAGCGGTGAGTTTGGGATTGGTGAACGGTTAACAACCGAGGTGGTTGATAAATGGTCAACCGGACTTTCGGTTCCAGAAGCAGAAGTGTTGGTTCAGTTTTTGAGAGCTGAATTTCCAGATGAAAAAATAGTTGAGATTTTATCTGCTGGTAAATAGTATAAAATAAAAAAATCCGTTTACCAAAATTGGCAGGCGGATTTTTTTTATATCATGATTTAAATATATATTTAAAAAAAACTATTTCCCCATCGCCCGCAATCGTTTAATTCGTTCTTCAACCGGTGGGTGAGTGGAAAACATGTTTGAAAATTTTTTGCCCGAGCCAAACGGATTGGCGATAAATAAATGCGCGGTAGCGTTGCTCGCGGTGCGCAGGGGTTGGTTTTGGGTAGCGATTTTTTCTAGCGCGTTGGCTAGGCCATCGGGGAAGCGGGTGAGTAGGGCGCCGGATGCATCGGCTAGATATTCGCGCTTGCGGGAAATTGCCAATTTGATCAGTTCGGCGATAAGGGGGGATAGAATCGCCAGCACAATGCCGGCAATCATTAAAATTCCGCCTAAATTACCACCGCCACGGTTATTATCACGTCCGCGGAATAGGTGCGAGCGCAACATAATGTTTGATAAAATGGCGATAGCGCCGACTAATACGGCTACGAGCATCATAAACCGAATATCATAATTTTTGACATGCGACAATTCGTGCGCCAAAACACCTTCCAATTCTTCGTTAGTTAATTTTTCAATCGCGCCGGTTGTAACCGCGATAGAGGCGTGTGCCAGGTCGCGGCCGGTGGCAAAGGCGTTAATGGCCGGGTCAGTAATGATGTACACTTTCGGTACACTTGTACCCACGGTAATACATAAATTTTCCACAAGGCGATACAAATAGGGATTATCGGTTTGGACAATTTGTTTAGCCCCCGCCGTCGCGAGCGCGATTTTGTCGCCGGAAAAATAGGAAACCGAAGTCATGATAAGCGAAAAAATAATTGCCATCCCGACCATACTATAATCACCTGTGCCCCAAACGCGGTCAAAAACATAACCCAGGCCGATAATAATGGCGATAAAAATCATCACGAGGAAAACTGATTTGCGTTTGTTGGAAGTTATTTCATTGTACATAGCGTTTTTTGTCATTCCCGCGAAAGCGGGAATCCAGAGTTTTGTCTACATTGTTTTGTTTGCGATTGGATCCCCGTTTTCACGGGGATGACAGTTGAGATTAAAATTTCACCTGCACATTTTGTCTCTCACCTTCTGTCGCCGCGAAAAATTCATACTTCACAAATTTCATCATACCGGCGAACAGATTAGTGGGGAAGACCTGAATTTGGGTGTTGAAGTCGCGGACATTGCCATTGTAAAATCTTCGGCTGGCTTGGATTTTATTTTCGGTGTCGGACAATTCATCTTGCAATTGCAAAAAATTCTGGCTGGCTTTTAAGTCCGGATAATTTTCGGTGACAGCGAATAAAGTTTTCAAAGTTCCGGCCAAAGTGTTTTCGGCTTGTTCGCGCTCGGCCAAAGTCGCGTTTTTGTTGTCGTGCACGGCCATCGCCGCGGTGCGGGCTTCGGTTAATTTCACCATTGTGTCTTTTTCGTGCGTCATGTATCCTTTGACTGTTTCCATTAAATTCGGAATCAAATCATACCGGCGTTTTAATTGGACATCAATGTCCGAATACGCCTCATCCACGCGATTTTTCGCGCGTACCAAGCCGTTGTACATGAATACGAGCACCACCAATACCGCGAGCGGTATTAACCACAAATACATCATATGTGTATGTTAAGAATAAAAAGTTAATTTTTTTCAATTACGCAACTGTCATTGCGAGCCCCGAAGGGGCGCGGCAATCTCGTTGTTTTTATTGGCTATCGGATACCCGCGCTTATAGCGATGATAAATTTTGGGGTCAGTCGCGGTCGCGTTTGCGTGGATTTGTTTTTTCTTTTCCGGTTTGGGTATTTTTTGTTTTTTGTTCTGTTTAACTTTTTCTGTTAGTTCATCCATATTGGTCGGAGACGGAGTCGTTTGCAGGGCAAGCATAACATCTTCCAGATTAAATGACAACATTTTTTGAATTAGTTTAGCATCTATATCACTTGGTTGTGTTAGATACTTTTTACAAATTCTGGCAATGGTCCACAATTTATCTATTTTTGAACTGAAAAGAAAAGGTATCTGTTCCATTAATTCCGGAGCTGATAATGTTAAGTCGTATAGTTTAATAATTTTTTCCAGCATTTTTAATTTTCGGTCTATATTCTCAAACGCATAACCCAAAATCGCCGGCAAACTTTCAATCATCTTTTTCGGATTACTAAATCCGCGTTCCGTCAAACCGGCCAATTTACGATCTATATTCTCAAACGCCAAACCCAAAATCGCCGGCAAACTTTCAATCATCTTTTTCGGATTACTAAATCCGCGTTCCGTCAAACCGGCCAATTTAGCGTCTATATTCTCAAACGCATAATTCAAAATCGTCGGAAAACTTTCAATCATCTTTTTCGGATTACTAAATCCGCGATCAGTCAAACCGGCCAATTTAGCGTCTATATTCTCAAACGCATAACCCAAAATCTTCGGCGAAATTTCAATCATCTTTTTCGGATTAATAAATCCACGCTCACTTAATCCGGCCAATTTATTATCTATATTCTCAAACGCCAAACTCAAAATCGTCGGAAAACTTTCAATCATCTTTTTCGGATTACTAAATCCACGTTTGGTCAACCCGTTAATGGCTTCATTTATTATTTTTTCGCTATACAAAGTCGGCCTATTAACTTTTAATTGATTTATCCAATCTTGACTAAAACCAAGTGCCAATAACAAATTTTCACGCGCCAAAATCTCCCCCGCGTTTTCTTCGGGGTTTTGTCCGTGTCGTAAGTCGTGTTCACCATTAGTCATAGTTTATCTTTTGTGATTGCGAAACCCCACCCTCACCCTCCCCTTTTTCCGCCCAAGGCGGACAGGTACAAAGGGAGGGAAAGCCACGCGATTTCTCCTATTGATAAGGGGGAGACGGAAGAGGGGGACTAGCCACTATACTTTTTTACCATTCTATTATATAATATAATCCAAGTTTTATCAATAACATTTTACCATGTTTACTTTATTTATTTTTATTGCAGTTTTAGCGGTTTTAGTGTTGTCACACGAATTCGGGCATTTTATTGTGGCCAAAAAAAGCGGGATGAAGGTTTTTGAATTTGGGTTTGGCTTACCTCCACGTGCATTTGGTTTTTATCGTGATCCGGAAACGAAAAAGTGGAAATTTGTAAATGGCAATTTTGA
>Ga0156808_105_pt6 | contig 5085 bp, 7 predicted proteins | sample RifOxyD2_FD_112109 | JGI IMG/M metagenome (GOLD analysis project Ga0156808, IMG submission 112109) | Candidatus Magasanikbacteria bacterium RIFOXYD2_FULL_41_14
CGTATTGGCATGGTAAAAAAATCTTCATTCTTCAATCTTTAATTATCATAAATATAATTTATATTTACATAGACAATGTCGCGATTTAAAATAAAATAATTTTATTATGAAAGTACTCGTAACCGGTGGTGCCGGCTTTATCGGTTCCAACTTTATCCATTATATCTTAGAAAAATACCCTTACGTGGAAGTGGTGAATTTTGATAAACTCACCTATGCCGGCAATGAGGATAATTTGCGTGATATTGAAACCAATCTGCAATATTCTTCGCGTTATACTTTTATCAAAGGCAATATTTGCAACTATGATTTATTGGCCGAAGTGGTGAAAAAATACCAAATTGATCACATTATTAATTTCGCGGCCGAAACTCACGTGGACCGATCTATTGTTGGTGATGCTTCCGAGTTTGTCATGACCAACACTTTCGGCGTGCTTTCACTCTTAAATATTTGCCGTAATTTTGAAATTAAAAAATTTGTTAATGTATCCACAGACGAAGTTTACGGATCATTGTCACTGACCGATACTAATAAATTCACCGAAGATACGCCCATGGCCCCAAACGTGCCTTATGCCGCCGCCAAAGCGGGTGGGGATTTGCTTTGTCGGGCATTTTTTGCCACCCACAAAGTACCGGTTGTGGTCACACACTGTTCCAATAATTATGGTCCCTTTCAATATCCGGAAAAATTAATTCCCTCGTCCATTTTTCGCTTGCTCAAAAACAAACCAATATTAATGCATGGCCAAGGCCAAAATGTTCGTGATTGGATTTATGTTACCGATCACTGCACGGCCTTAGACCTCATGCTTCAAAATGGCGTCCCTGGAGAAATTTATAATGTCGGTGCTGAAAATGAACGTAATAATTTGGAGATTGCCCAAATGCTTTTGCGCCTGATGAATAAATCTGACGATATGATTCAGTTTGTGGAAGATCGGCCTGGCAATGATTTGCGCTACGCCATTGACGCTAAAAAAATATTGAGTTTGGGTTGGAAGCCGACCTATGGCCGCGATGCCTTTGAAGTTGGTATGTCGCAAACTCTAAATTGGTATTTGACCCACACCGATTGGGTGGAGAAGCTTTGGAGTAAACATGAAGATGCTTATCAAATTAACCATGCGCCCACTCGCGCCAAAAAGGCCTTGGAACACAAACAACAAATTTTAAAAGAAGAAGAAATTTAATTCCAAAATGTCATCTTGACTTGTTTCAGGATCTCAAGAACAACAGGGGGTGCTGAAATAAATTCAGCATGACAAAAATTATCAAATATGGATTTAGTATTTAAAAAATTATTAGCAAAAACTTTGCAGAACGATAAAGCCAATTATGCCTTTTTTGAATTGAAAGATTATCTTGATTTTGAAGTGAAACGGATGTATTATATAAATAGTTGCCAAAAAGAAACTGGTGAGCATTGTCACAAAATTGAAAAAGAACTTTTTGTAATGCAAACCGGTCAATGCGTGGCCGTTATCGACCGCGGGGCCGGTAAAGAAGATGTTGCGCTGGCAACCGGCGACGCCATTTATATCGGCAACTATGTCTGGCACGGTTTTAAAAATTTTTCCGCCGATGCCATGTTACTCGCGCTTTCTTCCACCAACTACAATTCCGACCGTAGTGACTACGTGGAAAATTATCAAGAATATTTAAAAATTATCAATGTTTAATCAACTTACTAAAAAAGTTACTAAAGTTTTAATATTAGGCGCGCACGGCACTTTGGGCCAAGCGCTTGTGGCCGAATTTAATTTACCCGAATACGTTGTGGTGGGCTGGGATCGGGAAGAGGCGGATGTGGAGAGCCCCCAAATCGGACGCCGTCTTGTCACCCAAAAACCCGATATCATAATTAATGCCACCGGCTACAATGCGGTGGATTGGGCAGAGGCAAATGATGACGAGAAAAATGCCTGTTTTAAATTAAACGCCATCGTACCCGAACGTTTGGCCAAAGCCGCTAAAGAACTCAAAGCAATATTTGTAAATTACTCTTCCGATTATGTTTTCAAAGGAGATAAAATAGAAGGATATAAAGAAAACGACAAGCCCGACCCAATTAGCGTTTATGGGCAGTCAAAATATGAAGGTGAAAAAGCGGTCGTGGCCGTGGGTGGAAAATATTATATTATTCGTCCGTCGCGCCTGTTTGGTCCGGTCGGTTCCAGTAGGAGCGTGAAAAAAAACTTTGTAGATATAATGATCGCCAAAAAAAATGACTCTTTTGTTAAAGTAGTTAACGAAGAAGAGGCGAGTCCGACTTTTTCTTTGGACTTGGCCTACCTAACGCGTCAAATTATTGAACAGAAAAAACCCTACGGTATTTATCATGGTGCGAATTCCGGCCGGTGCAATTGGTATATTTTTGCGCAGGAACTTTTTAAAATTCTGGGAAAACAACCAAAATTAATCCCGGTATTAGGGTGCGAATTTCCGCGCGCGGCCAAACGCCCGCAATATTCTGTGCTTTTAAGTACCAAATTATCCCCTCAACGATCGTGGCAGGAAGCGCTGGAGGTATATTTGCACCATGTAGGCGAGTAAAATTATTATGCAAAACAGATTAATTTTTAGGTCAAAAAGAAAATGCGGTTTATCATATTTATTTAGTTTATAAATCACTATGTCTTTTTTTAGTTCTAATACGAAACTACCAGAAGGAGGCAGAGAATTTAGTTTTAGATATGACAAGGCCGGTAAGAAAAGTTTACGAACAGTTTTGGGTAATTTAGCTCGCCATCGTCAGCATTACAAGAATTTGAGTAAAAGTAACATTGAATCTATTGTCAAAATACTTGATAAACCAAAATCAAGAAGAGCTATTAGATTAGGAGACGGAATATCCAGATATCAAGTGCGCAAAGATTATAGGGAGTTGCGCGCACTTCATTTAGCCGACAAGCACGAAACCACCGATGCAGATGTTGGTTTGGGGAGAGAGATATTTAAAAATTATAGCAAGGAAGAACAGTCCAAGCAATCTGCCCACGAACATCACCGTCCGATTATGCGGCTAAGAACGCCCGATGAACAGCCCGTAGCTCGCCCAAATCATTACGGCAGTATTGGCGCCATGGTCGCGAGTAAAAGTAATTTGGGTGGTTCAACTCTCACGTCTGATTTTCGAAATGGGCCTCCCAAACCGCCTCGGATTCGTCCGACTTTTTAGGTGATTTGTTTGAAATGTTAATAAAATCAAAAAAGAAAGCAGCTGCTTTCTTTTTTAATGTGTCGGGCTGAAAGGACTTGGCCTCGACTAAAATTTTCTTCCGAAAATTTTGTCTGACCACCGTCTCGCGATTTTATTCGCCAACAAGCGAATAAAATATCGCTCCGACGTTCAAGTCCTCCACGACCCAAACTATTGGGTCGTTTCATCCTCGCCAAACAAAAAAGACCCTTCGGTCTTATTTTGTTTGTCGGGCTGAAAGGACTTGAACCTTCGGCCTCACCGTCCCGAACGGTGCGCTCTACCAACTGAGCTACAGCCCGATTATTTTTTTCTTATTTTGCCTTCTTTTATTATTTCTTCCAAGTAATCTTTGCGTTTTAATTTTTTTAATTTATATTCAATTTGTCTTGCCTCCCTGATCGTATCATATTTTTGGAAAAAATTTATTTCCCAAGGCCCTTTATTTTTAGTAGATTTTGTAACACCGCTATTATGTTCCTGTACGCGTTTATCAACATCTCCACAACTGCCAATATAGTAATGGCCGTTTGACACACTTTTCATTATATATACATACCCTCCTGTTTGCATATGTATTGAACCTTCGGCCTCCCCGACGTCCGTCGGGGCGCTCTACCAACTGAGCTACAGCCCGGTGCTTTGTTTTTAACTACGCACCATAAATTTATCCTGTTTGTGACGTGATTTTACGTTTATTCGTGTACATATGTCTTCGGATTGGGATCCGATAATGGTAAAATATTACCACCTTTTTTTGTTTTTGGCAATACCTATCCTTGTCCGACACTATCTTCTGGCAAACGGAACAAGCCCTCGTCTAACCGTCTTTGTTCCAAATAGTGGCTCACAAATCCCACGCTGCGCGCCAACACAAATAGCGAATTGAAAAATCCACTTTCAATCAACTCTTTCATTTCGTGTGCGGAATATTTTTCTTTTTCTTTCAACAAATCAAGCATCACGGCCGCCATGGCGCCATCCACGTTTAAGATTAAATTGGCTTTTTTGCCTAAAGTAATTTTTTGTACCGCAAGCGCAAAATCTAAATAAAAATGTGTTTTTAATTTTTTGGCAAATTCCAGAATCATTTTAACGCGCTCGTCTGGATTGTGTGAGCTATATTTTTTGTGACCGATACCAGCGATTAATTTTTTAGCAGACGCGAAGTTTTCCACAAATTCAGCTGGCTTGGTTTTATTTTCTACCGCCATAAACCAATTTAAAGCTGATTCGTTAATTGCCCCGCCAAACCGATCACCAATAGTAAGTAAACCCGCGCACAGTGCCGATACCAAGTCGCGTCCGGCGCGCGCTGTAATCATGGTGTTGACCGCACCCGACACATTCGGTCCGTGGTCAATCAATAATTTTAGCGCCAAGTCAGTAAATTGTGGCAATTCTTTTGACTTTGGCTTTTGGCCAAGGAGCATGGCGATTACCATTTCACTATATGACATGGTTTTGACTGCGGTTACGAGTTCTTGCCCTAAAATAGTGGGACTGCCGTTTTTATCACCCGATATCCGGCAGGTGAACAAACCAGCTTTGCGCTCGCTTAAATCTTCACTTGTCCGCTCTCTGGCAGATTTTTTGATATTATTTTTCATAATATTTTGTTTAATTAATTTTATAAAATGTGCATAAGATTTTCCGGCCCATACGCCCGCTTGCGCGAGTGCTTCGGTTTTGGCGGCTGCGGTCTCGGATCCTTTTTGCGCCAAGGCCTTGGCATGGCCAAATTGAGGAGGTTCTGCAAACACGCTGGCGATATTGCCGGCAATATATGCAAAAACTGGTTTGGTGATAATTTTTTTATTTAGCAACTCCACTAATTCATATTCGTCCGTCCCGCCCAATTCGCCGAAATAAACAATCTGT
>Ga0156808_106_pt4 | contig 2326 bp, 4 predicted proteins | sample RifOxyD2_FD_112109 | JGI IMG/M metagenome (GOLD analysis project Ga0156808, IMG submission 112109) | Candidatus Magasanikbacteria bacterium RIFOXYD2_FULL_41_14
CGTCAATTCAGTAACTGCTACACTTATAAAACTTAAAGGTTTTTCATCTAAAGGAGCGGAATTTATAATATTACTTCTTGTGTCTTCAAGCCGATCGGTGAGTTTATTTATCAAACCTCCACTTTTACTGCTGGCTAGCCCTGTAACAGTTTCCAAGCGCTGTGCAATTTCTTGGACGACTTTCTGCCCTCCGCTGGGTACGGTTATATTTTTAAAATCAAATTCTGTTTTTTTATTAATTATTATTTTGTCCAATTCAGAAGCTGGAGCAATATTAAATACGATTGGATCTAAACCCTTGCGTACCTCTTCGTCATCATTAATATCATCTTTATCTGAATCAACTAAAAGCGGATCAGTATGCAAATCTTTTTCCCGTTCATCAGACAAACCATCGTTATCATCGTCAGGATCAACCAAATTACCTAATCCGTCTTTATCGGTATCAATGTCAATAAATTGAGAAACAGGTAACAATGAAATAAATCCGATCTCAACATCCTCAGGTTCACTGCCAGGCAATGTTTTTTTCACATTACTAACGGTCGCGTATAGAGAATGATTGCCCCCAACAGCATGCCAGTCAACCCACTTTTGTGCCAATTGACCAGTTGTGGCGGAAAAATCAACGCTTCCGATTATATTGCTACTATCAAAAAAATTAATTTTTCCAATTATATCATAAGGCGACTGATTCTGAACTGCGGTATATATTCTCACATTGTCGCCATCAAAAAATGGAGTTTTTGAAAACCATAAACCATTTACAAAACCAGCATTAATTGTTGAAGTTGGAGCGGCGAAAACAGGTAAAAAATAAAAAATACCCAAAGTAATGGATAAAATAACTACTAAAAATTTGCGCGATATTTTTATCATAGTTGAGCCCCCGATCAGAATCGAACTGATGTCTGCGGTTTACGATACCGCCGTTCTGCCACTGAACTATGGGGGCACGGCTTCGCTACGCTACGCCGTGTAAACTACGGTAGAACATTTCATTATTTACTGGCTAATAATTTATAGGGCATAACGTAGTGAAGCCCTATTTTATATCATAACGTGGCAAAATGTCAATTGGCGGTTCTTCGTATGGATGCGCGCCACGCAATGCCAACACAACATTTTCGACCAAGTCTTTGTGGCACATCATTTCAATAGTTTCCTCAATTACTTCCTCTGGTTGGCCAATTTGTCCAATGGCAGGATGTGCCCCTTCCAATGGGATAAATCGCCCTGTGGACGCGTGTGAACCACTACAATGGCTGTAATTACCCTGCTGGCCCGCCCCAGCCGCTCCCATCGCTTCGCGCACTTTTGACGCTCCCGCGACCGGTACGGCGGTTCGGATTAAAACAAAATTTGACTCAATTAAAGTCATAAAAATTATTTAATCAGGACATTAACTCCGGCCAAAATTACAAAAGACGCCAGCGCGATAAAAATAAACACACCCATGGTAAATCCCAAAAACCATAACGCCTCGGATTTTTTATTTTCTAAAAACAACATCACCGGCCGACCAAAAAACAACACGCCCATTACGGCCGTGGAAATTACCAATAAAGATAGCATGGCAAACGGCCCGACTGGCATCGGCATATTGCCTAATAATTTTTCACCATTAGTCATTAAAGTGGCGACTCCCAAAATATACAATGAAGCCAATAAAGCGTGCAAAGCGCCCCGCCAAAATAATTTTGTTCTGGACATATTATTTACAATTTAATAATTTAACGGATTTAATTAAATCTTCCATCCCAGGCCAATCAGAATTTTCCCAAGCTGATATGCTAAATAAATTTTGACCATCGTGAAACACGTAACTATGATAAACTATAACTGGTCCGGCCGTACTAGGCTCACTATTTGTTAACACAACCCCCTGACCACACAATAAATCTAAAAACCTAACTTCTCCGGTAGTCATACCAAGTCCAAATAATTCTTTATAGCCAGAAAATGGCATTCCTCGAAAACGAGTGACTGACAAAACCGGCGGTAAATTTGCTGACTCCCCTTCTTCATTTACAACATAAACTTGAGCGGTAATATTTAACTGATCACCCCGATCAGAAATATCTACCCAATTTGAGACCGCGTAATCGACTGGAACTTTAAAAGAAATTCCGACCTCTGGACTAGAATAAATAGACGTGGTTGAAGTTGGATTTTGCGTCACTGCGTTCGACAACGGTTTTTCGTAATTTAAATTATAATAATATTTTACTAAACTAAATACTAAGCCCACACAAATTATCAACACGAATATAATTAATAATTTATTGCGCATAAAATATTATTTTAAAATTTCTACTTTCGTCAT
>Ga0156808_109_pt1 | contig 1933 bp, 2 predicted proteins | sample RifOxyD2_FD_112109 | JGI IMG/M metagenome (GOLD analysis project Ga0156808, IMG submission 112109) | Candidatus Magasanikbacteria bacterium RIFOXYD2_FULL_41_14
ATCAAACGGTTACGGCTTTTTGAGACCAAGCCGACATTTGCAAGTTGAGAGCGCGAATGGCTACGGCTGTTCACGGAGGATTTGCAACTTGTCTCTAAAAAGAATTACTTGGTGTGGCGCGTTAGGCGATTTACGATCGCGAATAAAATTCAGCTAAATATCTTTTGTCTTATACTACCAGTATGAGTAAATTATGTTGGCAGTGATACAGGCGACGCGCTACGCAAATCCTCGACACCGACGGCAATCCGCACGTCTTCAACGTGAAGCGCAATGACGACGGGTCGTGGCTCGACAACAATTGGGCGAAGCCGGACAATCAGTTTAACTCTGACAATCAGTTTCTGTTTCGCTCTCGAAAGTAAATACTTTTCCGCGCTACAATGCGCGGTTTTTCTTATCCGGGTTTTCCAAATGACCTTTCCAACCGCCCAACATCTTTCCAGTTTCGGTTAATTTTAGCGCGACACTTTCGTATGGTTTTTGGGGAATTAGTTTAGCCTCCCATGCTACTTGAACTAAATATTTTAACGTGTCTAAATTAAAAATGCAGTCAATAACTTTCGGCACCTTCTTTTCTCTTTCGGTAAAATATGCCAAATACAAAAGTTCTAACAAATACAGAAATTTATTTTCTATCCGCGCGCCAATCGTATAACGCGCGCTTTTCGGAATATGTTTAGCAATATCAAGCCAAATCAAGAATCCTTCTTTGAGCCGATTGATGATAGTAGAATTGTTAAAGTCGCGGGGGGGGGTAGTAGATATAGTCATACGTTTAAAGATATTATTTCTTTAGATAATTTATTTGAATCTTGGGAAGAATTTTTACGAGGAAAAAGAAAACGAAAAGATGTGATTGAATTTTCAATGCACTTGGCTGATAATATTTTCGTGCTTCACGATGAATTGATTGAAAAAACATATCAACATAGTCCTTACACGGCTTTTAAAATCAACGATCCCAAACCGCGTGATATTCACAAAGCCAAAGTGCGTGACCGGCTGGTCCATCACGCGATTTATCGAATTTTGTATCCATATTTTGATAGTAAATTTATTTATGATTCGTATTCGTGTCGTGTTGATAAAGGCACACATCGGGCGGTTAATCAATTTAGAAATTTTACTCGAAAAGTATCGCTTAATTATACCCGAACAGTTTGGGTTTTGAAAGGGGATATTAGAAAATTTTTTGCGAGCGTTGACCATAAAATTTTACAGGATATTTTGGTGCGACAGTCGCACGATGCTGATGTGTTGTGGTTGTTGGGACAAATTATTAGTAGTTTTAATACGGTTGGTAAAGTTGGGGTTGGTTTGCCACTTGGCAATCTTACGAGCCAGTTGCTTACCAATATTTATATGAATGAATTTGACCAGTTTGTTAAACGAGAGTTAAAAGTGAAATATTATATTCGATATGCTGATGATTTTGTGATTGCGCACGAAAGCGAAGCGTATTTACAAAATTTAGTGCCGTTAATTTCAAAATTTTTAGAGACAGAATTGAAATTAACTTTACATCCGGACAAATTGTATATAAAAACATTTGCATCGGGAGTTGATTTTTTGGGGTGGGTGAATTTGCCTTATCATAGTGTGTTGCGGGCGAGTACTAAACGGCGGATGTTTAGAAAGCTTCAACGCAATAATTCGAAAGAGACAGTGGCTTCGTATTTGGGTATGCTTGGACATGGGGATAGTTATGAGATTGCGCAAAAAATTTTAAGCGAGTATCCTAATTTTTAAATTTGGATTGACTTTTGGTTAAAAAATTGGTATGGTATAGGTAGTTCTTTTATTCCAACTTATATATTGCGATCCACTTTTGGGTCATTTTGGCGTTTGGTGATAACCACCCCTCGCCCCTCCTTGAAAAGGAGGGGGAAATTGAGACAGAGATCCCGAATCAAGTTCAGGATGACAGGGC